>Ga0308159_1005057_pt1 | contig 11469 bp, 12 predicted proteins | sample PhyCR1_FD_201040 | JGI IMG/M metagenome (GOLD analysis project Ga0308159, IMG submission 201040) | Phyllosphere microbial communities from UC Gill Tract Community Farm, Albany, California, United States - DLSLC.R1 | ecosystem: Host-associated > Plants > Phyllosphere > Unclassified | place: USA...
TGGAACGACTGCCGGCCCACCCGGCCAGCCGCATCGACGAACTGCTGCCGCACCGCTGGTCGCCTTCCGCTTGAGGGCTGTCACCGGCGACGCACTGGCGGTCAAGGTGACTTCGCCGGACGCATACGAAAGAGCCGCCTTCGCGAGAATCCATCCCGGCATCTTGAAGGACTTGGCGCGCGTTCTTGTACTGAGAGTTGGCAAGCCATGGCTTGCCGGTACGCGTGGACGGGAAGAGGTGTTCGCCAACGACCCCGGCATCGGCGCGCACCTGGAGCCAGTAATGGAGCAGCTCGGCAGCCCAAGGTGCGACCGGTGTCTCCCTTGGCTTCGATGTGCCGTTGCCCGGTACCTGTAGCTTCCAGATCTGGCCCCGGGTGCGGCCACCGTGCGCGATGGGGGAGTCGAGCGTCAGCGCGCGCACGTCCCCAGGTGTCAGCCCTGCGCCCAACTGCAAGGCCACGGAGGCACGATTGCGCACCTCTTGCCAGGTCATGGCGGTTAGGGCGTCGCGGTTGCGGCCAGGCCGAGGCCGAGCGGCCGACAGATGCGTCATGAGCTGTCGCGCCTCGGGTGCCGACAGGTACTCGGGCAGTGGGTCCTTGGTTTCGACTTCCGAGTAGCGGACCTCAGGGTTGGCCAGGACCCAGTCCGAGGCGGCGGTGTTTGGCAAGGTGTCGGTACGCGCGGCGTAGTGGCGCAGCACCCGGTCGATAAGCCGCATGAGGCGCAGCACATAGCGTGGCGACAGGGACCGGTCGGCCGCTTTCTGACCAAAGCGCGCCGCTTGGTAGGCCTGCAGATCCTCAAGTGCCAGCGATTCGAGTGTGACCCGCGGCGACTGGCCCAGGCACCAGCTGGAGAAGCTGTCCCACATCGCCTGATAGACCTCGGTCACTCCCGGCTGTCGAAGCGAGCCACTGGCGCGCTGGTCGGCCAGCCATGTCGCGAACGCCTCCTGCCAAGCCACAGCGGGCCCGCGGGCGGCAGGCTCAACATCGAACAGGGAGGCGGTCAAACTGCGGGGAAGGGGAGAGGGCATAAATCAACTAACGGACTGCGCTCGTATTTTGCTTGACGGGGCGTGTCCGCTGAAGTCTGTTCGTTTTCCGTTAGTTGATTTACTGCGGTGCGCATCTCCGAATGAGAGCGGAGCGCTGGAGCCGAACAAGGCTGCTGGGTAGCTGCGCCCACTCCCAAATTAGGTAGTGGCGCCGCTCGTGATCACATGGCCCACTGCACATGATTGGCCATGAAAGTCACCGATTCAGCCCAGGTTCGCCGCATGCTTAGCCCCGATTGCGCAGCTTCGCCGCTGCCAACTGGGGTGATCTGGGCGCCACCGGCGACGGCCCTGCGACGCTTACTCAACACGTCGGACGAGCCGTGAGGCAGCAGAGACTTCAGCGCAACCTGGCCGGGAGTGAGTTGGCCGGGCAAACTCGCCACCATCCACCGCTGCTGAGCGGCTGACGGGCCGTTGACATCGCAAGTGCCAATGGCCAACCGCAGACAGATGCGGCACCATGCTGCGAATGCCGGATGTTGCTGCTGACGCCATCGATCTGACGAGCCTGCCGGCCGAGGCGGCCGCCCTCATCAAACGGCTGCAGCAGCGCGCGGTGACTGATGCGCAGGAACTGGGCCGCCGCGACCGCGAGATTGCGCTGGCCCGAGTCAAGATAGACAAGCTGAACTTCGAGCTCGCACGGCTCAAGCGCTGGAAGTTCGACGCCAGGACCGAGACGATGACGGCCGCGCAGCGGCTGTTGTTCGCTGAAGTCATGGCTGACCCTGCCTCGATTTCACGTACAGCAGGAAGTTGATAACTTCAGAGGTACGGAGAATCGAAATGAGAGAAGGCAAGCTGCCCAAGAGGCAGTACACACAGGAGTTCAAGGCTGAGGCTGTCAGGCTCGCGGCGTCGGTAGGAGGGCATGAGGCCGCACGGCGCCTCGGCGTGCCGGTGGCGACGCTGGGCAACTGGTCCAGGCGTGGCACTGCATCGGCCGGCGCCAGCGGCGCGGTGGCGCCGCCCAGTGAGGCACCCACGCGGCGCCCGGTGAGCGAATTGGAGGCGGAGAACAGCCGCCTGCGCAGGGAGTTGGCCGACGCGAAGCTGGACGTGGAAGTCCTTCGAAAAGCGACGGCGTACTTCGCCAGGGGGTCGCGATGAAGTACGCCTGGATCGATGAGCATCGCGACCAGTACACCGTCAGCCGGCTGTGCCGCGTGCTGCAGGTGTCCCGCAGCGGCTACTGCCAATGGCGCGTGCGCCCGCCCAGTGCCGGCACACTGGCTAACCAGGCTCTAGATGCCAAGGTGGCCGCCATCCACGATGCCAGCCGCCGAAGCTATGGCCGCCCTCGGATCGTCCACAAGCTGCGCCAGCAGGGCGAAGTCGTTAGCGCCGAGCGAGTGCGAAAGAGCCTGCGGCGCCAAGGCCTGCGCCCGGTGTACAGAAGGCCGTTCGTGGTGACCACCGATTCGGCGCACCGCTTGCCAGTGGCACCGAATCTGCTGGACCGGCGCTTTGATGGCTGGCAGCGCGACCAGGCCTGGGTGGCAGACATCACGTACGTGCCCACCGGCGAGGGCGGGCTGTACTTGGCGGCCGTGATGGACCTGGCCGGCCGGCGCATCGTGGGCTGGTCGATGTCCGAGAACATTGACGCCACGCTGGTGTGCACCGCCTTGAAGTCGGCATGGTGGCTGCGCAAGCCTGCCAAGGGGCTGCTGGTCCACACCGACCGCGGATCCCAGTACGCAGGCGGGCGCTACCGAGCGTTGGCCGCCGAGTTGGGCATCACGATGTCCATGAGCAGGAGGGCCAATGCCTGGGACAACGCGCCGATGGAAAGCTTCTTCAAAACGCTGAAGGTCGAGCGCATCCATCAGGTACGCTACGACACGCGGGCGCAGGCCAGGCTGGACATCGTCGATTGGATCGAAGGCTGGTACAACCGCCAGCGCTTGCACTCGGCCAACGGCTTCCTGCCCCCAGTGATCTGGGAGAGCACCCGCTTGGCTGCATGACTTGATGTACGTGGAAACGAGGCAGGGTCAAGTTGCTTGACGCTGGTGAACGAACCGCGGCGGATCGCCTTGTCGGTGATCAACGAGAAGAAGCGCTCAACCTGATTGAGCCAGGAGCTGTAGGTCGGAATGAAGTGCATGTGCCATCGCGGCCTGCTTGCCAGCCACGCCTTGATCTTCGGGTGGCTGTGCGTGGCGAAGTTGTCGGCGATGCAATGAACGCCCAGCTCTGCCGACATGGCCCGGTCGATCTCGCGCAGGAAGGACAGGAACTCCTGGTGCCGATGGCGTGGCTTGCACGCTGCTAGCACCGCGCCGTTGAGCACGTTCAGCGCCGCGAACAAGGTCGTCGTGCCGTGGCGCTTGTAGTCGTGGGTGACGCCCTCGACGTAGCCGAGCCCCATGGGCAGTCATCGGCTGCGTTCGCTCCAGCGCTTGGCATTGGCTCTTCTCGTCCACGCAAATGACCAGCGCGTTGTCCGGCGGGCTCAGGTACAGGCCCACAACGTCGCGCAGCTTCTCGATGAAGAACGGATCGTTGGACAGCTTGAAGCTCTCGCTGCGATGCGGCTGCAGCCCGAAGAGCTGGAAGTAGCGCTGCACGCTGGTCTTGGAGATGCCTGTCTCGGCGGCCACCGTGCGCACGCTCCAGTGCGTCGAGCCGTTGGCCGGCTTGGTATGCAGCGTGGTCTTGATCAAGTGCGCCACGCGTTCGTCGTCGATCGTGCGCGCAGGCCCGGGGCGAACATCGTCATACAGCCCCGCAATGCGCCGCTCAATGAAGCGCGTTCGCCACTTCCCGACTGTCTGCTTGGTCATCTTCAGCCGCGCGGCGATCGCGTTGTTGGGCTCGCCATCGGCACTGGCCAGTACCAGGCGCGCGCGACTGCACAACGACGCCGGCAACGAACGACTACGCACGAACGACTGAAGCTGCGAACGTTTCTCGTCCGACAGCACCAACTCGGCCTTCGGTCTGCCTGTCCTCATCCCGGTATCTCCATTCCAAAGATACCGAGAACACACGCACGATTAATGCCAGTTAGCCATGGGACAGGACACTAGGCGACTGCTCCTCTGGACCCCGAAGCCGCCGTTCGCCGGTTCGCCTCAATCATCCGCTTCGCAGCGGAAGTCGCCGTTCGCGCTATCCTCTCAGCCGGCCGCTCACGGGCCGCATTGTGCCGTTCGGCGTGGCGGTTGGCACCTGAGCTCTTGAGAAAACGGTGGAATCATTCAGGTCGGAGCACGCCGTCTGTGAATCACAGCTACGAAACGATCGCACCCAACCACATTAACACGAAGAAGATGGTGACCCATGCGCCCGAGGCTTGAGCGGGCGACCCATTTGGGAGTGTTGTTTGTTGGCGCCTCGATAGCAGTGAGAGGAGTGCTTGACCTAAGTTCAATATCGGAAGCGGGGTAAATTGAACGCGGCCACTTCTTGAGCGATGGATTCGACGGCCGCCAACAGCGGTGGGTATTCCCCCGCGCTCCTCCTGCACCATCCTCAACGCGCGCTCGCGCATCTCAGGCGAGAACTTGTTCGACTAGCACATGGCTCAATCCTCTCGGAGTGTTGAGCCTCCACGAAAACCGTGTTGGTTCAACAACTTGTGGGACTTCAGGTTCCTTCTGAATTTGTTGACTGGATTGATCCGAGGTCTTGGGAACTCATTGGCCGGAGTCAATATCAATCCGCTGTGTCAGCGCCAGTCAGATCGAACCCTTGATTCTGCGAATGTGGCCAGCACGAAAGCCGCGATGGAAATGAGCGCTGCGATCGCGCTGGCGCCTATCGCCTGTACCATATCAAGCGTCGTTCGAGCTGCCTCGAAGAGATGGCCCAGACCGCTGACGCCCATCAGGAACTCTGCCACCGTGGCGGCCAGAATGCTGTGTGCGGCGCCCATGCGCAGCGCGATGGCAATGTCCGGCAAAGCAGCCGGCAACGCCAGAAAGCGCAAGCGCGTCCATCGATCGGCACCGAGAACGGTGAACAGATCGCTGCTGCCTGCCGGCAGGGCACGCAGGCCCGAGGACGTGAATACGAATGCCGGGAAAAAGCAGATGATCGTCACTATGGCCAACACCGTACCTGTCCCATAGCCGAACAGGCGCGCCAGGATGGGCACGATACCTACGACGGGAACCGATGCAAAAACCAGAGCGACCGGCGTGAGCAGACCCGACAGGATCGATGACATCCAGGTCAGCATGGCCAGCGTGCACCCCACAAGCATGCCCAGGCACAAGCCCAGGAGTGCCATTGCCACCGTCTGGGCCGCCGCACCCATGAACAGGCCCGGCTGGCGAACGATCTCCTGGGCCACACTCCATGGAGAGGGCATGACCACGCTATTGAGTTGGGCCACGGTCACCCACAGTTGCCATAGCAAGATCAGACTCACCACGCCCCCCCATCGGGACGCAGCGCTCGACAGGCGTGCGATCAATGTATGTCCCATTCGTGTGGGCAGCGCCATCAGGAGAACCTCCTTCGCGCGGCGTCCTGCAACGCCCCCAGCAGGACGAAAAGCACCAGCGACGCGATGACCGCCAGCAGCACGGCGGCCCACAGCAGCGGGATCTGGAAATTCTGCATGGCGCTGATGATCAGCACCCCCAGTCCACGAGGAGCACCAAACCATTCGCCCACGATCACCCCGATCAGCGCCGACGGCGCGGCAAGACGCATTCCACTGACGATCTGTGGAATCGCGCTGGGCAGGTCGATCCGGAAGAAGCGTGTGACCGTTGAGCCGCCCAGGACATGGATCAAGTCGCGCAGCGTCGGTGAGGTCGCCGCCAGCCCTGATGTCGTGGCCACATAGACGACAAAAAAAGTGGTCAATGCCGCCATCGCGGTGGGTGTTGCGCTGCTGCCCAGGAACAGGATGAAAAGAGGGGCCAGCGCGATCGAGGGGATCGCATTGACCAGTGCACTGGCCCGGTCCATGCCAGGGCGCAGTCCGGGCAGCAAGTGCGTGGCCGTGGCCAATAGCGTCCCACCTGCCACGCCTGCGCAGTAGCCGACGGCGAGCGATGACAGCGAACTCGCCAATGCGCGCTCGAACAACGGAATACGGGCGGGGTCCATGAGCAGCCCTGTCACCTGAGAAAGCGGCGGCCACCCCATGCCCAGCAGGCGCCGTGTGCCGACTATCTCCCAACTGATGGCGAACAGCGCGATGCCGGCCAGGCCCAGCAGCTTGTCTCGGTGTCGAGAAAGCGGACTCATAACGGTGTGGCCTTCAATGGTCAGGTTCGAGCGCTGCGGTGAGCTCGTCGCACATTCCATGGAACAGCGCTTCGCGCATCACGTCCGGATGCCTGGGCCGCTCGAAAGGCACGTCGACCACGCGCGCAATGCGTCCGGGTTTGCCTTGCATCACCACGATGCGATCGGCCAGGAACAGCGCCTCTTCCACGCTGTGCGTCACCAGAAGGGTCGTGATGCGCTGCTCCGACCAGGTGCGCTGCAACTCGACGTTCATATGCCTGCGTGTGACCGCGTCCAGGGCGCCGAAGGGTTCGTCCAGCAGCAGCACGTCCGGGTTGAGAACCAGCGATCGTGCGATGGCCACGCGCTGGCGCATGCCACCGGACAGTTGCCGAGGTCGTGCACGTTCGAATCCGACCAGTCCGATGAGCTTGATCAGATCGGCGATGCGATTCTCATCTACGGCGAGTCCGGCCACCTTGAATGGCAGGGCGATGTTGGCCGCAACATCGAGCCATGGGAGCAGGGCATGGTCCTGGAAGGCCACGCCAAGCCGGTGCGAGCGCGCGAGTTCGACGGGGTCGCGCCCATACACTGAGACGGTGCCTTGAGAGGGCCGCTCCAAGGCTGCTGCCAAGCGCAGCACGGTGCTCTTGCCGCAGCCGCTGGGACCAAGCAGCGCGACGAACTCCCCATCGCGCACTTGGAGTTGGATGTCGCGCAAGGCCTCCAGGTGCTGGCCGTTGTCCAGCGCGAACCGTTTCGCAACGCCGTTCAGGTCAATCGCGGGCGAGTCGCTGGAAGGGGAATGCAGGTTGCTCATGAGGCAGGGATGTCAGTGGGCGTGGCGGCCTCGAAGCGCGCCATGATTTCGGGCAGGCGCCTCGCCAGCCGGGCCTGGATCTCGTCGCGGTCTACCAACTGCAGCTCTCGCTCCTTGAGAACGATCTGTCCGTTGACGACGACGCTTCGCACGTCGCGTCCGACGACGGTGTTGCCCGCGGTGTAGAGCGCGTCTTTGGCGCCGAACTGGTCGGGGTCGGTCTCGTCGACCAGGATCAGATCGGCCCGTTTGCCCACCTCCAGGCTGCCAATCTCGGCATCCATCCCAAGTGCGCGCGCTCCGCCACGGGTGACGATGCGCAGAAGTTCCTCGCCACTCATCGGCTGTCTGCTGTGGTACTGGTGACCATAGGCGGCCTGCATGCCCACACGAGCGGCATGTGCGATCCGAAACAAGTCGATGGTGCCGCCGGCGGCGCCATCCGAGCCCATGCCGATGGCGATACCGCGGCGCCACATTTCTTGCAGGCGCGGCCGCCCAATGCCGAAGTTGCCCAACGCACAGTGGCAGGCCGACACCTGGTAGCGCGCGTACAGGTCCACCTCGTCGGGCGAAAGAATGACAGAGTGTGCGCAATGCAAGTGGTGGCTGAGCACGCCCAGGTCCTGCAGGTACTCGGCGGGGCGCTTGCCGAAGCGCTCCAGTGCATAGTCGACCTCGTACGTGCCCTCGGCCAGATGGGTGTGGATCTTGACGCCATACTCCTGCGCCGCCTGGCCGATGGCCCGGATCAGCTCAGGGCTGCACACAATGATCTGCCGCAGCGACAGGGTGGCGCGCACGCGGTCCTGCTCGCTCCAGCGCCTTACCAGCGCTATGTTGCGCTCCAGCGCCTGATCGGTGTCCATCATCATCGAGCCCGGCACCGGGGCGCCGGCGAAATCGGGGTTCTGGTCGGTGGTGGACAGGGCCACGAATCCCCGCACGCCCACTTCCAGGGCGGCCCGCGCCATCTCGTCGGGATAGGGGCCGCCGGCCTCTGCGAAGCAGGTGGTCCCCACCATCAGCATGTTGGTGTAGGCCACCAGTCCGCTCAGGTGCACATCCTCGGGCGTGAGCAGGCTCTCGAAGGGGATGTAGTAGTTCTTCCACGGCGGATTGCGCAGCGAACGCGTGCGGCCCATCTGAGAGAGTTTTCCCCGCAGCAGTTGCTGGCCCGTGTGGAAGTGCGCATCGATCATGCCGGGCAGCGCGATGCGGCCACGTCCATCGAGGGTTGATTTGGCCGATATACCCATCGCGTCCCATTCGGCGCGCGGCCCTACCCAGGCGATGCGCGTGCCTTGGACGGCGATGGCCGCGTCGTCGATGACCGCGCCGGTATCGTTCATGGTGACCGCGCTGGCGCCCCGCACCAGCAGATCCGCCGGCCCGACAAAGACAGCCCGGAATTTCTCATGCACGCTCATCGCGTGGCAGGCCGGTTCGCTTCGGTGACCACCGAGAAATCCACCAGTTTGTCGATGTCGGGGAGATTGGTCCTGCCGGTGGCGCGCGCGGAGGCATACAGCGGACCTGCCACGACGTCGCGATCAAGCGCCAGACGCGGCAAGCCGGGCTTCTCGCCGCGCGCCAGGGGAATCTGCACTTCGTTCTGGCGGATCTGCTGCTGCAGGTCCAGGCCCAGATCGACGCCATACTTCTGGACCACCAGTTTCGCTGCGTAGGCTGGGTCCTTTTCGTTCTCTTCCCAGCCCTGGCTGATGCTTCGCACATAGCCGACAACGTCGTTCCGGTGCGCGTCGAGGTAGCCGCGGGTGGTGACCAGCACGGCGACCAGGGTCCGGAAGCCCAGGTCGTCAAAGGTTGTGAAGAAGAAGTCCTTGCCCGGTTTCATGCCCATCTTCTCCAGCGCAAGAGGCTGATTGGTGCTGAAGGCGGTGTAGCCGTCGCCGTCGCCCGCCAGAAGCGGTTCGGGCGAGAAGCCTGCGGGCACCGGCGTCCAGTTGAGCGGCAGGCCCGCCAGCTTGAGCGTCGCATCGACCGCCACCCGCTCATTTGCCCCCTGCACCAGCAGCCGGCTGCCCACCAGGTCCGCCGCCTTGCGGATCGGCTTCTTGGGCAGCGACAGCACGCCCATCGGGCTTCTGGCGAACACCGTCCCAACGATGACGATGGGGTTGCCTTTGGCGACAGCGTCAAGGATGGGAAACCACGTGCTGTAGCCCAAGGCCACCTTGCCCGCTGCCAGAACGACCGGTGCTTGCAGGGCGTTGGGGCCGCCCGGAAGAATTTCCACATCCAGCCCGTTGGCTTTGAAGAAACCACGCTCCATGGCGACCCATTCCCCTGCGTACTGCACGTTGGGCACCCAGCCCAGTTGCACGCTCAGGCGCCTGAGGGATTGGGCCGAGGCCGGCGGATTGCCCAGCAGCGCGGCAGTCGGGACAGCGGCGAAAGCCTGCAGGAGCTTTCGTCGGTAGGCATTCAGACAGTGATCTTCTATGGGGCGGAACTTCATGGCTGCTCCTCGAAATGCCAGATTGTTGATACGCTCTGCACACTCAAACAAGCATCAATATCAGAGCACAGTGAACACATCAAGGCAACGGTCTGGGCCACGGCCCGTGCTCCGCACAGCGCTGCGCTTCGTCGAACAGGTGGCGCGCGCCGGCTCTATGAGGAAAGCCGCGGAGAACCTGCACATCGCCTCGTCGGCCGTCAACCGCCAAGTGTTGGCGCTGGAAGATGAACTGGGCGTTCAGCTCTTCGAGCGCCTGCCGCGCGGCATTCGGCTAACTGCAGCTGGCGAGATCCTGTTGTCGTATGTGCGGCGTTGGGAAGGTGAGGCGCAGAGACTGCACCATCAACTCGACGAACTCCAGTACGGCGCAGGAGGCACGGTGCGCCTAGCGGCCACCGAGGCGGTGGTGGACATGCTGCTGCCACCGGTGTTCGCCCGTATTCGTGCTCGCATGCCCCGAATCGCTTTCGATCTGGAAACAGGGGCATCGCCCTGGGTGCTGGACCAGATTCAGGCCAACGAGGCCGACGTGGGAATCGCATTCAATCCGCCGGCCCTGCGGGGTGTGCGAGTGATCGGCAGCCTGCGCTACCGCATTGGCGCCGTGATGACACCAGATCATCCACTGGCGAGTGCGAGCGCTCTCACGTTGGACCAGTGCGCCCCCTTTCCGGTGATCTTCCCCTCGGACCGGTGGCTTGCTGGATCGGTCTTGCGTAATGTCTTCGCGCCTCGTGCCGACAGCATGAACGTGGTCGTACGCACCACCAACTCCAGCGCCATTCGTTCGCTGGCGCGTACCGGTCTGGGGATCGCATTCCTGTCTTCCATGGAGGTCGCCTACGAGGTCGAGCGCAACCTGCTTAAATGCGTCCCCCTGGTCGAGCCCGGCATACCGATCGGCAGGCTCAAGTTGCTTGTACCCTCCCAAGGCCATGCCTCCAGCTTCGCGGCTTTCGCCACCGAGTGCTTGCGGCAGGAGCTTTTCGAACGCGATGAAGAGGGTGCGGTCGCATAGCCATCTGCGGACAAGACGGCCTTTGTGAACCGCGCCGGTTTTCGGGGAGACGCCCTCGTCTGAGTGAATGGTGCCCTCATGAGGAAGTCTGTAGAGTGTTCGCCGGAGGTTTGCGAGCGTGCGGCGCGCGTGATGTCCAGCATCGAGGGGGCCCGATCGCGGTGGGTGGCGGTCGCTTCTGTCGCCAGCAAGATCGGCTGCACGGCGCAGACGCTGCTGAACTGGGTGCGGCACGCTACGCGTGGGTAGGCGCCACGTCTTTTCCTTTGAATGAGGCCGATCTCAGGCGGCTTCAACGAGCTTTGCCGCGCAGTTCCGAAGGCTCTGATTGCGCTCGTCCAACGCTTCTTGCGTGGCCGGCACCATCAGCGGCGCTCCGGCCGCTGCATTTGCTGGCAATATTCGACGTTGGGACGAAGGCGTTCGTGGTACAGCGGGCTCGCCTGCGCCATCTGGCCGTCGCATTCGGTCCACGTGGTGGTCAGGATCTCTGCGGACACCATCGCCAGGGTGATCCCTAGTGTCCTGATCGAGAAGTTCGCTGAACTATTGATTCAGCGCGGAGTCTGTCGTGCACCCTGGGACACGACGAGGCAGCCATGCGCGGAAGACCAAAGGCGGAACTGGTACTGACAGATGCCGAGCATCGCGATCTGCAGGCGTTGGCACGGCGGCGCAAGACCGCGCAGGCCGCGGCGTTGCGTGCGCGCATCGTGCTGGCGTGCGCCGAAGGCATCGAGAACAACGCCGTGGCCGAGCGACTGCAGGGTGAGCGTCCAGTCATCCCATCTTGACCGGCCGCACGCGGTTCATCAGAGCTGCAGTTGCGCTCCGACGTAGGCAACGCACTCCACGAGGTTGAGCGCGGCCAGCAGCAAGAACTT
>Ga0308159_1005061_pt1 | contig 11460 bp, 11 predicted proteins | sample PhyCR1_FD_201040 | JGI IMG/M metagenome (GOLD analysis project Ga0308159, IMG submission 201040) | Phyllosphere microbial communities from UC Gill Tract Community Farm, Albany, California, United States - DLSLC.R1 | ecosystem: Host-associated > Plants > Phyllosphere > Unclassified | place: USA...
GGCGGCGGCCGTGCCGGCATCATCGAAACCAACTTCCGCGAAGAAACCGAAACCGACCTGTTCGGCGAACAGGCCGTGCTGTGCGGCGGTACCGTGGAACTGATCAAGGCCGGTTTCGAAACCCTGGTGGAAGCCGGTTACGCGCCCGAAATGGCCTACTTCGAGTGCCTGCACGAACTGAAGCTGATCGTGGACCTGATCTATGAAGGCGGCATCGCCAACATGAACTACTCGATCTCCAACAACGCCGAATACGGCGAGTACGTGACCGGCCCGCGCGTGATCAACGCCGAGAGCAAGGCTGCGATGAAGAAGGTGCTGGAAGACATCCAGACCGGCGAATACGCCAAGAGCTTCATCCTGGAAAACAAGGCCGGTGCACCGACCCTGATGTCACGTCGTCGCATCAACGCCGAACACCAGATCGAAATCGTGGGCGAGAAGCTGCGCGCCATGATGCCTTGGATCAAGGCCAACAAGCTGGTCGATCAAAGCAAGAACTGATCTGCAGTTTGCGCCAGTAACGCCACGGTTTGCCGTGGCGTTTTTCTTTCGGGCAGGAGGAAGCTCTTGTTCACTACTCTCCATCTCATTTTTTCTCTTCCACGGACAATTCAGTCCTGACACCTTCTATCCGCTTCTTGATCGCTTCCGCATCCTCGGTCTTGCCGGCGGCGATGGTGGCATCTCGTTCGGCCACCAAGCCTTGCAGGGTCTGCTTGAGTCGCATGATGCGTTGTGCGGATGTCCCCTGTGTGCCTTCTTCCAGTGCCTTCTGCAATCCGTCCACGAAGGAGCAGGTGTTGTGGAGATCGATGACATCCCCGAATGCCCGATAGATGGGATAGACGTTCACATCACCCTGCATGGAGCCATAGATCGCCAGCATTTTAGTATCGCGCATCTCGACGATTTTCTTATCGACCGCGGTCACTAGCATCTGCTTGTAGACCGTCTCGCTGATCAATGAACGTTCGGAATTGCTGAACAGCGCCAGCGCGCCGAGGATGGACTTGCCCTGGGCGCTGCCGGCGACTGCGGCTGCACCGGCAAACAGGCTAGTGGTAGTTCCCAGCGCAATATTCCACGATGCTTCCGTGCCGTATAGTCCACGTCGGTAGCGCAGGCATTCCTCGGCGGAAGTCATCACCAGTGCCGAGACGGCTAGATTACGCTGCTGCGTGCACAGGCTACCTAGAGTGGCTTGATCGGCTGCACTCAGAGGGGCATAACATTTTTGCTCGGTAATCAACGTACCGGTCTTGCTCTTGAGGTTTTCATAGGTCTTGGTCAGGTCCAGCGAACTCAGCGAGTGGACCGAATATGGTTGATAGACATGCGTGCAGGCACTCAGGAAAGGCAAGCAGAGCAGGAGCCCAAGGCCTCGATATGGCGACAGTGTGCGCATTGTTCCCCCATGGTTTTTGTTCGTGTTTTATCCCCAAGGACAGCTTAGTCAGGTTAAGAAGAAATGCAATGTCTATTTGAATTTTGGTTTCGGGGTGCGGTCCGGGCGCCGGTCAAGGTGGAAATGATGCTTGTCATCAACTTGACATAAATCCCCATTACCCTCACCCAGTCAAAAAGGGTTTAGCCAAGCGCCGCCGGGTCGGCGCCATGTTCAAGTGGGTGGGGATTGCGTAAGCCGTTATCGTTCGAGCCGAAAGGGCTGCTGACCAGACTGCTCGCGGGCAGAGGCGTGTCGGCGGGGCTGGTGCTGCTTGCCGCCGGCGTGCTGTCGCTGGTGTGGTACTTCACCATCATCCGCATCGAGAACGAAAAACAGCTCGCCATCGCCGGCTCCATCGCAGACAGCCGCAATGTTGCCGCCATTGTCTCGGCCAACCTGGATGAGGTGCTGGGCAAGACCCTGCTGTACTCGCGCATCGGCCAATCGATGCTCAATGGCGAGCAATCTTCGTCAGCCTATTTCAATCCACTGTTCAACGGCGATTCAGCCTACCTGCGCGTGGCCATGTTCGATGCCCGCGGTCGGCTGGTCTATTCGTCGTCGCGCCAGAAGAGCGAGCCGGAGCTGAGCCGGCTCATCAACGCCGGCTACATGAGTTCGCTCACGGCGTCGTCCGAGCAGAGCGCCATGATCATCAAGCCCCCCATGGACCGCGAGGGCTACAGTTGGCGCGTACCGCTATTGATTCCCTTGCAGGATGGCAAGGGCGCGCTGCAAGGCTTCTTCGCGGCCATCCTCGATCTGGGCTATTTCCTGAAGACCTACCAGGAAGTGAGCGTGGACGGCGCCAGCCGCATCGAGATCATCAACGCGGCTGGCCTGCAACTGGCGGAACTGTCCGGTGGCATCCTCTCCGGCGGATCCAATTATGCCGGCCAGGACTACGCCACCTTTCTGCTCACCGGCAAGGGGGATGGCCTGATCCACGCCTTGCGCCCGGGTGACCAGGTGCAGCATGTGGGCGTGCAGCGGCGCCTGGCGCACTATCCGCTGGCCGTGGTGGTGAGCCGCAATCCGCAGGTATTGCTGGGCAAGCTGTGGCCGGCGCATCGCCAGTATTACTTGCAGGCGATCCTGATTTCGCTGCTGGTGGTGGCCTTGTCGGGTGGCTTGATCAGCATGGCGCACCGGCGCCGCTATCTCTACGACAAGCTGCTCTACTCGGAGCGGGAGAAGAGCGGGCTGATCCATCAGCTGGAACAGGAAAAGAGCCGCGCCTACCAGCTTGCCTCGCACGATTACCTGACCGGCATTCCCAATCGTATGCTGTTCTATGAACTGGCAGCGACCGAATTGTCGCGGGCCCGGCGCAGTCGCAATCTGTATGCGCTGTTCTTCCTCGATCTCGACAAGTTCAAGCTGATCAACGATACCCTGGGCCACGCCGTGGGCGACGCGTTGCTCCAGGAGGTGGCACGGCGGCTGCGTGCGGCCGTGCGCGAATACGATCTGGTGGCGCGCCTGGGGGGAGATGAATTCGTGGTGCTGGTTTCGGAAATCCGCAATGAGGAAATCGTGGCCGAGATCGCCGACAAGCTGGTCGACACCCTGCGCGCACCCTATCTCGACCTGCTGGGCTGCGATGTCGAGACGGCACCCAGCATCGGCATCGCGCTCTATCCCCGCGATGGGCAGAGTATCGAGGCGCTGATGACCAATGCCGATTCGGCCATGTACACCGCCAAGAGCGCCGGTAGCGGCCTGTATCGTTTCTACGATGCCTCGCTCAATGCCATCGCCGTGCGCGGGCTGGAACTGCTGGGACGCTTCCGCCAGGCGCTTCGGGATAACGAGTTCTGCCTGCACTACCAGCCCAAGGTGGCCCTGCAGGATTATCGGGTGGTCGGCATGGAGGCCCTCATCCGCTGGCAACATCCGGAGCATGGCCTGATCTATCCCGGCGAATTCATCGGCCTGGCCGAGACCCACGATCTGGTGCAGCCGCTGGGCCACTGGATCATCGAGGCAGTGTGCCGGCAACTGGCGCAATGGCGCGCCGACGGTCTGCCGTTGATGCCGGTGGCGATCAATGTGTCGGCCAAGCAGTTGAATGACGAGCACCTGATCGAAACCTTCCGCGATGCCTTGCGCCGCCACGGCCTGAGTGCCGAACTGCTGGAGATCGAGGTGACCGAGAGTTGCTTCATTACCGACCTGGAGCAGGCGCGCCAGACCCTGGAAAAGTTGCGCGACGAGGGCTTGAAGATCTACCTGGACGACTATGGCACCGGCTACTCCAGCCTCAGCCACATCAAGGCGCTGCCGGTGTATGCGCTGAAGATCGATCGCTCCTTCGTGCGCGACATCCGAAATGACAACAGCGACGGCATGATCGTAGCCTCCACCGTCACGCTGGCGCGTAACCTGGGGCTGAAGGTGGTAGCCGAAGGCGTGGAAACCAAGGAGCAGCTGATGCACCTGAAACTGATGGGTTGCGATGAGGTGCAGGGCTTCTACCTGCAACGTCCGGTGTCGGCGGCGCAACTGGTGCCGCTCTTGCAGAAAGGCAGGTTCGAGGTCACATGAAGACGCTCTTCTCCGGTCTGCCGACAGCGCGGGCGACGCGCATGTTGGGCGCCACACTGGCGCTATTGTCCACGCTCGCTGCGACGCCTGCGCTGGTCGTGGCCAAGGGCGCCTGCGAGCGGCCCCAGCGCTTGCGTTTTTCCTTCGTGCCGCAGGGGCGGGACAGCGAGCAGCAGACTGCGCTCAATCCCCTGATCGATGAATTGCGGGAGCAGTTGAAGATGCCGGTCGATGTGGTGATCCCGACTTCCTACGGTGGCGTGATCGAAGGCCTGATCGCAGGCGCGGTCGATGTGGCGCGGCTGGGGCCGGCCTCGTACGTGACCGCCCACAAGGGGGACCCGCAGATTACGCCATTCGCGTCGATGGAACAGGTGGAACCCAATTTCGCCGTGCAGCGCGGCGTGTCGTCGGTATATTACTCGTTGCTGGTGACGCGCGCGCAGGGGCCGTATGACAGCGTGGCCTCGTTGGCCGGGAAGGTGCTGGCGCTGGCCGATCCCGACAGTACCTCGGGTGCGCTGATTCCGCGTCACCTTTTTGCGCGTCAGTACCAGCTGCAGCTGGACAGGTATTTTTCCCGCGTCGGTTATGCGGGAAACCACGAGCAATCGGTGATGGCGGTACTGAACCACCATGCCGATGCGGCTTTCGTGGCCAGCACCAATCTTTCGCGGATGATCAGCGACGGCAAGCTCAGGAAGAGTGACCTGCGCGTATTATGGCGCTCGGCACCGATTCCCTTCGACCCATTCGTCTATCGCGGGCAGCTGTGCGCCGATATCCGCAGCAAGATTCGCGCGGTATTCCTGGACAAGAACTCGCTACGGGTCAAGCTCACGCTGGACAGCTTGCGGGCTACCCACTTCGTGCCCGTGCACGACGCTGACTACCGCATCATCCGCGAACTGCCGTGAGGACGACTCACTCGGCCAGCAGCGTTTCGATATCGGAGACGATTTCCTCCGGACGCGTCTGCGGTGCATAGCGCTTGAAGACGCTGCCGTCGCGGCGCACCAGGAACTTGGTGAAATTCCACTTGATGGCCTTGCTCCCCAGGAGACCGGGTGCTTCCTTCTTGAGATACTGGAACAGAGGATCGGCTTGCTCGCCATTGACATCGATCTTGGCGAACAATGGGAAGCTGACGCCGTAGTTCTTTTCGCAGAAGGCGCCGATTTCATCGGCATTGCCTGGCTCCTGGGCGCCGAACTGGTTGCAGGGGAAGGCCATCACTTCCAGACCACGCGCATGGAACTGGCGGTGGATCGCTTCCAGACCGTTGTATTGCGGTGTGAAACCGCATTTGCTGGCGGTATTGACGATGAGCAGCACCTTGCCGCGCAGTTGCTCCAGCGGGAAGGTGGTCTGGTCTGCCAGCCGGGGCTGGAAATCGTAGAGAGTGGTCATGTGCTGGTCCTTTGGATTTCCCGTGATTTTGTCGCCGCCATTCTAAACCGCCAGATCGCTGGCTGCATGGGGCTATGGCATATGCTCCCGTGCCGTGCGCTCGCTGATACGGCCCTGCTGGAGCAGCTGGGCCAGGCTGCCCTGCAGCGTCTGCATCCCGTGCGCCGCGCCGGACTGCATTGCCGAGAGCAGTTGCGCGCTGCGTCCCTCGCGGATCAGGTTGCGCACGGCCGGGGTCGCCACCAGCAGTTCGTGGGCCGCTACCCGGCCATTGCCGTCGGTGGTGGGTAGCAGGGTCTGCGCGATTACGCCCTGTAGCGATTCGGCCAGCATGCCGCGGACGGCTTCCTGTTCGACGGCCGGGAAGGCATCGATCATGCGATCCATGGTCCGCGCCGCTGAGGCGGTGTGCAGCGTCCCCAGCACCAGATGACCGGTCTCGGCGGCGCACAGGGCCAGGCGGATGGTGTCGGCATCACGCAGTTCGCCAACCAGCAGCACGTCCGGGTCTTCGCGCAGGGCGGCACGCAGTGCCTGTGCGACATCGGCGGTATGGGTGCCGATTTCGCGCTGGCTGATCAGCGCGCGGCGTGGTTCATGCACGAACTCGATGGGGTCCTCGATGGTCAGGATGTGGACCGCGCGCTCTTCGTTGATGTGACGGAGCATGGCGGCCAGCGTCGTGCTCTTGCCGGCCCCGGTGGCACCCGTGACCAGCACCAGGCCATGTGGACGCAGCGCCAGTTCGGCGCACAGCGGCGGCGCGGCCAGGGAAGCCAGGGCAGGGGGCTCGCGCCCGAGATGGCGGATGGCAGCGGCCGGGCCGCGTTGCTGGTGGAAGGCGTGGACGCGGAAACGTCCCAATGTCGGCAGATCGAGGGCAAAGTCGCATTCGCCGCCATCGGTATAGCGCTGCTGGCAGGGCGGCGGCATCCACTCCAGCAGCAACTGCCGCAGCCGGGCAGTATCGATGGGCTGGAGGTTGATGCGACGGATGGCGCCATGGACCCGCAGCGCTGGGGGCAGGCCTGCGCAAAGATGCAGGTCAGAGGCCTGATTTCTGACGGCAAATGCCAGTAGGGTGGCAATGTCCATTTATAATTCCGGCAAGGATCACACTATCAATCTGTTTATTTCCCCGCAGGCTCGCCCCTTCCGGCCCCGGATTATGTCGTCAATCGCTCAACACTTGCAACAGGTGCAACAACAGATCGCCCGCGCCGTCGAAAAAGCGGGACGTGACCCGGCATCGGTACGATTGCTGGCCGTCTCCAAGACCTTCGGCCCTGAGGCCGTGCTGGAAGCGGTGCAGGCCGGACAACGGGCCTTCGGCGAAAACTATTTGCAGGAAGCGCTGGACAAGATGGCCGCCATGCCGGCCCTGGCGCCCGGTGTGATGCTGGAGTGGCACTTCATCGGCCCCATCCAGAGCAACAAGACGCGGCCCATCGCCGAGCACTTCGACTGGGTGCATTCGGTGGACCGCCTGAAGATCGCCCAGCGCCTGTCCGAACAGCGGCCTGCGGAACTGGCACCGCTGGACATCTGTCTGCAGGTCAATATCAGCGGTGAAGAAAGCAAGAGTGGCCTGACGCCGCAGGAACTGCCTGCAGTCGCGGTGGAGGTGGCGCGCCTGCCCCGATTGCGCCTGCGCGGCCTGATGGCGATCCCGGCACCCAGCGAAGAACAGGCCGCGCAGCGGGCCGCCTTCGCCGCCGTGCGCCGGCTGTTCGAGCAGTTGCGCGCCGACGGTCTGGCGCTGGACACGCTGTCCATGGGCATGTCGGCCGATCTCGACGCTGCCGTGGCCGAAGGGGCCAGCATCGTGCGCATCGGCAGCGCCATTTTCGGGGCCCGGCATTACGCATGAGCGGGCCGGACCAGCACAATATCCATTCCGGCGATACACCGGATACACCATCTACGAGACACAAGGAGCGGAAGTGAAGATAGCGTTTATCGGCGGCGGCAATATGGCAGCGGCCTTGATCGGCGGACTGGTCGGCAAGGTCGCGGCGGCAGAAGACATCCACGTGGTCGACCTCAATGCCGATGCGCTCAAGTCGCTGGCGGACAAGTTCGGCGTCTCCACCGCGCAGGCCATCGATGGCGCCATCACCGGCGTGGACGTGGTGGTGCTGGCAGTCAAGCCGCAGCAGATGCGCGAGGTGGTCGCCACACTCAAGCCCTTCATCGGTGCGCAACTGATTGTCTCGATTGCCGCCGGCATCCGCATTGTCGACATGGAGCGCTGGCTGGATGGTCATCAGGCCATCGTGCGCGCCATGCCCAATACCCCGGCGCTGATCGGCCAGGGCATCTCCGGCGTGGTGCCGCATGCGCAGGTTTCCACGCTGCAGCGCGCACAGGCCGATTCCATCCTCAAGGCGGTGGGAGAGACCTTGTGGCTGGGCCGTGAAGAGCAGCTCGATGCCGTCACCGCCGTGTCGGGCAGCGGCCCCGCCTATGTGTTCTACTTCCTTGAAGCGATGGAGCAGGCCGCAGCCCAATTGGGCCTGTCGCGTGAAGATGGTCTGCAACTGGCCAAGGCGACTTTTGCCGGTGCCACCGAACTGGCGCGTCGTTCCGATGAATCGGTGGCGACCCTGCGCGAGCGCGTCACCTCCAAGGGGGGAACCACCTATGCGGCGCTGACCAGCCTGGAGCAATCCGGCGTGAAGGGTGCCATCGTCCAGGCCCTGCAGGCAGCGGCCACGCGCAGCAAGGAGCTGGGCGACGAATTCGGAAAGGCCTGATGAGACGGGCGGTTTCTTCTGGAGCCCTGCCGGCCCTGCTGGCGGGAGTCTTGCTGCTGGGCGGTTGCGCATCCACGGCCGACAGCGATGGCTATTACACCGTCAAGCGCGGCGATACCCTCTACAGCATCGGCCGCGACTTCGACCAGAACCCGGGCAACCTGCGCGCCTGGAACAAGTTGCGTAATCCGGATGACCTCGAGGTCGGGCAGCGCATCCTGGTGCGCCCACCGGCCGGCGTGGTGGCGCGCACCGGCGCCGGTCAGAGCAGCCGTCCTGCGGCGTCCTCAAGCCCGACCCGCAAGCCGGCGGCCCGACCGGCCACCAAGCCCGCGACCAAGGACGACGACGATGCCCCGGCCCCGGCCGACGCCAGGCTGGACTGGATGTGGCCCACCCAGGGAAAATCCGCCCCCAGCGCGGACAGCTACAAAAAGGGCATCGACATCGCCGGCAGCGACGGCCAATCAGTGGTGGCTGCGGCCGCAGGCAAGGTCACCTATGCCGGTCACGGCATCCGTGGCTACGGCAACATGGTGATCATCAAGCACACGCCGCAACTGCTGTCGGTGTATGCCCACAACAAGAGCATCACGGTCAAGGAAGGCCAGATGGTCACGCGCGGCCAGCAGATCGCCACCATGGGCAACAGCGATACCAACAAGGTGAAGCTGTATTTCGAAATCCGCCGCAACGGCAAGCCGGTCAACGTGATGGCCTTGCTGCCGGCACGCTGACCGGCGCGCTGCACCGCACTAAAGATCAGATTCAGGAAAAATCAGGAACCCCCATGGCCAAGCTCGAAGACATCGTCAGAAAACAGAAGACCGGTGCAACCTTCGTCATCAGCGCCCAGATGCTGCACATGAGTCCAAGCGAGTTCGATGCCATCGCCCAGGCCTGGGACGATGACGGTGGCCCCGGCTTCAACGTGACCGGCGTGCCGTTCCGTGTGGTGGTGGATGGCGAATTCCTCATCAGCCGGGTGACGGTGGTGCGAACCACTGCTGAGGTGTAGACAGGTCCGCGCGGCGTCAGCCCTCACGCTGCAAGCGATAGACCACCGTATCCAGCGCCGTCAATCCGCGCTCCAGGAACTTCGGTTCCTTCTCCAGGATATCCCGGCGGTCGATTGCCACGGCTTCGCTGTGCGGCGCGTAGAGCCGTTGTACTTCTGCTTCCGCCACCGAGAAGGGCGGGCCATCCATCTTCTGCTGGTCGTATTCCAGCGTGATCAGCAGGCTGCGGGCCTGTGCCGGCAGGCGGCCATAGATCTCGGCGACATAACGCGCCCGCATCTGTGGCGGCAGCGCGATCAGGGCGGCACGGTCGTAGGCGCCGGCACAGGCCGCCAGGGTGGCGTCTTCCAGCAGGAAGATATCGCCACACACCAGCTCGATGTTGCCGGCCACGTAGTGCCGGCCCTGGGCGCTTTCATGGATCGCCGGTGTGAGCTGGTTCTCGCTGAAGAACTGGGTGATGGCCAGTTCCGACAGTTCCACGCCCAGCACCCGGTGCCCCTGCTGGGCCAGCCACAGCATGTCCAGCGACTTGCCGCACAGTGGCACCAACACCGTACTCCCGGCTGGCAAGGCCAGTTGCGGCCAGTATTTTTGCAGCAGGGGCGTCACGCGCTCCTGATGAAAATGCGTGCGGCCTTCGCGCCAGCGTTCCAGCCAGAATTGCGCTTCCATGTCGTCTCCTGTTCCCGTATCGGCGCCCGATGCCGCTTCAGCGCATCAGGTAATCCAGCGCGACGCCGGCGAAGATCGCCGCGCCCAGCCAGTTGTTGTTGTTGAAGGCCGCGAAGCAGCGCATGCGGTCACGTTCGCGGATCAGGGTGTAGTGATACAGCGCGAAGCCGCAGGCCACCAGCATGCCGGCCGAGAACCACAGGCCCAATCCGTATTGCAGGCCGACCACCCACACCAGCGCCAGCGCCACGGCGTAGCACAGCATCACGGCCAGCACATCGTGGCGGCCGAAGGTGATGGCGGAGGTCTTGATGCCGATCTTCAGGTCGTCGTCGCGGTCCACCATCGCATATTCGGTGTCATAGGCCACGGCCCAGAAGATGTTGGCCACCAGCAGCACCCAGGCTGCCAGCGGCACCGTGCCGGTGACCGTGGCGAACCCCATCGGGATGCCGAAGCCGAAGGCAATGCCCAGGTAGGCCTGGGGAATGGCGAAGAAACGCTTGAAGTAGGGATAGGTGGCCGCAATGATCACCGCCGCCACCGACAGTTGCAGGGTCAGTGTGTTGAGCGGCAGGATCAGCAGGAAGGACAGCAGCGCCAGCACACCTGCCACCATCAGGGCTTCCCAGGACTTGATCTTGCCGGACGTCAACGGCCGCTGCTCGGTGCGCTTGACGTGGCGGTCGAAGTCGCGGTCGGCGTAGTCATTGATGGCGCAGCCGGCCGAACGCATCAGCGCGGTGCCCAGTACGTAGATCAGCAGGATGCGCCAGTCCGGCGGGCCGCCTGCCGCCAGCCACAGGGCGATCAGCGTGGGCCACAGCAAGAGCAGGATGCCGATGGGTTTGTGGGCGCGTACCAGCAGCGCGTATAGCCTTAACCTGTCCATTCGATGTCCGCAAAAACGAAAGTCCGCATTATAATTCGCCTCGCTGTTTGCGCACTGTCGTGCTTTTTTGGTGGTGAGCTGCATCAAACATAAATTTTATAAAAACAGCCTATCCGTTTTGAGACATTTCCAGGTTTTGTGCTGCATAGCCGCAGATTTTTCCTTTGCAGTGGCCGGCAAGGGCCGCTAATGTAACGCCGCTGTCATGGAGCGTTGTTAGCATCAAAACCCCTTTTTTGAGAGGTCCCCTCTGATGAACATGATGAAAACACTGATCGCGACCGGTGTCCTGGCGACGATCACTTCCTCCGCCTTCGCTGCCACCGAGATCAGCTGGTGGCATTCCATGACCGGCGCCCTGGGCGAGCGTGTCAATGCCCTGGCCGACGACTTCAACAAGAGCCAGAGCGACTACAAGGTCGTGCCCGTCTACAAGGGGACCTACGACGAATCGATGTCGGCTGCGATCGCCGCCTACCGTGCCGGCAATGCACCGGACATCCTGCAGGTGTTCGAAGTGGGCACCGCCACCATGATCTACGCCAAGGGTGCGGTCAAGCCGGTGTACGAGGTGATGCACCAGGCCGGCGAGAAGTTCGACCAGAACGACTACGTGCCGGCCGTGGCGGGTTACTACTCGACCCCCAAGGGCATGATGTCCTTCCCCTTCAACAGCTCCACCACCATCATGTTCTACAACAAGGACATGTT
>Ga0308159_1005063_pt1 | contig 11451 bp, 12 predicted proteins | sample PhyCR1_FD_201040 | JGI IMG/M metagenome (GOLD analysis project Ga0308159, IMG submission 201040) | Phyllosphere microbial communities from UC Gill Tract Community Farm, Albany, California, United States - DLSLC.R1 | ecosystem: Host-associated > Plants > Phyllosphere > Unclassified | place: USA...
TGCGAGAGCCCGGAGACGAAAGGTGCGCATGCCGCCGGGTCGTCCTGGCCATGCGCAGGGTGCAGTTCGTTCCACAGGTCCCAGGCGAACAGCGCCGGGCTTGCACCCCAGCGGCGCGTCGCGAACTCGAACCGCCGCTGGACGGCGTCGCGCATGAACGTGCACGTCAGCCACTGGCGGCGGTCGCTGCAAGGGCCGCCATTGGCGCTGTTGTAAGGATGGCGATCCCACCGCCGCCACATGAAGAAGGTGTCGAAGGGCGTCAGCAGCAGATACATGCCGACCTCCTCGCAAAGCGCGAACAGGTCGTCCCACAACTGAACCATGGCGGGTACGAAGTTGCCCGGCGGCCTTTCGAGATAGCGATGGTTGCCGTGCGCGTATTCGAGCATCAGCCGGATGCAGGTGACACCGCAATCTCGCAGTCGCAACAGATGCCGGCGGACGGCATCGACGTCGCGCCGCCGATACAGCCCGGCGAGCTCCGGCCACGAAATGGCATCGTTATGGCCGATCGGCGTCCAGGTCTCTGCGTCGTCCGTCACGAAGTACGGCAGGCCAGGGACGCAGCGGATCCACGGCATGCTGGACTGCACGCCCGTCGCGGGCGCATCGGAAAAGGGGCGCCTATCGTTCATGCCACGCGGCGGACATGCATCGAAAGCGCAACGCGCACTGCATCTTTGGAGGGTGGAAGATCGAAGTCATGCGTCAAGAAATCCAGCACGGGCAAGCCACGTGCCCGGAATGGTCCCGAGGCGGTGCGGGCAAAGAGCAGCAACACAGGCTTTCATTGGCGCAGGTAAGTACTACATTCTTTTTTGCCGGCCTGTCTCCCAACGGCAGAAAGCACAGCCGGCATGCGGTTTGCCAGTGGATGCTGGAGGCTGCATGGGCCACCTTCGTTTCTCGCCTGCTTGTGAAAGGATTCCCGACGATGATGCAGACATCCGCCTCAGCGGAGATTCGGCGTGCGCTGCACGTCGAGGACGACTTCAATGCGCAACGAGAGCTCGAACGTCGCATCGACTTCCTTGGAAGCTACCTGCTGCAGAGCCGCCGCAGAAGCTATGTGCTGGGCATCAGCGGGGGTGTCGATTCACTGGTGGCTGGGGCATTGGCGCAGCGGGCAGTGGCACGACTGCGCGCGGCCGGCGCTCCTGCCACCTTCATCGCAGTGCGTCTTCCCTATGGCATGCAGCGCGACGAGGCGGATGCCGCCCGTTGCCTGGACTTCATCGCGCCCGACGAAGTGCGCACCATCGACATCCGTCCCTCCGTGGATGCCATGCAGCAGGCGCTGACGGCGGCCAACGTCGATCTGGGCGAGGCCGCGGCGGCGGATTTCCTGGTCGGCAACATCAAGGCACGCGCCCGCATGGTCGCGCAGTACGCCATTGCCGGTGCGAGCGCTGGCCTCGTGATCGGCACCGACCATGCAGCCGAGGCTGTGATGGGCTTCTTCACCAAGCATGGCGATGGCGCGGCCGACGTCCTGCCATTGGCCGGACTGACCAAGCGGAGGGTAAGGGCGGTCGGTCTGGCGCTCGGCGCGCCCGTCGAATTGGTGGCCAAGGTGCCCACGGCCGACCTGGAAAGCCTTGCGCCTTTGCGGCCCGACGAAGATGCATTCGGCGTCGGCTACGACACCATCGACGACTTCCTCGAAGGCAAGCCGGTCGAGCCCGCCGACGCGCAGGTCATCCTCGCCGCGTACATGGCCAGCGCCCACAAACGGGCCCCTGCTGCAACGCCGTATGCACAGGATTGACAGCACTCATTCGGACTGATCCATGCCGCAGATCGAGAACGACGCGCCGTCGAATGCAGCGCCCGACCCGAACCGCAACACCGCGCTGCTGATCATCGACATGATCAGCTGCTGGGATTTCGTCGATGGCGACAGGTTGCTGCCATTTGCGGCACAGCTTGCGCCGCAGGTCGCCACGCTCAAGCGCCTGTGCACGATGCGCGGCATTCCAACCATCTATTGCAACGACAATAGCGGCCGTTGGCGATCGGACCGTCGTGCACTGGTCGACGGGGTGTTGCAAGCCGGCGGCCAAGGCGCGGAGATTGCGCGCCTTCTGCTGCCTGAGGCCGACGACTATTTCGTCCTCAAGCCGATGCATTCGGCCTTCTATGCCACGCCGCTCGAACTGCTCTTGAAACATCTTCGCATCGAGCGCATCGTTCTGGCAGGCGTTTCCAGCGACCAATGCATCATGGCGACTGCCGCCGAGGCCAAGATGCGCGAGCTCGACGTGGTGGTGCCGTGCGACGCGGTGGCGACCCAGTCCACGGCGCGAAATGAAGCAGCGCTGCTTCAATTCAGGGAAACCCACGGCATCCCGACGCCGACTGTCCTGGAATTCTGAGGTGATCGGTATCGGCAGCACCTTTCTCAACTCGCATCGTCGGACGATGTCGGTTTGCCGGGATTCGAGAGTCGTGCCAAATTCTTTTCCAGATCGCCACTTGCACTCCGAAAACGGAAAATCGCCTGCTCCGAGGCCCGTGCAAAATATTGGTTGAAATTCGCGGTGGCCTTCATGTCGGCGCGGAGCGCGGCGCGCAGCACGCCCAGCGTCGAGTTCGAGTTCTTGCCATTCAGATCCGCCGGGTTGAAGATTTGGCTGAGCGCATGGAAGTTGGCTCGCGAAAGCTCGATGTGCGAGTCTCGCATCGCGTCGCGCAATCGATGTGATTCGGTGGCTGCAAAACGTTCCAAGCGGGTCATTGCGAATTCCTTCCAATGACCCGAGCATGATCGAAATTCGGATGCCTGCAAAGCGTAGTTACGGTGCGTGGGTTCGCTGTCTGCCTAGCGCGGAACTTTTGCAGGCCGGGCGCGAACGCCTCTGCGCATGGCGAGTTCTGCAGCCTGAGTGCCCAGCAAGGCTGCTCGCTCTTTCATCAGGCCGACCACAGTCGCCAGACGATCATCGGGCAGCCGCTCGGTGATGGTGGCAATGGCCAAGCCTGCAACCGTTTGTCCATCCGGGAGACATACAGGCACCGCGGCGGCGCGGGACCCCGGTACCACGCCGATCGGCGCGTAGGCATAGCCGCTTGTACGCGCCTGCCTCGCACGTTCGAGCAGGTCGCGCGGCTCGATGTGCAGCGCCTGCAGCCGCGGCGTATTGCGTCGCACGACTTCGACGGCCTCATCCCACGGCAACGCGGCCAGCAGCACGAGTCCGCTCACGCCCACGCCCAGCGGCCGCCGCGCGCCGACCTCGATCGACAGCACCTTGACGGGAAAGCTGCCGGGCCGGCGGTCGATGCACACCGAGTCCGCGCCGTTGCGGATCGTGAGGAAGGCCGTGTCGCCGAGGATCTCGCTCAGGTGCCGCAGGTGCGGCTCGGCGATCGCGCGGATCGGGAAGCGGGTCGAGCGCGCGAGCCCGAGCAGCGACATCTCGCCGCCGATCAGGTAGCGGCGCGTGGCCGGGTCCTGCTCGACCGCGCCTTCCTCCACCAGCACGCGCAGGATGCGGTGCACCGTCGGGCGGTTCAGGCCGGTGTGGCTCACCACATCGGTCAGGCGCACGCCGCGCTCCTGGCCGGTGGCGAGGACGCGCAGCACCGCGAGCGCGCGGCGCACGCTCTGGGCGCCCGCGGTGGCGGCCGTGTCCTTATCCGCCGCTGCCGCCATCCATCACCGTCTTGACCGTTTGCTGCATGCCCCGCAGCGTGACGATCTCGCCCAGCGTCGCGTAGTTTGGCCCGCCGATGCGGCAGACCGGGTTCAGCGCGCGGGTGTCGACCTTGCCGTCGTGCAGCAGCCCGTCGCGCAGATGGAAGGCCGTGACCACACCGACGATGAACTCGGCGCCGGTCTGGCCGAAGGCGATCACGCGCTCGAGCTTGCATTCCATGCTGACGGGCGCGTCGGCCAAGCGCGGCACGCGCACGGTCTGGCAGGGCAGGGTGCCCAGGCCCAGCAGTTCGGTCTCGCTCACGTCGGGCGCGTGCTCGGCACTGCTCTCGTGGATGGCGACCATCTGCGAGGCGTCGCCGATGTTCACGACGAACTCACCGCTTGCGTGGATGTTGGCACCGGTGTCCTTGCGCTTGCCGGCCTTGCGCCCGATGTTCACGCCCAGCATCGGCGGCTTGTTCGACACGAAGGTGAAGCAGGAGAAGGGGGCGAGGTTCGCAACGCCGTCTTCGGAGACCGTGGTGATCCAGGCGATCGGGCGGGGCACGACGATGCCGCTCATCAGGCGATAGGTGGCTTCGGGCGACAGGTCGCCGGCATCGAGAAACATGGGAGGGCCTTCCGTGGTGACTGAACCTCGATTGTCGGCAGCGCCCCCGCGTGAGGGTGGCGCCGTTGGCAAAAACGTCCATGATACGGAACAGTCTGGACATATTGCATTGCAGCATTGGCCCGCGGATTCTTAAAGTGAACGGGTCGCCGATGAAACCGCAGCCACTTGCGGTACCGGCGCAAGAGCAGGAGACATATGTTCAAAAAGACCCTCGGCAGGCTCGCCGTCCTCACGTGCGCCGCCTTCGCTGTTTTCCCCGCCACGGCGCAGAGCAACTGGCCCGACAAGCCGGTCAAGCTCGTGCTGCCTTACCCACCGGGCGGCAACGTCGACGGCGCGGCCCGCATTGTCAGCGAGCAGTTGCAGGCCGTCTTCAAGCAGCCGTTTCTGGTCGACAACCGACCCGGCGCCGGCGGCATGATCGCCGGCGAGTTCGTGGCCAAGGCCGCGCCGGACGGCTACACCTTCTTCATGGGCGCGAACGGGCCGATCCTGTTCTCGCCGACCATCTTCAAGCGCAACGCCTACGACTGGAAGAAGGACTTCGCGCCCGTCAGTTCGGTGTCGTTCACGCCACTGGTGCTGCAGGTGAACGCCGGCACGCCGTACAAGACGATCGGCGAGTTCATGGACGCCGCCAAGAAGCCGGGCAACGCGCTGACGATGGCATCGCCCGGCGCCGGCACCACCAACCACCTGGTGAGCGAGTACCTGCAGAAGGAGAGCGGCGCCAAGTGGCTGACCGTGCACTACAAGGGCAACGCGCCGGCGACCACCGATCTGCTGGGTGGGCAGGTGCAGTTCAACTTCGACCAGCTCTCGGTCGCGCAGCCCTTCATCCAGCAGGGCCGCACCCGCGCGCTCGCCGTGACATCGGCCAAACGCGTGCCATCGATGCCGGACGTGCCCACCTTGCAGGAGTCCGGGTTCAAGGGCTTCGAAGCCGAAACCTTCACCGGCATCCTCGCGCCCACCGGCACCCCACCGGACATCCTGGCCCGCTTCTCCGAAGCCTTGCAGAAAATCCTGGCCGACAAGGCCGTGCAAGCCAAGTTCGAGACGCTCGGCGCCGAGGCCCGCGGCAGCACGCCCCAGCAGTTCACCCAGTTCCTGACGAAGGAAGACGCGCGGTGGATGCCGGTCATCAAGCAATCGAACATTTCCGCCGAATGAGCACCGCCACCCCACCTCTTGGGCGCACCGCGCCCGCCGCCCGCACCAGCATCTATGTCGAGGGCTTCAGCCACAAGAACCCGATCCCGGCGGGTTGCCGCGTCGGTCCGCTGCTCGAGAGCGGCAGCATCCAGGGCAACGACCCGGCCACCGGCAAGCCGGCCGAGACCTTCGAGGCGCAGTGCCGCTTCATGCTCGACAACGTGCGCCGCATCGTCGAAGCCGCGGGCGGCGGCACGCAGGACATCGTGAAGCTCACGGTCTGGATGAAGGACCGCAGCCAGCGCCCCGCACTCAATGTGCCCTGGCTCGAGATGTTCCCCGATGCCGCTTCGCGGCCGGCACGCCACGCGATCATCGCGCCCGAACTCGACATGGGGAAGCTGATCGAGTGCAGCTTCACCGCCTGGATCGCCTGATCCATCACCAACGTTTCCGAGACCCCATGCCCGACTACCTTCCCTTCGACCCTCATCCGCGCGCACCCGTGCCGCTGCCGCCGGCGCTCGCCTGCGACAGCCAGTTCCACGTCTTCGGCCCGCGCGAGCAGTACCCGGTGCGGCCCAACGCCGCCTACGAAATGCCGACCGCGACCTGGCAGGTTGCACAGGAGCTCCACGCCACGCTCGGCATCGAACGCGGCGTGATCGTCCAGGCCACCACCTACGGCGCCGATCACACCGTGGTGCTCGATGCGCTCGAAGGCCTCAACGCCGGCGGCCCGCGCCGCTACATGGCTTGCGCCAACGCAGCGGTGCTGACCGAGCGCGACGATGCCTACCTGCAGAAGCTGCACGACGCCGGTGTGCGCGGCGCGCGCTTCACGCGCGGCGGCCTCGGCATCAGCCTGACGGGAGCAGAGCAGGAACGCGCGTTCGCCCGCGTCAAGGAGCTGGGCTGGTACGTCAAGGTGCAGCCCGAGCCCAATGGCATCGCCGAGCAGTTGGCCACCTTCGAGTCGCTCGACGTGCCGGTGCTGCTCGACCACATGGGCCGCGCCGACCCCACGCGCGGCGACGCCGACCCGAGCCTGGTGCGCATCCTCGAGCTGTTCGAGCGCGGCAACTTCTGGGTGATGCTGTCGCTCTCCGAGAAGATCTCGAAGGCCGGCGCACCCTGGGACGACGTGGTGCCGCTGGCACAACGCCTGATCGCCGCCGCGCCCGACCGCTGCGTGTGGGGCAGCGACTGGCCGCACCCGGTGTCGGTCAAGCAGCCGCCCAACGAAGGCGCACTGATGGAACTGCTCTACCGCTTCGCCCCCGATGCCGCCACGCGGCAGAAGATCCTCGTCGACAACCCCGCCCGCTTCTTCGGATTCGAGACCCCATGAAACTCATCAGCTACCTCCACCGCGGGGCCTCGCACTGGGGCTGTGTCATCGACCACGCAAACGGCGACGGTGTCGTCGACCTCGGCCGCCGCCTGCCGGCGTTCGCGTCGGTTGCCGCGCTGCTCGAAGGCGGTGATGCCGCGCTGGCGCAGGCCCGCGCAGCCGCCGAAGGTGCAACGCCGGACCACGCGCTGGCCGATGTGCGCGTCGAGACGCCCATCGCGCGGCCGCGCCGCATCTTCTGCATCGGCGTGAACTACGCGCACCGCAACGCCGAGTACAAGGACGGCAGCGACCTGCCCAATTACCCGAGCATCTTCATGCGCGTGGCCGAGTCCTTCGTGGGCCATGGCGAAGCGCTGCTGCAGCCGCTCGAATCCAAGCAACTCGACTACGAAGGCGAGATCGCCATCGTCATCGGCCGCCGCGCGCGCCGCGTGAAGGGCGGCGACGCGCTGGCCTGCATCGCCGGCCTCACCTGCATGAACGAAGGCACCATCCGCGACTGGGTGCATCACGCCAAGTTCAACGTCACGCAGGGCAAGAACTGGAATGCCTCGGGCGCCATCGGCCCGTGGATCGTCACCGCCGATGAGTTCCCGAACGGCTACGACGCGCTGCGCGTGCAGACACGCGTGAACGGCGAGCCGCGCCAGGACGACTCCACCGCGAACCTGATGTTCGACTTCGCCTATCTCGTCGGCTACCTCTCGACCTTCACCACGCTGGAGCCGGGCGACATCATCGCGACGGGCACGCCGATCGGCGCAGGCATTCGTTTCGATCCGCCGAAGTTCCTGCAGCCGGGCGACGTGGTCGAGGTCGAAGTGAGCGGCGTGGGCGTGCTGCGCAACGTCGTGAAGGCAGAAGAAGCCGCGGAGGTGGCCGCATGAGCCTCGACCAGAACACCCTTGTCAAGGCCGCCGAGCGGCTCGAAGAAGCCGAGCGCACGCGCGTCGCCTGCCGGCAGTTCTCGCTCGACTACCCCGACATGACGATCGACGACGCCTACGCGATCCAGCACGCCTGGATGCAGCTCAAGCTGCGCAACGGCCGCACGGTGAAGGGCCACAAGATCGGCCTCACGTCGAAGGCCATGCAGCGCGCGGTGAACATCGCCGAGCCCGACTACGGCACGCTGCTCGACGACATGTTCTACCGCGACGGCGCGGTGATTCCGTCGGAGCGCTTCCTGCAACTGAAGATCGAGGCCGAGCTGGCCTTCGTGCTCGCCAGGCCGCTGTCGGGCCCCGACTGCACGCTGTTCGATGTGCTCGACGCCACCGCCTACGTCACCCCCGCGCTGGAGATCCTCGACGCGCGCATCCAGCGCGTCGACCCCGAGACGAAGCGCACCCGCAACGTGTTTGACACCATCTCCGACAACGCGGCCAATGCGGCGCTGGTGCTGGGTGGCCGGCCCTTCAAGCCAGCGGTGATCGATGCCGACATGCGGCGCATTGGCGCCATCGTCAGCCGCAACGGCGAGGTCGAGGAGACCGGCCTCGCGGCTGGCGTGCTCAACCACCCGGGCTACGGCGTGGCGTGGCTGGCCAACCGGCTGCACCGCTTCGGCGTCACGCTGCAGCCGGGGCAGGTCATCCTTGCAGGCTCGTTCATCCGGCCGATCGAGGTCGGCAAGGGCGACACCATCGTGGCCGACTACGGCGGGTTCGGCACCGTGTCCTGCCATTTCGGCTGAACGAGATGAAACGCCGGACCCTGTATGCCAGTTACTGCCCTGACTTGGGCAGGTTCAAGCTCTTGACGACCGGATTCCAGCGCTGGATCTCGGCGTTGAGCAATTGCTCCATTTCTGCAGGACTTCCTCCTTGGGGCTCCATGCCGATCGCACGTGCCCTGTCGATGAACCCCTGATCCGACACCACGTCGTTGATGGATTTGTTCAGGCGCGCCACCACGTCCTTTGGCGTCGCACCTGGCGCCGACAGGTAGTACCGCAGCGGTGCCTCGAAGTCATAGCCCATTTCCTTGAATGTCGGTGCGGTCGGAACCTGGGGCAGACGTTTGCTGTCCATCACGCCGAGAACACGGAACTTGCCTGACTTGATATGAGGCAGCGAACTCGTGATGGAGGTTCCGTAAATGTCGATGGAATTGCTCAACATCGCCTGGATTGCGGGCGCATCGCCGTTGAACGGAATGTGGTTGGTGCTGATTCCGATCGACTTCTCGAACGCCACGGGCGCAAGGTTGCTCAGGATCGCCGCGCCGGGCGACCCGCGATGGATCCGCCCCGGGTTGGCCTTGGCGTAGTCCACCATCTCCTTGATGTTCGTGTAGGGCAGTTCCGTGCGACCGACGATGATGGTTGGCTGGTATGCGATCTGCGAAACGGCGGTGAAGTCCTTCACCGGGTCGTAAGGCAATTTGTCGAAGAGCAGGGTGTTCGTCCCCAGCATTCCGACGAAGGACATGACCAGGGTCTGTCCGTCCGGGCGAGACTTGGCGACGTAGTCTGCCGCTATCACGGCGCTGCCACCGGGCTTGTTCTCCACGATCACGCGGGTCCCGCGCTTGGTCAGTTCGTCGGCGAGCATCCGGACGTATGAGTCGGTGCCACCGCCCGCTGCGAATGGCACCACAAATTTGATCGGCTGCTGCTGAGCGATGGCGGGGCTGGCCATTGCTGCAGCCATCAGGGCGCCAAGAAAAAGTCTTCGATGGTTCATATGTCTCCGTTGGTTTTCTTGTGGATGCGTCGCTTTTCTTGCAACGCCATTCGAGCTGAAATCTAGTTGTTCACGCGATTTCGGCGCATCGATCAGCGCAAAGCACCTTTGCGTAAAGCCAAACGCTTGCTCGAAAAGCCTGCTCCTACACTTTGACGGAAGCACCCGTTCTCTGGAAAAAGGAAACTCCCATGAAGGCCGCCGTTCTCGAAGAATTTCGCCAACCGCTCGTGATTCGAGACCTTTCGATTGCCGATCCAGGCCCGGACGAGGTGCTGCTCCATACAGCTGCCGTCGGCTTGTGCCATAGCGACCTGCACTATATGCAAGGCATGCGAAACATCCCATTGCCCGGCGTGCTGGGCCATGAAGTTTCCGGCGTGGTGGCGGCCGTGGGCGCCAACGTCAGGGATCTGGCGGCCGGGGACCATGTGGTAGGTGCGCTTTCGGTGTTCTGCGGCCTTTGCAAGCAGTGTCTCGGGCAGCGCTTCGCGCTGTGCCAGGACACGGCGATCAAGCAGCCCCCTGGCCAGGCAAAGCGACTTTCCGACGCCGTGCAATCGGTCAGCCAGGTCTTCAACCTGTCAGGCTTTGCCGAGCAGATGCTGGTGCATCGCAACGCGTTGGTGAAAATTCGAAAGGACATGCCCCTGGACCGTGCGGCCTTGCTGGGTTGCGCGGTGATCACCGGGACCGGCGCGGTATTCCGCAACGCGCAGGTGACACCCGGCTCATCCGTTGCCGTCGTTGGCTGCGGCGGCGTGGGCTTGGCGGCCATCAACGGCGCACGGATCGCTGGCGCGTCGCAGATCATCGCGATCGACAACGTGCCATCCAAACTCGAACTGGCGCGCAAATTCGGTGCGACGGACACGCTTCTCGCCACCGACGGCGACGTGGTGGCCAAGGTGGTTGAACTCACCCAGGGCGGGGTCGAGTTCTCGTTCGAGTGCATCGGCATTGCAGCGACCGTGGAACAGTGCTTCAAGATGCTCCAGCCCGGCGGCACCGCCACCATCGTCGGACTGTTCGCCCCAGGCGTGAAGGCGTCCATCGATGCCGGCGACTTCTTCCTGGAAAAGAGAATCCGCGGATCTGCCCTGGGCTCGGCCCGGATACGCGACGACATCCCGCGCCTCGTCGAGCACTATCTGCAGGGTCGGCTGAATCTCGACGATCTCGTCTCGCGCCGAATCAAGCTGGAAGACATCAATGAAGGCTTTGACGCGATGACGCGCGGGGAGGTCGCCCGCAGCGTGGTGGTGTTCGACGGCGTCGGAGACTGAAAAGCGTTCTGTTCGCGCACGGGGGGAAACGCCACCGGGCGATTGCACGACGATCTGCTTCTGAGGATGGCTAAATTTAAAGAATGCGTCGCACCTCAAGCATCGGGGGTGTCCGGACGGGCCTGGGTTCGCGCAAGCACGGCAAAAAGCGGGATAAAGGCCCCGAAGAGAAGCTGCGGTGATATCCACGGCTCGACCAGACCACCCACCAGCCCTCCGAACACGCCGCCGCAGGGGCCCGCCAGCGCGTTGATCGACGCGGCCTGACTGAAGCCGATTTTCTCGCCGAGCGTTGCGAATGCCGTGAGGTTGATGATCTGCAGCAGTCCCAGGCCACAGCCGAGCACCGCTGCACCTGCGCCCATCTGGACCGCTGTTTGAGACAGGGTGAGCCCGATCAGCGAGAGCACGACCATGCCCACCGCGATCAGGCGGCTGGCCTGCGGATGTACGACAACCGTACGTCCGGCGGTCACGAGCGTGAGGACGAACACCGCGCCTTGCGCAGCGACCACGAACCCCGCCGAGCGCGCCGGCAGATGCAGGTAACGCAGAACGATGATCACGCTGTAGAACGCAAAGTAGGCGTTCAGAGACTGGATCGAAAACTCCCTGAAAGCGACGCTTCTGGCAAGCGCAGTCCTGAACAGCTCGGCCAGCGAGCTCCGCCTGATCACCGGTTGCTCGTC
>Ga0308159_1005064_pt1 | contig 11451 bp, 11 predicted proteins | sample PhyCR1_FD_201040 | JGI IMG/M metagenome (GOLD analysis project Ga0308159, IMG submission 201040) | Phyllosphere microbial communities from UC Gill Tract Community Farm, Albany, California, United States - DLSLC.R1 | ecosystem: Host-associated > Plants > Phyllosphere > Unclassified | place: USA...
AGCAGTTCAACCGTTTGCTCGGCGAGGCCGGGGCGACCAATCTGCGCCTGATTCAGGTCAGCGAACTCGACCCGGTGATCATGCTGCAACTGCACGAACGGCTGGAGCGCGGCGAGTGGCTGGCGATTGCCGGCGACCGCGTGCCACTGCACGGCGGGCGCAGCGTCACCGTCGACTTTCTCGGCCATCCGGCGCCATTCCCGCAAGGGCCGTGGTTGCTGGCCGGCCTGTTGAAGTGCCCGGTCAATCTTTTGATGTGCCTGAAACAACCCGACGGCCACTATCGCCTGACCCTCGAACCGTTCGCCGACGCCGTGGTGTGGACGCGCCGCGAGCGCGAGCAGGTCATTCATCAGTGGGCCAGTCTTTATGCGCAGCGCCTGAGTCACTATTGCCTCGAAGCGCCACAGCAATGGTTCAACTTCTACCCTTTCTGGAAAACCGATGACCACGCCAATTCCTGAGCCGGTAACCTTCGGCGAACGCCCCTTGCGCATCGAAGACGTGCTGGCCCTGGCCAACCGTCAGGTGCCCGTGCAGTTGCAGAACGATGCCGATTACCGCGAGCGCATCGCCAAAGGCGCGCGGTTTCTCGATTCGTTGCTGGACAAGGAAGGCGTCATTTACGGCGTGACCACCGGCTATGGCGATTCCTGCGTGGTGGCGGTGCCGCTGCATCACGTCGAAGCATTGCCGCGTCATCTCTACACCTTCCACGGCTGCGGCCTCGGTAAACTGCTCGACGCGCAAGCCACCCGCGCGGTGCTGGCGGCGCGTTTGCAGTCGCTGTGCCACGGCGTGTCCGGCGTGCGGGTCGAGTTGCTCGAGCGTCTGCAGGCGTTCCTCGAACACGACATCCTGCCGCTGATTCCTGAAGAAGGTTCGGTCGGCGCCAGCGGTGATCTGACGCCGTTGTCGTATGTCGCCGCCACCCTGTCCGGCGAGCGCGAAGTGCTCTTCCGTGGCGAGCGCCGCCAGGCCGCCGATGTGCACCGCGAACTCGGCTGGACGCCGTTGGTGCTACGCCCCAAGGAAGCGCTGGCGCTGATGAACGGCACCGCGGTGATGACCGGCCTCGCCTGCCTCGCCTTCGCCCGCGCCGACTACCTGCTGCAACTGGCCACGCGCATCACCGCGCTCAACGTGGTCGCACTGCAAGGTAATCCCGAGCACTTCGATGAGCGGCTGTTCGCGGCAAAACCGCACCCAGGGCAAATGCAGGTGGCGGCGTGGTTGCGCAAGGATCTGGCGATCGACGCACCGACCGCGCCGTTGCATCGCCTGCAGGATCGTTACTCGCTGCGCTGCGCCCCGCATGTGCTCGGCGTGCTGGCCGACAGCCTGAACTGGCTGCGCTCGTTCATCGAAACCGAACTGAACAGCGCCAACGACAACCCGATCATCGACGCCGAAGCCGAGCGCGTGCTGCACGGCGGGCACTTCTACGGCGGGCACATCGCGTTCGCCATGGACAGCCTGAAGAATCTGGTGGCGAACGTTGCCGATCTGCTCGATCGGCAATTGGCGTTGCTGGTCGACGAGCGCTACAACCACGGCTTGCCGAGCAACCTCTCCGGCGCACCCGCCGATCGGGCGATGATCAATCACGGCTTCAAGGCTGTGCAGATCGGCACCAGCGCGTGGACCGCCGAAGCGCTGAAAAACACCATGCCGGCCAGCGTGTTCTCGCGCTCCACCGAGTGCCACAACCAGGACAAGGTGAGCATGGGCACCATCGCCGCCCGCGATGCAATTCGCGTGCTGGAGCTGACCGAACAGGTCGCCGCCGCCACCTTGCTCGCCGCCAACCAGGGCGTGTGGTTGCGCGCACAGGCCGACGATGCGCGGCCGCTGCCGCCGTCGCTGGCCGCCATGCATGAAGAACTGAGCAAAGACTTCCCGCCAGTCATCGAAGACCGCGCGCTGGAAGGCGAGCTGCGCCTGTGCCTGCAACGCATTGCCGCGCAACACTGGAGGCTGCATGCGTAGCGCCGGAGTGCTGCACGCCGACACGGAAATCCTCGTGCCGTTCTTCGACGTCGACACCATGCATGTGGTCTGGCACGGGCATTACGTCAAATACCTGGAAGTGGCGCGGTGTGCGCTGCTGGACAAGATCGGCCACAACTACACGGCCATGGTCGAGTCCGGTTACGCCTGGCCGGTGATCGACCTGCAACTGCGCTACGTGCGCGGTGCGGTGTTCGGCCAGCGGCTGAATGTGCGCGCCAGTCTGGTCGAGTGGGAAAACCGTCTGAAGATCCATTACCTGATCACTGACCTGCAAACCGGTGAGCGCCTGACCCGCGCCAGCTCGGTGCAGGTCGCCGTCGAAGTCAGCCGCCGCGAGATGCAGCTGGTCTCGCCGAAAGTCTTTACCGACGCCGTAGAAAGGATGCTGCGATGAACGTTCTCGTCAAAAGCCTCAGCGCGTTGGCGCTGCTGCTCATCTCGTCACTGGCCCAGGCCTTCGACCTGCAACAACTGAGCGCACAACTGGCGAAGCCGGAGGTGATCCACGGCCAGTTCGTTCAGGAAAAACACCTGCGCGCCCTGCCGCAGCCGTTGATCAGCAAGGGCAGCTTCGTCCTGGCGAAAAATCACGGTTTGCTGTGGCTATTGAAAACCCCGTTGCAGCAGGACTACCGCATCAGCGCCAAAGGCATCGCCCGGCGTGACGGTGCCGGCTGGCAACTGTTGCCGAACAAGAGCGCCGGCGCCGAGCAGAACCGTTTGTTCCTTGCCGTACTGCAAGGCGACAGCAGCGGCCTGCAACGGGATTTCGAACTGGCCCTCGAAGGCGATGCGCAGCAGTGGCAACTGACCCTGACCCCGCGCTCGCTATTGCTCAAGCAAGTGTTCAAGCAGATCAATATCGACGGCGGCGCGCTGGTGCAGACTATCGAGCTGCTGGAAACCCAAGGCGACAGCACCGTGCTGCGCATGCAGAACAGTACGGCCAAACAGCCGTTGAGCGACGCGGAGCAACATGACTTTGCCGAGTGAACGCAGGCTGCCGTGGCTGTTTCTGATCCTGCTGCTGGCGGTTGTTGCGCTGGCCGGCTGGCAGTGGCGCGCCGGTCCGCCATTGTCGGCGAACCTCATGGAACTGGTGCCCGGCACCCAGCCTGACGCCCTCGAGCAGCGCGCCGAACAGCGCATGCAGGAACCGCTCAACCGCGAGATGCTGGTGCTGGTCGGCCACGCCGATCGCCAGCAGGCGGTGGCCATGGCGCAGACGCTGGGCGAGCAATGGCAGGCCAGCGGCTTGTTCGAGAGCGTGCAGTGGAATCTGCAAGCCGATCTGCCGGCCCTGCGCGCACAACTGCTGCAAGGGCGGCTGGCAATGCTCTCGGCCGATGATCGACAACTGCTGATCGAACATCCCGACGCGTTTATCCAGCAACGGGTTCAAGCGCTGTTCGACCCGTTCAGCGGTTTCAGCCTGGTGTCGAGTCAGGAAGACTGGCTGGGCCTGACCGGGCGCATTCAGAACAGCCAGCCGCAACACGGCGCAGTGCAACTGGACATCGGCAGCGGCGCGTTGATCGCCGACGCCGATGGCAAAAGCTGGGTCCTGCTGCGGGCGCGCACCCGCGGCAACGCCTTCGACATGAACCTGCCGCTGCAAGTCGCCGATCTGCTCGCGCAGAGTCGCGCGCAAGCGGCGCAATCCGACGTACAACTGCTGGCCGCCAGCGGCTTGCTGTACGCCGCCAACGGCCAGCAACAGGCGACTCGGGAAATGACCTGGGTTGGCGGCGGTGCCACGCTCGGCATCTTCTTGCTGCTGTTGCTCGCGTTCCGCCGCTGGCGAGTGTTGCTGGCGTTCGTCCCGGTGCTGGTCGGCATGCTGTTCGGCGCGGTCGCGTGTGTCGCGCTGTTCGGCCACATGCACGTGATGACCCTGGTGCTCGGTTCCAGCCTGATCGGCGTGGCGGTGGATTATCCGCTGCACTATTTATCGAAAAGCTGGAGCCTGAAGCCGTGGCGCAGTTGGCCGGCGCTACGTTTGACGCTTTCCGGGCTGACGCTGAGTCTGGTCACCAGCGCTATCGGCTATCTGGCGCTGGCGTGGACGCCGTTCCCGGCGCTGACGCAGATTGCGGTGTTCTCCGCGGCCGGATTGTTCGGCGCCTATTTATCCGCCGTTTGCCTGCTACCGGCGCTGCTGAACAACCTCGAACTGCGCCCGGCACAATGGCCGCTGCAACTGGCCGAACGCCTGGTCACGCTGCGCGAAAGACTCCTCGAACGCGTGCGCACCCCGGTGTTGCTGGCGCTGCTGATTGCCTTCTGCGCCAGCGGCCTGATGCAGCTGCAAAGCAAGAACGACATCCGCCAATGGGTCGGCGCACCGCAACAGCTGACCGATGAAGCGCAGACCATTGCGCACATCACCGGTTATCAGCCGACCAGCCAGTTTTTCCTCGTTCGCGCCGCCAATCAGGAACAACTGCTTGAGCGTCAGGCGGCGCTCAGCGAGCGTCTGCAGCAACTGGTCAATCTCGACAAGCTGCAAGGCTATCTGGCCCTCGATCAACTGGTCAGCCCGCCAACACAGCAAGAACGGGTGCGCGCCGCGCTGAATCAACTGCCGCAGCACTGGCAGCCACTGCTCGACCTGGGCGTACCGCTGCCGGCGCTGCAAGCCGAGCTGCAGCAGTTGCAGAGCGTGCCTGCCGAAGACATTGACGCCGCGCTGGCCGGCCCGCTCGGCGAGCCGTACCGCACGCTGTGGCTCGGCCCGACCGACGATGGCGTCGCGGCGATCACCAGCCTGCAAGGCCTGAACAACCCGGCGCTGCTGCGAGTGCAGGCGCTGGACTTGCCGGGCGTGCGTTTGGTCGACCGTCTCGGCGAATTGAATGAAGTCTTCGCCGCCACGCAGATCAGCGCTGCCGAACTCAAGCTCGCCTCCTGCGCGCTGATCGTGCTGGTGCTGATGTTGCCGTTCGGCCTCGCTGGCGCGCTGCGCATCGTCGCCCTGCCACTGCTGGCGGCGCTGTGCAGCCTGGCCAGCCTCGGCTGGCTCGGTCAGCCGCTGACATTGTTCAGCCTGTTCGGTCTGCTGCTGGTGACCGCGATCAGCGTCGACTACGCGATTCTCATGCGTGAACAGGTCGGCGGTGCGGCGGTGAGCCTGCTCGGCACCTTGCTGGCCGCCGTGACGACCTGGCTGTCGTTCGGTCTGCTGGCGGTGTCCAGTACGCCAGCGGTGAGCAATTTCGGTCTATCGGTGAGCCTCGGTCTGGCATTCAGCTTCATGCTCGCGCCGTGGGCCGGAGGCCATACGCACAGCGCCACTGCCACGGAGCCCCACGCATGATGGTCGCGGCTTTCTGGCTGTTGGCTTTGGCCTTGTTCGCCGTGGCGACCCGCGTTGGCCGCCACTTCGGCCTGATCCCGATTGTCAGTCAGTTGCTGTTGGCCAGTTTCGGCCTGCCGCTGTTGATGTATGCCTGGATCGAACCGGGCTGGCAGCTCAGCGGCGCGCAACTGATCGCACCAGACTGGTTGAAGAGCCTGTACAGCCTGAGTTTTGCCCTGCTGCTGGGGCACATTCTCAGCGATGTCATCGATCTGAAGCTGGATCGGCAAAGCGTGAAAATCGCCATACCGAGTTTCGCCGTGCCTTTCGCAGCGGGTCTGGCGGCGGCTTGTTGGCTGCTGCCCGCGCAGCCGTGGCTGAGTTCGCTGGCGATCGGGCTGGTGTTCGCGATTACCGCGATCCCGGTGCTGTATCTCTACCTGCGCCATATCGATTACCCGCCCGCCGCCACCCGCCGTTTGGTGCAGACCGCCATCCTTATCGACCTGACCTGCTGGACGCTGTTCGGCCTCGCTCAGGGCAGTCTGCACCTGAGCAGTCTGTTGCTGCCGCTGGCCCTGGCTGGCGTGCCGTTGTTGCTGCACCTGTGCGGTGTGCGTCGGCCGCTGACGTTCAGCCTCGGCTTCTTTGCGCTGCTGGTGATGGCCGAGCATTACAAACTCAACGCGCTGATTCTCGGCATCGGTTATCTGCTGTGCATGGCCGCCCTGAAAGTGCCGTTGCTGCTGCCGTTGCCCGCGCTGTGGATGAACCGTTTGCAGACGTGGCTGGCGATTCCGCTGATCCTCACCTTCGGCATCGTCCAGATCGATGTGCACAGCGCGTTCGCCAGCCTCGACGCACTGCAATGGGCGGCGCTGCTGCTGTTGCCGATTGTCAGTAAACTGCTTGGCAACTGGCTCGGTCTCGGCTGGGCCGGGGCTTCGTTCGCAGGCGCCAGCCGCTGGCGCGAAAGCGTGCTGCTGAACATTCGCGGCCTGAGCGAAATCGTTTTCCTGAATCTACTGTTGCAGCAACAACTGATCAGCCCGGCGCTCTACTTTGCCTTGATGCTGATGGGGCTGATCGCAACGCTGTTGCCGGCGCTGATCGGTCTGCACCGCGCACCGCTGAATCTCAACTCTCATTTGTCCCGGAGCTCCCGTGCCAATCGCTGAACTGCAATCGCGTCAGGTGGTGATCATCGGTGCCGGCCCGTCCGGTGCCATCGCCGCCGCCCTGCTCAAGCGCAAGGGCCATGATGTGCTGGTGATCGAACGCCAGCATTTCCCGCGCTTTTCCATTGGTGAAAGCCTGCTCAGCCATTGCCTGGATTTCGTCGAAGAGGCTGGCATGCTTGAGGCGGTGAATGCCGCCGGTTTCCAGCGCAAGACCGGCGCCGCCTTCGCCTGGGGCGAGCGCTACAGCGCCTTCGATTTCAGCGACACCTTCACCGACGGCAAGCCGACCACCTTTCAGGTACAACGCGCAGATTTCGACAAACTGCTGGCCGATCAAGCGGCGCTGCAAGGTGCGGAAATCCGTTACGGCGATGCCATCGTCAACGTTGATTTCGAGCGGACGCGACCACAGCTTGATGTCCGTCGCGAGGACGGCAGCGAGTACCGGGTTGAAGCCGATTTTGTGCTGGATGCCAGCGGCTACGGCAGGGTGTTGTCGCGCTTGCTCGATCTCGAGGCACCTTCGAATTTCCCCGTGCGTCAGGCCGTGTTCACTCATGTCGAAGATCACATCGACAACCCGGCCTTCGACCGCGAGAAAATTCTCGTCACCACCCACCCTGAACATCGCGACGTGTGGTTCTGGACGATTCCGTTCAGCAACGGCCGCTGCTCGGTGGGCGTAGTGGCCGCTGCTGAACATTTCAAAGGTCGCGACGCTGATCTGGACGCCTGCCTGCGCGGCTTCATCAGTGAAACACCGAGCCTGGCCGGCGTACTGAACAACGCCGTGTGGGATACCCCGGCGCGCACCCTCGGCGGCTATGCGGCGAATGTGAAAACCCTGCACGGGCCGGGTTTTGCCTTGCTTGGCAATGCTGCGGAATTTCTCGACCCGGTGTTTTCCTCCGGCGTGACCATCGCCATGCGCTCAGCGAGCATGGCCGCCGCAGCGCTGCACCGGCAGTTGCAAGGTGAAGCGGTCGATTGGCAAAGCGACTTTGCCGAGCCGCTCAAGCGCGGCGTCGACACCTTCCGCTGCTACGTCGAGGGCTGGTACGCCGGCACCTTTCAGGACGTGATCTTTTATGAAAACGGTCAGACCGATATCCGCCGGATGATCTGCTCGATTCTCGCCGGTTACGCCTGGGACGAACGTAACCCGTTCGTCAGCGAAGCGCGCCGACGCCTGAACATGATTTCCGAACTCTGTGCAAAGGACGCCCCATGAACCACTTGAGCGACAGCTACGTCGAGGAAACCCGCTTCGGTTTCTGGTTCCTGCGCAGCCACACCTGGCAGCACCATGTACTGCGCGTGGCGATCAATGATCTGCGGGGCTTGTTCACCGAGGCGCTGCCGCAAAAACCGGTGCTGCTCGACGCTGGGTGCGGCCAGGGCAAGTCGTTCGCGCGCCTGCGCCAGACCTTCGCCCCGCAGCGCCTGATCGGAGTCGACGCCGATCGGCACAGCCTCGAGCTGAGCGCCGCAGAAGCAGCGCGTCTGGAGCTGGACGTCGAATTGATTGGTAGCGACTGCGCGAAGCTCAATGTGCCGGATGCCAGTGTCGACCTGTTGTTCTGCCACCAGACATTCCATCACCTGGTCGAGCAGGAAAAAGCCCTCGCCGAGTTCTATCGCGTACTGAAACCGGGCGGCTATCTGCTGTTCGCCGAGTCCACCGAGGCTTACATAGATACCTGGGTGATCCGCTGGCTGTTCCGTCATCCGATGCACGTGCAGAAGAGCGCGGCGCAGTATCTGCAGATGATTCGCGAACAGGGTTTCGAGTTTGCCGAGCGCAATGTGTCCTACCCGTACCTGTGGTGGAGCCGGTCGAAGGACTTCGGTTTGCTGGAGCGCTTCGGGTTGCGCAAGCCCAAGCCGTTTGGGCAGCGGGAAGAGACCTTGGTCAATGTTGTCGCGCGCAAGCCATTGGCAGGGACTTCCTGAATGCACAGCCATCGACCTGTACACCCGAAAACCTGTGGGAGCTGGCTTGCCAGCGATAGAGGTGTGTCAGCCAAGCGAAATGTTCGATGTGCCGTCGCTATCGCTGGCAAGCCAGCTCCCACAGGGATTGTAGTGTGGCTGATGATGGTGTGCTGCTCCCTGTTGTTGAGCGCTTGCGCCAGTCAGGCGCCGCTGCCCGCGGCCAACCCGACCTTGCCCCTGCCGCTGCAACTGCACATCGAGCGCCAGCAAGCCGGGCAGCGTCAGGACTGGCTGTTGGTGATCCAGCGCGAAGGCCCGGGTATCCGCTGGTCGATGATGGACCCGCTGGGCATCCCCCAGGCTCGTCAGCTGCTGATCGATGGCCAGTGGCAGGCCGATGGTCTGCTGCCGCCGAACCCCGAGGCGCGGGAATTGTTTGCCGCTCTGCTGTTCGCCCTGACCCCGTCCGCCGAGCTGCTGCGCAACTACCCCGCCGCGCAGCAAAAGGACCGGCATCGCTCCCTGCCAGCACACTGGACCATTGACTATGCACAACCGTTGAGCTTCGAATTGAACCTGCCGCAAGGCCCGCACTATCGCGTTTCCCCGCTCGGTGATTCCACGCCATGACCGCTTATCTGAATGCTCTGGGCGTGATCTGCGCGCTGGGCCGTGACAAACGCGAAGTTGCCCGCAAGCTGTTTGCCGGCGATTGCTCGGGCATGTGCCGCGAATCCGCCTGGGTCCCACAGCGCGAGCTGCCGGTGGCCGCAGTGCCCGGTGAACTGGCGCCGATTCCGGCGGAACTGGCCGAGCACAGCACGCGCAACAATCAATTGCTGCTCGAAGCCGCCCTGCAGATCCGCGACGACATCGAGCAAGCAATCCAGACCTACGGCCGCGAGCGCATCGGCGTGGTGCTCGGCACCAGCACCTCGGGCATCGACGAGGCCAGCCGTGGTCTGGCGCACTACATCCGTGAGCAGCATTTCCCGGCTGAGTACGATTACCGGCAGCAGGAACTCGGCGCCCCGGCAAATTTTCTCGCCGAGTGGCTGCAACTCAGCGGCCCGGCGTATGTGATTTCCACCGCATGCACTTCCAGCGCGCGGGCGTTGATGAGCGCTCAGCGCCTGCTTGATCTGGGCCTGTGCGACGCCGTGTTGTGCGGCGGTGTCGACAGCCTGTGCAAACTGACCCTCAACGGTTTTTCCTCGCTGGAAGCGATGTCGGACGAGCGTTGCAATCCGTTTTCGGCCAACCGCAACGGCATCAATATCGGTGAAGCGGCGGTGCTGTTTGTGATGAGCAGACAGCCAGGCGCAGGCCCGGCTATCGCGTTGCTCGGCGCCGGTGCCAGTTCCGATGCGCACCATATTTCCGCCCCGGAGCCGAGCGGTCGCGGCGCCCTGCAAGCGATGCGCAAAGCCCTGAGCCGCGCGCAACTGCAAGCAGCGCAAATCAATTATCTGAACCTGCACGGCACCGCGACCCAGCACAACGACGCCATGGAAAGTCTGGCGGTCGCGGCGCTGTTTGCCGAAGGCGTCGCCTGCTCCTCGACCAAACCGCTGACCGGCCACACCCTCGGTGCTGCCGGAGCGCTGGAAGCGGCGTTTTGCTGGCTGAGCCTGAGCGCCGACAACCACGAGCACGCGTTGCCCCCGCATGTCTGGGACGGCGCGGCCGATCCTGCCCTGCCTGCGCTGAACTGGGTGACCGCGAGCACACGCCTGTCGTCCATTGCACCGCGCTACCTGATGAGCAATTCGTTTGCCTTCGGCGGCAATAACGTCAGCCTGATTATCGGAGACGCCCCATGACCCCCTGGCCGCTCGCCGAACTGCTGCCGCATGCCGGCGACATGATTCTGATCGACGCGATCGAGCGTTTCGACGATGAGCAGATTTTCACCCGCCTCACGGTTCAGCCGGACGGCCTGTTCAACCTCGCCGACGGCAGCTTGCCGGCATGGGTCGGCATCGAACTGATGGCGCAAAGCGTCGCCGCGTTCGCCGGTTGCCACGCGCGGCAGAAAGGCAATCCGGTGGAGCTGGGTTTTCTGCTCGGCACACGCAAGTTCGAGTGCAACGTCGAAGCTTTTCCTGCCGGCAGCCAACTGACCGTCCACGGCCTGCGTTCGTTGGAAGATGACAACGGCATGGGCGTGTTCGAATGCCATATCCACGGCGACGGCATCCATGCCAGTGCGCGGCTGAATGTGTTTCGTCCGCCACAGGCCACCCAATATCTGCAACAAACCAAGGAGTCGAACGATGACTGAATCGGTACTGGTCACCGGCTCCAGCCGTGGCATCGGCCGCGCCATTGCCCTGCGTCTGGCACAGGCCGGGCACGATATCGTCCTGCATTGCCGTAGCGGCATGGCTGAAGCGCAAGCCGTTCAGGCGCAAATCCAGGCGCTGGGGCGCAACGCACGCATCCTGCAATTCGATGTGGCTGAGCGCAAAACCTGCAAAGCCATTCTCGAAGCCGACGTCGAAACCCATGGTGCCTATTACGGCGTGGTACTCAATGCCGGCCTCACCCGTGACGGCGCCTTCCCGGCGCTGAGCGATGACGATTGGGACGTGGTGCTGCGCACCAATCTCGATGGTTTCTACAACGTGCTGCATCCGGTGATGATGCCGATGATTCGCCGCCGCGCCGCTGGGCGGATTGTTTGCATCACTTCGGTGTCCGGACTGATCGGCAACCGCGGCCAGGTCAATTACAGCGCCTCCAAGGCGGGCGTGATCGGCGCGGCGAAGGCATTGGCGATCGAGCTGGGCAAGCGCAAAATCACCGTTAACTGTGTCGCCCCGGGCCTGATCGACACGGCGATGCTCGATGAAAACGTGCCGGTGGAAGAACTGATGAAAATGATCCCCGCGCAACGCATGGGCACCCCGGAAGAGGTGGCTGCTGCGGTGAATTTCCTGATGTCGGCAGAAGCCTCGTACATCACCCGCCAGGTGCTGGCGGTCAACGGAGGCTTGTGCTGATGAAGCGCGTCGTCGTCAC
>Ga0308159_1005068_pt1 | contig 11431 bp, 13 predicted proteins | sample PhyCR1_FD_201040 | JGI IMG/M metagenome (GOLD analysis project Ga0308159, IMG submission 201040) | Phyllosphere microbial communities from UC Gill Tract Community Farm, Albany, California, United States - DLSLC.R1 | ecosystem: Host-associated > Plants > Phyllosphere > Unclassified | place: USA...
CCGCTTCCATGCAGTTCAAGCGCTACGAGGACCAGGCCGCGTCCACCGCCGCCTTCGTGGCCGGGCAGACGCAGGTGATCGCCACCAGCGTCTCCAACGCCGGGCTGATGATGCAGAAGAACCCGCAACTGGGCGCCGAATACAAGCTGCTGATCAAGGACAGCCCGAACTTCGTGGGCGTGGCCAAGGGCGAGGACGCGCTGCGCGCCAAGGTGAACGAAATCATCCTGGCCGCGAAGAAGGACGGCACGCTGGATGCGATGTCGAAGAAGTGGCTGGGGCGGCCGGCGGGCGACCTCCCCCTGACGGAGTGATCGGGGACACCCCCCTGAGCGGCTTTGCCGATTCCCCCCGGCGCACGAATGATTGATATGCAAGTTCAACTCGATTTCGGGGCCGTGCTGGTGCAGTGGCCCTTCCTGCTGCGCGGCGTGCTGTGGACGCTGGGGCTGACGGCCGTGTCGATGGCGATCGGCATGGCCGTCGGCATCGGCTGCGCCTGGGCGCGCGCGAGCGGACCGCTGGCGCTGCGCGTGGTGGTGGGCACGTACGTGGAGCTGATCCGCAACACGCCCTTCATCGTGCAGCTGTTCTTCATCTTCTTCGGCCTGCCGTCGATGGGCATCAAGCTGAGCCCGGAGGTGGCCTCGGTGATCGCCATGGTGCTGAACCTCGGCGCCTACGCGACGGAGATCATCCGCGCCGGCATCGAGGCCACGCCGCGCGGGCAGATCGAGGCCGCGCAGAGTCTGGCGCTGAGCCGCATGCAGGTGTTCACCCGCGTGGTGCTGCCGCCCTCGCTCAAGCGCGTGTGGCCGGCCATGGTGAGCCAGATCATCATCGTGATGCTGGGCTCGGCGGTCTGCGGACAGATCTCGACCGAGGAGCTGAGCTACTCGGCCAACGTGATCCAGGCGCAGAACTTCCGCACCTTCGAGGCCTACATCGTCGCCACCGGCATCTACCTGCTGCTGGCCATCGGGCTGCGGCGCGCGCTCAACTGGGCGGGGCCGCGCTTCGTCTTCGGAAAGTGAAGGGGTAAGTCACCATGGTCGATTTCACTTTCTGGGACATCTTCCGCAACCTGCTGCTGGCCGCGCGCTGGACGGTGGTGCTGTCGCTCATCGCCTTCGTCGGCGGCGGCCTCGTGGGCGCGCTGCTGCTGGTGGCGCGCCTCACGCGCATCGGCTGGGTGGACCGGCTCGTCGGCGCCTATGTGCAGGTCTTCCAGGGCACGCCGCTGCTGATGCAGCTGTTCCTCGCGTACTTCGGGATCGGGCTGTTCGGCATCGACGTGTCGGCGTGGGTGTCGGTCACGCTGGCGCTCACGCTCTACACCAGCGCCTTCCTCACCGAGATCTGGCGCGGCTGCGTGGCCGCCATCCCGAAGGGGCAGTGGGAGGCCGCGCAGAGCCTGGCACTCACCTTCGGCGAGCAGCTGCGCCACGTGGTGGTGCCGCAGGCGCTGCGCATCGCGATCGCGCCCACGGTGGGCTTCATGGTGCAGGTGATCAAGGGCACCGCGCTGGCGTCGGTGGTGGGCTTCGTCGAACTCACGCGCGCCGGCAACATGATCTCCAACGTCACCTACCAGCCGTTCACGGTGTTCGCCTGCGTGGCGCTCATGTACTTCGCGCTGTGCTACCCCATCAGTCTCTATGCCAAGTTCCTGGAAAGGAAAGTCCATGCAAGCCGCCGCTGAAACCGCCCCCATGCCCACGCCCGCCACCGCCGCATCTGCCTCCGCATCCGCATCCGCTGCCCCCATCGTCAACGTCACGGCGCTGCGCAAGTCCTACGGCACCAACGAGGTGCTCAAGGGCATCGACCTGAAGGTCGCGCGCGGCGAGGTCATCGCCATCATCGGCAAGAGCGGCTCGGGCAAGAGCACGCTGCTGCGCTGCATCAACGGGCTGGAAGAGTTCCAGGACGGCGCGCTCACCGTGGACGGCAAGCCGCTGCTGCACGACAGCCCCATGGCGATGCGCGAGCTGCGCCAGCGCGTGGGCATGATCTTCCAGGGCTTCAACCTGTTCCCGCACCTCTCGGTGGGCCGCAACATCATGCTCGCGCCCACGCTGGTCAAGAAGAAGGACAAGGTCGATGCCGCCGAGCATGCGCGCCGGCTGCTGCTGCGCGTGGGCCTGGCCGAGAAGTTCGACGCCATGCCCGACCAGCTCTCCGGCGGCCAGCAGCAGCGCGTGGCCATCGCCCGCGCCCTGGCCATGGAGCCCGCCGTGCTGCTGTGCGACGAGATCACCAGCGCGCTCGATCCGGAACTGGTGGGCGAGGTGCTGCGCGTGGTGGAGGGCCTGGCGGCCGAGGGCATGACGCTGCTGATGGTCACGCACGAGATGGCGTTCGCGCGCAAGGTGAGCGACCGCGTGATCTTCATGCACCAGGGCCGCGTGCACGAGATGGGCCCGCCGGCCGAGGTGTTCGGCAACCCGCGCACGCCGGAGCTGCAGCAGTTCCTGTCGTCGCTGCACGACTGACGGTCACAGGGGCTCCGTCAGGTAGCGCTGCAGGGTGCCGCCGAGAGCGCGCACCGCCGCCGATCGGTCGAGCCCTTCCGCTGAAAACTCCAGCACGTAGCGGACGAACGCGAACCCGAGCATCTGCGAGGCGATGAGGGTGGCCCGCAGGTCCGGGCCCTCATCGGGCGGCACCAGGGTGCGCACGGCCGCGCGCAGCTGCGTCTCGAAAATGGCCTGCATGCGGGCCCTCGCGTCGGGGTGCGTCGCTGCAGCCCGCAGCAGCGACACCAGCTGCCGTCCTGCGGGGCCGTCTTCCCACACGGCGAAGAAATGCGCCGCGAGCCGCGGGCCGAGTTCGTCGCGTGCGGCCGTGCCGAGGTCGGGCAGGCGCAGGTCGAACTCCGAGGCGGCCAGGAACAGCGCCTCCTTGCTCCGGTAGTAGCGGATGACCAGCGCGACGTTCGCCCGGGCATGGGCCGCCACGGCGCGCAGCGTGGTGCCGTCGTAGCCCTCCTGGGCGAACAGGCAGCGGGCCGATTCGAGGATGCGGTCTCGGGTGGCTTGCGAACGGGTCACGGGAAACTTCCTGGACAGGGGATGTGGGTTTTTGTAAACGCCAGTTTACTTGTGCCAGGGATGCGACCAGAATGCAAACGCCTGTTTACTTTTCTGGGAATCCCGCCATGGACGCAGCACCGAATGCACCGATCTCCACGGAAGTGCTCATCGTGGGAGCCGGCCCCGCGGGCCTGGCCCTGCGGCGCGCGCTGGACCGCCTGGGCATCGCCTCGGTCCTGGTCGACCGGCACGCGGCCGGGCTGAACACCTCGCGCGCCGCCGTCATCCATGCGCGCACGCTGGAAGTGCTGGAACCGCTCGGCGTCGTGCCGGCGCTCCTGTCCCAGGGCCTGAAAACGCCGGATTTCTGCGTGCGCGAAGGCGGCGACCTGCTGCTGCGCATCGGCTTCGCGGGGTTGCCCTCACCCCATCCCTATGCGCTGATGTGCCCGCAGAACGTGACAGAGGCCGTGCTCGCGGCGGGGCTCGGCGACAGGAACGCCACGGTGTGGAGACCGGCGCGGCTGGTGTCGTTCACGGAGGTACCCGGGGGCATCGCGGCGGAGCTGGACTGCTCTGATGCAGGCCCGCGGCAGGTGCATGCCCGCTGGATCGTGGGATGCGACGGCGCCCGCAGCGAGGTGCGCGCGGGCGCTGGCATCGCCTTCGAGGGCGGCGACTATGCGGAGCGCTTCGTGCTGGCCGACGTGCGCATGGACTGGCCGCTGCCCCGCAGCGAAGTCAGCCTGTTCTTCTCGCCGCAGGGCCTGATGGTGGTCGCGCCCCTGCCCGGCGGCGGCGCTGACCGCTACCGCGTGGTGGCCACGGTGGACGATCCCGACCCCGACGTGACGCCGGCGCATGTGCACGCCCTGCTCGGCACCCGCGGCCCCCGGCCCGGTACGACCCCCGCGATCAGGGAGCTGCTGTGGGGATCGTCGTTCCACGTGCAGCACCGGCTGGCGGCGCAGGTGTGGAAGGGGCATGCGCTCTTGTGCGGAGATGCCGCCCACGTACACAGCCCGGCGGGCGGGCAGGGAATGAACACGGGCATCCAGGACGCCGCCGAACTCGCGGCCCCGCTGCACCGGGCCCTGCGCGAAGGCGACACCGGCGCGATCGCGGCCTGGGCGGCGCGGCGCCATGCGATCGCGCGCGAGGTGGTCCGCACGACCGATGCGCTCACCCGGCTGGCAACGGCGTCTTCACCGCTGGCACGCGCGGCGCGGGGGGCACTGCTCGGCCTGGCCGACCACCTTCCCTTCGTGCGGCGCAGGCTCGCGATGCAGCTGGCCGAACTGGACCGCTGACGGCCCTCCCTCCAGACGCACCGAAGCCCGCATGCCTCCTGTCATGCGGGCCGGGTCGTTGCAAGATACAGCTGGAGTTCCCGTGGTAGTTGCGCAATCACAGAACGTCAGCCAGACGTCGGGGGCGAAGGGGGTGCGTCAGGATTTCGCGCCCACCTCGAATTCGGTGCGCGACAGGGCTCCGTCGCGGTTGGTGTCCAGCGCCTTGAAGCGCTGGCTGATGGCCGGCAGGCGGGCGGCTTCCTGCGCGCTCAGCTGCCCGTCGTGGTTGGCGTCGGCCCGGTCGAACGAGGCACCGGCGGACGGGGCCGCGGTGGCGGTGGGGGTGCCGCCGAACACGGCGCCGCCGCCCGCGGAAGCGGACAGGCCCTGGGCGCCGTTGCCGCCGTTGCTGCCGGAACGCGAGGGCGCGGCATGCAGGCCGGTCGACGTGCTGGCGGACGGAGAGGTCTGCGCATGCGCCGCGGCGCCTCCCACGGCCATGGCCGCGAACAGCAGCACGCTGCGGGCATCGAAGGAGAGGGCGGATCGTCGTTGCTGCGTAGCTGGCATGGATGTCAGGCTCCGTAGAAGTTGAACAGGCCTTCATTGCACCGCAGCGCGGACCGCCAGGCCAGCGCTTTTGCCCGCTGTTGCCCGAGTACACAATCGGCCCCCGGGTGTAACGGAGAATCGGGGCTCTTCTCCCCATTTCCTCCGGAAGGTCCCCATGGGCAACCGATTGACACAAATCGCCACGCGCACAGGAGACGACGGCAGCACCGGCCTCGGCGACAACACGCGCGTCTCCAAGCACAGCGCCCGGCCCCACGCCATGGGCGACGTGGACGAACTCAACTCCCACATCGGCCTGCTGCTCTGCGAGCCGCTGCCCGATGGCGTGCGCACGCTGCTGGGCGACGTGCAGCACCAGCTGTTCAACCTGGGCGGCGAACTCTCCATTCCCGGCTTCGAGCTGCTCAAGGACGACGCCCTGGCGCAGCTCGACGACGCCCTGGCACGCTACAACGGCGCCCTGCCGCGCCTGGCCGAATTCATCCTGCCCGCGGGCTCGCGTGCCGCCGCGCAGGCGCATGTCTGCCGCACCGTGGCCCGCCGCGCGGAGCGCTCCGTCGTGGCGCTGGGCGAGGCCGAGCCGGAGGGGCTGCGGGCCGCGCCACGGCGCTACCTGAACCGGCTGTCGGACCTGTTCTTCGTGCTCGCGCGCGTGCTCAACCGCATGGACGGGGGCGACGACGTGTACTGGAAGAGCGACCGCATGGCACGGCGCGCGGAGGAGGAATCGGGCGCCTCCGCGGCTGACGCCGGCCGCGTCGGCACGGCCCCGTAGCCGCTGCATTCCCGGCGCGGCACGCCTCGCCGCCGCGCGGCCGCACACGGTCCGGAAACCGGTGCCGTCGGGTAATGGATGGGCTTGTTCTCCTACAGTCCGGCCAGGGGTGCCGCCTTAACTTTCCCGTCGAACAGAACAAGGAAAGTGCATGGCGAGGATTGAACGGGCTGAACCGGCAGGACGCGGGCACCGACGGTGCCGCCGCCGGACGATGCTGGCCAGCGTGTCGCAGCGGGTTGCGCGGCGGCAGGGCCTTGCCATGCGGTGGCCGGGAGCGCGGCCATGATCGGCGTGGTCGTTCCCGCGCATGACGAGGAAGCGTGCCTGGGCGAGTGCCTGCATGCACTGCGCACGGCCGCACTGCATCCCGCGCTCCGGGGCGAGCGCGTGGACATCGTGGTCGCCCTCGACGCATGTTCCGACCGCTCCGCCGACATCGCCCGGCGGCACGGCGTGCGCACCCTCACCCTCACCCGCCGCAACGTGGGCGCGGCGCGTGCCGCCGGTGCGCAGGCCGCACTCGATGCGGGCGCCCGCTGGCTCGGGTTCACGGATGCCGACAGCACCGTGGCGCACGACTGGCTCGCCTCCCAGCTGGGACTGGCGAGCGAGGCGGTCTGCGGCACCGTGGAAGTGCGCGAGTGGGGCGGGTACTCCGACGATCTCCAGCAGCGCTACCGCGCGGCCTACCACGACCGGCCGGACCACCGCCACATCCACGGCGCGAACCTGGGCGTGGCGTCCGGCGCCTACCTGCGTGCCGGGGGCTTCCAGGAACTGTGCACGGGCGAGGACGTGGCCCTCGTGCGCGCCCTGGAGGCCACGGGGGCCTCGATCGCCTGGACCAACCTGCCGCGCGTGGTGACCAGCGCGCGCCGCCAGTACCGCGCGCCGGAAGGGTTCGGCGCGCACCTCGCGGGCCTGGCCGGTCTGGCCGCGGCCACGACCTGGGCCGCCGGAGGCATGGCATGAACGCGCTGCCTCCGAGCCACGGCGCCGTGTCGCTGGCGGTGCTGCGCGCGGTGCTGGCGGGCAGCGGCACGCTCGCCCCGGCGGACCGCCTGCAGACCCTGGTGGATGCGGGCTGCGCCGACCTGCCGCTGCCCGGCGGAGGCGACACCGCGGCCCGCTGGCGCGCGCTCGCCGAGGTGGCGGCGCACGACCTCGCGCTCGTGAAACTCTACGAAGGCCATACCGACGCGCTCGCGATCCTGCGCGAACTCGGGGCGCCGGAGGGCATCGCGGGCAGCACGGCCGCATCGGTCTGGGGCACCTGGGCCGCGGAAGCGCCGGGCGCGCGGCTGACGGTACAGCCCGGGCCCGACGGCATGCCGCGCCTGTGCGGCGCCAAGTCCTGGTGCTCGGGGGCGCAGCATGTGAGCCACGGCCTGATGACCGCCTGGGGGCCGGACGGCGAAGGCCCGCAGCTGGTGGCGGTGGACATGCGCCAGCCGGGGGTGGGTTTCTGCGGCGACCAATGGCATGCGGTCGGCATGGAGGCCAGCGCCAGCGTGGACGTGCTGTTCCAGAACGTGCCGGCCGTGGCCGTGGGCGCGGTGGGCGACTATCTGCGCCGGCCCGGCTTCTGGCAGGGCGGGGCGGGCGTCGCGGCGTGCTGGCATGGCGGCGCGGTGGCCCTGGCGCGCACCCTGCACACGGCGCTGGCCCGCGCGCCCGCGGCGCAGCGCATGCCTTTCCGGCTCGCGGCCCTGGGCCGGGTGGACCGCCTGCTGGCCGGCTCCGCGGCGCTGCTGCGCGAGACGGCGCAATGGATCGATGCCCATCCGCAGGAGGATGCGCGGCTGGCCGCGCTGCGCGTGCGCCAGACAGCGGAAGCCTGTGCCCGCGAGGTGCTCGACGAGGTCGGCCGGGCGCTGGGCGCCACGCCCTTGTGCCGCGATCCCGCCTTCGCGCGCATGGCGGCGGACCTGCCGGTCTTCATCCGCCAGAGCCACGCGGAACGCGACGATGCCGCGATGGGCGAATGCCTGGCGGAAAAGGCGGTGGCCCCATGGTCGATCTGATGGAAGCCGGACACCCCGCGGCCGATCGCCAGATCGACATCGGCCGGCCGCGCCGCGCACCGCATGCCTGGCAGCAGTGGCTGGCCGGCCGCGGCCCGGCCCGCCTGCCCGCGGCGGCCATCGTCGGCGCGGACCAACGCCTCGTGGTGCTGGCCCCGCACCCCGACGACGAACTGCTGGCCTGCGGCATGCTGCTGCACGCCCATGCGCGCCGCGGCGGCGAGGTGCTGATCGTCGGGGTGACCGACGGCGAGGCCAGCCACCAGGGCACGCCCGGCTGGTCGGCACCCGACACCGCCGCCCTGCGCCGCCGCGAGCGCGTGGAGGGGTTGGAAGCGCTGGGCGCGGGCACGGCCGACCTGCTGCTGCTCGGCCTGCCGGACGGCGGCGTCGAGGACTGCGGCGATGCGCTGGAACGGTCGCTGCGCACGCTGCTGCGCCCGGACGATGCGGTGGTGACCACGTGGCGGCTCGACGGACACCCGGACCACGAGGCCTGCGGCCGGGCCGCGGCCGGCGCCGCGCGCGCGGCCGGCGCGCTGCTGTGGGAGGCACCGGTATGGATGTGGCACTGGGCGGACCCGCTGCAGTCGCCGGTGCCCTGGCACCGGCTGTGCGCCTTCCAGCCCACGGCGGGGGCGGCGGCGGCCAAGCAGGCGGCCCTGGCGCGCCACCGCTCGCAGCTCGCCGACCGCGGGCACGGCCTCGCGCCGGTGCTCGACGGTGCCATCCTGGAGCGGGCCCGCTGGCCGCTCGAATACTTCTTTCTCCCGAGCACATGACCCTGCTGGCAGACCCTCCCGCTTTCACCGAGCCTCCCATGCCCACGTCGACACCCGCGCCCGCAGAAGCGCCGCCGCAGGCGGTGCCGCCGCGGCATTTCGAGGCGCTGTACGCCGGCAGCGACGATCCGTGGCACTTCGACGGCAGCTGGTACGAGGCGCGCAAGCGGCGCCTGCTGCTGGCGGCACTGCCCCACGAGCGGTATGCCCGGGCGTTCGAGCCCGGCTGCGCCACGGGGCTGCTCACGGCCGAACTCGCGCCCCGCTGCGGCGAGCTGCTGGCCACCGATGGCGCCGAGCGCGCGCTGGAGGTCGCCGGGCGCCGCCTGGAACGCCATGCCCACGTGGCGCTGCGGCGCATGTGGGTGCCGGACGAATGGCCCGAGGGCGCGTTCGACCTGATCGTGCTCAGCGAGTTCGTGTACTACCTCGCGCCCGCCGACATCGACCGCCTGGCGCTGCGCGTGCGCGCCTCGCTCGCCCCGGGCGGCGTGGTGGCGGCCTGCCACTGGCGCCGGCCCATCGCGGGCTGCGCGCTGGCCGGCGACGCGGCGCATCTGCGGCTGGAGGCCGGCATGGACCTGCGCCGCGTGGTGGATGCGAAGGATGCGGATTTCCGCCTGGGCGTGTGGGCGGCCGGCATGGATTCCGTCGCCTGCCGCGAGGGCAGGTCCGACTGATTCAGCGCGGCGCGAGGATCGCCATCGTGAGGCGCGAGACGCAGGTGAGGTCGCCGGCCTCGTTGGCCATGTCGATCTGCCAGACGTGGGTGGTGCGGCCGATGTGCACGGGCCGGGCGGTGCCGGTCACCCAGCCCTCGGTGGCGGCGCGCAGGTGGTTGGCGTTGATGTCCAGGCCCACGGCGCGGCAGCCCTCGGGCGAGGCGTAGAACGCACCCACCGACCCCAGCGTCTCGGCCAGCACCACGCTCACGCCGCCGTGCAGCAGGCCGAAGGGCTGCTTGGTGCGCTCGTCCACCGGCACGCGGGCGCGCAGGAAGTCGTCGCCGATCTCGGTGAATTCGATGCCCAGGTGGGTCACCGCGTTCGGCGTGGCCGGGTGGTTCAGGCTGTGCAGGTCGATGGGCTGCTTCCAGATCGGCATGGGGGTGTCTCCTTCGGGTGCGATCCGTGGATTATGGGAGGCGCCGGCGTTCCCCGCAGGCCCGCGCGGGACAGGGGGCGGTCAGGTGCGCATGGTGCCCGTACGCAGGTAGCGCTCGTGCCAGGACAGCGCCTCGCCCAGCAGGTGCGGCGTGTGCAGGCCGCAGCCGCTCGCGCGCGCCCGCGCCACGTAGTCGCGCAGGGCGGGGCGGAAATCGGGGTGCGCGCAGCGTTCGATCACCACCTCCGAGCGCTGCGAGGGCGACAGGCCGCGCAGGTCCGCCAGGCCCTGCTCGGTGACGAGGATCTGCACGTCGTGCTCGGTGTGGTCCACGTGCGAGGCCATGGGCACGATGCACGAGATGCTGCCGCCCTTGGCGAGCGAGGGCGTCATGAAGATCGAGAGATACGCATTGCGCGCGTAGTCGCCCGAGCCGCCGATGCCGTTCATGATCGACGAGCCCATGACGTGCGTGGAGTTCACGTTGCCGTAGATGTCGGCCTCGATCATGCCGTTCATCGAAATGAGGCCCAGCCGGCGGATCAGCTCGGGGTGGTTGCTGATCTCCTGCGGGCGCAGCACGATGCGTTCGCGGTAGAAGCCGATGTTGCGGGTGAATTCCTCGGTGGCCGCGGGGCTCAGCGACAGGGCGGTGGCCGAGGCGCTCTCCAGCGTGCCCGAGCGCAGCATCTCCAGCATGCCGTCCTGCAGCACTTCGGTGTAGGCCGTGAGGTGCTGGAACGGGCCGGCGTCCAGCCCCGCGAGCACGGCGTTGGCGATGTTGCCCACGCCCGATTGCAGCGGCAGCAGCGTGGAGGGCAGCCGGCCGTGCCGCACCTCCTGCTGCAGGAATTCGATGATGTGGCCGGCGATGCGCTCGGAGGTGTCGTCCGGTGCGGCGAAGGCCGAATTGCGGTCGGGCGCGTGCGTGGCGACCACGGCCACCACCTTGGCCGGATCGCAGCGCAGGTAGGGCTCGCCGATGCGGTCGCCGGGGTGCACCAGCGGGATCGGCACGCGGTTGGGGGGCAGGTCGGTGCCGTAGTAGATGTCGTGCATGCCCTGAAGGCCCTCGGGCTGCCAGGCGTTCACCTCCAGGATGATCCTGTCGGCCTGGTCGAGCCAGGTCTTGTTGTTGCCCACGGACGAGGACGGGATCAGCCGCCCGTCCGGCAGCACGCCGGCCACCTCGATCACCGCCACGTCGAGCCGGCCCCAGAAGCCGAACCACACGTAGGGCGCCACGTGGGAGAGGTGGGCGTCCACGTACTGCATCTTGCCGGCGTTGATCTGCGCGCGGCAGGTCGGGTCGGACTGGTAGGGCATGCGCATGTTCACGCCGCCCACCTTGGCGAGCGCGCCGTCGAGCTCGGGCGCGGTGGAGGCGCCCGTCCACAGGCCGATGCTGAAGGGCTCGCCGGCGGCGTGCAGCGTCTCGATGCGGGCGGCGAGCGCGGGCGGGATCGCCTTGGGGTAGCCGGCGCCGGTGAAGCCGCTCATGCCGACGCGCGCGCCGTTCGGGATCAGGGCGGCGGCCTGCTCGGCCGTCATGAGCTTGTCCCGCAGGACGGGGCATTGGATGCGGGAAGTGTCGAAGGAAGGCATGGGAAAAGGGCGGACGCGGGGCCGCAGGGAAAGGCCGGAGGGGAAGGAGGCCGCGAGGGCCTTGGGAGCGGATGCAAAAATCTTAGCGCCCTGGCACGGCCGAGCCGCTGCACCGGCGGCGGCAGTGCGGTCCGTGGCACCGCAGCGTGACGCGGCCGACACTGCGCGGGCCCGCCGACCGTGCCGTAACATCCACCGCGATGCCCGCGCCCAGCCTCTGCCCCTCCTGCCGCCAGCC
>Ga0308159_1005069_pt1 | contig 11425 bp, 14 predicted proteins | sample PhyCR1_FD_201040 | JGI IMG/M metagenome (GOLD analysis project Ga0308159, IMG submission 201040) | Phyllosphere microbial communities from UC Gill Tract Community Farm, Albany, California, United States - DLSLC.R1 | ecosystem: Host-associated > Plants > Phyllosphere > Unclassified | place: USA...
CATCAACCGTAAAACGCACATTCGGACCGCCAGCTACAAACTTAGGAGCAAGGAGTCTTTTTTTCCTAGGTCCAAAAAGATTTTGAGCGAGCTGGTCAAGCTTCTCCTGCAATTCAGCCATTTCTGTAGGTGATTGTTCTGGCCGGGTTGAAGGGCAGGTAAAGTCGATTTGTAAGGCCATAAAGTGAATTCCTTTTAACAAAAAAATTCTACGCATGCTCAATCGCAGTAAGTATAAGGTTAGTTTAATTCATATCTGTTGTTTTAGTGGAAATGCAGGAATCTCATTTGTGGTATATGCATCCCAATGCCACCAACTTTCGGCTCCATATTCCAAATCATAATGGGCGATTTTTTCCTGTTTGCGCTGCAGGTACTCCGGCGTGTTCATCCCGAAGACCTCCATCGGCAGCGCATCCACGCCGGGAACGTCCTTGAGCACGAAATCCGGAAACACGTCTTCTTCGCCGTCGTAGCGTAGCGGCTTGATGAAGGCGCGTTTTTCCTGCCACAGCCTGTCTTCAACCGTTCCCTCATAGCCTGAATCCAGCGGAATAAAGCGGGGGCTGACCGTCATCAGCGCCACGTCAATGACGGAGCTGCAGCTGGACGGCCGGTTGCGCCCGTCTGTGTGCCTGAACGTCGTTTCCGGCGGCTCCGTTTCCGCAATGACCACGACCTTCATGCCCCGGCGCCAGTCGCCCAGCTCGCGGCCAAAGCTCCGCTCAAGGCGCAGGCGCACATCCTCCGGCAGAACCAGGTCAGGGAAACCAAAAAACAACCCCAGAGGGAGCGTGGTCTGCAACCGTACTTCAGCAGCCTCATTCCAGCTGGCCAGAACGGACACCACAATGAGCCGCCGTTTGTTCTTTTCGGCCGCTCTCAGGTGTTCCCAGTTTGAAATGACCTGCGGCGTGCCCTTCATAGCCATGAGCAGCAGCGACTCCTCCAGCGGCACGCGGCCGACGCGAATGCGGCCCGCCGTCTGCTGCAGGCGCCAGCTCACCCAGCCGGGCGTGCGTTTCTTTTTATCGAAGGCGGGATGCCAGACGTTGATGCCGGACTGTTCCCACAGCAGGTGAAGCAGCCCCAGCAGGCGCATCGAGGGCCGGCGCTTACGCTTGACCGGTTCATCACCGGCCACGTCTTCAGCCGGTCTGACCTCTGACGGGGCTTTTTTCTGCAGGCCGGTGGGCAGCCTGACCACGATGGTGCCGTCCGCGGCGGTGCGGACCGCATCACCCTGATAAATCTCCGCCTGGCGTTCGTCTGACCACACCGAATAAAACCGGCAGTCCGGCTTGTGCTCGTTTCCGGTGAAGGCGTAGGAGGAGAGCCAGCAGCGTTCGGTATCCTGAGAATAATGCACCTTCAGGCGGCGTCTGACGGGGTCGGTCTCTGCCGGCAGGCAGCTGCAGGTCACCACCGTGGTCTTTTTGTTGTCGCGGGCGTGCTTCAGCCAGCGCTGCCAAGTCCCGGTTTCCTCCTGCTGGAAGGCCTCACTGGCCTCCCGCTCACCGCGCTGTCCACGGAAATGCACCGCGTAGGTTTTCTTTCTGGCCATGCCTGTTTCCCCCGTCCGGAATAAGATTTCCCCCCCGCACCGTACATCACGCATTTATTTATCCTGACACCTCACCGGCGTGGATTCATTCCACAGTCTTTCGAAATCTGCGTTATATTCAGCAGCAACTTCTTTATTATCAAAAACTGCCAGCGCATTTTCCGCATTCCGCTTCTCAGCCGATGAGGTGTAATTAAACGACCCGGTTTCCGTATTCACTCCGTCGGCCACAATAAACTTGTTGTGCATGATGCTGTAGCGGTCGTCAGTCCGGACCGGCACCCCGCTGCAGGCCAGCAGGGAGACCAGCGAATAGTGGTCGTGACTGACCTTTTCATCCGCAACCAGCCGGACCGCCACGCCGCGCTGCGACTGGCTTATCAGCGCCTCTGCGACAGGCCTGCTGGTGAATTCGTAGGCCGCGACGTTCAGCGTTTTTCCTGCCCCCGCGATGAGATTCAGGATAAGACGCTGCGCGGTTCCGCCCGGCGAAAAACCCACGGCGATGTTGTCTCCTGCGGACGCAGATAAACTGAACACGCCAGACAAAATAAATAAACTGACCCGCACGATTTTCATTATTTATTCTTTTCCTGAAAAAATAACTGAATGGTATTATGCACTCGTTCTGTCGCGGAATAACAGCGCACAGACACAGAAAATATTATTTTAATACAGCAGAAATTCTCGCTCTGAGATTCATTCTGCGTCAGAACGTAAAAGGGGTGGCCGTGTTATACATGACATTGTGTCTTTTCATGATGGTGATGAGCCTGCATGAACTTTTCTGTCTCCGTCACGCCGCAGCGGAAGGCAGGGCAGGAACGCTTCTGCTGACATCCGCCATTATTCTGCTGCCCCTGACGCTGGCTGCACCGGTTATCGCAGGATTCTGGACAGCAGGGAATGAACTCACACGACACACCCTGGACGTGGTGTCCTTCTCGGCACAATGGACGGGAGCTGCAGGGGCAGTTCTCCTGAGCGGCCTCTGTTTCATGCTGGCCCGGCGTGGTGTTAAGCGCTTCTGGTACACCGGCGCTTTCACAGCCTCGGCGCTGCTGGCGTTCGTTTTTGCCAACAGTCTGTGGTTCGTGTCGCACAGCGACGCCGCTATCGCGTCGCCCGTGCTGTTGGGAGAGGGAGAGGAAGACTGCGACGCACCGGCCGTGCTCGTTCGCTATCACCCGGATGCGCCCTCTGACTGGCGCTGTCCCACCGGCATAGTGCTGATGGGTCAATCGTCGCATCCTTTCCTGCCGTGGCCGGACTACCGGCAGGGTAAAAGCCGTCAGATGAGCGACAACATCAATGCCCTGATAAAGAGTGCGCAGGAGAAATCAGAAAAAAAAGCAGGATGATGCACCGGAGTTACCCTGCCAGGGTTGCCGGGTTACAGACAGCGCCATAATCTGTTATATACATCAGTCAATCAGACCAGTATCAGGATTCAGGAAATGAATGTCAGCGATGAAGCCCTGCTGAAATCGGGTATCAGCCAGGCAGATTTAAGCAGAATAAAACACAACGTGTCGGTACATGGGGGCACGCTGGAGGAAGCGGTAGAAAGCCTTGCAAACCGCTTCCGGGCCCTGACATGGCTTATCACGTTCAGCGTGCTGGTAATGGCGGCTCTGCTGTTATTCAGCTCCCCCGTCAAAATTATTGCGGGTGGCGTGTCATTTTTGATCGTGATTGCAATAGTGCTCTCCGCCCAGCCTGTAACGCTCGCCTGGAAATGCTGGCGTCACCGGAGAGCTGACCGTCGTTAATTATCCTGTGACCTGGCTGTTTCAACGAGATCAACAACAACTTTGCCTCTGACCCCGTAGCTGACAATTTTAAGCGCCAGTTTTGGCCGGCTCATTGACTCCAGCTTGTTTCTGAAATCACTTCTTAACCAGCGAAAAAGCCGCCAGGACTCCGGTTTCCTCGTCAGTCCCACCAGTCCGTAAATATTGGCCGTCAGTGAAACGGCATTATAGGCCGCCAGACCGTACTCGGGTCTGAATCCCATAAAACTGGCTATTTCAGTTGAGGCATCGGCAATGATGCCTTCGGAAGGGCCGTAGGAAGTATGGTTAATAATCTCTTTTGATATGCTGTTAAACCCGTCAATCATTATGATCGCGCCGGCCACAACAGCAACAGGTGTCATCGTGGCCAGCAGAACAAAGCCGCCGTAAACCGTCAGGCCGTTCAGTACCAGATTGACGGCAGACACGGCATAGCCCACGATCCTGTTATTCTCTCTGATAAACTCCACTTTTGCGTAAAGCTTCGCGGCCTGAGTGCGCAGCATCCTGGCCTGGTACTGAAGGCTGTCGTTCTCTGCCCGAAGATTTTTGACACACGCCATGCATTCTTTATCGGTTTTTGCCTGACGTGCCAGGGCGAACTGGGCTTCGATAACGTCTCTGATTTCCTGCACAAACTGGATGCGGGAGAGTCCGTGTTTCAGATGGCTGGCAGCGACAACATTAGCCGTGTCGGCCAGCTTCCTGGCTTCAAGGTTGACCATCGTCTCTGCCCAGGCCTGATTCCGGCCGCCTGAGCGCATCATCGAAAGAAGGGCGGTATCCATTTTATTTCTCCGTGGCTGACAGAAAACAGGCAGGAACTGAAGCCTGGATATACAGATTAATCCTTTGGCTCTTTGTGATAAACAGGATCGTTACCGCCCGTCAGCTTCAGCGAAAGCTGACGGTAATACGCCAGCCGCTCTCTGAAGTAGTCTCTCAGTGCTTCAGGCTGCTGATACTCAACCTGTGCAGGAACGACAGGCAGGTTGAGGCGTTCCCGGTAAGCGACACCTGACGCGGCCAGGTCCAGATTAACTTTATCCCGTTCGGCCCTTTCTCTGGCGGCCAGATTATGTGACATGGTAACTCCTCCTGAGATCAGTATACCGCACTATCCTTATTCATAACGACGGAGGTCATTATGTGTGGACGGTTTGCGCAGTACAGCTGCAGAGACGCGTATTTCGAAGCCGCAGGTATCACGCCTGAAGAGCTGCCTTTCGACGCTGAACCCCTGGGGCGGTACAACGTTGCGCCCGGAACGCGCGTGATGCTGCTGAATCAGCGGGAAGGGCAGCTTCGTTTTGATCCGGTGTTCTGGGGCTATAAGCCGGACTGGTGGCACAAGGCAATGCTGATTAACGCCAGAGGGGAAACGGCCGCTTCCGGCAGAATGTTTAAGCCGCTGTGGCAGCACGGCAGGGCAGTCGTGCCGGCGAATGGCTGGTTTGAATGGGCCCGGACGGATGACGGTAAACAGCCGTATTTTATCTATCACCGCTCACGGCAGCCGCTTTTCCTCGCGGCGATCGGCAAAACGCCCTTTGGTCGGGACCATGGCCATGAGGGGTTTGTCATCGTGACGGCCGGAAGTAATCAGGGAATGATCGATATCCATGACAGGCGGCCGCTGGCACTGCAGCCTGACAGTGTGAGGGAATGGCTGAGCGAAGACACCTGTGCAGAAAGGGCCAGCGAAATTGCGCGGGATTTCTCCCTGCCTGAGGGCGACTTCAGCTGGCACAAAGTCGGCCAGGCTGTGGGGAACATACACAACCAGGGTGAAGCGCTGACAGAGCCCGCCGGCTGAGTCAGGCAACAGTACCTATAACGGCCGTTAAAAAATCGCTGAACTTAGGGTGTGATTCGATCACATAATCGGTCGCGGCTTTATCGCGTATCTCAAAACTTTCCTCCGCAGGCGCATACGCCAGTACGGACATGCCGTCTTCACCTATCAGCACCTTGTCCGTAAGATTTGGGTCGTTAAAGATTTCATTATCCCGCGCCTCAAAGTTACGCACATAAATATTTGACCAGAGAGGCTCGTTATCAGCCGCCTGCACCAGGTTATAGAGCGTCAGCCCGTTATATTCGAAGCCGTCCATGAGACTGAACATTTCAGCGTAGTCTTTCCGGTTGATGAGCAGCAGCCGGATGTCTTCATAGGCCGATTTCTTATGGAAATCCCAGTCTGCCGGGGGCGAATTATTGATAAGTCCCGCCAGTGTTGCAGCGTCCACAGGGCCGGCAACCGGATAGTCATCTGCAGCCATCAGGTCACGGAGGTCGCTGAGCAGCGTGTTCAGGTCTTTCATTGGCACCTCTTACTTTTTAACCGGATAAATGACACCTTTCGGTGATGGCCATAACACTTCTGAGCCGGAATTATAGGGCACACCTTTGGTGATGTTCGCCTGTGATTTCGTGAGAGCAGAGTGATAAGGCGAGTTCTGGATAAGAACCAGGTTATCAAGCTCATTTGTCCCGCCGTCGTCCAGGGGGATCTTATGATGAACCTGCCATCCGGGCGGCACGTTTCCCATTGCCAGGCGCTGCAGATCATTTGAATCAAATGTGGACAGAGCATCAGGATGATCCGTCAGAGATTTAAGAAATTTAGGTCGCACCGAGCTGTTGAACTGGCTGCGGAGAGCGGCGTACTCGGCACGGTCTCTGCGTACATAATTTTTTTTTGCTGACGTTCACATCATCAAGCAGGACATGGGCTTTTTTATATTTACCCAGATAACTGGTCAGCTCGTTCGCTGAAAGGGGTCTTCTGGCCATCAGGACAGATGCTGCAGCAACCATTGCACCTGATGTTTTTTCATTGAGTACGTCGTCATACCCCTCGACGGCCTCCCCGCCCAGCTGCTCGGCGGTTTTCCTGAATCCCTCGATGTTTCCGTTGTAAACACCGCCCGCGGCCAGAAGCGCGCCAGCCGCTTTGCTGTTAATGGTTTTTGTTGCCTGGGCATGCTGAACGGGTGCAGAAGAACGCACGTAAGAAACAGGACGTTTCAGCTTCAGTGCAGTAATACGGCTGAGAGGGGCGTAAAGAAACCGAGGAATATCATTACGGATATGGCCAGATGCGGTAACCACGCCCGCAATATTATGGCCGGTCATGTCTTTTCTCAGCAGAATGACGTTGCCGACTTTGACATCATTCAGCGTATCCCGGTATGCCATCCAGCGTTGCTGATAATGAAACTGACTGTAATGGCGGACAAAGCACATTTAGTCCTGCGGTAAATTCCATTCCTCGATCACACGGTTTCGTTGTGCAGTATCTGCGAGGTATATTACAGCCGAAGCCGGATGGATTATGTGAGGAAGATCCTCCAGATAGATGTCGTCCAGTGACTTAGCATAAAAATGATGAAGCATAACGAACCTGTCAGCTCTGAATTCAGGTTTTATTATTGCTTATCGTTTAAAACTTGCAATGCCTGTTTTCTGTCCTGTCTTAGCCCGTATTTATGTGAAACTGCAGGGGAGAATTCTCCTGTCGATACTTATTTTTTACCGCCTTAATCTCAGTAACAGCATAACGATAAGCTGTCAGAACATCGCCCGCCCTTAGCCCATACTGAGGCTTACAATTAACTCGAATATTTCACTGTGGAAAAAATATGACGAAAACGGACTGGTTGATGAAGTTCCGGCGATGCCGCTTGATTGATTCGCTGGAGACAGTATACGAACACCTTAAGTACGCAGGTGATCCCAAACAAGAACTGGCGGTGACCTCAGCATACGATCACCGTAAAGCTGAGCTAACGGTCGGCAAATTGTTTGACCATGTACCTGCCCATGTCTGGAGGTTCGTTAAATAAAACACTGTTGTCGTCTTTGAATAAAGGCTAAAGCGCTCGCCGCAGACCTGTGACCGGGCCTGTGGCCCGCGAACAGGCGAGGAAGCGCAAAAGTACGTGGCTTGCATAATCTGCGTACGCGCGGTTTCACATAGGGCGTAGTTCTTTATTCACAGACTTAAATTTTAAGATCTTTTTAAAGTATTTTTAGTGTTTTAAGCTTTTTAACGCCTCCGCAGCCCTTGGTGTATCTGGCTTCATCGCCGTTGTATGTGGGGATCGCATCAACCTGATGTGGGATCTGAATCAAGTGTGCATGGGGAATACAGCACCTCTTTATGGGAAATGCATCAAGTGACTATGGGAAAAACATCAAGTTTGAAAACTCGTTTACTCACATGTGGATAACTGGGACCTAAAGCGTTGCTGTTTTTTTCTGTGGATGCGATTATGGGTAATTAAATTTCACCCATAGGTTGACCAATGCCTGCTATCTCTCTGAAAAGCTATAAGAAAAAAGTAAGCATTAAGCAGTCGAATGAACTGACAGAAGCCGCTTATTATCTGCCTCTCCAGGCCAAAAGAGTGCTGTGGCTGTGTCTCATGCAGGCTTACTTCAGTGAAGCCAGTGAAGATTTCGAAAGCGATGTACTCCCGTTATTCACAGTCAGCGTTTCTGACTACGTTAAATATTTTAACGTGGCCACCGCTGTGGCCAGCCGCGACGTCAAGTCGGGTGTTAAGGCGCTGGGCGAGTCTACCGTAACGTTTTACCCCAAAGACGGTGAGTTTGAGCAGGTTACGCGTCCGTGGCTCTCTGAGGCTGGCATGAAACGTGGGCGGGGTTCCTGGCAAATCGAGTTCAACTACAAAGTTATGCCTTTCCTGGTTGGCCTTTCATCGCAATTCACGACCTATTCCCTTTACGACTGTGGTCAGCTGAACAGTGTCAAAGTCATCCGCCTCTATGAGAGCCTGTGTCAGTTTCGCAGCTCTGGTACCTGGATTACCGATCATGAATGGCTCTGTGAGCGGTTTATGCTCGCAGAATCCCAAAAAACGAATAAGGCTGAAATGAAACGCACGTTCCTTGAGCCGGCAATAAAGAAAATCAACGAGAAGACGCCTCTTAAAGTATCTTATAAGACGCTTGATGATGGTAAGTTTATGTTCAGCGTGCTTGATAAACTTCTGACTAATGGGTAACAGGTCAAGTTTAAGTTACTGTATTTTCGTGATTTTAACTTGATGCTTTTCCCATTTGTATTACTGGCTTCTTTCTCTGAAGGACCTGCGAAAGTTGATGTGATCCCCATGTTTACCAAGTTGCGGATATCAAAACTGTCTTTGAAGAACCAGGTGCCGGCTGATAGGCTTTTATTGATGCCTTCCCCACACCAGTTCCGTCCATGACTTGATGTTTTTCCCACATATGGAGTTCAGCATATATCCATACCCTTCCTTGTGCCCCTCGGAAAGACCTGGACAGAATTCGAGGATGGTGACCTTTTCCCACCAGTAAAAGGTAAGGTAAGTTGATGCCTTTCCCACAATTGCACCATCTCATGAAGTTGACGCATTTCCCCCAAAAACACAGTCCAGTAAAGTTGATGCCTTCCCCATACTAAAGCCATTCGTTAATGTAAACGCTTTTGCTGTAAGCAAAATGTCTTGTGATGTGGATACGATCCCGTTACCAGGGGGGTTCTGAAGAAGCTGATGTATTTCCCACACAGTGGCCGTTGTGAGTAGTTGATGTGTTACCCATTCTGATGCCATTGGTAGAAGTTGATGTATTTCCCATACTAAGGCTACTCGTTAAAGTTGATGTGTTTCCCACACAGAGGCCGTGGGAGTAGTTGATGTGTTTCCCATTCTGATGCCATTGGTAGAAGTTGATGTATTTCCCATACCAGGGCTACCTGTTAAAGTTGATGTGTTTCCCATATGAAAGCGGTCTAATGAACTTGATGTATTTCCCATAGTAGAACCACCAGGGCATCACTCATTTTTTGTGGTGCTGTCATCCATAAATTTGGGTTCATACAGTTTAATAATTCATCTAACTAGAAGTGTTGTTCAGATTTGAATATAAGCCATTGGCGAACTCATAAAATTAATTGGTGAGATGATGACCTGCCCCCAGGATTAAATACAAAACTCAGTTAGTAATGTCGGATCCTTCACTCTCAGAATCACCCTTTCTCCAGCCCGCTGCAAATTCAGACGGCGTCTGATAATTCAGCGTGGAGTGCGGACGACATTCGTTATAATCCTGACGCCATTCGCTGATGGTTTTCCTGGCATGACTGACGTCGCTGAACCAGTGTTCATTCAGGCATTCATCGCGAAAGCGTCCGTTAAAACTCTCAATAAATCCGTTCTGTATCGGCCTGCCGGGCCGGATAAGTCGCAGCTCCACGTCATGCTCAAAGGCCCACTGATCGAGCGCGCGGGAGGTAAACTCCGGGCCCTGATCGGTTCTTATTGTAGCCGGACAGCCCCAAAACAGCGCAATGCTGTCCGGAATACGCGTGACCTGCAAGCCTGAAATCCCGAAGGCAACAGTGATCGTCAGGCATTCCTTTGTGAAGTCATCGACACAGGTAAGACACTTTATTCTGCGACCGGTGGCCAGCGCATCCATGACGAAATCCATTGACCAGGTCATGTTGGGCGCCGCCGGGTGGAGCAGCGGAAGACGTTCTGTTGCAAGCCCTTTACGACGACGTCTGCGTTTAACGCCCAGCCCGTTCAGATGATAAAGGCGGTACACGCGCTTGTGATTTACCAGAAGCCCTTCACGGCGCAGTAACTGCCAGATCGGCGGTAGCCAAAACGCCTGCGCTCCAGTGCCAGCTCAGTGATGCGCCCTGATAAATGGGCATCAGCCGCCGGACGCTGAGCGTCATAGCTGCACAGGGACAAACCTGTGAGTCTGCAGAGGCACGACGTTGCGACAGACCGGTCGCATCACACATCAACACCACGACTTCGCGCTTCTGGTCTGTCGTCAGTACTTTCGCCCATGAGCCACCTGAAGCGCCTCCTTATCCAGCATGGCCTCGGCGAGCAGCTTCCTGAGTCTGCCGCTCCCTTCCTCAGGCGACCTCAGGCGCTTAACCTCAGGCACCTCCATGCCACCATACTTCTTACGCCAGGTATAAAAGGTGGCGTCGGAAATGGCGTGCTTACGGCAGAGTTCCCGGGCAGAAACGCCGGCTTCAGCCTCGCGGAGAATACTGATGATCTGTTCGTCGGAAAAACGCTTCTTCATGGGGATGTCCTCATGTAGCTTATGAAGACATTACTGACATCGCGGTGTGTTAATCAACGGGGAGCAGGTCAATCCTGTGTTAAATAGACTAAAAAATATAATTTCCTGATTGCTTATCAGTATCTGGACTGCGCTTAAATTTTATCTCTCCATAATTGATGATAGTAAAATTCAAAAAAATTAGTCTTTAAGCTTTGCTAAAATATTAAATAAACTTGATTAACATTCAGTTCTGATTGGTAAATCATTTATTTTATTAAGTTCCTAAAGGCTGGGTAGAGATTTTTATTCTTTGCTTTATCCCTGAAGTGGCTTTCTAATATTTTAGATGTAAATTTAGAAAGATCAGTAAGTTTTACTCAGAAAATTTAAAATATAAACTATAAAATAAGCTGTTTATCACGCCCATCCATCACAAAAGCCGCCTACCTTCGTATCAACACGCACATTTTCTAAATCCATATAAAGTAAATAAAAAGATTGTGCGGGACATCGAAACACTAGCAAAGTTTTTTTGGGGGGGGCAACTTATTAGTTGGAAGTGAAATATAAACGCACATTACAATTGCCAATGGCATAAAAAACTATATTTAACTTAAGTGAAACTATATCTTTACTTAGATTGCGCTATCATTATCATATATGCTGAATATGCGATGGTTTTTACATAAATTGTAGATTTCTAATTTATATTGCTTCGACGAGCGCAGACTATCCTGACGGGCATCGAACTACTCCACATGATACGAAAGGGACAATATAAAATCCGCAAGGTGGTGGGTTATTACCTGTGATAACAATTCTATTTGCTGGCTACCTAAACAACCGACGAAGCAACTTTTGCCAACATAATGTCACTAATGCGGCAAAGCCTAATATCGACAGGATTAAGTTGGATGGTGAAAAAATTCGTTAAAGTGTATTTTACTGCCCGCTTAATATTTCAGTTTATATATAAATC
>Ga0308159_1005071_pt1 | contig 11424 bp, 9 predicted proteins | sample PhyCR1_FD_201040 | JGI IMG/M metagenome (GOLD analysis project Ga0308159, IMG submission 201040) | Phyllosphere microbial communities from UC Gill Tract Community Farm, Albany, California, United States - DLSLC.R1 | ecosystem: Host-associated > Plants > Phyllosphere > Unclassified | place: USA...
TCGAACTGACCGCCAACCCCGACCGGCCTGCCGAGGGCAGCGTGGTCGAGGCCAAGCTGGACAAGGGCCGTGGTCCGGTTGCGACCGTGCTGGTCACGCGCGGCACGCTGAAGGTCGGCGACGTGTTTGTGGTCGGCGCGGAAAGCGGCAAGGTCCGTGCGCTGGTCGACGACAAGGGCCGTCAGGTGAAGGAAGCGGGTCCGGCGATGCCGGTCGAGGTCCTTGGCCTGTCGGGCGTGCCCCAGGCGGGCGACCTGCTGCAGGTCGTCGAGAACGAGGCGCGCGCCCGTGAGGTCGCCGAATACCGCCAGAGCGTGGTGCTCCAAAAGCGCACGACCTCGGCCCCGGCCAGCCTGGAGTCGATGTTCTCGGCGCTGAAGGCGAACCAGGCCAAGGAATATCCGCTGGTCGTGAAGGCGGATACGCAGGGCACGGTCGAGGCGATCGTGGCGTCGATCACCAAGATCCAGTCGGATCTGATCAAGGCGCGTATCCTGCACTCGGGCGTCGGTGGCATCACCGAGTCGGACGTGACGCTGGCGGCCGCCTCCGGTGCGCCGATCATCGGCTTCAATGTCCGTGCCAATGCCAAGGCGCGCGAAATCGCCGAGCGGAACAAGGTGGCGCTGAAATATTATGACGTCATCTATGACCTGATCGACGAGATCCGGGCGGGCATGGCCGGTGAGCTGGGTCCCGAGGCGTTCGAGACGGTCGTCGGCCGCGCCGAAATCCGCGAGGTCTTCTCGGCGGGCAAGATCGGCAAGGCCGCCGGTCTGCTGGTCACCGAGGGTGTCATCCGCAAGGCGCTCAAGGCGCGCATCACGCGCAACGACGTCATCATCTACCAGGGCGAGATCAACTCGCTCCGCCGGTTCAAGGACGATGTCGCCGAGGTTCGCGCCGGTCTGGAATGTGGTGTGACGTTCACGCAGAACTTCACCGACATCAAGGCGGGCGACTATCTCGAAACCTTCGAGGTCGAACTGCGCGAGCGTTCGCTCTGATGCGGGCAGGGTGGTGGGATCGCTCCTGCCGCCCGCCTCTGCCGGACATGATCGCGGTCGCCTGCCCGGCGGCCGCGATTTCCGTTTGAAGAAGAACTATCATGGTCCAAGCCAAGAACCCCGCCGAACCCTCGGTCCGCCTGCTCCGCGTCGGCGAGCAGGTGCGCCACATCCTGTCCGAAATCCTCGCGCGCGGCGACGTGCATGACGAGACGCTCGCCAAGCATATGGTCAGCGTGACCGAAGTGCGCATGTCGCCCGACCTGCGCCACGCCACCGTCTTCGTGAAGCCGCTGCTCGGCAAGGACGAGGAGGTGGTGATCAAGGCGCTGCGCACCAACACCGCCTATCTCCAGCGCGAGGTCGCGCACCGGGTGAAGATGAAATATGCCGCCAAGCTGAAGTTCCTGGCGGACGAGAGCTTCGACGAGGGCAGCCATATCGATTCGCTGCTCCGCTCGCCCAAGGTGTCGCAGGATCTGGAGGAGGGGGAGTCGTCCGAGGACTGACACCCGCCCTCCGTTCAGCCTGAGCGAAGTCGAAGGCCACGCTGTGACCGCCGTAAATCGGGTTCGCGCGAAGTCGCGAAGCCGCGAAGGTTTTGATTCGCGCAGAGGCGCGGAGGACGCAGAGAAGAAGAACCCTCACCCAATAGGGAACGCCACCCCGGCGAAGGCCGGGGTCCAGTAGCAAAGCATTGATGGCGCGCCGCGCCAAGGCGGGGGAGGCAAATGCCTCGGGCCATCGCGTATCCATCGCAACTGGACCCGGGCCTTCGGGGCGGCGCGGTCGGGGGGCGTTTATGGAAGGATGACATGGGTTTGATGCGAGTGAGCCCCTCCCCTTCAGGGGAGGGGTTGGGGTGGGGCCTCTCCAACGAGAACCCGCTTGCGGAAGCGCCTCACCCCCATCCTCTCCCCTGAAGGGGAGGGGGGAGTCGATCTCACTTCATCCCGATCTACCGAATCCCCTCTGCGTCCGCTGCGCTTCTGCGCGAACCTTAAAAAAGGGGATGCCCTTGGCCTTCGGCTCGGGTCTATTCTGAGCGGCTGGTTTGCCAGCCAGCCGAAGGGCTCAGGCCAAACGGGGCGAGAATAGGGGGGGGCTCACCCCCCGACCGGCACCAAGTCCGCGTCGATCGCGATCGTCACCTGTCGCCCGACGATCAGCGGATAGGCGGTCATCCCGAAATCGCGCCGGTCGATTCGCGTCGTCGCCGCGATATGCACCGGCTCGCGGCCCGTCATCGCGGCGAAGTCGCGCGAGAAGTCGACCGCCAGCGCCGCCGGGCGGGTCACGCCCCGGGCGGAGATCGTGCCCGCCACCGTCGCGCTGTGCGGCCCGGTGCGCGTCATGCCGGTCGCGTGGAAGGTCACGCGCGGATAATGGTCGACATCGAAAAAGTCCGGCCCGCGCAACCGCGACCGGGTGAGCGCGTCGCCCGCCTCCAGCGTCTGCGTGTCGATCCGTACGTCCAGCGTCACCGCCTTCGCATCGCGGTCTGACAATGCGACATGGCCCTCGCTATGGGGAAAGCGCGCGGTCTTGCTGCCCAGGCCGAAAAAGCCGACCTTGGCCTGCACGCGGGCATGGGCGGGATCGATCGTATAGCCGATCGCGCAGGTGCCGCTGGCGGAAGCCATGCTGGCCAGCGCCGCGACCGCAACCATCGCGAGATTACCGATTCTCAACCCTTCCACCTCATGCTCGAAAAGGCCGTCCCCTTCCGATAAGGGGCCGCCATGGCCAAGCTCTATTTCTACTATGCCAGCATGAATGCGGGAAAATCGACCATGCTGCTGCAGGCCGATTTCAACTATCGCGAGCGGGGGATGAACACGATGCTGTTCACTGCCGCGATCGACGACCGCTTCGCCTATGGCACCATCGCCTCGCGCATCGGCCTGTCGCAGCCCGCGACGCCGTTCCAGGCGACGACCGATCTGGAGGCCTGCGCCCTCGACCAGCATGGCCGCACGCCGCTGGCCTGTATCCTGGTCGACGAGGCGCAGTTCCTGACGCCCCAACAGGTCGACCAGCTGGCGCGGCTGGCCGACCGGCATCGCATTCCGGTGCTGTGTTACGGCCTGCGCACGGACTTCAAGGGACAGTTGTTCCCCGGTTCCGCGCGGCTGCTGGCGCTGGCCGATGCGCTCAGCGAGATCAAGTCGGTGTGCGTCTGCGGGGCCAAGGCGACGATGAACCTGCGCGTCGACGGACAGGGCAAGGCGATTGCCGAGGGTGCGCAGACCGAGATCGGCGGCAATGACCGCTATGTCGCGCTGTGCCGCCGCCATTTCGGCGAGGCGCTGGCGGGGGAGCCGGTGCTTGAGGCGGAGGCAAAGCCCGACTAACGCTGCCCGATGCATGGATGGATCATTCTCGACAAGCCGCTGGGGCTGGGCTCGACACAAGGGGTGAGCGCGGTCAAGCGGTGCTTGCGCCAGGGCGGCTATGGCAAGGGTATCAAGGTCGGCCATGGCGGCACGCTCGATCCGCTGGCGACCGGCGTGCTGCCGATCGCGGTGGGCGAGGCGACCAAGCTGGCCGGGCGGATGCTCGACAGCGACAAGGTGTATGACTTCACCATCCGCTTTGGAGTGCAGACCTCGACGCTGGACGCGGAAGGCGAGTCGGTGGCCGAGAGCGATGTCCGCCCGACCCGCGCCGCACTGGAGGCGGTGCTGCCGCGCTTCACCGGGCCGATCGAGCAGGTGCCGCCCGCCTATTCCGCACTGAAAGTCGATGGCGAGCGCGCCTATGACCTCGCACGGGCGGGGGAAGAGGTGGTGCTGGCGAGCAGAGCTGTGACGATTTACGCGCTCATATCCTCCCCGGAACGGGGAGGGGGACCGTTCGCGCCAGCGAATGGTGGAGGGGGGGAGCCACTGGGCGAGTCCCTCGCGGACGCCCCCCACCACCAACCATCGGGTGGTCCCCCTCCCCGTGCCGGGGAGGATTGGCTGGAGGAGATCACCCTCACCGCGCACGTCTCGAAGGGCACCTATATCCGCAGCCTCGCCCGCGACATCGCGCTCGCGCTGGGCACGGTCGGCCATGTCACCATGCTCCGCCGCATCAAGGCGGGGCCGTTCACCCTGGCCCCGGCGATATCGCTGGACAAGTTGAACGAAATGGGGCAGGCGCGCACCCTTGAACAGATACTCCTGCCGCTGAGAGCGGGGCTGGACGACATCCCGGCTCTTGCTCTCGACCCCGACCAGGCAGGGGCGCTCCGTCAGGGGCGTGTGCTGGCCGGGATTGCCGTGGACGATGGCCAATATTTCGCGATGCTGGGGGACACCCCGGTGGCGCTGGTGGAGGCGCTGGACGAACAGGTCCGGGTCGTTCGGGGTTTCAACCTCGATTAAGAAAGGATCACGATGTCGATCACCGCTGAACGCCGCCAGGAAATCATCAAGGATCATGCCCGCGCCGAGGGTGACACGGGTTCGCCCGAGGTCCAGGTCGCGATCCTGACCCAGCGTATTCAGAACCTGACCGAGCACTTCAAGACCCACGCGAAGGACAACCATTCGCGTCGCGGCCTGCTGATGCTGGTCAACAAGCGCCGCTCGCTGCTCGACTATCTGCGTCACAAGGATGGCGACCGCTATCTGGCGCTGATCGCCAAGCTCGGCCTGCGCAAGTAAGCCACGGGCGATACGCCACGCAAAAGGGCACTCCCATCGGGGGGTGCCCTTTTTTGTTGGCTGGTGTATGAAGCACCGGGCCGACCGGATGCCGCAAGTGCGCATCCCCAAAGCCTCTATGTCATGAAACCTGTCGAACGCGGCGGGTAGGATCGGAGGATCGGCAATTCGGCCGAACTCCAGAGCCAATCTTGGCTCAACCCATAGGCCCCGGCGGGATAGGCCCGTCGGAGTGAAGGAAATTCCATGTTCAATACCAAGAAAGTGGCCATCGAGTGGGGCGGCAAGACGCTGACCCTCGAAACCGGCAAGGTGGCCCGTCAGGCCGACGGCGCGGTGATCGCGACGCTGGGCGAGACGGTGGTGCTGTGCGCCGTGACGGCCGCGAAGAATGTGAAGGAAGGGCAGGACTTCTTCCCGCTCACCGTTCACTATCAGGAGAAGTTCTCGTCGGCGGGCCGTATCCCCGGCGGTTTCTTCAAGCGCGAGCGCGGCGCGACCGAGCGTGAGACGCTGATCAGCCGCCTGATCGACCGTCCGATCCGCCCGCTGTTCCCCGAAGGTTTCTACAACGAGATCAACTGCATCTGCCAGGTGCTCTCCTATGACGGCGAGAACGAGCCCGACATCCTGGCGCTGGTCGCCGCGTCGGCCGCGCTCACCATCTCGGGCGTGCCCTTCATGGGCCCGATCGGCGCGGCGCGCGTCGGTTATGTCGATGGCGAATATCAGCTGAACCCGACCGACGCCGAGGCGCTGGCCGGTGACCTGGATCTGGTCGTCGCCGCCACCCACGACGCGGTGATGATGGTCGAGTCGGAAGCCAAGGAGCTGTCCGAGGAAGTGATGCTGGGCGCCGTCATGTACGCGCACAAGGCATCGCAGCAGATCATCGACGCGATCATCGACCTGGCCGAGCAGGCCGCCAAGGACCCGTGGGAGCTGAAGGTCGGCGACGACCAGAAGGCGGTCAAGGCCGAGCTGAAGAAGCTGATCGGCAAGGACATCACCGCGGCCTACAAGCTGACCGACAAGCAGCAGCGCCAGACCGCGCTGGGCGAAGCCCGCGCCAAGGCGAAGGCGGCCATGGCCGACCGCACGCCGCAGGAGCAGCTCGTCGCCGCCAAGCTCGTCAAGAAGCTGGAAGCCGAGATCGTCCGCACTGCGATCCTGAAGGACGGCCGCCGTATCGACGGTCGCTCGACCACCCAGATCCGTCCGATCGAGGCGGAGGTCCACTTCCTGCCGCGTTCGCACGGCTCGGCGCTGTTCACGCGCGGCGAGACCCAGACGATCGCGACCACCACGCTGGGCACCCGCGACGCCGAGCAGATGATCGACGGTCTGAACGGCCTGTCGTACCAGCATTTCATGCTGCACTATAACTTCCCGCCCTATTCGGTCGGCGAAGTGGGCCGCTTCGGCGCGCCGGGCCGTCGCGAGATCGGCCATGGCAAGCTGGCATGGCGCGCGCTGCACCCGGTGCTGCCGACCAAGGAGGAATTCCCCTACACCATCCGCGTGACCAGCGACATCACCGAGTCGAACGGCTCGTCGTCGATGGCCACCGTCTGCGGCGGCTCGCTGTCGCTGATGGATGCGGGCGTTCCGCTGAAGCGTCCGGTCTCGGGCATCGCCATGGGCCTGATCCTTGAAGGCAAGGACTTCGCCGTCCTGTCCGACATCCTGGGTGACGAGGATCACCTGGGCGACATGGACTTCAAGGTGGCGGGCACCTCCGAGGGCATCACCTCGCTCCAGATGGACATCAAGATCGCCGGTATCACCGAGGAGATCATGAAGGTCGCGCTGGCGCAGGCCAAGGAAGGCCGTGCGCACATCCTGGGCGAGATGAACAAGGCGCTGGGCGAGACCCGCACCGAGCTGTCGGCCCATGCCCCGCGCATCGAGACGATGACGATCGACAAGTCGAAGATCCGCGACGTGATCGGCACCGGCGGCAAGGTGATCCGCGAGATCGTCGCCACCACCGGCGCCAAGGTCGACATCGACGACGAGGGCGTGATCAAGATCAGCTCGTCGGACGGTTCGCAGATCGAAGCCGCGATGAACTGGATCAAGGGCATCGTCGAAGAGGCCGAGGTCGGCAAGATCTACAACGGCAAGGTCGTCAACCTGGTCGATTTCGGTGCGTTCGTGAACTTCATGGGCGGCAAGGACGGTCTGGTCCACGTCTCGGAGATCAAGAACGAGCGCGTCGAGAAGGTCTCGGACGTCCTGAGCGAAGGCCAGGAAGTCAAGGTCAAGGTCCTCGAGATCGACCCGCGCGGCAAGGTTCGCCTGTCGATGCGCGTCGTCGACCAGGAAACCGGCGAAGAGCTGGAGGACAACCGTCCGGCCCGCGAACCGCGTGAACCGCGCGGCGACCGTGGCCCGCGCGAAGGCGGCCGTGGTCCGCGTCGTGACGGCGGCGATCGTGGCGGCGAGCGCGGTGGTGATCGTGGTGGCGAAGGCCGCAGTGGTCCGCGTCGCGACCGTGGCGACCGTCCCCGTCGCGAGGGTGGCGAGCAGGGCGGTTCGCCCGAATTCGCCGCCCCGGCCTTCCTGACCGGCGATCGCGACTGATCCTTTGCCATGAGGCAGGAAAAGGGCTCGGGGGAAACCCCGGGCCTTTTTTCGTTGGGGGATTGCCCCTCCACCACCCGGCTGTGCCGGGCGGTCCCCCTCCCCATCAAAGATGGGGAGGATTTTATGTCACCCTATTCCTCCCCAAGCTATGCTTGGGGAGGGGGACCATGCGCAGCATGGTGGAGGGGCATCTGCCGACCCTCACCGCGAATGCGCGTCCATCCAGCGGGCAATCGCATCCACCACCTGATCCTCGATCCCGTAATAGCCATGCGGGGTCAGCGACCCGCAGGCCTTGACCGAGCGAGTCACCCCGCCCGACACCGTCAGCACCTTTACCGTCGGGCTGTGAGTCATCGCGGCGGCGATACGCGGCGCATCGGCGGGCGGGGCGACATCGCAGGCATCGTCGCGATTGGCGACGACCAGCGCGGGCACCGTCACCCGTGCCGGATCGGCGTCGAACACCCTCTCATGACTGCCGCCCAGCACCGACACCGACTCGGTCAGCACGACGCCCGCGACGCTCCCCGGCACGGCATGGGCCGCGCCATTCATCGCCGCGATGGACCCCTGGCTGCTGCCGAGCAGAAAGACCGGCCCCGGCCCCTCACGATGCGCAAGCGCCACCAGATCGCCGATGACCCGCGCATAGCCCGGCGAGCTCCGGCGCCCCCGCATATTGTCGCCGCCCAGCGCATCGGGGATCAGGACGCCATAACCCCTGGCATTCCAGAGGCTGCGGGTTCGCACGACGAAATTGTCGCCATGCGCGGTCGCGCCGTCACGGCCGATCCCGACATCGCCCGCGCCGCCGGGCAGCATCACGATCATGCCCCGCGCGTCGGCCGGGACGGACAGCAGCACACGCTGCACCGCGCCGTTCGGTCGGGGCAGGTCGAGGATGCGGGTGGTGACGGATGCGAGCGGCACAGGGGCCTGCGCCGACAGGGGCAGGGGGTAAGCCGCCGATCCCGCCAGAACCAAACCGATCATCCACCACTTCGCCATCGCTCTGTCCCCTGCCGTTTGGGGGGCAGGACCATGCGCGGCCCGGCTTAACGCAGGCTGAGGACTTCGCCGTTCAATGGTCAGGCCGGGTCCTTGGCGCCCTCATGCGCGCTATAGCCCAGCCGCGCATGGCCCTGCACCGGCCCGGCGACATCGGCGACGAGGTAGAGCGGCCGCCGCTTCGACTCGATATAGAGCCGCCCCAGATATTCGCCGATCATGCCCAGCACGAACATCTGCACCGCGCCCAGGATGACGGTGACGAGCATGGTCGAGGTCCAGCCCTGCACCGCCGAGCCGGTCAGCCAGCCGATCGCGATATAGACGATCAGCAGCAACGACGCCGCCGTCAGCGCCAGGCCGATATGGCTGGCCCAGCGCAAGGGGGCGGTCGAGAAGCCCGTCACCGCGTCGAAGGCGAGCGCGATCATCTTGCCCAGCGGATAATGGGTTTCGCCCGCATGACGCTCGGCCCGGTCATAGGGGAAGGGGACCTGCCGGAAACCGACCCAGGCGACCATGCCGCGAATGAAGCGCGCCTGTTCGGGCAGCGATTGCAGCGCGTCGAGCGCACGGCGGCTCATCAGCCGGAAATCGCCGGTGTCGAGCGGGATTGGGGTGTCGGTCAGCCGGTCGAGCATCCGGTAGAAGATCGCCGCCGTCGCCTTCTTGAACAGCGTTTCCCCGGCCCGCTTGCGGCGCACGGCATAGACCACGTCCGCCCCCTGCGCCGCCATGGTCGCGCGCATCTCGGTCAGCAGTTCGGGCGGGTCCTGAAGGTCGGCGTCGATGATCAGGATCTGCTCGCCCGCGCACAGGTCGAGCCCGGCGGTCAGCGCCAGTTGGTGGCCATGGTTGCGCGACAGGTTGATCGCGACCAGATGCGGATCGGCGGCGGCCAGCCGCTGCATCACCGGCCAGCTATCGTCCTTCGACCCGTCGTTGATGAGGACGATCTCATAATCCTCACCCACCGCCGCACGCGCCGCGCCCGAGATGCGCGCGTGCAGCACGTCCAGACAGGCGGCTTCGTTATAGCAGGGGACGACGACGGACAGGGCAGGGCGCTTCATGACGCCGGTTTAGCGGCGTCGAAGCCGTCCGTCACCCATTCACGACCAGCTTGACCAAACGACCCGGCACCAGCGCTTGTTCCGGGTCCAGGCCGTTGAGCGTGATGAAGCGTTCGCGTTTGTAATCGGGAAAGGCCATGCGCGCCGACAGGCTGTCGATCGTATCCCCCGCCTTGACGGTGACGATGCTGATCGTCTTGCCGCGAATATTATTGGCCTCGGCGGTGGAGAGCGGCGCGACCGAGGCGAGCAGCGGCTGGAACGGCCCGATGCCCGAGCCTGCGGGGGTGACCAGCGTGAAGGTATAGGTCGCCGAGGGGAAACGGTATGCGACCACCGTGGCATCCACGGCGCGATTGTTGGCGGCGGCGCGGGTGGTGACCCAGGCATAGGGGATGCCGTTGGCCGTGCCGTTCTGAAGCTGGCCCGAGGGGGTGCCGGTGCCGAGCTGTCCGAAGCGCTGGGTGATCGCCTGGCCCAGGTCGCTGCCTTGCGCCAGCCGCATCTCGGCCTGTCCGCCCTGGCCGACGATCGTCACCGCGTCGCTGCCATTGGCGATGGCATAGCCGCCGGGCGCGGTGAATTTCAGCTTGAGGCCGGGATGGCGGAAGGTCTGGCCGTCGACGATCCCTTCCTTGGGATCGTCGCCATAGGGCAGGCCGTCCAGCATCCGCAGGAACGCGGTGTCCTGCGGCGGGGTGGTTTCCGGACGGCCGGTCTGCTTGGCGAGCGCGGCGGCGCGGCGCACGCGGTCGGCGCTGTTCGGGTGGGTCGAGGCCCAGGTGGGGATGGCGTTGGCGTCCTTGCCCGCCGTGCGCGCGGCGAGGTTGCTCGATGCGGCCAGCGAGGCGAGCATGTCGGCCGAGGCATAGGGGTCGTATCCGGCCGCCGTCATGTAACGGATGCCGAGGCCGTCGGCCTGATATTCCTGATCGCGGCCATATTTCAGCGTGTAGAGCTGCGCACCGGTGCCGACCAGCTGGGTCGCGATATTGCTGCCGGTCAGCAGGCCCGCCCCCGCCGCCAGGATCGAGCCGATGGTCGAACGGGTGTTGCGGCTCTGCGAGTGGCGCGCGGCGACATGGCCGACCTCATGCCCCAGCACCGAGGCGAGTTCCGCCTCCGAGTTCATCAGCGCGAGCAGTTGGCGCGTGACATAGATATAGCCGCCGGGGATGGCGAAGGCATTCTCGACCGGCGAGTTGAGCGTGGTGACGGTGAAGTCCCCTTGCGCGTTCGACAGGCCCGACTGGACCGCGACCCGCTTGCCCACCCGTTCGACGAACGCGGCCTGCGGGCCGGTATAGCGACCGCCATATTGCTTGACGAGTTCGGGGTTGGCCTGCGCCCCTTGCGCCTTGTCCGAGGCGGAGATGGAGCGCGTGGTCTGCGCCGCGACGGGGGCGGCGACGAGCGCGAGCATGGCGGCGGCGGTGACGAAACGCATCGGTAAGGGACTCCCTGTTCGCGCTTTTCAAAGCGCGTGGCGGGCGCGGGTTCCAGCTTTTTGTTACGGGGGCGTCATTCTGGCGTCAGGATCGTCCCCAACAGCGTGGCGTACCCCGGCGAAGGCCGGGGTCCAGTTTCTTCTCGGTTTGTGATGCGCGAAACGATGCGGGGGAGGCACCTGCCTTGCGCCATCGATCCGTCATCGCAACTGGCCCCGGCCTTCGCCGGGGAACAGGCAGAATTGGTTCGTGCGGAGCGCGGAGATTGTTAGGGTTCTGCGCAGATTCAGGTGCTTCTATTGGTCTTCGTTTCATAATTTCCTCCCCGGCAAGGGGAGGGGGACCAGCGAAGCTGGTGGAGGGGTGTCCCGCTATCGAGAGGGCGACACCCCTCCGTCAGGGCTTCGCCCTGTCACCTCCCCTTCCAGGGGAGGAAAGGCGGGCCTTCCGCGCCGCGCCTCTGCGCGAGCTAAACCCGCTCCACCAGGCTCACCACATCCGCCGCGCGCAACGCGGCGATCAGGCGCATCAGGTGTTGCAGGTCGTGTACCTCGACATCGATCAGGTTGGTGTGGAAGCGCGTGTCGCGCGTATCCAGCCGGACGTTGATGATGTTGGCCTTATGCTGGCCGATGATCGTCGC
>Ga0308159_1005076_pt1 | contig 11420 bp, 8 predicted proteins | sample PhyCR1_FD_201040 | JGI IMG/M metagenome (GOLD analysis project Ga0308159, IMG submission 201040) | Phyllosphere microbial communities from UC Gill Tract Community Farm, Albany, California, United States - DLSLC.R1 | ecosystem: Host-associated > Plants > Phyllosphere > Unclassified | place: USA...
CTGACCTTCCTCAACAACGTCGGGCTGGACTACCTGTCCCTGGAGCGCAGCGCCGATACGCTTTCCGGCGGCGAAGCCCAGCGCATCCGCCTGGCCTCGCAGATCGGCTCGGGCCTGACCGGCGTGATGTATGTGCTGGACGAACCCTCCATCGGCCTGCACCAGCGCGACAACGACCGTCTCATCGATACCCTGCGCCACCTGCGCGACATCGGCAACACCGTGCTGGTGGTGGAACACGATGAAGACGCCATCCGCACCGCCGACTACATCGTCGACATGGGCATCGGCGCGGGCGTGCACGGCGGTGACGTGATCGCCCATGGCTCGCTGCCGGAGATCCTGAAGAACAAGAAGTCGCTGACCGCCAAGTACCTCAACGGCTCGCTGGAAATCTCGGTCCCCAAGAAGCGCACGCCCTGCGACGAGTCGCGCATGCTGACCATCACCGGCGCCTCCGGCAACAACCTCAAGAACGTCGACCTGGAGTTGCCGGTAGGCCTGCTGACCTGCGTGACCGGCGTCTCCGGTTCGGGCAAGTCGACCCTGGTCAATGACACGCTCTACCTGTCGGCAGCGCGGCACCTGTATGGCTCGCAGACCGAGCCGGCGGAGCACGAAGCCATCGGCGGCCTGGAGCATTTCGACAAGGTGATCGCGGTGGACCAGGCTCCCATCGGCCGTACCCCACGCTCCAACCCGGCCACCTACACGGGCCTGTTCACGCCGATCCGCGACCTGTTCGCCACGGTGCCGATGGCCAAGGAACGTGGTTACAGTGCCGGTCGTTTCTCCTTCAACGTCAAGGGCGGGCGCTGCGAAGCGTGCCAGGGCGATGGCGTGATCAAGGTGGAAATGCACTTCCTGCCGGACGTGTACGTGCCTTGCGACGTCTGCCATGGCAAGCGCTACAACCGCGAAACACTGGAAGTGCAATACAAGGGCAAGAACATCACCGAGATCCTCGACATGACGGTGGAAGATGCCCATGAGTTCTTCAAGCCGGTACCGCTGATCGCCCGCAAGCTGCAGACGCTGCTGGACGTGGGCCTGGGCTACATCAAGCTGGGCCAGAGCGCCACCACCCTCTCGGGTGGCGAGGCGCAACGCGTGAAGCTGTCGCTGGAACTGTCGAAGCGCGATACCGGCCGCACGCTCTACATCCTGGATGAGCCCACCACCGGCCTGCACTTCCATGACATCGACCTGCTGCTCAAGGTGATCCACCGCCTGCGCGACCAGGGCAATACGGTGACCATCATCGAGCACAACCTGGACGTCATCAAGACTGCCGACTGGATCATCGATCTCGGGCCCGAAGGGGGCGCGGGCGGCGGCAAGATCGTCGCGGCCGGCACGCCGGAGGATGTGGCGAAGAACCCGGCCAGCGTCACCGGCAAGTACCTGGCACCCTTGCTGAAGAAGAAAGCGAAGTAAAAAAGAAGTGCGGACTTGCGCGCGCGCAAACGATACAGAATCTGGTCGCATCTGTATCTTGCGCGCCGCCGGCCTTGGCATACAGTCATGCTCTTGGCCGCCATCCGGCGCACAATGAAGGCAGGCATTCCCGCAGGCATGCCGCCGTGCAACCCCGAAAGACCCACATGTCGAACCCGCTGTCACCCGCCCAGGTCGCCTTTTTCCGCGAGCAAGGCTATCTGCTGTTGAAGGGCATGGTCCCTGCCGATCTGCGCGAGCGCATGCTCGCCGTCACCCGCGATCACCTGCAACGCGCGGTCGCCCCGCTCGAATATGAAGCCGAGGTCGGTTATGAAGGCGCCCCGGCCTCGCTGGACGCCGAAGGTGGCCGCACGGCGCGGCGTCTGCGCGCAGCCTGGCAGCGTGACCCCGTCTACCGCGAATGGGCCGGGCACAAGCAACTGGTGGCCATGCTGCATCAACTGTTCGAAGAACCGGTCTGCCTGACCCTGGCCCATCACAACTGCGTGATGACCAAGCATCCGGCTTTCGGGACCGCCACCGGCTGGCACCGCGACATCCGCTACTGGTCCTTCCCGCGCAACGAGCTGATTTCGGTGTGGCTGGCGCTGGGCGCTGAGACGCCTGAAAACGGCGCGCTCAAGTTCATTCCCGGCTCGCACAGGTTGACGCTGCAAGCCGAGCAGATGGATGAACTGGATTTCCTGCGCCCGGAAGTGCCGGCCAACCAGGCGCTGTTTGCGCAGGGCATTGCGCTGTCACTGGAGCCGGGCGACGTGGTGCTGTTCCACAGCGGCCTGTTCCACGCGGCTGGCCGCAACGACAGCGACCAGGTCAAGTGTTCGGCCGTGTTCGCCTATCACGGCAAGAGCAATCCCCCCCTGCCTGGCACCCGCTCGGCGGCCTCCGAGGATGTGACGCTGGACGACTGAACCGCCAGCACGGTGCTGCCGCCAACACGGAATACGCTGACCGCTTCCGACAGGCGCGCCGCCTGCTCCTGCATGGCCTGAGCGGCCGCAGCGGCCTGCTCCACCAGCGCGGCATTCTGCTGGGTGGTCTCATCCATCTGCGTGATGGCGCGGTTGACTTCTTCGATGCCCTGGCTCTGTTCCTGCCCGGCTGCACTGATCTCGCTGACCACTTCGCTGACGCGCTGCACGCTCTTGACGACCTCGTCGATGGTGGCACCGGCCTGGGCCACCAGCGTGCTGCCGCTGCCTACCCGGGTGACAGAATCATCGATGAGCACCTTGATTTCCTTGGCCGCCGCCGCCGAGCGCTGGGCCAGCGAACGCACTTCCGACGCCACGACCGCGAAGCCGCGTCCCTGCTCGCCGGCACGGGCCGCTTCCACTGCGGCATTCAAGGCCAGGATGTTGGTCTGGAAGGCGATGCCGTCGATCACGCTGATGATGTCCACGATCTTGCTGGAGGACTGGTTGATGGAACTCATGGTATCGACCACCTGACGCACCACTTCGCCCCCTCGTACCGCCACTTCGGAAGCCGAATGCGCCAGTTGCCGCGCCTGCTGCGCATTGTCCGCGTTGGTGCGCACGGTCGAGGTCAGCTCTTCCATGGCCGAGGCGGTCTCTTCCAAGGCACCGGCCTGCTGTTCCGTACGAGAGGAAAGATCCAGGTTGCCATGAGCGATTTCGCTGGAAGCCGTGGCGATGGTATCGGTACTCAGGCGGACCTGGCCGACGATACCCTGCAGGTTGTCGTTCATCTGCTTGAGCGCCTGCATCAGCTGGCCGGTCTCGTCCTGGCTGTGCACCTCGATACGCTGGGTCAGATCACCCGCGGCCACGGCTTGCGCCAGCGCGACGGCATGTCGCAGCGGTGCCGATATGGCTTTCACCAGCAACACCCCCATCAGGAGCGCCACTGCCAGGCCGGCGGCCATGGCCACGCTCATCACGACGAGCAGGGTCTGGTAGCGCTGCTGCGCCTGTTCATACAGGTCGCGGCCGACATTGCGCTGCAGGTCCATCAATTGCCCCAGGGTGGCATGGGCATCGGCATAGAGCTTGAGCATGAGGCCACCGTAGACTTCGATGGCACCCTGGAAGTCGCGATTGTGCAGCGCCTCGACCGCGGGCTTGATGCCATCGGTGATGAATTTCTGGCGTTGCGGCAGCAGTTTGTCCAGCAGCGCCTTTTCTTCGGTGGTCAGCACGGTTTCCTGGTACTGCTTGACGACGGCGTCGTTGGCCTTGAGGGCCTTTTCCAGCTTGTCCATGTTGGCGTCGATATCGCCGGAGTCGCCCACGATGGAGGTGGAAATGCCGTTGCGCGCAGCATCCAGCGCTGCTGACATGCGTTCGAGCTGGGACAGCGCCACCAGCCTGTCCTCGTAGAGCGAGCGCATCTGCGCATTGGTCGAGCGCAGGCTGACCAGACCGAGAACGCCCGATGCCACCAGCAGCAGGGCCAGAAAACCAATGACGAAGATCAGGCGAGCCCTGATCGTGAGTGTGCTGAACATGTTCCTCCCGGACTTGCTATTGTTTTTTCAACAAGGGACTCGTTGTGCGAAGCCCTTGTCCTGACACGGTCGACGCAGGCGAATAAGCCGCGCCGCTACCATCCAGCAACACTAGCATTTCCCGTACCAGGGGAACAAGACCTCATTGTGCGGGGTTGGTCCTCATTTGCTGAGGAGGCGTTTTTCGGCGCGCAGGATGCTCTCCGAACTGCCGCGCAAGACCACGATGTCACCGGCCATGAGCACCGCCTGATCAGGCGCATCGAGACGCTGCTTGCCACGGCGCAGCATGGCGACCTCGGCGCCGCAATACGTGGGCAGGTCGATCTCGGCGAGGGTGTGACCAACTGCACTGGCGCCCCCGATCAGGGTGACCGACTGCAGGCGCACATTCATGCCCACGCCATCGGCCTCGGCGTCGGACATGCCATGGAAATAGCCGCGCAGCGAGGCATAGCGCTCATCGCGCGCATCCTGCACGCGGTGCACCACGCGGCGCAATGGTACGCCCAGCATCACCAGCGCATGCGAGGCCAGCATCAGGCTGCCTTCCAGCGCTTCGGGCACAACCTCGGTAGCCCCGGCGGCGAGCAGTTTTTCGAGGTCGGCGTCGTCATGGCTGCGCACGATCACGGGCAGCTCCGGCTCCAGTTCGGCGGCGTGATGCAAGACCTTCAGCGCCGAGGGCGTACTGGCATAGGTGACCACCAGGGCGGCGGCGCGGTGGATGCCGGCGGCCACCAGGCTTTCGCGCCGGGCGGCATCGCCGTAGGAGACATTGGCGCCCCCATTGCGGGCATCCTGCACCAGTTCCGGGTCCATCTCCAGCGCGTGGTAGGCGATCCCCTCCTCTTCCAGCAGGCGTGCCAGGCTCTGACCGCTGCGGCCGAAACCGGCGATGATGACGTGCTTCTGCACGCCCATGGTGCGGGTGGCCAGTTGCGTGAGGGCCAGGGATTGCAGCATCCACTCGTTGGCAGAGAATCGCATGACGATGGCGTCGGACTTGGCCAGGATCAAAGGCGTAGCCAGCATCGACAGCACCATCGCTGCCAGGATCACCTGGATCAGCAAGGGATCGACCAGCTTGAGTCCGCCGGCCTGGCTCAGCAGCACGAAGCCGAATTCCCCGGCCTGCGCCAGGCCCAGGCCGACCCGCAGCGCCACGCCGGTGGACGATCCGAACAGTCTCGCCAGCCCGGCAATGAGGGCAAACTTGAGCAGCACCGGCCCGGTCAGAAGGAGCAGCACCAGGAACCAGTGATCGACCACCGTGCGCACATTGAGCAGCATGCCGATGGTGATGAAGAACAGGCCCAGCAGGACATCGCGGAAGGACTTGATGTCTTCTTCCACCTGGTGCTTGAACTCGGTCTCGGAAATGAGCATGCCGGCGATGAAGGCGCCCAGGGCCAGGGACAAGCCGGCCTTTTCGGTGATCCAGGCCGCGCCCAGGGTGATCAGCAGCAGGTTCAGCATGAACAGTTCCTGCGAGCGCCGCTTGACCACGATGCGGAACCAGCCACGCATGAGCTTGCTGCCGAAGAACAGCAGCAGCGCCAGCACCACCATCGCCTTGCCCACGGCCCAACCCAGCGTGACCATGATGTTGCCGGAATTGTTGGCCAGCGCCGGCACCACGATCAACAGCGGCACCAGGGCCAGATCCTGGAACAGCAGCACGCCCATGATGCGGCGGCCATGCTCGGTTTCCAGTTCCAGTCGTTCGGTGAGCAGCTTGGAGACGATGGCGGTGGATGACATGGTCAGGGCGCCGCCGAGCGCGAAGGCCGCCTGCCAGCTCACGTTGATGAACTGCGGCAGCACCATGGCCGAGCCCCAGGCCATCACCATGGTGGCAGCAATGGTGGTAGCCACCTGCGCCACGCCCAGCCCGAAGACGATATGGCGCATGGCCGACAGCTTGGCCAGGGAAAACTCCAGGCCGATGGAAAACATCAGGAACACCACCCCGAACTCGGCCAGGGCATGGGTGGTTTCATTGTCTTCGGCGAAGGCCAGCCCGTGCGGGCCGATGATGATGCCCACCACCAGATAGCCCAGCATGGGCGGCAACTGCATCATGCGGAAGGCGACCACGCCCAGCACCGCCGCAGCCAGAAGGAAGAGTGTCAGTTCCAGTCCGGAAAACATGGCTTGTTTGGTTTCTTATGACAATGCAGTGAATATGAGCAATTTGACAACGCACCAGAGCAAGGCAGCGCGGGAGAGTGTTCACCGCAGCTCACCGCGGCAGGTGGCGAAGGCGGGCCGCAACGGTGCATGCTAGTTGGCGTAGCCGGGCTCCTGGTTGATGTCGGTCTGATGCCGGCGCGCCCTGCGCTCCGCCTTCTTCAGTGCTGCCGGAACCGGCAGTTATTCCCCCCTGGCGAGCATGTTGCGGTGAGTCGCAATCCTGCACCTTATATCAAGCTCAACAGCATTCCCTTACATCTGGCAAGTTTTTTGCTTTGCTAATTCGTTTATACTTCGGTTATGAGTGTAACCGATGACAAAACCACATCTGCATCTTTTTCCGCCGAGGCTGCCCGCCGTGCCGTCGAGCTGGCGCGCCAGACCCTGCAGATCGAAGCCGATGCCATCCTGGCGCTGAAGAGCCGCCTGCGCGACGATAGCGCCGAGCCCTTGGCACAAGCCGTGCAGGCCGTGCTGCAATGCCAGGGCCGCACCGTGGTGTCGGGCATTGGCAAATCAGGCCACATCGGCCGCAAGATCGCCGCCACGCTCGCCTCCACCGGCAGCCCCTCGCTGTTCATGCATCCGGCCGAAGCCTCCCATGGCGACTTGGGCATGGTGACCCCCAAGGACGTCTTCATCGCCATTTCCAACTCTGGCGAAACCGCCGAGCTGCTGGCGATCGTCCCCATTATCAAGCGCATGGGCGCCGTGATCATCGCCATGACCGGCCATGACGATTCCAGCCTGGCCCGGATGGCGGCGGTGCACCTCAACGTGGGCGTGGCCAAGGAAGCCTGTACCCTGAACCTGGCGCCCACCGCCAGCACCACGGCCACGCTGGCCATGGGCGATGCGCTGGCGGTATCGCTGCTGGACGCCCGCGGCTTCCTGGAAGAAGATTTCGCGCGCTCCCACCCCGGTGGCGCACTGGGCCGCCGCCTGCTGACCCACGTGCGTGACGTGATGCGCAGTGGCGAGGCCATCCCGGCGGTGCGTCCGGATGTCTCGCTGTCGGCCGCGCTGATGGAAATCACGCGCAAGGGCATGGCCATGACGGCCGTGGTGGATGAGCAGTTCCGGCCGATCGGCGTATTCACTGACGGCGACCTGCGCCGCCTGCTGGAGCGGGGCCAGGATTTCACCAGCTTCAGCATCGCCGAAGTGATGCACGCCCAGCCGCAAGGCATCAACCAGGATCGGCTGGCGGTGGACGCCGTGCAGCTGATGGAACAATTCCGTATCAACCAGTTGCTGGTCACCGATGCCGAGGGCGTCCTCACGGGCGCGCTGCACATCCATGACCTGACCCGCGCCAAGGTAATCTGATGACCGCGTCCGCCTTCACCAGCTCCCTGCCGCCGGACGCCCTCGCCAAGGCAGCCGGCGTTCGCCTGATGATCTTCGATGTCGATGGCGTCCTGACCGACGGCGGCCTGTTCTACGGCGAAGAGGGTGAGGCCTTCAAGCGCTTCAACGCCCTCGATGGCCACGGCATCAAGATGATGCAACAGTTCGGCACGGCCGCCGCCATCATTACCGCACGCCAGTCGCCCTATGTACTGCGGCGCGCGCGTGACCTCGGCATCGCCCACGTGTTCCAGGGCGTACACGACAAACGCCAGGCCTTCGAACAACTGCTGCAGCACACCCAGCTCACGGCGGCCGCGTGTGGCTACCTGGGCGACGACATCATTGACCTGCCGGTCCTGACCCGCGTCGCCTTCAAGGCGTGCGTGGCCAACGGTCACCGCGAGGTCAAGGCGCGCTGCGATTACGTGACCCAGGCCACTGGCGGCAACGGCGCGGTGCGCGAAGTCTGCGACCTGGTCCTGGCCGCGCAGGGCAACTACGAGGCGGCGCTGGCGCCGTACCTGGCATGAGCGGGCGCAGCGGAGAACGCGCCGCCGAGCGCATCCGGCTGGCAGTGATCGTGGTGATCCTGATCGGCGCAGCCCTGGGCAGCTTCTGGGTGCTGCAGGCCCTGCGTGCCTCCAGCGACCAGCACGCAGTGCAGCGCCCGCGTGGCAAACCCGATTACTACCTGGAAAACTTCAGCTACGTGAAACTCGGTCCCACGGGCCTTCCGCGCTATGACGTTTCCGGGACCAAGATGGTCCACTTCCCGCTGGACGACTCCTTCGAAATTACCAAGCCCGTGGTGCACAGCCTGGACAGGGACAAGCCTCCGATGGAACTGTATTCCGACACGGCGCGCGTGACCGACGACCAGACCCAGATCCACATGTATGGCAATGCCAACGCCATCCGCGGCGCCGCCAACGGCCGTGCGCCGATGCATCTGGTCTCGGAATACCTGCTGCTGCTACCCGATGACGAGATCGTCAAGACCGACAAACCGGTTGCAATGACGATGGGCACCACCAGATTGAATGGAGTGGGCATGCTGGCCAACAACGCCACCCAGGTCGTGCAGTTGTTCGGCAATGTGCGCGGTTATTACGAGCCCGCGCCCAAGAAACGCTAACCCGTTTGTCTCCACGATAAAAACGCCAAGAACCGACCAGACAGGAAATCCATGAAACGCTCACTCTTACTGCCGATGCTGATGCTGGCTGCCGTGTGCGGCGTGGCCCACGCCGAAAAGGCGGACTCCACCAAGCCCACCAACATCGAGGCGGACCAGATGGTCTACGACGACGTGCGCCAGGTGAAGACCTTCACCGGCAACGTCGTCATGACCCGCGGCACCCTGATCATCAAGGCAGGCCGCGTGGTGCTCACGACCGACCAGTACGGCTATGAAAATGCGGTGCTGTACGCGGCTCCTGGTGCACTGGCGAACTTCCGCCAGAAGCGCGATGGTGGTCCCAACCTGTGGATCGAAGGCCAGGCTGAACGCATCGAGTATTCCGAGCAGACCGAAATCTCCAAGTTGTTCCAGCGGGCGCACATTCAGCGCATGGATGGCAACCGCATCACTGACGAAGTCAATGGCGAATTCATCTCTTATGACAGCCGCGCCGAGTTCTACTCCGTCAACAACACCGCCAGCGGCGAAAGCAAGCCGGGGGCAGGACGCATCACTGCCGTGATCCAGCCCAAGAACCCACCGCCGGCGGATGCCGCCCAGCCTTCCACGCCCGCCCAGCCCGCTACACCGGCGCCGGCCCAGCGTCGTCAGAACGGAAAGGACCAGTAAAGATGGCAAGCTCACTGGTCGTTCGCGGCCTGAAGAAAAGCTATGGTGCGCGCCAGGTAGTGCGTGACGTCTCCATGGAAGTGCGTAGTGGCGAAGTGGTCGGCCTGCTTGGCCCCAACGGTGCCGGCAAGACAACCTCGTTCTACATGATCGTCGGCCTGGTCCCCTCGGACGGTGGCGAAATCGATCTGGACGGTTCGCCCATCTCGCGCCTGCCGATCCACAAGCGCGCCACGCTGGGGCTGTCCTACCTGCCGCAGGAAGCCTCGGTGTTCCGCAAGCTGACGGTGGAAGACAACATCCGCGCCGTGCTGGAACTGCGCCAGGAAGACGGCAAGCCGCTCTCGCGCGATGAAATCGAGGGCCGCCTGAACAACCTGCTGCATGAACTGCAGATCGAAAAGCTGCGCGAGAGCCAGGCACTGTCGCTCTCCGGTGGCGAACGCCGCCGCGTGGAAATCGCCCGCGCACTGGCCACCGATCCGCGCTTCGTGCTGCTGGACGAACCGTTTGCCGGTATCGACCCGATTGCCGTGATCGAAATCCAGCGCATCGTGCGCTTCCTCAAGGAACGCGGCATCGGCGTGCTCATCACCGACCACAACGTGCGGGAAACCCTGGGTATCTGCGACCGCGCCTACATCATCAACCAGGGCACGGTGCTGGCCAGCGGTAACCCGGAAGAGATCATCGCCAACGAATCGGTGCGCCGCGTATACCTGGGCGAACACTTCCGCATGTAGCACCCGCCGTCCATCGGCCACACAACGGTATTGCAACCAGCGGGCCACGCCGCTCCCAGAAAGACAGATGAAACAGTCGCTCCAGTTACGTACCTCGCAGCACCTCGCATTGACGCCGCAACTGCAGCAGTCGATCAGGCTGTTGCAACTGTCGACGCTGGAACTGCACCAGGAACTGGAACAGATCCTGTCCGACAATCCCCTGCTCGAACGCCTGGACGACGCTCTCGACAATTCGGTGCGCCTGTTGGCCGATGGCGCGGTCTCTTCCGCGCCCTCCACCGGAGTGGCCGAGCCCGCTGGCGACAGCGGCAACGAAGCAGCCCCCTCCGCTACTGATGGCGAAGCCAGTTTCGACTATCAGGACAACAGCCCCGAGAGCGGTGTCAGTGGCGAATCCGACTGGAGCTTCGACGACGTGGCACGCAGTGGCAAATCGCCCGACGACGACGATGCCCGCCCGCAACTGGAAGCGCATGAGCTGACCCTGCGCGAACACCTGCTGGAACAGATACGGGTCACCGCCCGCACACACCGCGACCGTGCGCTGCTGGAACTGCTCACCGATGCGCTGGACGAAAGCGGTTACCTGGAGGAACCGCTGGAAGACATCCTGGCGCGCCTGCCGGAAGAGCTGGGCGTTGACCTGGAAGAACTGTCGATCTCGCTGAAGCTGCTGCAGAGCCTGGACCCGGCCGGGGTGGGTGCGCGCAGTGCCGGTGAATGTCTGGCACTGCAGATCCGCCGCCTGCCCAAGGTGCCCTTCGTCACCCGCAAGCTTGCCTTGAGGATTGTCGAGGATTACCTGCCGCTATTCGCACAGCGCGATTTCAACAAGATCAAGAAGGCTCTCGATTGCGATGACGAGGACCTGCGCGAAGCACAGGCGGTGATCCGTCAGTGCCGTCCGCATCCGGGTGCCGAATTCGCGCGCGATGCTTCGGACTACGTGGTGCCGGACGTGATTGTCAAACAGACAAAGAACGGCTGGCAGGTCATGCTCAACCATGAGGTCATGCCCAAGCTGCGCGTCAATGCAATGTATGCGAGTGCGCTCAAGCAGGCCAAGGGCGAAGGATCGCTGTCGTCGCAGTTGCAGGAAGCCAAGTGGCTCATCAAGAACATGCGGCAACGTTTCGATACAATTTTGCGAGTCGCGCAGGCTATTGTCGAACGTCAAAGAAACTTCTTTTCACATGGCGCAGTGGCCATGCGGCCCCTTGTGCTGCGTGAAATTGCTGATACACTGGGTCTACACGAGAGCACAATCTCTCGTGTGACAACTCAAAAATACATGCTCACGCCGCACGGCATGTTCGAGTTGAAGTACTTCTTCGGTAGCCACGTCGCGACTGAAACCGGAGGCGAAGCCTCCTCCACCGCGATA
>Ga0308159_1005078_pt1 | contig 11418 bp, 11 predicted proteins | sample PhyCR1_FD_201040 | JGI IMG/M metagenome (GOLD analysis project Ga0308159, IMG submission 201040) | Phyllosphere microbial communities from UC Gill Tract Community Farm, Albany, California, United States - DLSLC.R1 | ecosystem: Host-associated > Plants > Phyllosphere > Unclassified | place: USA...
GTCGAGGGCCGGGCCGATCTGGTCGAGGAGGTCGCCCGCATCGTCGGCTTCGACCACCTGCCCGACACCCCCCTGCCCGACCAGAACCCGTCGTCGAAGGGCGTCCTCTCTCCGCGTCAGTCGCGCGTACGCCTCGCCCGTCGCGCCCTCGCCGCCGCCGGCTACGCCGAGGCCGTGACCTGGTCCTTCACCAAGCAGTCGACGGCCGCCCTGTTCGGCGGCGGCGATGACCGTCTGGTGCTGGAGAACCCGATCGCGTCCGATCTGGACTGCATGCGCCCCTCGGCCCTGCCCAACCTGATCCAGGCCGCCGCCCGCAACGCCGCGCGCGGTCACGCCGACGCGGCCCTGTTCGAGATCGGCCCCGTCTATCTGAACGACCAGCCGAACGGCCAGCGCACGGTCATCGCAGGCCTGATCGCGCCCCACCCGGCCCGTCACTGGGAGAAGGACGGCGAGGACGCCCTGTTCGGCCTGAAAGCGGATTTGATGACCCTGCTGGAGCAGATCGGCGCCCCCGTCGGGTCGCTGCAACTGGTCCAGGGCCAGAACCGCGACTGGTGGCATCCCGGCCGCTCGGCTCGCATGCAGCTGGGACCCAAGACGGTCATCGCCGAGTTCGGCGCCCTGCATCCCCGCGTCCTCAAGGCGCTGGACGCGGACGGCCCGATGCTGGCCTTCGAAATCGTCCTCGACAGCGTGCCTGAGCCCAAGGCCAAGTCCAAGACGCGCGGCTCGGCCGGTCTGTCAGCCCTCATGCCCCTGACCCGCGACTTCGCCTTCGTGGTCGAGGACAGCCGCCCCGCCGGCGACCTGATCAAGGCCGCAGCGGGCGCCGACAAGGCCCTGATCACCGAGGTCCGGGTCTTCGACGTCTATCGCGGCGCCGGCGTGCCCGAAGGCTTCAAGTCCGTGGCTCTGGAGGTTGTCATCCAGCCACGCGACGCGACCCTGACCGAGGTCGAGATCGAGGCCCTGTCAGCCAAGGTCGTGGCGGCGGCCGGCAAGCTCGGCGCGACGCTCAGGAGCTGACGATGGCGTTGAAGTCCAAGGTCGAGACCACCTTCGAGCGGCTGCTGTTCCAGTCGCGCTGGCTGATGGCGCCCTTCTACGTTGGCCTGGTGCTGGCCCTGGCGATGCTCCTGGCGGTCTTCTGCAAGGAGCTGATCTATTATGTGCCCAAGGCCTTCGACTTCAGCCATGGCCTGAGCTCCAACGACGGCATCCTGGCGGTCCTGACCCTGGTGGACCTGTCCCTGGCCGGCAATCTGCTGCTGATCGTGATGTTCTCCGGCTATGAGAACTTCGTCTCCAAGCTGGACCTCGACGGCGAGACGGATCGCCCGCCGTGGATGGGGACCGTCGACTTCTCGGGCCTGAAGATGAAACTGATCGCCTCGATCGTCGCCATCTCGGGCATTCAGCTGCTCAAGTTCTTCATGAACATCGGCAAGGACGGCGCCCCGATCGACGAGGCCCAGGCCCTGTGGGGCGTTCTCATCCACCTGACCTTCGTCACCTCCGGCGTGCTGCTGGCGCTGATGGACTGGCTGGCGAGCAAGACCGACAAGCACTAGCTGTCGTCCGCTCATCCCCGCGCAGGCGACGACCCAGCCCTTCTTTCCGCCCTCTGGATCTCCGCCTGCGCGGGGATGAGCGGGAGGGGGGTTCACACCACGGCGTAGCGGGTCTCGATCCCATCCGGCTGCCAGTCGTGACCGGCCAGCCCCTTGAGGCAGCGATCGACCAGCTGATGGAACAGGGCTTCGTCGCCGGCCGCCACGGCGGGCAGCAGATAGTCCGTAACCTCGGCCCGCACCGGCAGGGTTCCCACCGGGCCGGGGATGCTCAGGGCGAGCCGGACCCCTTCGGACAACCACTGGGCCACCGTGTCGAACCACTGGGGATCACGCAGGAAGCCGGTGCGGCGCACGACATAGAGGGTGATCTCGCCGCGCTCGAGCCCGTCGGGGCGAACGATGACGCCGCTGCGGTCGGGACGCCAGTCCTCGGACAGCTCGACGATCCGCCAGACGCAGAACCAGGTCCGGCAGGTCTGGGGCCTCACCTCATGGACCGTGCAGCCTCGAGCGTCGACACAGTAGGCGCACAGGCTCCCCGTCGGCTTGGACAACTCGGGCAGGTCCAGCGGGATGAAGCGGCAGCACTCGACGCAGGCGTCGCAGCTGCGACCGGGGATCAGGGGAAGGTCCATCGCGGCCTTATAGACCATGTCGCCCGGCGCGCGCCTGCGAAGGCTCCACGGCAACCTCTCGTTAACCTTGCCGCCCCAAGGCTGACGCAAAACCCGGCAAGGCTGGGCTCAACCGCGCCAAGCGCGAATCATCCGGGGATACTCGCCATGCACCGTCGCCAACTGATCCGTTCCGGCCTCGCCGTCGCCGCGACCTCGGCCCTGCCCCTGTCGCTGGGCGCCTGCGCCTCGACCGGTCGCCAGCCCAACGATCCGGCCTATCCCATCTCCACCGACGCCACCGCCCCGGCCTATACCTCCGACGAACTGGTCGCCGCCGGCTCGCGCGAGCTGGGCATCGCCGCCGAGCAGATGGGCTCGGTCATCGAGCGCATCTTCGCCGACCAGGGCGACCGCCCCACCGGCTATATCGCGGGTGAAGAAGCCGCCGGCGCCGCCGCCGTGGGCCTGCGCTACGGCCGCGGCGCGCTGCACATGAAGGACGGCACCCCGCCCCAGGACGTCTTCTGGCAGGGCATCTCGATCGGTTGGGACGTGGGCGGCAACGCCAGCCGCGTCTTCACCCTCTGCTACGGCCTGTTCAGCGCCGACGCAATCTATCGCCGCTACCCCGGCGTCGAGGGCTCGGCCTATCTGATCGGCGGCCTGGGCGTGAACTATCAGCGCGCCGACGGCATCGTCCTGGCCCCGGTCCGCACCGGCGTCGGCCTGCGCCTCGGCGCCAACGTCGGCACCATGGCCTACAGCCGCCAGCGCAACATCCTGCCGTTCTGATCCTCCCCCTTTGGGGAAGAATCAAAGAAGCGAAGCGAGCCCCTCACGGTAGGTTGGGTAGAGGGGCCGCCAGCCCAGTTCGGCCTTGGCGCGGGCGTTCGAGATCCGCTTGTTGTCGAGGTAGAAGCGCCGCATGGCCTCGGAGACCTCGGGGTCGGTCCAGTCGACCTCGGGCGGGCGCGGCAGGCCCATCCGCTCGGCGGTCCAGGCCATGACCACGTCGGCGGGCGCCGGCTCGTCGTCGGTCAGGTTATAGGCCCGCCCCGGCGCAGGCCTGGCCATGGAGGCGAAGAGGCCGGCGACCACGTCCTCGACATGGACCCGGTTGAAGACCTGGCCGGGTTTTCTGACCAGCCGCGCGGTCCCGTCCCTCAGGCGGTCGACCACCGACCGCCCGGGCCCATAGATTCCCGGCAGGCGGAAGACCTGCACCGTCAGGCCCATGCCTCGCCCGGCGTCCAGCCAGTCGGCCTCGGCCCGGACCCGGCGCGCGCCCTCGAGGGTGGCGGCGTTGAGGGCGTCGTCCTCGAACACCCAGCCGCCGCCCCGGTCGCCATAGACGGCGGTCGAAGAGATATAGCCGATCCAGTCCGGCCAGGCCGTGCCCGCCGACGCCGTCGAGGACAGGGCCCTCAGCCCTGGACAACCCTTGGCGTCCGGCGCCGCCGTGACCAGCACCGAAGAGGCCTTGGCCAGCGCCGCCGACAGAGCCCCGGCGTCGCTCGGGTCGATGGCGGTCACGCCCTCGGCCGACAGGGCGGCGCGGCGCTCGGCGTCGCGCGAGGTGGCCACGGCCCGGCCGCCCCTTCGGACAGCCTCGAGGGCAGCGTACCGGCCCAGATAGCCGCCGCCGAAGACCAGCAGGGTCCCGTCGAAGCGTGTCAGGGGGGCGGCGATCAGGCGACCTCAGCCCGGAGGGGCGCCACCGTGGCGACCGGCCTCACGACCTTGCCTGAGCCGGTCTCGCAGGCGTCGGCCCGGGCGGCGTTCCACGTGGAACTGCAGGGGACCTTTGTCAGGTCGGCGCGGTCGGCGTAGCGGCGGGCGATGTCGGTCACCTCGTCCAGCAGGCCCTGCTTGAGGGTGATGGGCTTGAGGCCAAGATCGCGGAACTGATCATTGGCGACGATCAGTTCGTTCTCATCGGCCTCCTGGCGCGGGTTGGGGACATGAGCCACCTCGCCGCCGGCCGTCTCAGCGACCATCTGGGCCAGGTCGCGCACGCGGTGGCTCTCGGTCATCTGGTTCAGGATCTTGACCCGCTCGCCGGCCTTGGGCGGATTGTCGAGCGCCAGCTCCACGCAGCGCACCGTGTCCTGGATATGGATGAAGGCCCGCGTCTGTCCGCCCGTGCCGTGCACCGTCAGCGGATAGCCGACCGCCGCCTGCATCAGGAAGCGGTTCAGCACGGTCCCGTAGTCGCCGTCATAGTCGAAGCGGTTGACCAGCCGCTCGTCACGGCGAGTCTCTTCGGTCTGGGTGCCCCAGACGATGCCCTGGTGCAGGTCGGTGATCCGCAGCTTGTCGTTCCTGGCGTAGAACTGGAACAGCAGGGCGTCCTGGGTCTTGGTCATGTGATAGATCGAGCCAGGGTTGGGCGGGAAGACGATCTCCTGCTCGGCCGGGCCGTGGTCGGTCTGGACCGTGACCTTCAGATAGCCCTCGGGGATGCGCAGGCCGGCGGTGCCATAGCCATAGACCCCCATGGTCCCCAGGTGGGCCAGGTGGACGTCGCGTCCGCTCTCGACGATGGCGGCCAAGAGGTGGTGGGTGGCGTTGATGTTGTTGTCGACGGTGTAGAGCTTGTGCCGCGCCGACTTCATCGAATAGGGGGCCGCCCTCTGCTCGGCGAAATGGACCACGCTGTCGGGGGCCTCCGCGGCGATCAGGGCGACCAGACGGTCGAACTCCTTGCCCACCGTCATGTTGACGAAGCCGATGGTCTTGCCGGTCAGTTCGCGCCAGGCGGCGATCCGCTCGCCCATGGTGCGGATGGGCGTCAGGGACTGGACCTCGAGCTCGTTGTCGATGTTGCGACGGCTAAGGTTGTCGACGATCGTCACGTCCCAGCCGCGCGCCGACAGATGCAGGGCTGTCGGCCAGCCGCAGAACCCGTCTCCGCCCAGAACCAGAACCTTCATTACGCTACCTCGTCGTTTCGTCCCGCTCCTGCCTAACCCATGCCGGCGACAGGGGCAAAGCGGAGCAGAACAAGATCACTCGAGCAGGGGTCCCCCCTTCCGCTCCTCCCCGCGAAGGCGGGGATCCAGAAGACGAGGAGACGCTCTGCTTCGTGTCGAAGGAGCGGCGGCAGGACGCGCTGGGTCCTCGCTTTCGCGGGGAGGAGCGGATGAACCCTAGAGCGTCAGGTCGTGGCTCTTGGCCAGATCGGCCAGGCTGACCATGGGGCGCGGGCCCCAGTGGGCGATGACTTCGGAGGCGGCCAGGGAGCCCAGCTTGCCGGATTGCTCCAGCGTCAAGCCGCGCGCCAGGCCCAGCAGGAAGCCGGCGGCGTACTGGTCGCCGGCGCCCGTGGTGTCGACGACCTTGGCGACCGGATAGGCCGGGACGGTGACCCGCTCGTCGCCCGAAATGATCACCGAGCCCTGGGCGCCGCGCGTGATGGCGGCGACCTCGACCATGGAGGCCAGGCGGGCGGCGGCGGCGTCGAAGTCTTCGGTCTCGAACAGGGCGCCCAGTTCGCCCTCATTGGCCAGGACGATGTCGGCCGAAGCCTCGATGAAGGCCAGAAGTTCGGCGCGCCAGCGGGCGACGACGAAGGTGTCGGACAGGGTGATGGCGACCTTGCGGCCGGCGGCGTGGGCGGCGGCGGCGGCGGCCTCGAAGGCGGCGCGGGCCGGGGCCGGATCGAACAGATAGCCTTCCAGGTAGGTGATGGCGCTGTCGCCGATCAGGGCGGCGTCGATGTCGTCGGCCGTCAGCTGGTTGGCGGCGCCCAGGAAGGTGCACATGGTGCGCTCGCCGTCCTGGGTGACATTGATCAGGCAGCGGCCGGTGCCGGCGGCGTCCTTGAGCACCGGGGTGTCGAAGTGGACGCCCGCGGCGCGAATGTCATGGGTGAAGACCCCGCCGAGCGTGTCGGGCGCGACCTTGCCGATATAGGCTGCCTTGCCGCCGAACGAGCCGACGCCCGCCACGGTGTTGCCGGCCGAACCGCCCGAGGCCTCGATGCCCGCCGCCATGGCGTCATACAGGCTCGCGCTCTGCTCCTCGTCGACCAGCTGCATCGAGCCGGGCGTCAGGTTCTGAGCCGTCAGGAAGGCGTCGTCGCAGGGGCTGAGGACGTCGACGATGGCGTTGCCCACGGCGCAGACATCGTGGGTGAAGGAAGCGGTGCTGGTCATACTCCGGCCTTAGCCGAACGGGCCGTAGGTGTCATCCCAAACATATAAGGATCGGCTTATGCGATCTTTCTGAGCGACGGCCTCTGGACTAGGATCACGCCCATGACCCAGATCGCCGTCCTGACCCCCGACCCCGCCGATCCCTCCTATGCCGGCCAGTGGCCGGGCGTGCTGGAGCGGCTGAAGACGGCCCTGGCCAAGGGCGGAATCACCGTCGTCGCCACGCCCTGGACCGACCACGTCGAGAGCGTCGAAGGCCTGAAGGCCTATCCGCTGGTGCTCCCGATCATCGTCTGGGGCTATCACCGCGACGCCGCACGCTGGGCGCAGGCGACGAAGACCTGGGCCGAGGCGGGCCTGCCCGTCGCCAACCCGGCCAGCGTCCTGGGCTGGAACTCGGACAAGTCCTATCTGAGCCGCCTGGCCGAGCGGGGCGTGCCGATCGCGCCGACCCTCTGGGTCCAGGACGTCGCCCCGGCCGAGGTCGAGGCGGCCTTCGACCGGCTCGGGACGGATCTGCTGGTGGTCAAGCCGACGGTCTCGGCGGGCGCTTGGAAAACCCTGAAGATCGCGCGCGGCGAGACGATCACGCCGGACAGCCTCCCCACGGGTCCGGCGATGATCCAGCCCTATCTGGCGACCATCGAGACCGAGGGCGAGACCTCGCTCCTCTTCTTCGGCGGCCGTTTCAGCCATGCCGTCAACAAGACCCCGGTCAACGGCGACTTCCGCATCCAGGTCCAGTTCGGCGGTCAGTACCGCACGGTCGAGACGCCGCCCGACGAAGCCCTGGCGCTGGCGCATCAGGTGCTGGAGACGATCGAAGAGCCGCTGCTCTACGCCCGCATCGACATGGCCCCCGACGCCGACGGCCAGTGGCTGTTGATGGAGGCCGAACTGATCGAACCGGACTTCTATCTGAAGAACGACCCCACCGAGGGCGCAGGCTTTGTCCAGGCCGTGCGGGATCGCCTCGAAACCTAGCCTGCCGGCCTCAGTCCGGGGCGGCCGTGCGGATGACGCCGTTGACGGCCGCGACCGGCCAGGGCGTCAGCTTGCCGCCCGCGCAGGGACCACCGACACATTTGCCACCGATCGGATCGAACACCGCCCCGTGCCAGCCGCACAGGATCAGCGAGCCGTCCGGCGTCAGATAGCGATCGGCCTCGATGGCGATAGGAAAGCCGGCGTGCGGACAGCGGTCGACCCAGCCCGCGATCTCGCCGCCCTTGCGGACCACGAAGCCGTGAAACCAGGCCTCGCCGATCTTGAGCACGAAGCCGCGCGAGCCGGGATCGGCGATGTCGTCCTCGGCGCAGAGGGCGACGTTGGCCGGGGTCGTCCAGACGCGCTTGCGCTCTGTGGGGACGGCGTCGTCCGTCATTCCCGTTCGGATTTCAGCGGACGCGACAGCAGGCCTTCGATGACCAGATCGACCGTGGTCTCGCCTGCCAGGACGGCCGCGACCGCCTCGCAGATGGGGGTCTCGACGCCCAGGCGGGCCGCAAGTTCGCGCACCGCCGGCGCGCTCTCATAGCCCTCGGCGACAGACCGCTTGCCGGCCAGGGCCTGTTCGACGCTCTGTCCCTGCCCCAGAGCCAGGCCCAGGCTCATGTTGCGCGACTGGGGGCTGGAACAGGTCAGGACCAGGTCGCCCAGGCCGCAAAGGCCCGCAACCGTCTCGGCTTCCGCGCCCAGCGCCACGGCGAAGCGGGTCATCTCGGCGAAGCCGCGCGTGATGACGGCGGCGTGGGCGCTGCGGCCCAGGCCCCGCCCCTCGACAATGCCGCAGGCGATGGCCAGCACGTTCTTGAGCGCGCCGCCCGCCTCGGCCCCGATCAGGTCGGTGGCCAGATAGGGCCTGAAGGCCGGCGCCGACAGGGTCTGCAACAGGGCCTCGCCCAGGTCCGCGTCCTCGCAGGCCAGGGTCACGGCGGTCGGCAGGCCACGCGAGACGTCGGCGGCGAAGCTCGGGCCCGACAGGACGGCGACGGTGGCGTTCGGGATGGTCTCGAACAGCACCTCGGTCATCAGCTTGAGCGTACCCCGCTCGATCCCCTTGGAGCAGAGGACGATCGGCACGCCGGGCCGATAGTGGGGCGCAAACGCCTGCATGGTGGCGCGCATGAACTGGGCCGGCGGCACCGCCAGGATCAGATCGCAGGCGGCCAGATCCGAGAGTTCGGTCGTCACCTTCACATGATCGTCCAGCGGCACGCCGGGCAGGAAGGCCTCGTTGACCCGGCGGGCAGTGATGCTCTCGATCACCTCGGGCTCGCGCGCCTGCAGCAGGACATCCAGCCCCGCGCTGCCCATGACCTGAGCCAGGGCGGTGCCCCAGGCGCCGGCGCCGATCACGCCCGCTGTCTTGAAGTCCATATGCTCTCTCGGATGGTTCAAGCCTTAGCCCCCTTGCGACCCGTCGGATGGACAGGATCGGCCAGAGCGCGCGCTTCGTCCAGCGGCCAGCGCGGACGCGGCGCCGTATCGATGTCGGAAACCAGCCCCAGCTGCAGTCTTTCGGCCCCCGCCAGCGCAATCATCGCGGCGTTGTCGGTGCAGTAGGCCATGGGCGGGGCCAGGAATCCGAAGCCGTGCTTCGCCGCCGTGGCCTCCAAGGTCGCCCGCACGGTGCGATTCGCCGCCACCCCGCCGGCGACCACGAACAGCCGGTGTTCATGGCGCTCCGCATAGGCCTTCATCGCCCGCTCAGAGCGTTCGGACAGCTGGCGGGCGATGGCGTTCTGGACCGCATCGGCCACATCGGCCCGGTCCTGATCCGTCTCGCAGGTCTGGGCCAGACGAGACGCGGCCGTCTTCAGGCCCGAGAAGGAGAAGTCGCAGTCCTTGCGGCCCAGCAGGGCGCGCGGCAGGTCAAAGCGCGATCCGTCGCCGCTCGCCGCCAGTTTCTCCAGCGCCGGCCCGCCGGGGTATCCCAGCCCCATGGCCTTGGCGATCTTGTCGAAGGCCTCGCCAGCCGCATCGTCGATGGTGGTGCCCAGCCGGCTCATGTCGCCGATGCCCCGCACCTCCAGCAGCTGACAGTGGCCGCCGGAGACCAGCAGCAACAGAAAAGGATACTCGACCCGCTCGCCCAGCCGGGCCGAGACCGCGTGCCCCTCCAGATGGTTGACCGCCACGAAGGGCAGGCCGCGCGCCAGGGCCGCCGCCTTGCCGAAGCTCAGGCCGACCATGACCCCGCCGACCAGTCCCGGCCCCGCCGTCGCCGCCACCGCGTCCAGCGCCGGGTAGGCCAGTCCGGCCTCCGCCATGGCGCGGCTGGCCACGCCCGCGATCATCTCCACATGGCTGCGCGCCGCGATCTCCGGCACGACCCCGCCATAGGCCGCATGGTCGTCGATCTGGCTGTGAACCACCGAGGACAGGACCGTCGCCGCCCCGTCCGCCGACAGCCGCACCACCGAGGCCGCCGTCTCGTCGCAGCTGGTCTCCAGCCCCAGAACCGTGACCTCGCGGCTCGCCTGCTCGACGCCCGCGTTCTTGGCGACCGTTGCCGGGCCGGTCTCGCTGCTATAGTCCGCCGTCTTACTCATCGGGTCGAGGTAGCGACCCCCCTGGCTCTGCGCAACGCCCATGACCCCTGTCATCCGTATCGGCACCCGCCGTTCCAAGCTCGCCCTGGCCCAGTCGGGCATGATGCAGCGGGCCATCGCCTCGGCCATGGGCCTGTCGGTCGAGCAGGTGCCCCTGGTCGAGATCGTCACCACTGGGGACCGGGTTCAGGATCGCCGCCTGCTCGAGATCGGCGGCAAGGCCCTGTTCACCAAGGAGATCGAGGAGGCCCTGCTGGACGGTCGCATCGACGCCGCCGTCCATTCGATGAAGGATGTGCCGGCCGAGCAGCCCGCGGGTCTGGCCATCGCCGCCGTGCCCGAGCGGGAGGACGCCTCGGACGCCTTCTGCAGCGAAAACTATTCCACCTTCGACGACCTGCCCATGGGCGCACGCCTCGGCACCGCCTCCCTGCGCCGCCAGGCCCAGGCCCTCGCCCTGCGCCCGGACCTGGACATCCAGATGCTGCGCGGCAATGTCGACACCCGCCTGCGCCGCCTGGCCGAGGGCGAGTTCGACGCCATCTTCCTGGCCACCTCGGGCCTGAACCGCCTGGGCCGTTCCGAGGTGATCCGCGAGCGCCTGTCGCTCGACCTCTTCCTGCCGGCGCCGGGCCAGGGCGCCCTGGCCATCCAGACGCGCGAGGCCGACGTCGCCTCGGATCTGCACGCGCCCTGGATCGCCGCCCTCAACCACCCCCTGACGGCCCTGGCCATCGCCGCCGAGCGCGGCGCCATGGTCGCGCTCGAGGGCTCGTGCCGCACCGCCGTCGGCGCCCACGCCACCTTCGGCGACGGACATCTGCTTCTGACCACCGAGATGCTCAGCCCAGACGGCTCGGCCCGCTGGCGCCGGTCGGGCAGCCTGGGCGACATCCACGCCGCCGACGCCGAGGCCGCCGCTCGCATCCTCGGCCAGGATCTGGGCGCCCAGGTCCACGCCATGGCCGGCGATCAGCAGATCAGCCTCTGATGTCTGGCGCTGAGTCGCCGGCATGAAGGCCCGACCTTTGAAAGCCCTGCCTTTAAAGGTCTGGATCACCCGCACCGCCCCCGGCGCCGACCGCACGGCCGAGGCCGTCCGCGAGGCCGGATTCGAGGCCGTCGTCTCGCCCCTGCTGGCTGCCAACCCGGCCTTCGCCCCCGCCGAGATCGCGCCTCTGCTCGAGGGCGTCACGGCCCTGGCCTTCACCAGCGTCAACGGCCTGGCCTTCGCCGACCTGACGCTGCGCCGCGACTGGCCGGTCTTCGCCGTGGGCGACCGCACCGCCGAGGCCGCCCGCGAACGGGGCTTCGTCGATGTTCGCTCCGCCGGCGGCGACGCGCGCGACCTGGCCGCCCTTCTCCGGCGCGAATGGCCAGCCCTTCCTCACAGCGCCCAGGCCGGCCGGCTCCTGGTCCCCACCGCGACACGGCCCGCCGCCGACCTCGCAGCCCTGCTCGATGGCCAGGTTCAGGTCCGCACCGTCGCCGTCTACGAGACCCTGGAAAG
>Ga0308159_1005081_pt1 | contig 11416 bp, 12 predicted proteins | sample PhyCR1_FD_201040 | JGI IMG/M metagenome (GOLD analysis project Ga0308159, IMG submission 201040) | Phyllosphere microbial communities from UC Gill Tract Community Farm, Albany, California, United States - DLSLC.R1 | ecosystem: Host-associated > Plants > Phyllosphere > Unclassified | place: USA...
TAAAGAAACCCTTTAACTATCAGTTAAGGGGTTTTCTTGTTTTATAACCTTTTTTAAACCTGTAGGCTAAACCGGGCTGGCCATAATATCCCCGGACATCAAAAATACAGAGGCTGGATGAGTAATAAGACAAAGGGAAACGGGGCTTTAAGTTTTAAGCGCATTGCAGGCAACAGGCTAACCCGAAGACATGCTGCCCTGGTTGAATAAGCCTGATGGTACGGAAATACCTGGGGTAAACCGCTAAGGTTTAACCAAAGATTGTAGGGACAGCAGGGCTGAATTTGCCGATGCACAGTTGCTTTCACTTTCAAATATAAATTAGCCTGGTTCAATATAAAGTGTGCATCCGACTAGTCATCATTTCCAATAAAAGTGTATTATTGTATATTTCCTCCGCAGACATGAATAAGCTAAAAGCAGGCATTTTAATTACCATAACTTCTATTACAGGATTTTTGAATGGCAGTTGGGCTCAGGATCGCAAAGCAGATCTTCCGGCAAACTGGTATAATTTAGATTTAACAGATAATGGTTACTATGGAATTAGCACTGAAAAGGCATACCTAAAAATTTTAAAAAATAAAAAACCTGTTCAAAATATTATCGTTGCCGTAATTGATGGTGGTGTTGATATTCAGCATCCTGATTTGAAAGATGTATTATGGACTAACCAGAAAGAAATTCCCAATAACGGAATTGATGACGATGGTAATGGTTTTGTAGATGATATTCATGGCTGGAACTTTATTGGATCTAAAGCAGGAAATCTCCAATACGATAATCTTGAACTGATTAGACTGTACAAAATATACTTCCCTAAATATAAGTCGACTACAAACTTAACGCCTTTAGATAGTGCTGAAAAAGATGAATATAGATTATTTAAAAAGATACAGGGAGATTTCGGGAAAAAATATGATGATGCGAGTGAAACATTTTCAGTTTTATCGGCTATAAATAAGGTTTTAGATTCGGTAGCTAAAGTGAATGGTAAGTCAAAACCGAGTTTTGAGGATATAGAGAAATATAAAGGTGATGACGAAATGGAGGAGCGGATCAAGGCGATTATTAGAAAAGGCAGCCGAGAAGATGGCAGCTTTGATGAATTTTATAAAAATATAAAGGATGGCTATAAGCAATATGATGCGATGCTTAAATACAACCTTAATCCGAAATATGATATGCGGGCGGAACTTGTGGGTGATGATTATTCCAACCCTCACGAACGGATTTACGGTAATAATGATGTAATGGGACCAGATGCTTTTCATGGTACGCATGTTAGTGGAATTATCGGCGCTAACCGTTCCAATGCCATAGGGATAATGGGCATTGCGAATCATATCAGTATTATGGCTATTAGAGTAGTACCTACTGGCGACGAAAGGGATAAGGATGTTGCTAATGGGATCCGTTACGCGGTGGATAATGGTGCCCGCGTGATTAATATGAGCTTTGGTAAAGGCTACAAGTGGGATAAGAAGATTGTAGATGAGGCTGTTAAGTATGCTGAAGAAAAAGGTGTTTTATTGGTTCATGCTGCAGGAAATGACAATCAGAATAATGATATAGAAGTAAATTATCCAAATAAATATTTTGACGGTAAGGAGGCTGAGGCTTACAATAAAGCGCACAAAACATATACACCCGATTTTGTGCCACCCAGGCCAAATCAACAAAATGGTATGGGAATGCGTCCTGCTGTTACTAATCGTTTGAGTGCTGTAAAAAAAATACCATTGGATACAGCCAAGTTTGCCTTACCAAAGGCAGGCAACTGGATTGAGGTTGGGGCCAGTTCTTATAAAAATGACGATGAGCTTAAGGCCAGCTTTTCTAATTATGGTAAGTATAATGTGGATGTATTTGCGCCTGGCTATAGGATAAAATCAACAGTGCCCAATAATGAATATGATGAGGCTAACGGCACGAGCATGGCGGCACCTGTAGTTTCGGGTTTGGCAGCTTTAATTTTAAGCTACTATCCTCATCTTAGTCCTACGCAAATCAAAGAAATTATTATAAAATCGGTAACCAAAGTCACACAAAAGGTGAAGTTTAAAGATGAAAAAAATCAAAATGTGAGGGTGCTCTTCAGCGATCTTTGCGTAAGTGGCGGTATTGTTAATGCTTATCAGGCATTAAAGCTTGCTGAAAGCTATCATTAATTGTTTATTTATTGTTAATGGCTTTAATAAACTCCTGGAACGTTCCAAAGGAGTACTTTTCATTTTTCAACCAGTGTATAAAATCATCCATTCGATTAATCATTTTATTGCCTGTATTTTTCATCACATAGCCAGGAAATCCAAATCTTGATGCATCATTTAAATCTGTAAATTCCCATGGATGGAAATAAACATTCAGGTAATTGTCCTTCCTGATTGTCCATTTGGTTAGTTGCTTATAAATAACCAGGGGTAAATTATGAAAAGAAAGCCAAAATAAGGGGAAACGGATAACGGGACTTACAGATGCCGGGATTTGAAGTACATTATTCTTAATAAAATACGTCCTTGATACATTAAAATTATTATATCTGCCCGGCAGGTAAGTAGGGTTTATAGAGGTGTTATATTCATAGCCGGCTTTTTCTATTTCTTTCTCATCAACTGGCATCATTCGGGCCATACGGTATCCTCTAATTTTCTTTCCAGAAATTTCTTCGAGCTTTAATTTCGATTGCAATAGATGTTCGGGTTTGAAATCCGAATGATAATAGCCATGCGAAGCTAATTCATGACCTGATTTTATAATTCTTGCTATGAGGTCTGTAATATTTTCAGCGAATGTAACTGTGCAGAAAAAAGTGGCCTTCACCTGATGTTTATCCAGAAGATCTAAAATAGCGATCGTACCCTCACGCGATATAGCAATTTGATCAGCAAATGAAATATCCTTGCCATATTCAAAAGGCATATCAAACTCTTCTATATCAAAACTTAAAAGAACCATTAGCGATTTGGAATATTTGTTGAGCGAATAATGTAATTGGGGCGGTTTTTAGTTTGCATGAACATTTTGCCTACATATATACCTATTATTCCTAATATAATTAATTGTAAGCCTCCAAAAAATACAATTGTCATAATTACAGACGCCCAGCCTGAAACCTCCACATTATTCGCGAAAGCATATATAATGTATGGAATGTATAATACAGAGGCCATCGACAAAATGAAACCAAGATATACTGCAGAATACAGTGGTTTTATGCTAAAAGACGTTACGCCGTGTAAAGCCAGCCGCAACATTTTTTTTATGGTATACTTACTTTGACCCGAAAAACGTGCAGCAGGATTATATTTTATGGCAAACTGTTTGAAACCCAGCCATTTTACCAGGCCTCTTAAAAAAGGTTCGTTTTCATGAAAATTTCTAAAAACGTTAACCACTTTCTGGTCTAATAATCTAAAGTCTGCTGCTCCAGGCTCCAAATCGATATCTGATAACCAGTTTAAGATTCTGTAAAAAAGGCTCGAAGAACTGCGTTTACCTTTCGATAAGTTTTTATCTTCTTCACGTATCGTATAAACCACTTCGAATCCCTCTTCCCATTTTTTAACCATTTCCGGAATTAATTCAGGCGGATGCTGCATGTCGCAATCCATAGAAATAACACAATTGCCAAATGCATGATCCATACCTGCCTTTACGGCAAGCTGATGGCCGAAATTTTTGCTGAACTCGAGAAAAAATATGTTCTCAAACTGCGCAGCATAATTTTTGATTTTCTCTAATGTATGATCAGCACTTCCATCATCAACCAAAATAATTTCATAATTATAATCCATCGTTATGAAAACACTTTTGATACTTTCGGCAATTACGAAAATATTATCAGCTTCATTATAGGCAGGAATTACTATGGAAACTAATTTTTTCATTTCTTTGCGATTAAATAATGTTTAGAATCCTTTTTTAGAATAGGGTAAATCACGTCCAGATCAGCAGATAATTTTACAAAAGTTGCTATAAAAACTGACAATACCAGAATGTAATGAAAGCTATCTACAGATTCGTTGTAAGTGGCAAATAAAGCTTTTAAATTAATAGGGTGCCAGTTAATATGTTTTAAAATTGAACGGTTGCAGTAAGAATGATAGATGTTTTGTGTGAAAGCCAAAGCAAAAACAAAAGAAATAAAAACTAAACATTCCTTTTTCAACAGAAAACGAAAAAGTATTTTTAATTTGGGATATAGCAAGGGGATATTTGTTTAGTTGGGCTAATATAGACATTTTTAAGAATTGCTTGCCTCACAATTCATAAATCACTCAGAGTACCTGAAGGAGATTATTAAAGTGCTTTATAAGTCTGATTGATTAAAAAAGATAGTTCCTTTTTAATTTCATCCCTTCTTACTGCTTCATTTAGATCTAATCCACAAAATGAATTTCCATTTACCGATGGAAATAAGTTTAAATAGTAAAGTTCTGCTACTCAAATAGCCAAAATGGCTCTAAACTTCTTTTTGTTTTTTCCAAAATTCGGTGTGAATATCTTATCATCATAGTTCTCCATTGCTTTCCTGTCATCCGATCATTACCCGATACTGATCAAACAAATCAATAACATCGGTCTTTAGCCTTTTTAAACTTTGTACTCCCACTTTCCTGATGTTTTCAGGATGACTGTCCAGGTCAGTCCATTTTCCTTCTGCAGCTACCTTGAAACCAAATTTTGTAGCAATAACGAACTCATTTCGAAAAGGAACCAAAGCTTCGCCAACTGATTGTTCATTGGTTTAGTGACCATAGATTTCAGCATTATCAAAAAAAATAATCCCTTTTTTCAAAGGGGTTATTGACTAATTTTATCATTTCCCTTTTTATCGGGATTGGTGTATAACCGTGACTCCTCTCCGTACAGCCTAATTCAGTGCCGACACTTCTAGACCACCGGTACATAATTTTCTTTTTTGTATCTGAAAATTTGTTTTACAATACTAATAGGCTAAAAATCAATCTATTTAAAGTTCTTGGGCTGTAGGACGGAAAATGATTTCATTGATGTCCATATCTTCCGGCTGACTGATGGCAAAAGCAACCACCCTTGCAAAACTGTCCGGGCTAATGCCTACTTCTCCCACATACTCTTCATTCCCCTTACGTACATCGGCGTCGGTAATATGTTCAAGCAATTCCGTTTTTACGGCACCGGGACAGACGATGGTTGTACGGATATTGTAAGGTTTTACTTCCATTCTTAGCCCTTCCGTTAATGCTCTGACGGCAAATTTGGTAGCAGAATAAACTGCAGAACCACTGAATATCTTGTGACCTGCCACGGATGCGGTGTTGATGATTTGTCCGGATTTTTGCGCTTTCATATAAGGAAGAACAGCAGCAATACCATTTAGAACGCCTTTAATATTCACGTCTACCATTGTATTCCATTCTTCAACTTTCAAACTTTCGACCAATGATAATGGCATAACACCTGCATTGTTAATGATCACATCTACACGTCCGAACTTTTGCACCGTAGTATCAACAAGGTTTTTCACCTGCTCTAAGTTAATTACATCCACCGTTACAGCCAGTGCTCTTGCGCCACCATTATTGATTTTCGCTGCTAATTTTTCAATTCTGTCCGCTCTTCTTGCTCCCAAAACTACCGTTGTGCCAAGTGTTGACAAATGTTTTGCTGCTGCTGCTCCCATTCCGCTGCTTGCACCGGTGATAATGACTACTTTATCTTTGATATTATCTTCCATTTTTTAATTTTATTTTATGCCTAATTTCTAGCATCAGTTAGTTTTTATTTAAAATGCTTATTAAACCAGTCAAGCATTATATTTGGGTTTTGTCCGAAATAGTTGTATCCCTGAAAACGTTGGTCGGTTCCTTCAATCCAAAAAAGCTTTTTGTCTTTTGCTGAAATGTTATTGTAGATTTCTTCTACGTAGTGAAAGGGAATTGAAGTATCTGCTTTACCTGAGCCACAAGCGTTGGGATGTAGTAGGCCTGAGATTTTTCAATCAACCGGAAATCATCCAAAACATAACCTGTTTTCTTTTTAAAAGCGGCATCAACCCGTTCATAGCCGTTTGGAATTTTCGCATTGTCCATCGCGGTTTTTACAAAAGCTCGTGGTGGCGAAGGTTGTAGGGCTATCATTGCTACAATATTTTTAAATTCTTCCGGGTGCTTGTTCATAGCCACAAAGGTAGAATTGGCCCCCACGCAGCGGCTGTAAAGGGCAATCTGCATATGTTTTGTATCCGGTCTTGATCTGGCATAGTGCAGTGAACCAATCACATCGCGATACTCTACAATACCGTGCGCTACAATACCGCCATTGCCTGCACCGCTACGTCCGTGGTTGCGGAAATCGTAAGCGATAATATTGTACCCTGCATTGTGCAGAATTTTATACTCCGGTAAAAAATTCACTTCAAAACCACCAAACATTTTCCACGGTTCCAAATGTTCCGGAAAACCATATCGATTGGCGGGCATCGGTTGATTGCAGATAATGAGTTTTTTTGAATTTTTTGCAGGTATAAACCAGCCTTCAATGGTCACACCATCGGTTGACGGAAAAAATATATCTTTATACTCCATCCCGTATTGGTCTGGTGTACGCATGATTGGGGAACGCAGAGAATGCGCCATCATTTCTGCCATTCCTTCTATCGCTTCTGCGTTTTTTTGATCTGTTGTTGGATCTTTTTGTGCTGAAACATCCATTGAGATAAGCGCAAAGCAAGCCGCAATCAATTGTGAAATTATTTTTCTCATACCACTATTTTATTTATTGTTTAAACTTTTATACACCGCATCCGTTACCGCTTCTTCCCAGTTTACAATTCCTTTTTCAGTATTAGGAACGATGTATAATTGCTGTAAACCCACATCGGCACTTGCTCCATGCCAGTGGCGAACATTTGGTGGGCATTTTACCACGCTTCCTTTTTTAATGATCTCAATAGGTTGACCTTCGATCTGATGATAACCTACACCATCGGTAATAATTAAAATCTGCCCTGCGGGATGACTGTGCCAGTTGCTTCTTGCGCCAGGCTCAAAATATACGTTCCCAACAGCTGTCGTATATGTACTGTCTGCATCCACCAAACCGATATTATAAGCATTTCCGGTAAATGTTTCACTCGGTCCCTTTTTTCCTTTGGGAAAAATTTCGTTCAACTCACTTTTGTTTGTATTCATTTTTTCCTGGTTCTTATTGTTGCTGCACGCTGTTGTTAATACACAAAATATTGACGGCAAAAATATTTTTAAACAATTTCTCATCACGATTAAGATTTAATTATTTTCAAATTTCACCACTGCATTTCCTGTACCCAAAGCAGCAGCAAGGTCTGTAGGATTATCAACATTCCCCAATCTGGTGTAGCTGTATGAAGAATTGAAGCTTTTATAAAAGAGCACCAGTGTATTGTTCCCGTACAAGGTCAGGTCGCCCGCTTTTATTGCATTTCCAATAAAAGCATTTGTAGGCAAGCTACCGGGAAGATCGAAATACTTTTCGTTGCTGTTGAGCTCGGACATGTTCAGGGTAAGCGGAAACCTTGCCTTGAAAGCGTTCGCACTTGCATTGTCGTATAACGTGGCGGAAAACACAGATGTGCCGATGGTAATTTTCATTTTCGTTGTTGACAGTTTGGAAGTATCGTTATCTTGCGTTGGCACTGCTTCTTCACCCTTACCACAGCTTGTGGTGCAAAAAGCAAAAGTCAAAATGATGGCGACAGTTGTTGTTAAAGATTTCATGATGCTCGATTTTTAAAATTAAAATGTTGATGCATCAATCACATAACGGTATCTCGCTTCTTTATTCACTACCTTATCCCAGGCTTCGTTTATTTCTGATGCTTTAATAATTTCTACCTGCGGATAGATTTTGTTGTTTGCACAATAGTCCATCACTTCCTGGGTTTCGGGAATACCGCCAATCAACGAGCCGTTAAAATTCACCCTGTTGAAAATCATATTGAAATTATTGATTGTCAGCGCTCCATTTATCGGTTGTCCTACCTGGGTGAAGTAGCCATATTTCTTGACGCAATCAATGTATGGAGACATTTCATAGGCATATGGAACGGTAGAAATCATAAAGTCGAGTTTGCCCTTGTAGGGTTTTAGATCTTCTGCTGATTTGACCACAACAACTTCTTTTGCACCAAAACTTTTGATATCATTTACCTTTGAAGGCGAAGTGGTGAACGCATGGACTTCTGCACCTTTTGAAACGGCTAATTTCACTGCCATATGGCCTAAACCGCCAATACCGATCACACCAATTTTATCGCCTTTTTTAAATTTCACTTTCATCATTGGCGAATAGGTAGTAATGCCTGCACACAGCAATGGGGCTGCGTATTTTAGCTCAATACTGTTAGGGATTTTTATGGCGAAATGTTCAGTTACAACGATATTATTGGCATAACCCCCTTGGGTGATTCCCGTGGGCGAAGACTTTTCGGGACTACCATACGTACCGGTCATTCCTACTTCGCAATGATGCTCTTCGCCGCTTTTACAGCTTTCGCATTGCATACAGCTATTTACCATACAGCCCACACCGGCCTGTTCGCCCACTTTGAACTTGGTTACGTTTTTACCTACTGCTGTTACAATTCCAGCAATTTCGTGGCCTGGAACCTGCGGGTATTTCTGCGGCCCCCAATGGCCTTTTATGGTATGGATATCAGAATGGCAGATGCCAGAATACTTGATGTCGATCAGTATATCGTTATCGCCTACGGATCTTCTTTCAAAGTTCCAGGGAACTATTTTTCCTGCCACATCTTTTCCTGCATAGCCCTTGGATTTAATATTATTAACCATGAATGTTCTGTTGTCTGTTTCCGCAAAAGTTTTTAAAGGTCCGGCGAACACCAAACCAGCCCCTGCAATTCCTGCCTTTTGAATAAATTTTCTTCTTGAATTATTGTTATTTTTTGACATAGTTAGCATGATTTAGGATTTAATTTCTTTTATAATTTTGGCAGGAATTCCGCCTACAATAGTATTGTCGGGCACATCCTTAGAAACTATTGCTCCTGCCGCCACAACTGCATTTTCGCCGATGGTTACCCCCGGCAGAATGGTGGCATTTGCACCGATCCAGGCATTCCTCTTTATATGGATAGGTTTTGCAATCAGGGAGTGCCGCTCTTCCCTTGATGTTGGATGCCCTTCTGACAATAAGCTCACCTTCGGAGCGATAAATACATCATCCTCAATGGTAATGCCTCCAAGGTCCAGAAATACGCAATCAAAGTTGATAAATACATTCTTACCAATCTTGGTGTGTTTACCGTAATTGATGTGAAGGGGCGTAAACACATTAACGGTTGCATCTACGTCCGAGCCTATAATCTGGCTTAGAAAGCTTCTGATTTCTCCTGGATCGGCTGCATTATTCATTTGGACCAGGAGTTTTTTTGTTGCAAAAGAGGCTTCCATCATTTGATGAGCTTGCGGATCATCTGGTGAAATAATTTCCCCCTTGCGTAACCTGTCGAAAATATTCTCTGTGTTCATTCCCATGTTTCTATAAGAACAAAGATAGAGGCATATCAAACACGTTCTGTTACATTTACTTCGTAAGTAATGTCACATATTACTCATTATCGATAAATTATTATATTTTTATCTAATATGGCAGCAAATCAAAAAGTTATGCTCTGCAAAGCGTTATCGGGAAGTGCGTTTCCAGAGGATTTTAATATCCTGTTTCATACACATATTTATTGCCAAAGCGGGAGCATGGAATTCATCTTCAATGGCAGGCGGTTTCAGAGTAAAAGAGGCGAGTTCATTTTTTGGCTGGCTGGTATTGATGTATCTGGCCTGTCTTTTTCAAAAGGGTTTAGGGCAACGGTTCTATTTGTTGACAGCGACCTGCTTACCGCAAGTCTGCCCAGCGCCACGGCGAGCATCGACAGCATCATCCATTCCAAGGAATATCCAATCCTGCATCCGGACAAAAAAGACAAGGAGCGAATCCTTAAGAATTTTAAGCTGCTTTCCGATATGTCTCAGGAAACGGGCCACCGTTTTTACGAGGAAGCACTAAAACTCCAGATGCAACTTTTTCTATTGGAAATGTGGCATATTTTCGAAGACGAGCTCGACAGAAGAAAACGGAGTCTGCAGAGCGGCACGCTCTACGAACAGTTTATTCAATTGGTACAGGAACATTGCATGGCAGAACGCGAAGTCCGTTTCTATAGTGACAAGCTGAATATTACAGCTAAGTACTTAAATTACATCTGCAAGGTCAACACGCGGATTACCGCATCTGAATGGATACAGCGTAACGCAAGGGAGCGGATCATTATCTTGTTGCAAAACAAGAAACTCAATATCTCCGAAATAGCAGATGAAATGAATTTTTCAAGCCGTTCTTTCTTTACCCGCTATGTGAAAAAATTGCTTGGCGTAACGCCCAAGGAATACCGGGAACGGATATGAGATTATAGTACAGTATTTGGCGGTTTACAACCGATGGTAATAACCAGAAAATAAAATTTCAACCGGAAAGTAAAGCGCAAGTCAGACTTTTTACTGTTGTTAAGTTCGATATTGCTTTTGCTGGCGGTTCAAAAATTTACGATGCTGAGGGATATCACCCAAATGATAATGGTGATAGCTGGTGAAATGACTAGAATTTGAGTAGGAAGATGTTAACTAGTATATTTAATGAATGATCTACATTTCAAAACCAAGCACTTTATAAGCCTCTTTTTTGTATCTCTGCAGGTGTTTGTTATAGGATTCCTGATCAGCAATCATGCTCAGGAAATAATATGCTCCGTCGGAAATGACGAAAATGATATCAGCAGCTTGCTCTGCATCCTGAATTTGGATCAATCTTTTATCTATACAGTTTTGTATTAGCTTTTCAAGCCATTTCCTCAATATCAAATGCAGATCCCGGAAATGATCCAGGATTTTCTCATTCCGGAAAATGAGGGCAAAGCAGTTATAAAAAATACTGTCATCTACATAACTGTTCCACTTTCGTGAAAAGATATTTTCCAGCACCACTTTTAGTTTGCTCAGTGGATCCGCATACTCTTGTTGGGGTTCATACACGTTTTGGTAACCGGTAACAATAAAATCAATCAGGCCGAGCAACATTTCCTCTTTGTTGGAAAAATAGTGTACCACCAGGCTTTGGTGCATATCGAGCTCTTTGGCAATTTTACCAAAGGAAACATTCTCAATGCCTTCTATTCTGGCGATTTCATAGAAGGCCTGTATAATTTTTTTCTGCTGACCTTCCTTTAAACTCTTTCTTCCCATAAGATGCATATACCAATAAATTTGACCCCCTTTCGCCAATTTTAAATTGACCCCCAGAGTTGTTGCTTGAAAAAAGCAGAAGTTGTTGTGCAAAAAGGCATTTTAGAGTTGATCTTTTAAGTCCTGTTTAA
>Ga0308159_1005082_pt1 | contig 11416 bp, 9 predicted proteins | sample PhyCR1_FD_201040 | JGI IMG/M metagenome (GOLD analysis project Ga0308159, IMG submission 201040) | Phyllosphere microbial communities from UC Gill Tract Community Farm, Albany, California, United States - DLSLC.R1 | ecosystem: Host-associated > Plants > Phyllosphere > Unclassified | place: USA...
GGTGAAGTCCATCGGCGTCGACTTCGACCGCAGCGAGCGCGAGTTCCGCATGCCGGTGCTGGTGCAGATCTATCCCGAACGCCTGCGGCGCGGCATGAAGGCGCAGCCGCCCGAGTCGCGCTACACCGAGGAGCAGCGCCTGCGCTACATGGTCTCCAAGGGCCTGCGCGCCCAGCTGCGCACCGGCAACCTGCTGACCGGCCAGGTGTACGTGGCCCTGGACTTCTTCCCCAAGGAGAAGCCGGTGAAGTTCGACCCGTCCGCCAACCCGATCCAGTTGCCCACGGTGCAGAACAGCCTCGACGAGATCCAGTCCCAGGTCCAGGAGATCGCGGCCAAGGTCAACAAGATTCCTTTCGAGGAGATCGCCAACGACCTGCGCAAGACCCTGCGCACGCTCGACAAGACCCTCACCGCGGCCGAGAGCACCGTTACCCGCATCAACAACGACGTGACGCCCGAAATCGCCGCCGCCATGAAGGACGCACGCAAGACCATCAACAGCGCCGACCGCACGCTGGCGGAAGACTCGCCGCTGCAGCAGGACCTGCGGCAAACGCTGCAGGAGCTCACGCGCACGGCCGGGTCGATCCGCGTGCTGACGGACTATCTGGAACGTCACCCCGAATCGCTGCTTCGCGGCAAACCGGACGACACAAAGAAATGAAGCCTTTCCTCATCGCCGGCTGTGCCATGGTCGCGCTGCTGTCCGCCTGCTCGGCGCCCGTCACCCGTTACTACACCCTGGCCGACCCCGCTGCGGTGACCGCGCCACGCAACACCACGCCGCTGTTCATCGAGCTCGCGCCGCTGGCCTTGCCGGAGCGGCTGGCGCGGCCACAGATGGTGGTGCGCAAGGCCGGTGCCGCCAGCACCGAGGTCGACGTGCTGGAGCAGCACCGGTGGTCGTCGTCCTTCGAAAGCGAGTTGCGCGATGCGTTGGCCAGCGGCGTCGCAGCACGCCTGGGCGCGGCCGACTCGACCCGTGGAGGCCGCCAGACCGGCCAGCCGGCGTGGCGCATCGCGGTCCAGGTGCGGCAGTTCGACGCCATCGACGGCACGCGCGTCGATGCGGCCCTGAGCTGGACCCTGCGGCGCACCGACGCCGACCGCAGCGCGGCATGCCAGTGGTCGGCCAGCGAGCCTGCCGGGGCCGGCATCGACGCGTTGGCCCAGGCGGCCCAGCGCCTCACGGCGAAGGCGTCGGAGGCCATCGCTCGCCATGTGGCCGCCGCGCAGTCGGGCGCACTGGCCGACTGCAGGGCCTGAGAGAAAAAGCCGAAGGTCCGAGCCGACCGACGGCGGCGGGCGTCGGCCTCCTGGCGGTCGCTCAGCCCGTGCGGCGCCACCACCGCCGCACGCCGAGCCGCCAGGCGCGCACGCGCCGCCACGGCTCGCTGTCCCGCACGCGCGCCAGCACGGCGTCCTTCCACGCCTTCCAGCGCGGATACCAGCGGGCGAACCACGCCAGGCGCATGAGCGTCGGCTGGACCAGCTGAAACAGCCGTGCCAGCACGGCCGTGCCCAGCAGCTTGGCTCCGCCGAGCAGCAGCAGTCCCGTGAGGTAGTGGCCGCCGCCGAAGAGCGCGAGGGCGATCAGCTTGACCGGCACCAGCGCCAGCATCGGCACGCCGAAGGCCAGCAGCGCAGCCCACGGCGGCAACCCGCGCACCCAGGCTTCGAGACGCGCCCACAGCGGCAGCCGGGCAAGTCGCCCGACCAGCGCGGCGAGCGGCTCCCAACCCCATTCCTCGAACAGGAGCAGCGGGATCAGCAGGGCCGTGCCGATGGCGCGCAGAAGGCGTTTCATGGCGCCGAGCCTAACCGCAGGCCGGGACGGTGCCCTATGGCAAACTTCCGCGCTTTTCCCCAGGGCAGACCCGAAGAAAGCATGCAGAAGATCATTCGCCAGATCGCCACCGAGCTGAAGGTGGGCGAGCACCAGGTGCAGGCCGCGACGGACCTGCTCGACGGCGGCGCCACGGTGCCCTTCATCGCGCGCTACCGCAAGGAGGCCACGGGCGGGCTGGACGACGCACAGTTGCGCGAGCTGGAGGTGCGCCTGACCTACCTGCGCGAACTGGAGGATCGCCGCGGCGCGGTGCTCAAGGCCATCGACGAGCAGGGCAAGCTGACCGATGCGTTGCGCATCGCGATTGCCACCGCACCGACCAAGCAGGAGCTGGAAGACATCTACCTGCCCTTCAAGCAGAAGCGCCGCACCAAGGGCCAGATCGCGAAGGAATTCGGGATCGAGCCGCTCGCCGACAGGGTGCTGGCCGATCCCACACTGGACCCGGCCGTGGAGGCGCAGGCCTTCCTCAAGCCGGCGACGACGCTGGACGACGGGAAGCCGGGCCCGGATTTCTCGACCGTGCCCGCCGTGCTCGACGGCGTGCGCGACATCCTCTCCGAACGCTGGGCCGAGGACCCGGTGCTGGTGCAGTCGCTGCGCGAATGGCTGTGGGCCGAGGGCCTGCTCAAATCTTCGCTGGTGGCGGGCAAGGACGAGAACCATCCCGACGTCGCCAAGTTCCGCGATTACTTCGACTACGACGAGCCCATCGGTCGGGTGCCCTCGCACCGCGCGCTGGCAGTGTTCCGGGGCCGGCAACTGGAGGTCCTCGATGCCAAGCTGGTGCTGCCGGTCGATTCGGAGCCGGGCAAGCCCACCATCGCCGAAGGCCGCATCGCGCTGCACCTGGGCTGGAGCCACGCGGCCCGCAAGGCCGACGACCTGATCCGCAAGTGCATCGCCTGGACCTGGCGCGTGAAGCTGAGCCTGTCGAGCGAGCGCGACCTGTTCACCCGGCTGCGCGAAGAGGCCGAGAAGGTGGCCATCAAGGTCTTCGCCGACAACCTGCGCGACCTGCTGCTGGCCGCGCCGGCGGGCCCGCGGGTGGTGATGGGCCTGGACCCGGGCATCCGCACCGGCGTGAAGGTGGCGGTGGTCGATGCGACCGGCAAGCTGGTCGAGACGGCGACCGTGTTCCCGCACGAACCGCGCAAGGACTGGGAGGGCTCGCTGCACACGCTGGGCAAGCTGTGCGCAAAGCACGGCGTGAACCTCATCGCCATCGGCAACGGCACCGCCAGCCGCGAGACCGACAAGCTGGCGGCCGACCTGATCAAGCTGCTGGCGAAGATGGCCGCGCAGGCCGGCACCCCGGAGATGAAGGTCGAGAAGGTGGTGGTGAGCGAGGCCGGGGCCTCGGTCTATTCGGCCAGCGAATTCGCCAGCCAGGAGATGCCCGACGTCGACGTGAGCCTGCGCGGCGCCGCGAGCATCGCGCGGCGTCTGCAGGACCCGCTGGCCGAGCTGGTGAAGATCGATCCCAAGAGCATCGGCGTGGGCCAGTACCAGCACGACGTGAACCAGAGCGAGCTGGCCCGCACGCTGGTCGCCGTGGTCGAGGACTGCGTGAACTCCGTGGGCGTGGACCTCAACACCGCCAGCGTGCCCTTGCTCAGCCGCGTCTCGGGCCTCACGCCGAGCGTGGCGAAAGCGGTGGTGCGCTGGCGCGAGGCGAACGGCGCCTTCGCCACCCGCAAGCAGTTGCTGGAAGTCACCGGCTTCGGCCCCAAGGCCTTCGAACAGAGCGCAGGTTTCCTGCGCATCCGCGGCGGCGCCGACCCGCTGGACATGACCGGCGTGCACCCCGAGACCTACCCGCTGGTTGAGAAGATCATCCAGACCACCGGCAAGCCGGTGGCCGAACTCATGGGCCGCGCGGAGATGCTCAAGACGCTCAAGCCCGAGCTCTTCGCCAACGAGAAGTTCGGCGTGATCACCGTCAAGGACATCCTGGGCGAACTCGAGAAGCCCGGTCGCGACCCGCGCCCCGACTTCAAGGTGGCTCGGTTCAACGACGGCGTGGAGGACATCGCCGACCTGCAGGAAGGCATGATTCTCGAAGGCACCGTGAGCAACGTGGCCCAGTTCGGCGCTTTCATCGACCTGGGCGTGCACCAGGACGGTCTGGTCCACGTGAGCCAGCTGAGCCACAAGTTCGTCAACGATGCACGCGAGGTCGTCAAGACCGGCGACATCGTCAAGGTGAAGGTGATGGAGGTCGACGTGGCGCGCAAGCGGATCGGCCTGTCGATGAAGCTCGACGCCGCACCGGCGCGGAGAGACAGTCCGCGCGAGAACCGTTTCGAAGGGGCAGGGCGCGGCCAGCAGGGCTACGGCTCGCGCCGCGACAGCGCCCCGCAGCCGGCGGGTCAGATGGCGAGTGCATTTGCGAAGCTGCAGGGTCTGCGCAAATAGGCTGCGTCAGAAGGCGCGGGAATCTAGCGATTTATCCTTTCAAGAAAATTTCATGACGAACGGCAAGTAGTTGATTGAGAAGGGATTTGAGAGAAAATATCTTCTCAATAACCTTTTCAAACTCATGCCGGCCGCTTCCGTTTCCGTAGACATGCTTCGCCAGCGCCTGGGCGTCCAGGCGCCCGTCGGCGCAGCCGAGCTGGCGTCAGCGCTCGGCGTCAGCGTGCCGACCGTGCATCGCCTGCTGGCGCGGCTGGCGCCGGACGAGTTGGTCACGGCGGGGCGCGCACGTCGCACCCGCTATGGCCTGTCGCGGGCCCTGCGCGGCGGGCCGACCCGCCTGCCCGTCCATGCGGTGGACGCAGACGGGCGCCTCCAGGTCCTGAGCGCGCTGAAGCCGCTGCGGCCCGAAGGCCACTGGCTGGACTTGTCCGGCACGGATTGGCCGGTGCCCGAAGAGGCCACCGACGGGTGGTGGCCCGGCCTGCCGTATCCGCTGCAGCAGATGCGCCCGCAGGGCTACATGGGCCGGCAGTTCGCGCGCGCCGAGCATCGCCGCCTGCAGGTGCCCGCCGACGTGGCGCACTGGAGCGACGACGATGCGCTCTTTGCCATGAGCCAGGCCGGCAGCGACCTCAGCGGCAACCTCATCGTCGGCGAGGCCGCCACCGAGCTGTGGCTGGCCGAGCGCGCGGCGGGCGTCGAGCCGGTACCGCCGGGCGGTCTGCCAGCGCACTACCTTGACCAGGCGGAGCTCGCGGTGTCCGCCGGCGTGGCCGGTTCCAGCGCGGCGGGTGAGTTTCCCAAGTTCACGGCGCGGCGGGCCCTCGACGGCGCGGCGACGCCACACGTCATCGTCAAGTTCTCCGGCGCAGAGAATTCCGCCACGGTGCGGCGCTGGTCCGACCTGCTGGTCTGCGAGCACCTGGCGCTCGCCCATGTCGGGACGCTGTCCGGCCTTCGCGCTGCCCGCAGCCGGGTGCTGGAGGCGGGGGGGCGCACCTTCCTCGAAGTCGAGCGTTTCGACCGCCACGGTGAGGCCGGCCGCAGCCCGCTGGTGGCGCTGGACGTTGCCAATGCCGCGTTCATCGGCAGCCCGAGCGCCGACTGGCCTCTGTTGCTGGCACGCCTGGGCGCCCTCGGCCTGGTCGACGACGACACGCAAGCAGCCGTGCAGCGCCTCTGGTGGTTCGGCCGCCTGATCGCCAACACCGACATGCACACCGGCAACCTGGCCTTCGTGCCCGTCGCCAGCCGGCTGCAGCTGGCGCCGGCCTACGACATGCTGCCCATGCGCTTCGCCCCGCTGCCCGGCGGCGAACTGCCCGCGCGCGGGGTCGAACTGGCGCTGCCCGCGCCGGCCCAGCGCGCGGCTTGGCTGGAGGCGTGCACCGCTGCGCTCGGGTTCTGGCGCGAGGCCGCCGGCGACGCGCGCATCGGTGATGCCTTTCGTGCGGTGTGCGCCGAGCACGCGGCCGCGCTCACGCGCCTGCAGGACCGGGCATGACGCCGGCCCGCAACGCGGCGGGCACTCCTCTTGCACAATCCCGATCCGCCATGAAAGCCCTGCGCCTCTATGCCGGCCCTGCCGCGCGCGCCCACATTGCCGAACACGGCCTGTCGCCGGCCGATGTGCGGGTCATCCCCGGCGCGGCAGGCGGGCCCAAGGGCCTGATCCTCGGCCCGCTCGACCGCTTCCTCTTCGGCGAATGGCTGCCGCAGTCCAGCCAGCCGGTGGACTTCGTGGGTGCATCGATCGGCGCCTGGCGCCTGGCCACCGCTTGCCTCGACGATCCCGCCGAGGCTTTCGCCCGCTTCGAGCGCGACTACGTGCAGCAACGCTTCGACACGCCGAAGGGCGGCAAGCGCATGGGCGCGGCCGAGGTCAGCGCCAATTTCGCGCGTAGCCTCGACGGCTTCTTCGGCGGCCGCGCCGGCGAGGTGCTGGCCCACCCGCGCTACCGGCTCCATATCGTGACCGCCCGCGGACGCCACATCCTGGGCCGCGAGGGCAGTGCGCGCACGGTGGCGGGCTATCTGGGCGCGTTCGCCAGCAACAGCGTGAGCCGCCGCAGCCTGGGCGCATGGCTGGAACGGTGCGTGTTCTCCACGCCGGGTTCGGTCCTGCCGTTCGACACCCTGGATTTCCGCACGCGTCGGGTCGAGCTGGTGGAAGGCAATTTCCAGCCGGCGCTGCAGGCGTCGTGCTCGATCCCCTTCGTGCTGCAGGCGGTGCACGACATTCCCGGTGGCCCACCTGGCGCCTACTGGGACGGCGGCATCACCGACTACCACCTGCACCTGAAGTACAGCAACCCAGACGGCATCGTGCTGTACCCGCACTTCCAGAAGGCCGTGGTGCCGGGCTGGCTGGACAAGGGACTCAAGTGGCGGCACCGCGCCTCGTCGTTCCTGGACCGGATGGTGGTCGTTGCGCCCGACCCCGACTGGGTGCGCACGCTGCCGCGCGGCAAGCTGCCCGACCGCACCGATTTCACCGGCTACGCCGGCGACAGCGACGCGCGCATCGCTGCCTGGACCACCGCGGTGGGCGAGGCGGGGCGGCTGGCCGACGAGTGGGCCGAGTGGCTGCACCGCCCCGATCCCGCTCGCGTGGCGCCTCTGTGAATTGCCGGGCCTGGGCTGGCCGCTGCGCTCACATGGCGCTTTCCAGCATCTCCCGGTAGTCCTCGCGCGAGGCCAGGCGCGGGTTGGTCTTGTGGCAGTGGTCGGCCATGGCGCCGTCGATGATCTTGTCGAACATCGCGGGCGTGACGCCCACCTCGGCCAGGCCCTTGGGCAGGCCCAGGCGGGCGTTCATGTCGCGAATCGCTTCTCCGATGTCGCCGGGCTGGTCGAGGTGCATGGCGCGCGCCATGCGCTGCAGGCGCAGCTCCTTCTGCACCGACTCGGCGCCGGCATTGAAGCGGATCACCGCCGGCAGGAAGAGGGCGTTGAGCGTGCCATGGTGCAGTCGCGGGTCGACGCCACCCAGGCTGTGGCTGAGGCTGTGTACGCAGCCCAGCCCCTTCTGGAAAGCCATCGCGCCTTGCATCGAGGCACTCATGAGGTTCAACCGCGCCTCGCGGTCGCTGCCGTCCTGGGTGGCGCGCTCGATGTGGCCCCAGGCGCGCTCCAGGCCGTCGAGGGCGATGCCATCGGCGGGCGGGTTGAAGGCGGCCGCCATGAAGGTTTCCATGCAGTGCGCGATCGCATCCATCCCAGTCGCGGCCGTGAGCCTGGGCGGCAACCCGAGCGTGAGCTCCGGGTCGCAGATGGCGGCCTTGGGCATGAGGAACCAGCTGTGGAAGCCGAGCTTGCGGTGGTCGTCGACGATGACGATGGCGCCGCGGGCCACTTCGCTGCCGGTGCCGGCGGTGGTGGGCACGGCGATCAGCGGCGCCACGGCATCGGTGATCTTCGGCGAGCCGCCCTCGATGGTGGCGTAGGTCTTGAGCGGCCCCTCGTGCGTGGCGGCGATGGCCACGCCCTTGGCGCAGTCGATGGCCGAGCCGCCGCCGACGGCGATCAGGCCGTTGCAATGGCCGCTGCGGTACAGCGCGACAGCGGCGCGCACGGCCGCCTCGGTGGGGTTGGAAGGGGTGTCGTCGAACACGGTGTATTCCAGGTCGCCCAGCGCATCGAGTGCCTTCTGCAGGATGCCGGCGGCGCGCACGCCCTTGTCGGTCACGACCAGTGGCCGCGTAATGCCGATGCGCACGCATTCGTCGGCCAGGAGGCGGACGGCGCCGAAATCGAACTGGATCTGCGTGAGGTATTGGATGAGGGCCATGGAGCAGGGGAGGGCAACGATAGGATGCGGGGAGCCTAACAAAGAGGACAACGCTGTGACCATCCCGAGAAACCTTGCATGGCGCCGCACACGGGCCTGACCCCGCGCATGGCCGGCGTGGTCGAGCGCATGGCTCGCGCCAGGCAGCCCCCGCTGGACGCGCTCACGCCCGAGGCGGCGAAGGCGGCCTACGAGAAGGGCGCCGGCGTGCTGGAGGTGCCCAAGCCCGTGCTCGCGCGCGTCCAAGACTTCGCCGTCCCCGCGCGCGATGGGGCCGCGCTGGCGGCACGTCTGTATGCGCCGTCTCACGACGCGCTCCCGGTGCTGCTGTACTTCCATGGCGGCGGCTTCACGGTCGGCAGCATCGCGACGCATGACACGCTGTGTCGCGTGCTGGCAGCGCAAGCGGGCTGCGCGGTCGTGTCGCTCGACTACCGGCTTGCGCCCGCGCATCGCTTTCCCACCGCGGTGCACGACGCCTGGGACGCCGTGCAATTCCTGCATCGGAACGGGGCCGCAGAACTCGCTCTCGACACCGGCCGCCTCGCGCTGGGCGGCGACAGCGCTGGCGGCACGCTCGCGGCGGTGTGTGCCATCCTGGCGCGCGATGCGGGCGTGCCGGTGGCGCTTCAGATGCTGTTCTACCCAGGCACCAGCGCGCGGCAGGACACCGACTCGTACCGTCGTTTCGCCGACGGCCCGGTGCTCACTGCGGCCTTGGTGCGCTGGTTCTTCTCGCACTACGTCGACGAGGCCGATCGCGAGGACTGGCGCTTCGCGCCGCTCAACGCCGAGGACGTGGAAGGTGTCGCGCCCGCCTGGATCGGCCTCGCCGAATGCGACCCTGCCGTCGATGACGGCGTGGCCTACGCCGACAAGCTGCGTCTGGCGGGCGTGCCGGTCGACCTGGAGATCTACCGCGGCGTGGTGCACGAGTTCCTGAAAATGGGGCGCGCGATCCCCGAAGCCCAAGCCGCGCAGGCCGATGCGGCGCGGGCGCTGCGCGAGGCTTTCAGCCGCTGACGGCACCCCGGCCGGTCCAGACGGGCCGGCTGACGCACACGCGCCAACGGCAGCGGCGCGCGCGGGCTATCCTCGCCCGCTTGCTTCCGCCCCAGAGACAAGACCTCAGAAAGGCCCGCCATGCAACGCTCGGACTTCCGCTTCTTCCACCGCCTGCGCGTGCGCTGGGCCGAGGTGGACATGCAGAAGATCGTCTTCAACGCCCACTACCTCATGTACTTCGACACCGCGATCGCCGACTACTGGCGCGCGCTGGCGCTGCCCTACGAAGAGGCGATGCACGCCCTCGAGGGCGACCTGTATGTGCGCAAGGCGACGGTCGACTTCCAGGCCTCGGCGCGGGTGGACGACCTGCTCGACGTGGGCATGAAATGCACCCGCATCGGCAACTCGTCGATGGCCTTCACCGGCGGGCTGTTCCGCCAGAACGAGTTCCTGGTGGGCTGCGAACTGGTCTACGTGTTCGCCGATCCGGCGACGCAGACCTCGCGGCCCGTGCCGCAGGCGCTGCGCGACATCCTGTCGGGCTACGAGGCCGGTGAGACCATGACCGAGGTCGTGACCGGCGGCTGGGACGCCCTGGGCGAGGGCGCCAGCGCCCTGCGTCGGCAGGTCTTCATCGAGGAACAGCAGATCCCGAAGGAACTGGAATGGGACGAGCACGATGCCGTGGTGACCCACGCCGTGGCCCGCAACCGCCTTGGCCAGGTCGTCGCCACCGGCCGCCTGCTGCCGGGCGAGGGCGGCGTGGCCCGCATCGGCCGCATGGCCGTGCACCGTGTGCTGCGCGGCGAAGGCCATGGCGAGGCGGTGCTGCGTGCACTGGAGGACGTGGCTCGCGCACGCGGCGACCGGGCCGTCGCCCTGCATGCCCAGCGCAGCGCCGAGCGTTTTTACGCCCGCATCGGCTATGCGCCAGTGGGCGAACCCTTCGAGGAAGCGGGCATTCCGCACATCGAGATGGAGCGCGCCCTGCGCTGAGGATGCGTTGCTCCTGGCTGGGAGCCGCCCGCCTGCTTGGCGCGGACTCGGCGGTGTGGCTCAGTAGCGGTTCGGCGGGTCCGGGACGTAGCCGAAGCTGGAACCCGGAAAGGGCGAGGGCCGGCGCGGAGGCGGCGATGGGATGATGCCGGCCGCCACGAGGTTTTCGCGGCTGTCGTAGCGGATGCGCACCAGTTCCTCGGGCGAACGGCTGGCACGCTCGAACTGCGTATGGCCGACGTAGGAGGTCTCGCGCCGGCCGTGCCCGGTGCCCAGGCTGGGCGATGCGGGCGCCACCGACTTCGCAGCCGCATCCGCCGATCCCATGGGCGCCGACGACTCCGCCGCCGGTGGCGCCGCCTCCGCACGTCGCTCGCGCTCGTCACCGGCGTGGTCGGCTGACCCGGGCCGGGGCGCCACCGGCGGCGCCCACTGCGGGACGGGCGCTGCGCGCTCGCGAAACACCGCGACGCCGATCACGCCGACGTCGTCGGGGCGGCCGGTGCGGCTGGCGTAGGAATTGGCCTGGGCCGTGAACTCGAAGGCCGCCACCTGCGCGTCGCTCTTGCGCCAGCCGGTGATGTCGGCGCGCTCGCCGGCATCGAGCACGTAGCCGTTCTGCGCCAGCGCTGCGGTCTCGCCGCTCACCACATTGACGCCGTCGACCGACATCACGGCCATGAGGCGCCCGCCCTGGGTGTTGCGCACGCGGATGGCGTAGCGCGCGCCGGGCAGGCCGGCCACCCAGTACTCGCCACCGTGCCGGCACACAGGAAGCTCGCGGCCGCTGCTGCGGTCGACGATGCTCACCTGGATCAGGGCGCCGAGCCGGCTGTCGGGTGGCGGGGGCACGGTGTGCGCTCCAGCGGCGCTGGTGGCCAGGGCCGCCAGGCCGAGGCATGCGGCTAGTGCGGCGTCGAAGGTTCTGCGGTTCATGGTCCTGTCCTCTTGCATCGAGTGGTCGATGCGCGTTCTACGGCGCAGCCGCAGGAACGGGGTCAGGCGCAATCAAAAATTTCGCCGCCGGGAAATTGATGACTGCTCGCACATGTGAGGGCGCTCGTTGCAGGCCCTCTTGGCCCGCAAACGGCGCCCTACGCGACGGGCTCAGATGTCGTCGCGCAGTGGGTAGGGCAGGGGTTCGACCGTCAGCGCCGGCCCGTCGGCAGCCCCGGCGTGCAGGCTGCCCGACTCGAGCGCGGCAATTTGCATCGACACCATCGCCGCCCAGCCGCCACCGGGCGCAGCTGCCGCCTGCGCCACGATGCCGACGGGCTGCTCGGCGTCCCCGGCTGCGAACACCTTCTGGCCGGCAGCCAGCGGCGCGTCTGCCTGTACGAGGTAGGCGC
>Ga0308159_1005085_pt1 | contig 11410 bp, 12 predicted proteins | sample PhyCR1_FD_201040 | JGI IMG/M metagenome (GOLD analysis project Ga0308159, IMG submission 201040) | Phyllosphere microbial communities from UC Gill Tract Community Farm, Albany, California, United States - DLSLC.R1 | ecosystem: Host-associated > Plants > Phyllosphere > Unclassified | place: USA...
CCGAGGCGCTGCGCGCCGCCGCGCTCGCCGCCGAGGAAGCCGCGCGCGCGGTGCCGGGCGTGACCAATTCCGAAGGCGGCGGCGCCTCCGCCTCGCGCATCGTCACCGCGCTGGCCACCAGCCATGGATTCGCGGCGGGCTATGCCGCCACCGGCTATGGCCTGTCGGTCAGCATCGTGGCGGGCGAGGGCGCGGGCATGCAGCGCGATTATGCGCATCATGGCGCGCGCCTGCGTCGTCTGCTCGAAAGCCCCGAGGCGATCGGCACGCGCGCGGGCGAGCGGACCGTGGCGCGGTTGAACCCCGGCAAGCTGGCGAGCGGTGCGATGCCGGTGGTGTTCGATCCGCGCGTCGGATCGTCGCTGGTCGGGCATCTCGTCTCGGCGATCGCGGGGGCGGCGATCACGCGGCGGACCAGCTTCCTGCTCGACCGGCTGGGCGAGCGGGTGATGGCCGAGGGCATCCGTATCGAGGACGATCCGCACCGCCCGCACGGCCTGCGCTCGCGCCCCTTCGATGGCGAGGGGCTGGCGGTGTCGCCGACCGCGATCGTCGAGGACGGGGTGCTGGAGACCTGGCTGCTCGATTCCGCCTCGGCGCGGCAGCTGGGGCTGGAGCCGACCGGCCATGCCGCGCGCGGCACGGCGGGCGCGCCGGGCGTCTCGACCAGCAACCTCTATATGGCGGCGGGCCGGGTGCCGGTCGACACGCTGATCGGCGACATCGCCGACGGCGTCTATGTGACCGAGCTGATCGGCAGCGGGGTCAATCCCGTCACCGGCGACTATAGCCGGGGCGCGGCGGGCTTTCGCATCGTCGGCGGGCGGATCGCGGAGCCGGTTGCGGAGTTCACCGTGGCAGGCAATCTGAAGGATATGTTCCTCGCCATGACCCCGGCCCATGATCTGGAGTTCCGCTACGGCGTCAACGTGCCCACGCTGCGCATCGATGGAATGACGGTTGCCGGCGGCTGACCCGATCCCCGCCCGGGACCTGATCCCGGCGGTCGTGGCGGCGGCGCGCGAGGCGGCGGCGATGGCGCTTGCGCGCTGGCGTACCGATTTCCGCCAATGGGAAAAGACCCCCGGCAGCCCGGTGTGCGAGGTCGATCTGGACGTCGACCGGATGCTCCACGCCCGGCTGACCGCGCTGGTCCCCGATGCGGGCTGGCTGTCCGAGGAGACGGCGGACAAGCCCGACCGGCTGGCCGCGCGCCGGGTCTGGGTGGTCGATCCGATCGACGGCACGCGCGACTATATCCGGGGGCGCGAGGGCTGGGCGGTATCGGTCGCGCTGGTCGAGGACGGGCGGCCGGTGATCGGCGTGCTGGCCGCGCCCGCGCGCGGCGAGCTGTGGCTGGCGCAGGCGGGGCAGGGCGCGACGCGCAACGGGCGCGCGCTGAGTGCGGGCTATTGCCGCCAGATGCCCGGTGCGCGGGTGCCGGTCGATGCGCTGCCCAAGGCCGATCGCGATCTGGTCGCCGTCTTCAAGCCCAATTCGATCGCACTGCGCATCGCGATGGTCGCCGCCGACGAGGCCGATCTGGTCGCCACGCTGCGCTGGGGCAATGAATGGGACATCGCCGCCGCCGCGCTGATCGCGTCCGAGGCGGGGGCGGGGGTCGCCGATGCGCTGGGCCAGCCGCTGCTCTTCAACAAGCCCGACCCGCGCGCCTTTGGCGTCCTGGTGACGGCGCGGGGGCTTCAGGCTCCGGCGGTCGAACGGCTCGGCCCCCGCGCCCGCGAGGTCATCGTACCCGTCACCGGCTGAGCATCTGCTCGACCCATTCGGGCACCAGCTGCCCCGCCGGACCCAGGCGGCTTTCGTCGAACCAGCCGCTCCCCTCCGAGCGATCGAGGTTCAGCTCCAGCGTCGCCGCGCCATATTCGCGCGCCATCCGCACGAACCCGGCGGCGGGATAGACCGCGCCCGAGGTGCCGATCGACACGAACAGATCGACCTGCGCCAGCGCCGCCTCGATCCGGTCCATGTGATAGGGAATCTCGCCGAAGAACACGATGTCAGGGCGAAGCGCGGGCGAGGCACAGGCGGGGCAGGCGGTGCCGGGTGGGAGATCGCCCTGCCAGTCGAACCGCTCCCCGCAGCCCGCGCACAGGGCCCGTTTCAACGCGCCGTGCATATGCAGCAACCGCTTCGCCCCCGCCCGCTCGTGCAGGTCATCGACATTCTGCGTGACGATCAGCAACTCGCCCGGCCATTCGCGGTCGAGCCGTGCCAGCGCCGCATGCGCCGCATTGGGCACGACATCGGCCAGCGCCGCCCGCCGCCGATCATAGAAGAGGTGGACGAGGTCCGGATCGGCAGCGAGCGCCTCGGGCGTGCAGACATCCTCCACCCGATGCCCCTCCCACAGCCCGCCGGGGCCGCGGAAGGTGGCGATACCCGACTCGGCCGACACGCCCGCGCCGGTGAGGATGACGATGTCGCCGATTCTGCTCATCCACACCAAGCTATGAGGCGATCGGCATTTCGCCAATGATGAACTGGTCCGCTCGTCATCCCAAACCGGGGTCCCAGTTGCTATGAACGGAGTTTGCGCGGAACGGTGCGTTCGTAAAATGTGACGAACATACCCCGATTGTCCGAGGCGGAGGGACCATAAGCCGAACCGCCGCCGCCATAGCCCAAGGCCCAGAGCTCCTTGACCATGTCGTAGGAATGCAGCGCATCCATCGCTTGTCTGCTGGCATCGGGCAGCGAGCCGTTGGGCAGATCACCCGTGACCATGCAGAGTGTCGAGCCGCAATGGATAGATAACACGCGTCCGGCGCCGCCAATGTGCGGCATGGCGCTATAACGCTCCGTCAGCAGCGCTTCCGACTTGGGGGCCCAGACCGGATCGCGCGGTTCGGACTGCAGCTTTTTGAGCATCGCGTCGTGACGGGAGAATGTTCTTATGATGCCGGCCAGGCGTGCGAGATCGTCCTTGCTGGGAAGATGAGACGCATCAACAGGAGCGGGGGAGGGCGTCGTCGCCGGCGTCGGGATGACGGATTCGGTGATGTTTGTGATCGCCGTGTCGGTCGGGGCTGAAGCAAGCCTCGGTTTGGATGGCGCATCTACGACAGCGACGGGCGCCGCCTTTGCCCCTTCGGATGGAGGGGCTTGGATCAAGGTCGGCAGGAAGAAGGCGGATACGCCTCCGAGCACGACCGCACCTGCACCAAGTGCGATCCGGTTCATGCGGCTACGACCCTGATCACTCGGCTTTGCTTCGATGCGCCTCCGCATTTGCGTTCGGCCACTTCGATAATCCTATTGCCCCTCTTTATATATCACGCAGAGCTGTAACAATCCCCCTCCCCATAGCATGACTGCGACGGCTCGCCGAGGTCGTTGTCATATTTATGTTCTGCGCAGTAAGAATGAAGGTAGCCACTTGATACTTGGTCGCCCAACTCCCATTGTTTGCAACTCTCCCAGTCCCCGGTTCGAGGCTGCTTCTTGCACCAGTAGCAGTTGCCCCAACGAACTTGAGCCTGAGCCGCGGAGGATGCCACAAAGATGAGATTAGGCGATGATAGGAAAGTCTTATTCATCGCCTTTCGTCTTGATTGGGTTCAGTAAGCAGAAATAAGACATGCCGTCTCGTCTGGACGCGCCCATGGGAATTGAAATCATAGATGGATATCCGTGAGGGCGACATGCTTGTGCGGTTTCATCCAAAACAAGATCGCGCCGGCTGGGGCTGGGTTCACCTCCTGAGGCGGGCGGCGGTCGTAAATCGACATAGAGCGTTTCGCAGATCCCGGCGCGGCATGTGACCCGCCAGGCATCGGTCGGTGCGGTGATACCCAGTCCCATGACTTTCGCGGCTATACGCTGCTCTGCTACGGCATCCGCCGGTGTGCGTTCGCGTGTTTGAAGAAGGACATGCATGTCATGGAGATTCATTCGAGGAAGGCCGGCCGGGGCGAATCGCAAAGTTCCCGTCAACGAGAAGATTTTTTCAAATCTGGTTAACATTTCGGGCGAAATGTCTCGATGGCTGGAAATCCATGACATGTCCTGGGGGACCGATATCCAAAGAATCATCGTTGCAATTAAAGGCATCTTTGTACCTCCATGGCAACGCAATGATATCTATAACGGTGTGATCAGAAAACAGATTTAAGTTTAGGTTTTTCAGCGGATTGTCATTTTCGAGATGGTTTAATTTATATGCCAGGGCGCAGAATTCGTAGCGGCAGCAGAAAGCGCGACTCGCCGATAACAGCCGCTTGGGCGTCGGGGAGGGCTTTGGAATCCGTCTGGTCGCTTGGCTGGTTTCGCGCCTGTTCGACTTGTGCCAAGGGTGCCTAATGACGACCTTCATCGATCGAGCCCCCGCATGACCGCCATCGGCATCTATGGCAGCGCCGGGCGCATGGGCCGCGCCATCGCCGACCTGATCGAGGGCGAGGGCGCCACGCTGGCGGGGGGCTGCGACTCGCATGACGATCCGGCGGCGCTGGCGGCACGCGCCGATGTGCTGGTGGATTTCTCGATTGCGGGCGCGCTCGACGCGCATCTGGCGGCCGCGCGCGCGGCGAGGACGCCGATCGTGATCGGTACCACCGGCCTGTCGCCCGCGCAGCATGCCGCGATCGACGCGGCGGCGGCGGACATCGCGGTGCTCCAGACCGGCAACACCTCGCTCGGCATCACGCTGCTCGCCAATCTGGTGCGCGAGGCGGCGGCGCGGCTGGGCAGCGACTGGGATATCGAGATCACCGAGATGCACCACCGGCACAAGGTCGATGCGCCCTCGGGCACCGCGCTCCTTCTGGGCGAAGCGGCGGCGGCGGGGCGGGGGCATCCGCTGTCCGAGTTGCGCGTCGATGGCCGTGCCGGGCTGGTGGGCGCGCGGACCGAGGGGACGATCGGGCTGGCGGCCCTGCGCGGCGGTTCGGTGATCGGCGATCACGAGGTGATCTTCGCGGGCGAGGGCGAGCGGGTGACGCTGGGCCATTTCGCGCAGGACCGCAGCATCTTCGCGCGCGGCGCGGTGCGCGCGGCGCTGTGGCTCGCGGGGCAGGCGCCGGGCCGCTATCGCATGGGCGACGTGCTGGGCCTGTAACGGACATGAAGAAGGCGGACGTCGTCGAATTCTACCACCGGCTGGCGGAGGCGAACCCGCATCCCGAGACCGAGCTGGAGTTCCGCAACCCCTATACGCTGGTGGTCGCGGTCGCGCTGTCCGCGCAGGCCACCGATATCGGCGTCAACAAGGCGACGCGCGCCTTGTTCGCCGAGGTCGACACGCCGCAAAAGATGCTCGAACTGGGCGAGGATGGGCTGAAACAGCACATCAAGACGATCGGCCTGTTCAACACCAAGGCCAAGAACGTCATCGCCCTGTCGCGGATGCTGGTCGACGATTATGGCGGCGAGGTGCCGGAGGATCGCGCCGCGCTGGAGCGGCTGCCCGGCGTGGGGCGCAAGACCGCCAATGTCGTGCTGAACGTGGCCTTCGGGCAGGAAACCTTCGCGGTCGACACGCATATCTTCCGTGTCTGCAACCGCACCGGGCTGGCCAAGGGCAAGACGGTGCTGGCGGTCGAACTCAAGCTGGACAAGGCGACGCCCGCGCCGTTCCGCGTCCATGCCCATCACTGGCTGATCCTGCACGGCCGCTATATCTGCAAGGCCCGGCGGCCCGAATGCTGGCGCTGCCCGGTCGAGGACCTGTGCGCCTATCGCCCCAAGACGCCCGCCCCTGCGGCCAAATCCGGAAAAGCGCCCGTGGCGGCATAAAAGGGCTGGCGCGTGCGGACGGGCGATGCTAGTCGGCTCGCCTACGCACCCGTAGCTCAGCTGGATAGAGCGCTGCCCTCCGAAGGCAGAGGCCACAGGTTCGAATCCTGTCGGGTGCGCCATCAACAGAATTGAAGAACCATATGAAACCTAAGGGTTTTTCGGGTTGTTCTGGGCTGGCCGCTAACGTTCGAAATTCCTTTTTTTCTGCTCCGTGACACAATTTTGACACGGGAAGCACAGTGGCAACCATCAGCAAAAGGGCAAAGGGCTGGTTCGTTCAAATCCGCCGCAAGGGGTACGAATCGGAATATCGGACGCTGCCTACCAAGGAGGCGGCAGAGAAATGGGCTAGGGAGCGGGAAGGGCGGATTGATCGTGGTGAAGAGCCACTGGATCGACGCCAGCTAAAGGGCACGACCCTCGGCGATCTTATCCGCCGCTATATCGATGAGGTAACCCCGACTAAGCGGAGTGCCGATACAGAGCGTGCGAGGCTCTCTAAGATGCTCGGCGCGCCAATGTGTGATATAGCCCTGCTAGACCTTAAATCGGCTCCTATCGCGGCTTACAGGGACGCTAGAGCCAAGATCGTTAAGCCGGGTACGATTGCCCGTGAGCTTGGGCTACTCCATACGATCATCGAAGTCGCTAGGCGGGACTGGGGTATAGCTATGCCGCAGAACGTTGTGGCCCAAGTCCGGCGTCTGCCCGTTCGTAACGCACGAGACAGGCGCTTAAAGCCCGGAGAGCTTCAAAGGCTTCAAGAGGCATTGAAGGCTACCCGTAATAGCCTTGTCAGTCCCGCCATTATGTTTGCCATAGAGACGGCGCTAAGGCGCGGTGAGTTGCTAAAGCTTACATGGTCTAATATCGATTTGGAAAGGCGTCTTGCGCACATACCAGAAACGAAGACGGGCTATTCTCGCACTATCCCGCTGACCGGGAAGGCGTTAGCGATATTAGAAGCGCTACCTGTCAAGCAAGATCAGGTTTTTCCACTATCAGCTATGGCTCTTAGACTGGCTTGGAACCGGGTCAGACAGCGTGCTGATATGGCCGACCTTCGATTTCATGACCTACGCCATGAAGCTATTAGCCGTTTTGCTGAACTAGGACTCTCGATGGCCGAATTGGCGATCATTAGCGGTCATCGCGACCCGCGTATGCTGATGAGATATACACATTTAAGACCAGCAGACTTAGCGCAAAAGCTGGCTGGCTTGTCATAGGTAGCTCTTAATAGGCTTATCTTGCCTGTGAGGATCGCGGCTTTATGCCGCGTTCCTTTGCAAAGACCCTTTCCAACCGTCTTGTAGTATATTTCTACACCGACGATTTAACAGGGCTAGTGCAATCTAAGTTTATTCTGGCTTAATCCTAAACTAATAATCTGTCTTATTAAACATATAATCACAGTATTCTATTAATATTACTAAATGTTTTTAAACAAAACCGGCGATAATGGGTTGACCTTTGCTCCACGTCTGCGCCAATCGGCGCTGCGTGGAAGGGAAGATTGAGAATGTACATCGCTTTCTCTAAAGTATTAGGGTGGGGGCGACTGACATTTTCTTATCTATGATTGATAAGGTCCGATATGTCTTTGGTTGTTAATGATGGTAATAACCTCATTGATATTGCTCTTAGCAATACCATTGATAAGCTTGGTAGCTTCGGCATAAAGATAGAGGGTCACCATTCCCTAGCTATCAAGCTTATTATTCAGCATCTCAATTCCGGTCTTAAGGGGGAGCTTAGGCCATCTTATTACCTATCTTCTCTTGCTCCTGGATCAGGGAAGACGGAAGCTATTTCCGGGTTTATCAAGGCATGGAAATCGAATGGCTTTAAACCGGAAGGAGGCATCCTAATCTGCCTTCAATCCAAAAATCAGATTATGTCATTGATTAAGCGCTTGGGCCTTGAGGATTCTGATTTCTCGGTCCTAACCAAGGATGAAGCTCTTAATAGCCTTGGCTCCGGTTCTAGTAAAATTGATATTGTACCGGTTCTTATTACAACCCAACAAATGATAGTGAGTCGCCTAAAGGATCGGTCTTTTGCTAAGGCATCTGACTTTTTTCATCTTGGAAAGCCACGGTCATTGCGGGTGTGGGATGAAACATTTGCCCTTGCCCAGCCGGTTAGGGTTGATGCCGCTTCGTTGTATTCCCTTGCGGTTAAAGTGGGGCAGCTAGATCGAAGCTTCTCCGAAGCTCTTATGGCCTTTGCTCATGAGCTTACGAATGCGGTCATTGGTTCGCCGGTTTCCCTTCCAATGGATTTGGGAAAGTATGCCAAGCGTATCCTATCCCTTAATAAGGATAACAAGGAGCAGGGTCGATCAGAGCTTGGGGCGCGATACGTAAGCACGTTGGACGCTCTGACTATCGGGGGAGGGTGTACGCTTCTTTTGGATAGCTATGGCGGGCGTGGAGGCGGCTTGACGCTCATAGGGGCTGGTAAGCCGCTTCCTGATGATTTTACCCCGGCTATCATCTTTGATGCCTCGGGAAGCGTTAGGGGCACCTACGACCTAATGGATAAAGCTAAGGGCAACCTCATCCGGTTGCCTTCCCCCGAATATAGCTATCGGAACATGGACCTACGCATATGGTGGACCAGTTGCGGTAAGGACACAATGCGCGATGGCCATGCGAACCGGCCTATCTTCAAAGGTATTGCCGAAGCCATAGAAACAAAGCCGGATGATGAATGGCTTGTCATAGGGGATAAGGCAAAGCCTAATGATACGGACGTGCTTAAAGAAATAAGAGCGGCGTTGTCAGAGGGTAAGGCGTACAATATTCAGTATGTACATTGGGGTGTACACGCTGCAACCAATGACTATGCCCATATCAAAAATGTGATAGTCGTTGGTTCGCATCTTTATAGCAATGCGGACTACGACGCCTTAGCAATCGCCGTTAAAGGGGATGATGCTTCGCCACAAGGCGACGAGGGGCGTAAAATCTTGAAGGTTAGTGAGGCCCAGCACAATCTATTACAGGGCATCATGCGATCCAATGCGCGTAACGCAGCCGGGGGCGTATGTGGAGAATGTACGGTTTATGTCATCGCTTCCCCGGTCATTTCGGAAGAGGCCTTTCGTAAGACGTTTCCCGGTGCGCGCATCACTATGTGGAAAGAGAGGGTCAAGAACTTTTCGAAAGAGGCGGAACGGCTTCTTGCGTATGTCGATGAGCAGCTAATGTCGGTGAAGGTCATAAAAAAGGGGCGGGCCTGTAAGGCAGTTGGCGTTAACCCTAAGTCTCTTTCCGCAATGCTTAATAGGCCGGGGGTAGTATCAGCGTTTAAGTGGCGTGGTATAAGCTGGGATTATAACAACTTTCGTAAAGTGGATAATGTGTAAATTAAGTGTGAGGTTAGGGTGCAGTATTGAAAAATGTGGAGAGGCAAGGGTGCAAGGCATTGTGTAATCTGTTTAGACATAGCCCCGCGATAACAGTATTGGTATCTTCGTTAGGTACTTGCTCGCTGTCGAGACGGCGCTTGGCTATTCGACTGCCATAAGCTGCGATGGGAACGGGGCAGCCAGCCCCAAGGCATCCTCAACAGGCGCAGTTAGCCAGCGCTTATGGTCATCATCATGAAGGATGACGGGCATGGCCTTGGGGTGGATGGCTCCAACCACATGGGCAGCCGGGTCGCCTTCGTAGCCTGTGGTTAGGAAGGCAAAGGCGGCTTCGTCGCCCACCGGTCGCCATATGCCAGCAAAGGCGAAGACGGGGCGGGATGGTACGCTAAACCAATGGGGCTTCTTCTTACCCGTGATCGGGTCAGGCCCAACGCTCCATTCTTGAAAGCTGGTCACGGGTACAAGGCAACGGCGTTCCGGGTTAGCCAGTGCCGACCGCCAAAAGGCGCTGTGATATTTGCGGACGTTAGCTACGGCAGTGCGCACACCGGGTGGTGGTGGAAAGCCCCACCGCATAGCCCGTAGCTGCCTTGCTGCCGCCGATCCGGTCACTACCAAGCCGGGACGACCCGGCGACACGTAATCCCTCTCTAAGACCCCGCCAGAGGCATCTAGAGCATCAAAGACCGCCCCAATGTCGCGGGTAGAGGCTTTCAGATTGTAGAGGTTGCACATGGGGTTAGGCTGCCATGTGCCGTGAGCCATGCCAACGGCAGAAACTCCCCCCGTTGCGACCGTTCTATAAGCTGCTAGCCCTGCTTAATGGGAAACGAAGACCCTTGGTTCATCCTGATTTTGGGCACGACAGCCTTATTGATGATCGCGATCGTCATTTTCATTCCGGTCAAATTCATACAACTAGCCATCCGGGATTTGCGACGGCATAGGCAGAGAAAAGGAAAATAATTTCCAATTACAGCCATATTATATCTAATTATTACAAACAGACATTCGCACGGCCCATTGCACATAAGCCTTATAGGGGTAATTTTTTAAGATGATTACATTGTTATTGATTTGGGCTTTAGCGCTTTCATCATCTACAGCAGCATTTTGCCATTTTGGATATTTTGGTTACACGGGATATAAATACGCGTATCTAAGCAGCTTTGTAATTTCGGCCTTATTTTTGGTTTGGACGTATTTCAAATACAAGGGAGCGACAGATAGGAATTATCATATCAGTACGGCGCGAATTTCCTCTTTAATTTTAATTACACTTGGCCCGGTAGGTCTTCCCGAAGATATAAATGCAGTCATTATATGCGTGGCTGCAATAGCGATATCTCTGTCAGCTTTTTTGTATTCAAAAAATCTGTATGCTTTTCGTGCGCTTTCATAGATACTTTGCCCACTAAGCGGGACCGATCAGACTACCTTTTTATTACCCCTATCTTTGGAATTTAAGACCGATACCGCGACACTAGCCGCTTCCACGTAATATCATCAGGATAAGGCGGCTGGTCATCGTCTGGACAATCACGGCTGATCCGCCAGCGTATTGCCCCTCTATTTGCCGTTTTAGGGCAGCTAGAGCAACGAAAGCGCTTGGCGGCATCCGTTAGGCCATCATCCCAATGCCGCCTCTGAAAGAGCCACCACAGGGCAACGGCATCGAACCGCTTAACCCGGTTACACCGTAAACAGGTAACCTCAATCGTTCGCCGATGAAGGGCGCAATGCTCTAGGTTCCGCAGCTTCCGGTTTAGATGGTCGTATTCATCATCGTTCAGCACATCGGCTTACAGGACGGCGGCTAGCTGCAACTGCACCCCGGCATAGGACAATACCGCCCTTGCCCGCTGCGCTGCCCCTACCGCCTGTCGATAGTGGATCGTGCCGTATCGTTCGGCATCCTCGAACGGCAATGGACTCCAATCGTCCGAGGGGTAGACCTCATTATAAATCGCCTCTGCCGCCGCCCTTAGCTGCATATCATGGTGCATGGCCCCAACCTCCTTTGCTCCACGTAAACTAGAACAAAGAAGGAACGATTCGCAATGGGTTAGCGGGAATGGCGGTGCGCGTCACCGATGGGAGGGGCGCAATACATAGGGCGATACGGGCCTACGGCATAGGAAAAGGCTAGGGTCAGGACCCATTGATGTGAGCGTCGCGATCTGATTCAGGCTTCCGCAAGGAGACCGGGATGAGCGACCTGTTTTGGCTGACGGACGAGCAGATGGAGCGCCTGCAGCCGTTCTTTCCCAA
>Ga0308159_1005086_pt1 | contig 11410 bp, 12 predicted proteins | sample PhyCR1_FD_201040 | JGI IMG/M metagenome (GOLD analysis project Ga0308159, IMG submission 201040) | Phyllosphere microbial communities from UC Gill Tract Community Farm, Albany, California, United States - DLSLC.R1 | ecosystem: Host-associated > Plants > Phyllosphere > Unclassified | place: USA...
AGCCCGCTTGATGACATCGACACCGACATGATGGGAGTGAATCGTATCGAACTCCTTAGTGACGGATCGTTGAAAAAGGAATTCGCGGCCGTCACCCGCCGCGGATGCATGCGGGCGGGCGGCGGGGCGTGATCCCCTGCACGGCAAAAGTCCTGCCGCAGCATCGCGGCCCCATGGCGGTTACCGGCCACGGTACAGCACCCATTCCTCGACCACCGCGCCGTTGGGCAAGTGGCAATAACCCGTCTGGCCGTCCGGCGCGTCCACCGTCTCCAGCGTGCCGCCCAGCTCCTCGCAATAGGCGCTGGCGGGGTTGGACATGACCGCGATGCCTGGCCGTGGCCGGGGGAAATGTTGCTCGTCGATGGCGGGGCGATTTGGCTGGCGGCAATAGGGCGTGCCGTCGACAAGGATGCTGACCCCGCCGGTGCGGAGGCACGCCCCGGTCTCGGGCGCCTGCACGCTCACCTGCGGAAAGGCTTCGGCGCTGGTCAGGATCAGCGCCGGTACGCCCGCGCATATCAGCAATCCCGTCGCGACATAGGCCAGTCGATCCATCACATACCCGTCCTTCATCCGCCTGCCCCTGATCCGCCTGCCCCTGATCCGCGCGCGGGCTTTCACGCTGCCTTCACTCAGCAGACGGAGCGAAAGGGGCATTGCCTTTGAATCGCGACGGCGAGGTCCGTCACCCGTTCCAGGTCCAACCCTGTCCATGCGCGGTGTTCGGGATCAGCGTCGCCGAGAGGAGGAGGGAGGTCAGGCAAAGAGCGAGCAGTCGCATCGGTCGTCCTATGATCCAGCCGCCCGGAACGGGGCGGCATGCCGGGTGGGACAGGAGCGGGGTGGGGGCTCCGCAATCCTGCGCTTCGAAGACAGCGGGGCAGGGGCGATCATCCCGCATGGCTGGCCTTCCGGCGCGGGCAGGCAGGGAGGGGCGCGGACGGATCGACCTGGCCATAGGGCGTTTCCTCCACCACGGCGTCCGGGTCGCCCAACCCCTTCAATCGCCGCACCCGCGCCTCGCGCTGGTCGAGATAGCGGTCCCGTCTGGCGGCATAGGGATCGGGCTGTTCGCTGATCTCGCGCAACTCTTCATCCATCTCGACGCGGCGATCGAGCGTCCGCACGACGTTGCTGATGACGATATAGGCGCGGTTGCGGAACGGCCCCCCGATCGCGACCGGCGAGGCGATGCCGTCGACCGCACCGCCGACGAGATCGCGCAAGGTGGTCGGCCCGAGCAGGGGCAGGAACAGGAATGGCCCCTGTTTGACGCCATAAAAGCCCAGCGTGTCCGAAAAGCCGTTGGGGCGGCGCGGAAGACGGAAGGGGCACCGGCGCGCCATGTCGACCACTCCCGCCAGCCCGATCGTCGAGTTGATCGCGAAGCGGCCCACCGTCTCCGCCGCCTTGCCGAATTTGAACTGAAGCAGGAAGTTCACGAAGGCGACCGGCTCGCGCAAATTGGCGAAGAAGTTGCGCAGCCCGGTGCGGACCGGCCGTGGCGCCGCCTGCTCATAGACATGGGCGGCGGGCTCCAGGATGGCGTCGTCCACCTTCTCGGACAGCGCGAAGGCGGCGGCGTTCACCGAGCGCAGCGGATCGTTCGCGCGGTGCCGGCTCGCGGTCACCACGATCTCCTCCGCCTCGCCGGGATCGCCGTCGGTTGCGGGAGCGGCGGCGGCTTCGGGCGGGGCGAAGGCATGGACATCCTCGACCGCGATCGAGGCCATCTCGAAATCCGGCGGCAGGGACACCGATCGCTGCACGGGCAGCGACGGGGTCGCCAGTATCGCGACCAGCGACAATGCGATCAACGGCCCTCTCCCTGGCTGTGAACACCCGGACCGGCATGGGCGCCGCGCACCAGGATGGCGCTCGCGGACCCCGACACGCAAAGGGCGCCGGTCGCCAGCGTCAGGGCAGGAAGCGTCATGGGTCAGGTCCTTCGCATCGACGAAGCGCACGATCACCTCCGTCATCACAGGGACGGAGTCGGCGCCGAACCACCTTATATCCGAACCATCGTATACGGCTGGTTTCGGTCAACGGGCGAAAGGGGCATGGTCGCTTCGCGTTACGGGACGACTTGGCGCGAGTGGGACACCGTGATGACGGCGATGCTCGGCAACGACGCCGATCCGCCATGCGCTGCTTGCCGGGGAGGGTAAAATGGGAATCCCGAGGCGCAGTCATGCCGAGCTTGAATCGAAAAGACCTTTTTGCTAATGCGAGTCGGTATCAAGGGGTGATAAAATGGATTTTGCTGCGCACGCGCCCGTTATGTGGTGCCGGTTCATATTGGGCTCTCTGCTGGCGAGCGTGGCAATTCCTTCGATCGCGGTGGCACAGTCAGCGCAGTCCGTACGCCCACAGCGCGGTGAGCAGGAAAGCCGTACGGCCAGCGACGATCAGTCGAAGGAGCGCGACGATATCACCGTTATCGGCCGCTACACCACCAACGATCGGCTTGATTCTGCGACCGGGCTCGGCCTCACCATCCAGGAGACGCCACAGTCCGTGACGGTGGTGACGTCCCAACGGCTCGACGACCAGCAACTCCGCAGCCTGACCGATGTCGCCAACAATGCCGCCGGCCTTTCCGCCAAGGCGTTCGACAGTTCGCGCAACGTCTTCGCGGCGCGCGGTTTCGACATAGAGAACTACCAGATCGACGGGATGCCGCTTCAATATATGGCGGCCTATAGCGCGGGCGAGTCCGAACTGGACCTGTCCATCTACGATCGTATCGAGATCGTGCGCGGCGCCACCGGGCTTTTGACCGGGGCCGGAAATCCGTCCGCCTCGATCAATCTCATTCGCAAGCACGCCACCAGCGACCATCTGACGGGTTCGTTCATGGCATCGGCCGGGCGCTGGAACGATTATCTCGTGCAGGCCGATGTCAGCAGTCCGGTAACCCGCGACGGCAGCGTTCGCGTTCGCGGCGTCGCCCGGTTTCAGGATTCCGACTCCTATGTCGATCTGCTCGGCAACCGGAAGATCGTGCTCTACGGGGTCGTGGACGCGGACCTTTCGCCATCGACGCGGCTCAGTGCGGGCGCCAGCTACCAAGCCAACAGCCCCCGCGCGACGCTGTGGGGCGGGCTCCCGACATGGTATGCGGACGGCAGCCGGACCGACTGGCCGCGGTCGAAGACCATCGGGGCCGACTGGACGCGTTGGGATTCGAAGCAGCGCACCGCCTTTGTGAACCTGGAGCAGGATTTCGGGCGCGACTGGACGCTCCGTCTCTATGGGAACTACAGCAAGAACAGCGGCGATATGCGGCTCCTCTACCTGTACGGCCAACCGGACCGCACCACCGGTCTTGGCCTCGTGCCGATCCCGGCACGATATGACAGCCGATTGTCGCAGCTGGACCTGACGGCTCGCCTGACCGGCACGTTCGAACTGTTCGGGCGCCGCCATAACGTGATCGCCGGGGCGAGCTACGCCAGGCAGAAGCTGGGTTTCTTCGGATACGATAGCAGCAACGAAGCGCCGGCGGGCGACTTCAATACATGGGACGGCTCCTACCCCGAGCCGACATGGGGCGCGCGCTCGCAACTGGTCGATGTCAGCACCCGGCAATGGGGCTATTTCGCGGCGACCCGCTTGTCGCTCGCCGATCCGCTCAAGGTCATTCTGGGCGCGCGCCTCGCCTCATGGGAGCGGAAGGGCGTTTCCTATGGCACGGTCGCCGACTATGGCAACCGGAACGAGTTCATTCCCTATGCCGGTATCCTCTATGACGTGACGCCCAATCACACCGTCTATGTCAGCTACACGAAGATATTCCAGCCGCAGGATGCCCAGGACCGCAAGGGCGGCTATCTTCCGGCGGTCACCGGGATCAATTACGAAGCCGGTCTGAAGAGCAGCTTCTTCGGCGGACGGCTAAAGACTGCCTTGTCGGTATTCCGGGTGGAGCAGGACAATCTGGCGCAGATCGATCCCGGCCACCTGATACCGGGCACGATCAACCAGGCCTATTATGCCGCGAAGGGCGCTCGAAGCACCGGTTTCGAGGCCGAAGCCAATGGCGAGATCAGGCCGGGTTGGGCGGTCAGCGTGAACTATACCCAGTTCAAGGTGCGCGACCAAAACGATAAAAGGGTCAACAGCAATTATACCGATCGCTTGTTGCGCCTTTTCACCACCTATGAGCTGCGCGACGGCAGATTGAAGGGGCTCACGATCGGCGGGGGTGTCAACTGGGAGGGGGGCGAGTTACACCGATACGACCAATCCCGTCACCCGCAATGCCGAGCGATTGCGGATCGACAGCTACGCACTCGTCAATCTCATGGCGCGGTATCCGGTGACGGACAGGTTGTCCGTGCAGGTCAACGCCGACAATATCTTTGACAAGAAGTACTATTCGCAGATCGGCTTCTACAATCAATTGGCCTATGGTCGCCCGGCCGATGTGAAGGCCACGCTACGTTACGCTTTCTAGGTGTTCAGTCCCGGCATCTGATGGATCGGATTGACGATGAACCGATCTGGTTCTGATGTTCAGGCCTTGGCGGTGTATTGGTAAGGTGTGAGCCCGCTGAATGTTTTGAGTCGGCGGGCGAAATTACAGGCGGCTATGAAGCGGCAAGGAGTGTCCGCAGTTGGTCGTGGCTGTCGTAGTGGAAGCGTTGATGGTCGCCTCCTTGGCGGTCCGGTTCATCCGCTCGACTTGTCCGTTGGTCCACGGATGGTCCGGTTTGGTGAGCCGGTGCTCGCAAGCATCGCCTCTTCAGCCTCGGACAAGGTCGCAGAATGAGGGGCCTTCAGCCCGGTTTTTAGATCCTCGACGTTTGTCCTCTTCCGCCACTTCGCGACCGTCTTCGGGCTGATCCCCAACTCACGGCTCAGCGTCGCGAGCGAAGCTTGGCGCGCTGTATTGCTGATCGGACGGCGCGCGTGGTCTTGGCGCTCCCGTGATGGACCTGTCCCATACGGCCTCCTTCCATGCCAAACGAAAGGATCGCACCAACAAAGCGTCGGATCAAACACCTAATAGAAACTTTGTCGGGCGCTTCGGTAGCAGCTTGGTATCTATGGGGCTGGTCGATGCGACAGGAGCGTCAAAGGGCTTTGGTGGGTTCCGGGCGGATGCGTTCAAGGTATCCGCTTCCATCGCTTATCAAGGGCGATCAGACAGGCGGGTATGAGCCTCTTGGCCTCGTTACGGTCATTTGCGCCCGGCAACCGAACCCATTCGCGTTTTCCACCGAACCGCTGCCTTTGGGCGAGCGGGATCGACCGCCGGAAATAATAGGTCCCGCCATCACGCTTAAGCAGGTACGCGCTCATCCTTGCCTCGCTACGATTGTAGCAGACAGTCGTTGCAAGCAGTGAATTTCGTGAAACCATAAGCTTTTTCAAAAGCTTATGGAGAATGGTGCCCCACAGAGGCCGAAGATGGGCACTCAAATCGTTGGGAAATTTCCGTTCGGCTCGTTTGAATTGGTTTTCACGAAGTCGGCAACGGCATAACCGGACTTTCGTTCATGTAGTCGAAGCAGGAGACCTGGGACGCCGATCGCTGGGGGCAAGCAGCCTGTCCGCCTCGTCACCGTCTGTAGAGGTTCACGCGCAGTTCGTCGGAGTAGAAGCCTTTCACGGATTTCCAGGACGAGATGATGTTCCTCGAATCCAGCCATCTGACCAGGCCCAGGTTCTCGGCATTGCTTTCCAGGCGAGGCGACAGGTAGCCGGTCTTGATCTCGGAGTAGGGAGGCGGAAGTCGGGCCAGAACCTCCCGCACATCGTCGTCGGTGAGGACATCGCTGAGCTTGTTAAGAAGTGACACCTGTGTCCGGATCGGCGTCGAGTGCAGAATCAGCGACTTCACTACCATGACACCCACGTCCGGCGTCTCGATGCCGAGCCGGTCGATCAACGGGCCCAGTAGCGCCGCGCGTCCAGGCAACCCGACGACTTCGTCTAGGTCCATGAGCCCGATCACCGCTGCTTTCTGAGCGTCGTTGACACCTGCGGTCAGTAGTTCCTCCCGGAACGTGTCGTCTACCGCGAGCGCGTCGGGCTCGGCAAGGTATGCGTCGATGTTGGTGGCCACGAACCGGAGCTGCAGGTCCGCGTGATCAGCGAGCGTCTCAAAGCTGTCGCCGCTTAGCTTGACCATCCGCTCCTCGACAAGGATCTGCCATTTGTTACGGCCGATCTCCGCCGGAAAGTCCACGAGGGGCTGGGGAAGGTGGCGGACGTAGTCGCGATAGGCGGCGTCGGACAGGACTTCGGCCTCAAGAATGAAATCGCGCAGGGCCTGCGCGCTGGGGCCGCTGGGCATCGGCTCGAGTAGGAGGGCTGCCCGGATGTCGTCGCGGTCTAGATACTGACTCAGACTGTCGGGGTCGAACCCGCCTCCTTCGAGGAACGTCAGGCAGTTTGCCCAGGTCGGTCGAATCTTGCCAAGCTGGAAAAGCATGGCGTGCAGCCTCTCCGGAACGGCGCCCAGCTCAGGCAGGATGGCCGCCTGCTGCTTCACGAACCGGCCGACCTCTTCGATGTCAATCTCGTCCCGGGACGCGACGGCGAGGATAGACGACGCGTCCTCCTCCGAGTTGGACTCGATCCTGAGGAGTACCCGCTCGAGGTAGGTCGCGAACTCCTGCTCGATCCGGTCGTCGAGGATTTGACTCCTCGCGGCCCGTAGCGTGGTGTAGTTCCTTCGGCGCAACGCCTCAACGTCAAAGCCGCCCAGGATCTCCCGATAGACGTATTCCAGATTGCTGATCGTGAGTTCGAAGCGCCCTGACTCGACCAACTTGCGCGCGATGCCGGGGTGGCCCTTAATTGCATGAAGGTCCGGCGCGTCGAAGCCGAGGCTCAGAAGCCGATCCGGCAACAGGTCCGGCACCATCGCCAGCATATTCGGGAGGTGGTCAGCCACAAAGCCAGGCAGTTCGCCGCCGCGTGCCAGCTGCTCGAGCCGTTCGTTGGAAAGGGATACCAGGAGCTGAGTTGCGTGTGCCACGCTTCGTCTGCCGGAAAGCGCCGTGGGGATGAACTCCTCCCAATAGGCGAGCAACCGTTCGAGCAGCGCCCCGGGCTCCTGCCCCCGGACATAGTACGCCTCCAGAAATTCTCCGCACGCGTCGAACTCGGATGATACGAGCCCTAGGGTCAGGACTCGTTGATCACAGCCAGAAGATGACGGTCGCCGCGAGAGTGATGGCCGAGAAGAAGGCAGTGGGGCAGCGGTCGTAGCGGGTGGCGACGCGGCGCCAGTCCTTCAGGCGGCCGAACATCATCTCGATGCGGCTGCGTCGTCGGTAGCGGCGCTTGTCGTATCTGACGGGTTCAGTGCGGGATTTTCGGCCTGGGATGCAGGGCTGGATGCCTTTGGCATGCAGAGCGTCCCTGAACCAGTCAGCGTCGTAGCCACGGTCGCCGAGCAGCCACTGTGCTTTTGGCAGGTCGTCCAGCAGCGCTGCCGCGCCGGTGTAGTCGCTGACCTGGCCTGCTGTCATGAAGAAGCTTAACGGGCGTCCGTTCGCGTCGGCGACCGCATGGAGCTTGGTGTTCATGCCGCCCTTGGTGCGCCCGATCAGGCGGCCGAGATCCCCTTTTTAACCCGTAGGCTCGATGCCGTGCGGTGCACCTTCAGGTAAGTCGCGTCGATCATGACCGTCTTCGGCTCGGCGTCCGCCGCAGCCAAGCCCTCCATCATCCGCGTGAACACGCCTGCCTCACCCCAGCGCTTCCAACGGTTATACAACGTCTTATGCGGGCCGTAGTCCTTGGGTGCATCTCGCCAGCGCAGCCCGTTGCGGTTGACGAACACGATACCGCTCAGCACCCGACGATCGTCCACGCGCGGCTTACCGTGGCTCTTGGGGAAGAAAGGCCGAAGCCGTTCCATCTGATCGTCCGTCAGCCAATACAGGTCGCTCATTCCAGTCTCCTCTCGGAGCCTGAATCAGATTGCGACACTCACATCAATGGGTCCTGACCCTAAGCGTTGACCAGTCTGACCACGCTTCCGAAGGCCGGCAGCTAACCGGTGCAGTCGTGTAAGTGGTCTGGACTCTTCATGTTTTTCGCTTGCATAGACCGACGTCCATTACCAATACGCATGCCTAATATCTCGGCATTACTTGGCGGGAATGATCTCGATTGGCTGCAGAATGAAGCCTGAAAAACTCATGATGTTGGCACTGGGGCCTAGTAAATTTCTTACAGCTTCATAGGTTTCCGATGTTGAAACAAGAACCTGTTGTCCATTCTGCGCGGACTTAGACGCGGACCGCAGAAACTCGAAAAGGCTAGACGATTCCACTTCCTGCTGGCCGGGTTCGTCAAAGATCGCCAGCCCAGGATGATTCACGGTGAAATTTTGCGTCAACTCCATGCAAGACAGGTAATAGGCCCATTTGAGCCTGATCGCGTCGCTCGCCGACATCTCAAAATTGATCTCTTTCTCCACCGTCTCGCCTTTGTCGTTGCGCAGGGCAAGAGGGCGGAAATTGTCGTATGACAGAGAAATTTCGCCGGGCTGAAAAGACCGGAAGCCGTAGCTCTCCAGATGGCGGCGGATGGTGTCTTGGAAATGCTCGATTTTGCGTTTGTCGGCCACGGTGAGTTCGTCAGCCGGAAGTTTTCGCAAATTGCTGGTCGCCAGCGCCCATTCAAACGCGATCTCTTTGAGTTCGTCCAATAGCGAATTCGCAAGCTCGTCAATGCTCTCTAGCCGATCGATGAAGGCCTGAAGCCGGACAATCTCCTCAATCGCTGCGCGAGATGGCGACGCGCTGGGCCGTGTCAATTCTTGACGAAGCACGCGCAATTGCTGCTGCTTGTCTCGAAGATCCCGTTCAGACCCCCGATAGCGCGCGGCGATCTCCTGCAATCGCTCGCGCGAGTTGAGTAGCGCGGAGCGATAAAGTTCGAGTTGGGATTTGACGAACGCGATATTCTCATCGAGTGCCATTCCCACGCTGTCGACGGTTGGCAACAATTCGCTCGAGACACCTTGATGGCAAGTAGGGCAAACATGCTCTGACGCCGCCCGTCCAAGTTCAGAGCCAAGGCGCTGCAGCTTTTGTGCATCCTGATTGCGCTTCAAATCCGTCTCGAGCGCGGCCACCCGCTCTTCTAGCGCTGCATTGTCTTGCGTTTCGGCGCCATATTCGCCCCGGACCGCCTCTAGGATCGCCGATAGCGCATCGAGCCGTGACCGAAGATCCGTCACACGGGCTTGGATGTCCGGTGCGGCCTGCTCGACGGTTTCGAACTGCCTGGCTTCAAGTTCAACAACCCTGCTGGTGGCAATCTGCAGCACATCGGCAAGTCGGGTCCATTCGCCTTGGTAATATAGCTGTAGGTCGAGCGTCGGTGCCGCCGCAAACTCTGCGTTCGGTTGGACAGCAAGACCTCTGATTCTGCCTACTCGGGCCGCTGCTTCTTCTATGCTCTTCCGACGATCCGACCAGCGCCCCGACAGCTCCAAGATTGCCGCCCGCAATTCCGCACGCCGCCGGCGGTTTTTCGCAGTCTCGAGATCGAGCAGAAATTCCATGACCCGCCTTGCGATATCTTGGATGCGTAAAAAGGTCGGGAACGGCCCCTGGATCGAGGACCATCCACGCTTCTGCTCGACGAAAACCATTGGAAAGATCGCCTCGAGATACAGCGGGCATTCTGTCCCATCATAGCGGGCGACGATGGGCAAGTCCCACTCAAGGAACTGAGCGAGAAAAGCGTGGAAGCCGCTTTCGTTAGTAGCCGAACCGCCATCCAAGACGAAATAGTCGCGTTGTTCGCCGCGGGGGATTTCGGAGCTCAGCGACGGACCGTTCCAAGTTCGAATCAGCTTAGTGCTCTTATCGCCGACCACATCGCGATGGAGCACGACGATCTCGCCCTGCGCGTTGGCGATCTCAAGCTCGACATAGGATTGCAGGACGAGTTCGTAAGGATCTTCCTTGAACTGGTGGATTTGCTCGCGCATCGCATACGGAAGGGGAACCGTAAGCTGCGGACCAAGCGACCGCTCTAGGCCTAGCACATAGATGATGGCCTGCAGGCAGGTCGACTTGCCGGATGTATTCGGCGCCTGGACGACGTTGAGGCCGACTTCGAACGGTATGTCCGCACCGAAGGCGCGTGTCGCTGTGAAGGAGCGCAGTCGCAAATGCCGTAGCCGGATCATGCCCGCACCTTGTCGCCGAGGAGCGCGCCGACCCCGGTCTCGGTTATCAGTTTGGCCAGCTCAGCGACGGCGGCCCGCTCCTCGATCAGTGCATCCTCGAGGTCCATCACGGCTGCGGCAGCATTGACGCCGGTTTTGGTGAGCTGGAGCGCGGCCCGGCCTGTCGCCTTCGTCCAGATGGCCAGTTTTTCACCAACGACAAAATCGATAGCGCGGGCGAATGCCGGCTCAACCCTGAGATTCCACGGCACTAAAGCCCGTGTGCCGGACAGGATCGTTTTTAATCTTTCGTGCTGACCCGACCGAATGGCGTCGTTGATGATATGAAGTTTGGCCAAGGAAGCGCGATTGGCGCGCGAGCTTGACAGCATCGCCATGATGAGTGCGACGCGCCATGCAATGCGAAGATCGCCGGGAACCGGGACCGGACGGCGCCGAAATGAAAAACGCCTGTTGGCAAGTTCGATCTCCGTCATAATCAGCCCGCTTCCGGAAAATCAAGTGGGCAGCGGATCAGCCAGTCGCTGACGGTCCCTAACGCGATCTGCGTAATGACGCCGGCTTGCAGTGTGGGGAGCGCCTTCGTCAGCGATTCCTCAATTTTTTGGGTGCTGCTCTGCAGTTGTTCAGTAGGAAGGCTCGAACTAGCGCCAACAGCAATCAGCCGGGTCTCTTCCGCCTCGATCGATTGGTAGGCCCGCTCCCAAAGCACCGCATGGTTCTGGCGCAGCTGATCGAGCGCATTCTCGCGGTAAAGATGCGCCTTCACATAAGCATCTCGCCGCGTCGCGATCTGCCGCGCCGTGGCGGCCGGACCGTAAGCTCGTCCAAGCTTCTCATCGATCCGGCTTCCGATCGACGTCTCACCAGCAATCGAGACATCCACAGGGGTCGGCATGTCAACGCTCAAGGGCGGCCCTAGCGATAAGGCTTTGAGCTGTTCGATTTCCCCGGCGAAATCCTCTTGCGAATGGCAAAGAGCTTCGAAGTCGTCGGCTAAGAAACAGAGGCTCTGGCCCTTGAGGGCAATGCCGCGAGTACGAACGTCGGCAACGACATCCTTGTTATCCAAGAACGGGCACAACAGAATCCATCGATTAACCAAAATGCCTGAGCTGGCCCCCATTTCGACCGGACGGATTCAAGCCTAAGAAGGAGGCTTGGGGCTATCCCCTAAGCATAGGCTTATGTCCGTGTCCGAGATCATCACAGACGGCGGTCGTCGCCGTCACTGGA
>Ga0308159_1005087_pt1 | contig 11409 bp, 2 predicted proteins | sample PhyCR1_FD_201040 | JGI IMG/M metagenome (GOLD analysis project Ga0308159, IMG submission 201040) | Phyllosphere microbial communities from UC Gill Tract Community Farm, Albany, California, United States - DLSLC.R1 | ecosystem: Host-associated > Plants > Phyllosphere > Unclassified | place: USA...
GATAATTCATCCGCTGCAGCGTCAGGGCAAACAGCGAGCTGACCGCCGCCGCCACGATGCCGCGGGGTGAAATCCAGCACAGCAGCAGACGGTCACGCCAGTGCAGGGAAGAACGCCACGTCGAGACGGCAATACACAGCGGGCGGGCGATAAACTGCACCACCAGCAGCAGGCCAATCAGCGGCCAGCCCATTTCCACCAGAGCATGAATATCGAGGCGCGCCGCAAGAATGATAAACAGCGCTGAAATCAGGATCGCCGAAAGTTCTTCTTTAAAGGCCAGAATGTCAGTGGTATCGACATCGCGCATGTTCGCCAGCCAGATGCCCATGACGGTGACGGTCAGCATACCGGATTCATCGGCAAGGGCGTTGGAAAGCCCGAACGCGGTCAGCATGACCGCCAGTACGCCGAGGTTTTGCAGATAAGCGGGGATCCACACACGGCGCAGTGCGACGCCCAGCACGTAACCAAAAACTGAACCCAGTATCAGCCCGGCCGCGGCGGTTTCGCCCAGCGTCCAGATAAGGTGTGTCAGGGATTCGGCGTGTTCACGCAGGGTAATAAATTCAAACACCAGCAGGGTAAAAATCGCGCCTACCGGGTCGATCACAATCCCTTCCCAGCGCAGCACCTGGTTGATGGCCGCATTCGGACGCACCACGCGCATTAACGGCGCAATCACCGTCGGGCCGGTCACCACGGTCACCGCACCGACCAGCGCTGCCAGTTCCGGCTCAAAACCAAGCAGCCACCAGCAGGCGAGGCTGATCACCGCAAACGTCACCAGCATGCCGATGGTGACAAGATTACGCACCACGCCGCCCAGCCCGCGCACTTCGTCCACGCGAAGCGTCAGCGCGCCTTCAAACAAAATGATAGCAACCGAAATCGACACCAGCGGAAACAGCAAATTGCCAAACAGGGCATCAGGCTGGATGACATGCGTCACCGGGCCAAGTACGACGCCCAGTAACAGTAAAGGCAGGATGGCCGGGATTTTTAATAACCACGCCAGCCACTGCGCCAGCAAGGATCCCAGACCAATGATGACCAGCATCAGCGGGGCGGATAACAGCATAATTTTTCCCTTTATTCATTTTAAATATGGCGTTCAGGCGCAATGAACGCGAAGTCACTATTTCATCAGTAAAAAGTTGTGTTTTTGTAAGTGTAGCTTAACTTTATGTTAGGAATTCGTAAGTGAAATTTCAGAATATTTAAAATTAAGTTTGAGGTAAGGAAATATTACCTCGCTCCCTTTTGCTCTCTCTTGTTCAACTTGTTTACGTTGCGCCTGACCACAACGGTCGCCTTATAAAATTCTCTTGATGGAACTGACTGATGAATAAGATCTATCGTCTGGTGTGGAGTGAAATCAGGTCTGCGTGGGTTGCCGCGCCTGAAACAACCAAAGGGCATCGCAAAGGAGCAGGACGCACAAAATTAGCGGCGACTCTGGCACTGGCCCTGACGGCAGCGCCCGCTCTGGCGGATGATGTGAACTGGGCAGATGTTTATCCGACCTATAATTTCCCGCCAATGACTAATTATGATGTTTTGCGGGAAACGGGTTTTGCTTTCACCATTGATGGCGATACCGCCACTGCCACGCATTATGCCGCCGGAACGACGCTCAATATTCTGGGACCGATCCCGACGATTGCCGCAGGAACCAATGGCAGCGCCACGCAGTTGCTGGTGCGCAACGGGCTGATTGACAGCACCGGTGCCGATGCGGATCCGGGGCGCATCACCGTTATACAGGCGACGGATTCTAATAATCTGGTCACGCCGATCACCTCCGCCAATATCGATACCTTCAGCTATTCGACCAGTCAGGCGGTTCCGCAGCAAGATCAGGAGTTGAACGTTGTCGTGCCGGGGCTGGATGGCAGTTATGCCGTCATAAAAGTGTATGATTCCACAACGTTTTCCGCGCCCGGCACTTCACTGGTCGGTGATTTACCGCTGAACGTGTACGACCCGAATTCGTTCCATATTTACAATAATTTCGGTATCGCCAGCGTGGCTTCCACCGGTGGCACCGCCAATATTAATATCGGCGCAGACACCAGCGGCACCACGCCGATAGCCGCTGCGGCGAACACCCTCGAACTGCTGGCGAAAAACTCCACGCTGGCTAAAGCGGATGGCAGTGCCGGTGCTGCCAGCGCTGTGAACTGGCAGTCTGATAACTACGTACATTTCGCACCGGCAGCGGTGATTTCCGGTGACCTGCAAAATGAAACAGCGGTCAGCTCGCAATATAACGATTCGATTACTTTACCGAACTATGTGCTGGTAGCCGGAAGGGTTATACAGGCAGGTTCCAGAACTTTCACCATTAACTCGGCGGCAGATATTGCTGCCGTGAACGATTTCCTGCTGGGGACCAGCCGGGAAAACAGTCAGGTTCAGCTTTGGCTGACCGGCGGAGTGACGCTACCGCCACAAAACGGCGGAGCGGTGATTGATTCGCCGGTCATCGCGCAAAATACCTATAACGCCATCATTCAAAGTTTACTCAGTGCCGAGCAGCAGAACCGTGTGGATCTGACCTATCACGTGTGGTCTGACATGCTTGCCCACACCAATAACGCCACGCTGGGAACCGGCAGCCTGAACGTGATTTATGCCACCGGTGCGGATGCCACCGGCACGGTCACCAGCACCGGCAGTCTGGCGGTGGATGGCGCAACGGCGGTAATGCGTGGCGACAACGGCGCGATACTGACCAACGACGGTAACATCAATATCTGGCGCAGCAACGGCTCAAGCCCGGCGGGCGTCGGGATGATGGCGACCGACGCCACCGCGATTAACAACGGCACGTTAAACGCCGGACTGTTCCTCGAAAAAGACGGCACCAACCAGAATGTCAGTAATCAGGGCAGCATCGCCATGCAGGGGCTGGGCGCGAGTCAACTGTCTAACACCGGTTATATCAACGTTGCGCTGACCGATGGCACCACCGATGGCGCAACCGGTATGCAGGCGCAAGGCACCACCACCGCCACCAACAGCGGCAGCATTGCGGTGACAGGTAATACACATAACACTGACGGGCGCGCGAGCGGCTACGGTGCAGATATCTCCGGCGCGGCGACGTTTACTAACACCACTTCTGGCAATATTTATGTCGGGACGGATCCGGTGACCGCCAGCGCAGCGCCTTCCGCGACCACTATGGTCGGCGGTGCGGTGCAGTCCGCCGGTATCCGCACCAGCAGCACCGGCAATGTGACCAACGACGGCACCATCACGCTGGGTACACTGACGCGAAATGCGGTCGGCATGCTGGTTAATGGCGGCACAGGCGCGGTACTGAACACCGGCACTATTAACGTGCTCGGGCAAATTTTGGCAAACGGTTCGGCGGCTCAGAACTATGGCTTATCCGCTACCGACACCACCAACGTCACCAATACCGGCATTATCCGCGTGTTTGGTGAAAATAACGTGGCGATCAACCTGCTGGCCAGAACGGCAACCGCCACCGTGAATTCCTCCAGTGCAGGAACGATTACTGTCGGGGCGGCAGGCGATAATGGCGGCAGCGACAATAACCCGTATACCTACCGTAACTATGCCGTTTACGCCGAAGGGCTGAACGGCAATCAGGCGACGGCTACGGTTGATTCGGCGATAAACCTGCTATCTGCCGGGGCGATTGGTGTGCATGCGCGCGGACAGGCGACCATCAACGTAGGCACTAATGCGCTCCTGAATTTCGCTAACACCAATCAGATTGGTTATTACGCCTATGGCGAGAATGCCAAAATCAATCTGGGCAGCGCCATCATCAAAGACAATGAACAGGCGGGGTCTATCCTGTTTGCTATCGACCACGGCGCGCAGTTTGACGGTGATTCCGGTAATGCCGGTCCGTATCTGCTAACAGTGACCGGTACCGGTTCAACCGGTGTATTTGCTAATGGTCTCGATACCGGCGCAGACGGTCAGCCGGGCGGTGGCGATGATTCGCTGACCACGCTCGATACCGGTCAGGCGACCATTCATGTCGGCGGCGAAAATGCGGTCGGGGTAAAAATAACGGGCGGCGCGACCGGCACTATCAATAACGGCGGCATTTTGCTGGAACATAACGACGCCACCGCCGTGGTGGTGGATGGTCGCAACTATGCCATTGACGGCACCAAAGGCGACGGTGCGGATGCGCTGGCAACGAACGTGCTTTCAAAAGTGGATATCGGCACTACCGCCAGCCAAAGCGGCATTAAAGCCTACGATATTTCGTGGCTGGGTAATGTGGATATCGAAAGTGATGGCACTGATCTTGCGGGTAATAACAATATCGGGGTTTACCTCCACGATGGCGGGATAGCCAAAAACAACGCGCCCATCAACGTAAGCGGTACTAACAATATCGGCGTGTACATTCAGGATAAAGGGACGCTGAACAATCTGCGTGATATTACGGTGACAGGTGCGGCTGGCAGTAATAATGTGGGGGTGAAAGTTCAGGGCGCAGGCGCGCAGGTCACGCAACTCGGTAACGTAACGGCCAATGGCGGTCTGGCGGCGGTACAACTGGTCAATGACGGCGCGTCACTGACGATCAGCGGCACGAACAACCATATTACGGCCAGTAACGGAGCAGACGGCATCCTGATGGACGTTGGTTCTTCCTCGCTGACGGCGAGTAATACGCTGATTGATATCAGCGGGACAGGCGCGGGCATCAACAACAAGGCCGACACCTCAAATATTAACCTGACCGGAGTGACCATCAACGCGGCTGACGGCCCGGCAATCCGTACTGCAGTGACCTTTGATGCAGAGGGTTCCGGCAACCAGCTGAACGTGTCCGGCAGCGGTGCAGGCTTTGCGTTTGAACAGGCCGACGGCAGCAATACGACCGGTAATCTGACTATCGGCACCGGTTACACCATTGATGTGACCGGCGCGAACGGCAACGGGATCCTGGCGAAAACCAACGGCAACGTGACTTCCGGTGCCAACATCACTATGGGTACGACCGGCGGTGCGGCGATATCGGCGGTGGATGCAAGCGCCGTCACCAACAACGGCAACATCCAGACCAGCAGCAACACCAACACGTCGGTTCTCGCTACCAATGCGGGCGCGTTTACCAACAACGGCACGATCAATGCCACCGGTGCGCTCAATCCGCTGGCGCTGATACGCATCAACGGCACGGCGGCGAATCGCACCATTATCAACAGCGGAACGATTACGGATGCCAGCCCGAACTCTGTAGTCATTGATGCCAGCGGCACGGCAAATAACACCGTCACTAACCAGGGCACGCTCAGTGCCGCCAGCAATACCGCCACGGCGTTACTCAGTGGCAGTGGTAGTGACAACGTCACGCTTTCCGGCACCCAAGCGACCACCGGGCTGATCAACCTGGGCTCAGGCAATGATACCTTTACCTGGAACAGCGGCACGCTTGATGGTGCGGTGGATTTCACCGGCGCAGACGGTAACGATCGCGCTAATATCGGCGATGTCGATCTGACGACAACTTCTCATATTCTCAGCGAAGGCGGTAGCAACAGCACGCTGACGTTCACCAATACTCATGCGGGCGCGGGTTCAGCGCAGATTGGCTCGCTGGCGGCCGATGCGCTGCCGGTGACCAATATCGGTACCGGCTGGAGCACGCTGGCGGTGACCGGCACCGACGCGGACGTGCAGGTGGTAGACAATCTGCAACTTTCCGGTACGCCGCTGATTCAGGTCACCGGCGGCGGCACGCTGCGCAGCGGTGACAACGTCACGGATGCCACGCTTTCCAGCATCAACAATTATGACGTCAGCACCGACGGCGCAGACAGTCTGCTGGTGTTTAACGGCCTTTCCGCCACGCAAACTTATTCCGGGATTATCAGCGGCAGCGGCGGACTGGAACGCGCAGGCGGCGGCACCACCATTCTGACCGGTGAAAACACCTACACCGGGAATACGCTGATCGACAATGGCGGCACGCTGCAACTCGGCAACGGCGGTGCGCCGGGCGCATTGTCTGAGCTGACCAACATTACTGATAACGGCGTGCTGAATATTAATCAGTCCGATACTGTTAATCTGGGCGGTGTGATCAGCGGAACCGGTGCGTTTTATCAGACCGGCAGCGGCACCACGCGGTTAAGTGGCGCGAATACTTATCAGGGCGTGACGCAGGTCAACGGCGGCACGTTGCTGGTCAACGGTGATCAGCGCGACGCATCCGGCGCAACCACGGTGGCCAGCGGCGCAACGCTCGGCGGGACCGGCACGATTGGCGGCGACGTGACGTTCGGCGCGGACAGCACGCTTTCACCAGGTGACGGCGGCGCGGGTACGCTCAATATCAACGGCAGTCTGAATCTTTCACCGACCACCAATAATAAATTCGAGCTGGGGCAGTTCACCACCGCAGGCGGTGCGCTGAATGACTTCGTGAATGTTGCCCAAAACCTGACGCTGGACGGACAACTGAATGTTACGGTTTCCGACGGCGGCAGCTTCCTGCCGGGGCTGTATCGCCTTTATAGCTATGGCGGCACGCTGACGAATAACGGTCTGGAAGTCACGACACTGCCACCGGGCAGCGACAGTACGTATGGCGTGCAGACGTCAATCCCGACTCAGGTCAACCTGGTGTTGAGTTCACCGCAAACCAGCTCAACGCTGCAATTCTGGGACGGCGATCTGCTTGGCAGCAACCACGGCGACGGCACTTCAGGTAACGACGAGGTTGATGGCGGCAATGGCGTCTGGCAATCCCGTGCGGTGGGCGATACCAACAACTGGACCACCTCCACCGGTTTTGGCAACAACCCGTGGAGCCAGGCATCCTTCGCAGTATTCCAGGGCACAGCAGGCACGGTCACCGTCAGTAACTTCTACAATCCGGTCGCTGCGGCTGGGATGCAGTTCGACAGCGACGGCTACGTCCTTAACGGCGACCCTCTGACGATGTTCCGTTCCACAAACCTCACACCGGTTTCGGCTTACCGGGATCAGGGCGAAACGGCGGCGGATGCGTACTTCATCATCCGCGTTGGCGCGGGCGGTGCCGGTGCCGGAGATACGGCTACCATCAACGCCAATCTCGTGACCGCCGGGCCGGGCAGTCAGGTTCTGAAACTGTTTAAATCTGATCCGGGCAGGCTGATCCTGACCGGTAATAACGGTTACGCCGGTGGGACTGAAATCTTCGGCGGTACGTTGAATGTTTCCTCCGACCAGAACCTCGGGATAGCGGGCACATCGATACTGATAAACAACAACTCGACGCTACAGATTGGCGATAACTTCACCACTGACCGGTTGATTTTCCTCAGTCGTCTTGGTGGTGGTCAGTTCGATTTGTACGGTCACACCTTCACGCCAACCGGCGTGATCGGCGGGCTGGGGCAACTGACGGTGCTCGATTCTGCCGCCACTGCTAACAGCTCGCTGGAACTGAATCAGGCCAATACGTATCAGGGGCCGACCACCGTTACCGGCACTAACGGCGCAACCACCGTCGTTGTCGATGCCAATACCACCGGCGTGTTCGGCACGGCAAACAGCCTGATCACCGTTAACCAGCAAGGCACCGTCAATTTCAATAACGATGCGAACGCCGAAACCCACAGCTTCGCGCTCGACAGCGGCATTCTGACTTTCAATGACACCGCATCGGCGGCAGACAGCATCATCAATGCCACCAACGGGGCGGCAGTCCGGCTGAACGAGAATGCGAACGGCGGCAACGGGCAGTTTACGCTGGCCTCCGGTACGCAAATGAACCTCAGCGGTCAGGCGGATGGCGGCAGTTCAACCATCGACAACAGCGGGCTGGTAACCTTTGCCGGTCAGGCAACGGCGGCGGGCAGCACTATCGCTAACAACGCGGGTGGCGTGGTGAATATCGCGGACGTCAGCGACAGTACCTCAGTCGGTTCGCTTTCCGGTGCGGGGAATGTGGTGCTGGGTGCGGCGCAACTGATTGAAGGGGCGCTGAATCTCAATGACAGCATCAGCGGCATTATCAGCGGCGTTAACGGCAGCCTTGCCAAAACCGGCACCGGTACTCTGACGCTGACCGGCGACAACAATTACACCGGTGCGACCGATGTGCAGCAGGGTGTTCTGCTGGTCAATGGCAATCAGCAGGCCGCGACCGGCGCAGTCAGCGTGGCATCAGGTGCCACATTGGGCGGTAACGGCACGCTGGGCGGCAATGTCACCGTGGCAGATAACGGCCATCTGGCGGCGGGGGCTGATCTCAACAGTGTCGGCGTGCTGACCACGGGCGGGCTGACGCTGAATCAGGACTCGCAACTTGATTTCCAGTTCGGGCAGGCCTTTACCGCAGGCGGCAGTCTCAATGACCTGATAAACGTCAACGGTGACCTGAATCTGAACGGCAAACTGAATATCACCCAGACGCCGGGCGGGACGTTTGATGTCGGTATTTATCGCGTCATCAATTACACCGGTGCGCTGACCAACAATACGCTGGATATAGGTACGGTTCCGGCGGCGGCAGATGACATGTATGTACAGACGTCGTTGGCGAATCAGGTCAATCTGGTGAACCGCACCGGCGTTATCCTGCGGTTCTGGGACGGTGCGGACAGCGCCAACAAAAACGACAGTCAGATCAACGGCGGCGACGGAACCTGGCAGAACAGTTCCGGCAATGACAACTGGTCAACAGATGTCACCAATCCGGACGGGCGTTTCAACGCGCCGTTTAGCGATAACTCGTTCGCAGTCTTTGGCGGCGAGAAAGGCAATGTCACGGTGGATAACAGCCTTGGTGCAGTGACGATCAGCGGCGCACAGTTTGCCACCGACGGCTATGTGATTAACGATGGCGTGATCACCACCAGCACTGCGGACACGCAAATCCGCGTCGGCGACGGCACCGCGGAAGGCGCGAAGTATGTGGCGACTATCAATGCGCAAATCGCGGGCAGCGGCGGTATCGACAAAACCGATGCCGGTACCTTAGTCCTTAACGGCGCGAACACTTACAGCGGCGGCACGCAAATCAGCGCCGGTACGTTACAGGTTTCTGCCGACAATAACCTTGGACAGTCCGGCACCGGACTGGGCTTTAACGGCGGTACACTGCGTTACGGCAACGCGTTTGATACCCGCCGCGCAGTGAACCTGCAAAGCGGAGGCGGCACGGTGGACACCAACGGCAATAATGTGGCGATGAACGGTGTTCTCAGCGGCGACGGCGCGCTGACTAAAACCGGCAGCGGCACCTTATCGCTGAACAGCGACAACACTTATACCGGTGTGACCACCATCAGCGGGGGGAACCTTCAGTTAGGTAACGGCGGCGAACAGGGCAGTATCGTCGGCAATATCGTCGATAACGCCATCTTGCAGATTAACCGATCCAATCTGCTGACGCTGCCGGGCAGCATTTCTGGCACCGGTCAGGTCTGGCAGCAGGGATCCGGCACCACGGTGCTGGGCGGCAGCAATAGCTATTCCGGTATTACGCTGGTGCAAAGCGGCACCTTGCTGGCGAACGGCACCAACACTCTGAGCGCCAAATCGGATCATATTGTCAGCGCCGGTGCGTTGCTCGATACCGGCGGCACCAGCCAGACGGTCGGTTCTGTCATTAACCAGGGCACCATTAACCTGCGTGGCGGCGATGTGGGATCTACGCTCACCGTTAACGGCAATTATGTCGGCATGAACGGTGTGCTGAATATTGCCGCGCAGCAGCATAGTCCGGGTGTGGCTGACCGTCTGGTGATCAACGGCGGGTCGGCGACCGGCGTGACGCGTCTGGATATCGACGTCAGCCAGCTCGGGGAGCAGACCACCGGTGACGGTATTACCGTGGTTGAAGCGCTGAACGGCGCGACCACCACCGCGCAGACCACCAAAGACGCCTTCACGCTGGGTGCCGATCATCTCGATGCGGGCGCATTCCAGTACCGTCTGTTTGCCGCCAACGCACAGGGCGCGGGCGAAGACTGGTTCCTGCGGGCGAGTTATCGTCCTGAAGTGCCGGTGTTTGACGGTCTGGCAAGTATGGCCCGTCAGGCAGACCTCGCGGTGCTTGGCACACTTCATCAGCGCGTCGGTGATGAAAAACCGTATAACGCCAACACGCCGGAAGATCAGGAGGGACGTTTCTGGGCGCGTTATATCGCGCAGTCCACCCATCAGAGTCTTAACGATGCGACGTCTACCCAGTCGGATTCGCGGATGAACGGTATGCAGGCTGGTGTCGATTTGTATCAGGATCAGAGCTGGCGGGCAGGGGTTTACACCACTGTGCTGGATATCGATACCAACTATCAGGGCGCGAATTCCGGCGGTTATGGTCCGGCGGGTTACACCTCGGATACTGCGTTCTATCTTGGCGGGTACGCCACCTGGACGGCGGATAATGGTTTCTACGTCGATAACGTGTTGCAGTACGGCAATCACAGCATTGATCTGACCATGCCGGGCAGTCACGATTCGCTGAGCCCGGACGGCAATACCTATATTGCGTCGGTCGAAGTGGGTAAACCGTATCAGCTGGGTGACAGCAGCTGGGCGCTGGAACCACAGGCACAGCTCATCTGGCAGCACAGTGATTTCGACAGCGTGATCATTCCGGGCGATGCCAAAACCCGTGCCTCAGTCAGTGCGGACGATGCGGTAATTGGCCGTCTCGGCGTGCGTCTGACAACGCAATACGACACCGAACACGGCACAGTGAAGCCGTATGTGCGGGTTAACTTGTGGCAGGAATTGTCAGACGGCAGCGACACCACCACCTACGTGAATACCAGCAACAACGCCGGTGAAACGTCACTGACGTCCGATCAGCGTTACAGCAGTACGGAAGTGGCGCTCGGTGCAACGTGGGCGGCGACCAGTGAAGTGCAGGCGTATACCGAAGTGGGTAAAAGCTACCAGAACGGCGGCTCGAAAAGTCAAATTTCCAATGACGTGAGCGGCACGGTCGGGATAAAAATCCGCTTCTGATGGCAGGGCAAGGATGCCCTTTGATTTTATATTGCGTTGAGGGGACGAAAAAAAGCCCAACAAAAAGCCCGTATCAAAACGGGCTTTTTGTTTAATGCTTAAAGTTACTGCGCAGCGGCAGACTTATTTTTTCTTACTCATTTTTTCTTATAGACGTCAGCATTGCCGTGAATTTTGTTTTTGGTGTTGCCTGAGGTTAATACGATAACATCACCGCCTTTTTTATCTGCCTTTTTGGACAGATCTTCCAGCGCGCCAGACTGAGACGTTTTATTCGAGGTGCTGACCGTACCGATTTTGGTGTACTCAGATTCTACTTTTTCGAAGTCGGCCTTTTTCATCAACTGAGCAGAAAAAGCGCTGGAAGAAATCAAGCCGGCCAGAGCCACTGCGATAACGACGCTAATTTTTTTCATGTATGCCTCAAATGTCAGA
>Ga0308159_1005088_pt1 | contig 11406 bp, 7 predicted proteins | sample PhyCR1_FD_201040 | JGI IMG/M metagenome (GOLD analysis project Ga0308159, IMG submission 201040) | Phyllosphere microbial communities from UC Gill Tract Community Farm, Albany, California, United States - DLSLC.R1 | ecosystem: Host-associated > Plants > Phyllosphere > Unclassified | place: USA...
AAGTCCTACAAGAGCTTGCCGCTCAACCTCTACCATATCCAGCTGAAGTTCCGCGACGAGATCCGCCCGCGTTTCGGCACCATGCGCTCGCGCGAATTCCTGATGAAGGATGCCTATTCCTTCGATCTCAACAAGGAAGACGCCGTCCATTCGTATAACAAGATGTTCGCGGCCTATCTGCGCACCTTCGATCGGCTGGGCCTGCGCGCCATTCCGATGCGTGCCGATACCGGCCCGATCGGTGGCAACCACAGTCACGAGTTCATCATCCTTGCGGAAACCGGTGAGTCGGAAGTCTTCTCGCACCGCGACTTCGTCAATTTCGACATTCCCGGCGAAGACACCGATTTCGACGATGTCGCCGGCATGCAGGCGATCTTTGACAAGTGGACATCGGTCTACGCTGCAACGTCCGAAATGCACGACGAATCGGCCTTCGATCAGATCCCGGATGCCGATCGCCTCTCTGCCCGCGGCATCGAAGTCGGCCATATCTTCTATTTCGGCACGAAATATTCCGAGCCGATGGGCGCAAAGGTGCAGGGCCCTGATGGCAAGGAACATCTTGTCCACATGGGATCCTACGGCATCGGGCCGACACGCCTTGTTCCCGCCATCATCGAAGCATCGCATGACGATAACGGAATCATCTGGCCGGCATCCGTTGCGCCGTTCGATGTCGTGGTGATCAACATGAAGCCCGGTGACGAGGCATGCGATCGTCTGTCGGAAGATCTCTACGCAAAGCTCAACAAGGCCGGTAAGGACGTGCTGCTTGACGATACCGACGAACGCGCCGGCACCAAGTTCGCGACAGCGGATCTGATCGGTGTTCCGGTACAGATAATCGTCGGTCCGCGCTCCGCCGCCAACGGCGAGGTCGAGGTCAAGGACCGCAAGTCCGCAGCCCGTGACGTCATGACGCTCGAAGCGGCGCTCAACCGCGTCGCCGGATGATCGGACACCGACGTCTTGCCGGGCCAGTCTGACGACAGGCTAGGCAGGCATATCTGATACAGCAGCGCGGGAAGCCTCCCGCGCGCTCCATGTGTAAGGAAGCGTGAATGGCGAGCATCGCGACGAGTGGTGAACCAGAGAAGGTCGACAAGTCTCCGCGGGCTGGCGCTTTCTCGTCGTTCGAGCGAATGGTCGCCTGGCGCTACCTGCGCTCGCGCCGCAAGGAAGCCTTCATCTCGGTCATCGCGGGCTTTTCTTTCGTCGGCATCATGCTTGGCGTCGCGACACTGATCATCGTGATGGCGGTCATGAACGGCTTTCGCACCGAGCTCATTTCCCGCATTCTCGGCATCAACGGCCACATGGTGATCCAGCCGATCGACCAGCCGTTCACCGATTACGCCGAACTGACCAAGAAATTCGCTGCCGTTCCCGGCGTCAAGATGGCCCTGCCGCTTGTCGAGGGGCAGACGCTGGCATCCGGCAAGGGTGGCGCCGGTTCCGGCGCTCTTGTGCGCGGCGTACGGCCGGAAGACCTTGAGAAGGTCACGGAAGTTGCTGGTAATATCAAGCAGGGCGATATCGTCGGCTTCGCGTCGGGGCAGGGCGTTCTTGTCGGCTCCAGGCTTGCCTCGCAGCTCGGCATCTCGGCCGGCGACCAGATCACGCTGATTTCGCCCGAAGGCGACGTGACACCGATGGGTGTCAATCCGCGCGTTAAATCCTATCCCGTGTCCGGCGTTTTCGAGATCGGCATGTCGGAATACGACGCGACGATCATCTACATGCCGCTTGAGGAATCGCAGCTCTATTTCAATGCCGAAGGGCTGGTGCAGTCGATCGAACTGTTCATCGATCACCCCGACAATGTCGAGGACATGCGTCCGCTGGTGGAGCAGGCTGCCGGTCGCCAGATTTTCATCACCGACTGGCGTCAGCGCAACCAGACCTTCTTCTCGGCGCTTCAGGTTGAACGCAACGTGATGTTCATGATCCTGACGCTGATCGTGCTGGTCGCGGCACTGAACATCATCTCGGGCCTGATCATGCTGGTGAAGGACAAGGGCTCCGATATCGCAATCCTGCGCACGATGGGCGCGAGTTCCGGCGCCATCATGCGGATCTTCTTCATGACGGGTGCTGCTATCGGCATCGTTGGCACGTTTGCCGGCGTCGCGCTCGGCGTTATCGTCTGCCTCAACATCGAATCGATCCGACAGTTCTTCTCCTGGGTCTCGGGCACCATCCTCTTTGATCCGGAGCTCTATTTCCTCAGCCAGCTTCCGGCCGAAATGAGTTTTGGCGAGACCTTCTCGGTCGTCATCATGGCGCTGGTCCTGTCCTTCTTCGCCACCATTTTCCCGGCATGGAGAGCCTCGAAGCTCGATCCTGTCCAGGCCCTCCGATACGAATAGGTCTCCATGGCTGTCCCGCGTAAAACCGTCCTCAATCTCTCAGGCGTCGAACGTCACTACGGCCAGGGGGAGACGAGCCTGTCGATCCTCAACGGGGCAGACTTCTCGCTCGTGAGCGGCGAGATCGTGGCGCTCGTCGCCCCGTCCGGTACCGGCAAATCGACGCTCTTGCATCTGGCAGGCCTGCTTGAACATCCGGACGCTGGCGATGTGACGATCGGCGGTCGGGCCTGCAACGGTTTGTCGGATGAAGAGCGCACCTCGATCCGTCGCTCCGACATCGGCTTCGTCTACCAGTTTCACCATCTCCTGCCGGAATTCTCGGCGATCGAGAACATCATGATGCCGCAGTTGATTGGCGGCCTTTCGAAGGGGGAAGCGCGCGAACGCGCGGGCCAGCTTCTCGATTACATGCGAATCGGTCATCGCGGCGAACACCGCCCGTCGGAACTGTCGGGTGGTGAACAGCAGCGCGTGGCGATTGCCCGTGCGGTGGCCAACGCGCCCCGCCTTTTGCTGGCCGACGAACCCACCGGCAATCTCGACCCGAAGACGGCATCCTACGTGTTCGAAGCGCTGGAGGCGCTGGTGCGCCAGTCAGGGCTTGCTGCCCTGATTGCCACCCACAATCATGATCTCGCTGCCCGCATGGATCGTCGCGTCACGATCGAAGGCGGCAAAGTCATCGAGTTCTAGCGAACGCACTGATTTCCAAAGCTGCCCCTGATCCGATAGTGTCCATCGTCACATCCTCGAAGGGGCGTGCGATGGACACTGCGGCCGTGGAATGACGTCACGTCAGCGATCCGCAGCGATGGCTGGCGTTTGGCTGCCGACCGCGTGCGTCGGCCGGCAACGGCTTGGTCCTATGGAGCGCTGGTTACCTCCAGCCAGCAAGCAGCATTAACCATCGGTCAGAATCTTCTATTCCCGTTTTGTTCTACTATTGACGTTGGCACGAAAAGAGAACAAAGTGCCAACATAAACGAACACGGGAGACGACGATGACTGACCTTCTTCGTGATATTGCCGCATTCGCCTCCATTGCAACTTTCGTTGCCAGCTTGTCGATGATCATGCTGGTGATGTGAGCCGGTCCGTGCTCGCCCAGCTGGCGGGCGCAAGTGGAAAGAGGTTGAGAAGACCATTCTTGACTCGACTCTGAAGCCCCCGCGCCGGACAATGACCCGATTCAAGGAATGGGTATCAGATGGCGGACGCAGCGACTTTACAATCGGAATCGGAGGATTTGGGAGCGACGCCACAGTTCGTGCATCTGCGCGTCCATTCCGCCTATTCGCTTCTGGAAGGTGCGCTGCCGCTTAAGAAAATCCTCTCCAAGGCCATCGCGGACAATCAGCCCGCGATCGCCGTCACCGATACCAACAATCTCTTCGTCGCGCTGGAATTCGCCCAAAAATCCATCGGTGATGGCATTCAGCCGATCATCGGTTGCCAGCTGTCGATTGACATGGAGGATCAGCCAGACGAGCGCCGCAACGGCCATTTGGCGAAGCTGCCGGCAATCGTTGTGCTTGCCGCCAATGCCAAGGGATACGAGCGGCTGGTGGATCTCGTCAGCCGTGCCTATCTCGATGGAGAAGGGCAGGCGGCAACGCATATCTGCCGCGCCTGGCTCGAAGATGGCGGCACCGAAGGACTGATCGCGCTGACAGGTGCTGCCGGTGGCCCTGTCGACATGGCAATGAAGGATGGCAACACCGTACTCGCAAAGGCGCGCCTCCTGTCATTGAAGCAGGCCTTTGGCGATCGTCTGTATATTGAACTGCAGCGTCACGGCACTTACGACCGCCGTCATGAGCAGCGGATGATCGATCTTGCCTACGACCAGGATGTGCCGCTGGTCGCGACCAATGAGGCCTTCTTCCCGGGCAAGTCCGATTACGACGCTCATGATGCCCTGATGGCCGTCGCGCACAATGCGATCGTATCCGACGATACCCGTTTCCGTTTGACGCCCGATCATTACCTGAAGAGCCGTGCCGAAATGGCAAAGCTGTTCGCCGATCTGCCGGAAGCGCTCGAAAACACGGTCGAGATCGCCAAGCGCTGCTCGTTCATCCTGAAGACCCGCAGCCCGATCCTGCCGCGCTTCACCGGCGCCACCGATGATCCGGCAGAAGCGGAGCGGGCCGAAACGGCGGAGCTGCGCCGTCAGTCGGTCGAAGGCCTCGAGAACCGGATGGCCGAACTCGGTATCACCGCGGGCTTCACCGAGCAGGATTATCGCGAACGGCTCGATTTCGAGCTCGGCGTCATCGAGAAGATGAAGTTTCCGGGCTACTTCCTGATCGTTGCCGACTTCATCAAATGGGCAAAGCTGCAGAACATCCCGGTCGGTCCGGGCCGCGGTTCCGGTGCAGGCTCGCTGGTTGCCTATGCGCTGACGATCACCGACGTCGATCCGCTGCGCTTCTCTTTGCTGTTCGAACGCTTCCTCAATCCCGACCGCGTCTCGATGCCCGACTTCGACATCGACTTCTGCCAGGATCGCCGCGAAGAGGTGATCCGCTACGTGCAGCGCAAATATGGCCGCGAGCAGGTAGCGCAGATCATCACCTTCGGTTCGCTACAGGCCCGCGCAGCACTGCGCGACGTCGGCCGCGTTCTCGAAATGCCCTATGGCCAGGTCGATCGCATCTGCAAACTGGTGCCCAACAACCCGGCCAATCCGACCACCTTGGCAAAGGCGATCGAGGAAGAGCCGAAGTTTCAGGAAGAGGTCGACAAGGAGCCGGTCGTTGGCCGTCTTCTCGATATCGCCCAGAAGATCGAAGGTCTCTACCGCCACGCCTCGACCCACGCCGCCGGTATCGTCATCGGTGACCGCCCGCTGTCGAAGCTGGTGCCGATGTACCGCGATCCGCGCTCCGACATGCCGGTCACCCAGTTCAACATGAAATGGGTCGAGCAGGCGGGTCTGGTAAAGTTCGACTTTCTCGGCCTGAAGACGCTGACGGTTCTGAAGACCGCGGTCGAATTCTGCAAGAAGCGCGATATCGTCGTGGATCTCGCCAAGATCCCGCTCGATGACGAACTGACCTACCAGATGCTGTCGCGCGGCGAGACCGTCGGCGTGTTCCAGGTAGAAAGCGCCGGCATGCGCAAGGCGCTGATCGGCATGAAACCGGACTGTATCGAGGACATTATTGCGCTGGTGGCGCTCTATCGCCCGGGTCCGATGGAAAACATCCCGACCTACAATGCCCGCAAGCACGGCGAGGAAGAAATCGAATCGGTCCATCCGTCGATCGATTATCTGCTCAAGGAAACCCAGGGCGTCATCGTCTACCAGGAACAGGTGATGCAGATCGCCCAGGTCCTGTCGGGCTATTCGCTCGGCGAAGCCGACCTTCTGCGGCGCGCCATGGGCAAGAAGATCAAGGCCGAGATGGACCAGCAGAGCGAGCGCTTTGTCAGTGGCGCCATCAAGAACGGCGTGTCGAAGCCACAGGCGAAGAACATCTTCGAACTGCTGGCGAAGTTCGCCAACTACGGCTTCAACAAGTCGCATGCCGCCGCCTACGCCATCGTCTCCTACCAGACGGCCTATATGAAGGCGCATTACCCGGTCGAGTTCCTCGCCGCGTCGATGACCTACGATATGGCGAACACCGAAAAGCTGAACGATTTCCGCGAAGACGCGGGACGGCTCGGCATCAAGGTCATTCCGCCATCGGTCCAGACCTCGTTCCGCCGCTTCGAGACGGGCGACAACCGCATCTATTACGCGCTCGCTGCCATCAAGGGCGTCGGCGAAAACGCCGTCGATCACATCGTCGAGGTCCGAGGCGACACGCCCTTTGCTTCGATCGAGGATTTCTGCCTGCGCATCGACCCGAAGCAGATCAACCGCCGCGTCTTCGAAAGCCTCAACGCTGCCGGCGCCTTCGATTGCTTCGGCTTCGATCGGGCGCAGCTCAGCGCCGGGATGGACCGCGTCATCGGCTATGCCCAGCGCGCCCAGGAGGAGAAGGTCTCCGGCCAGTCCGATTTCTTCGGCTCGGGCGCGGCCAGTGGTCCGGAAAAACTGGTTCTTCCGACCTTCAATCCGTGGATGCCGTCGGAAATGCTGATGCGCGAGTATCAGGTGCTCGGCTTCTACCTGTCGGCCCATCCGCTCGATACCTACGGTGCGGTGCTCGACAAGATGCGCGTCCAGACCTTCGCCGACTTCTCGACGGCTGTGAGGGCAGGCGCCACGGCCGGACGTCTTGCCGGGACCGTCACCGGTCGCCAGGAACGCAAGACGCGCACCGGCAACAAGATGGGCATCGTCATGTTTTCCGATTCCACCGGTCAGTTTGAGGCGGTGCTGTTTTCCGAAGCGCTTGCTCAGTACCGCGATCTGCTTGAGCCCGGAAAATCGCTTGTCATCACCGTTCAGGCCGACGAGCGTCCGGAAGGCATTGGCCTGCGGATCCAGACGGTGCAGTCGTTGGAGGAACAGTCGGTCCGCATGCAGAAGGCGCTGCGGGTCTTCGTGCGCGACTCAGGGCCGCTGAAGACGGTCGCCCGGCATCTTAATGCCCGCGGCGATGGCCTCGTCTCGTTTATCGTCATCAAGGATGATGGCAAGCGCGAGATCGAGGTGGAACTGACGGAACGGTATCGTATCTCGCCGGAAATCGCCGCCGCTCTGAAGGCGGCGCCCGGTGTGCTGGATGTGGAACTGGTCTAACCGACCGCGGTGGCGTTGGCCTCAGTAGAGGCCGACGCCGCCTTGGTAACGGATGACACTGCGCTTGGCGCGCGGCTCGGCGGCAGGCGTTGAGCCAATATCCTGAACTGCCACCATCTCGCTTTTCGACGACTTGGTCAGCGTGACGAAATCGGTGCCCTTGCCGGTCTCCGGTCCAAGCGATTCGTCGTTGATCGTGACCGACGTCCCATCCGCCATCAGCGTCTCGATCCGGTCGCGCACGTCCTGCGAAATCTCGATCCGGTCGAGTGCGGCTTTCGCGGCACCCGGCAGTTTCGCATCGGCCGCCATGGTGATCCCCAGCCGCTTCATCGTCGCATCGGACAGCACGTTCGGCAACGTCACCGCGTGCCAATCGGCTGATTCGATCGAGCGATCGATCTTGTCGACAGTGAAGAGATGCGTGCCGAGGGCCACTTCCGGCGCCTTGATGCCGACAGGGGCCTCAAACAGCGGTTCGAAATTCTGCCGCACCATGATCTGGCCGGCGGGTGGCTTCGGCTGGCCGGCAGAGGCGTAGAGCGCGTCGATGAACTCGCCGCTTATCATCGGGCCCGTCTGCTTCAGGCCTTTCCAGCGCTTGAAGCCGGCAACGGCGCTGCGGGTCAGCGGTCCGACATAGCCGTCGGAGCCGCCGGTCTCAAAGCCCATTTCTTCCAGCAACTTCTGGGCGTCCATCAGCGTCTCGCGGTCGGTACGCCGCGTGATCAGGATGCGCAGCGCGTGCGTCTGCGCTTCCTCGAGATCATCAGGTTGCGGCGGAAGAGCATCCGTGGCGCGGTTTGGATTGGCTGGCGCGACATTCATCGCCACTTCGACCGGCTTCTTCGGCGAGGCCTTGATCGATGCGGTGCGAAGATCGACATCGGTCATCAGCGCGCCGGCAGGCAAAGGCTTGCGCGGCGAAAACAGCACGACGTCCTCGATGCGCTGCGGCACCACGTCCGCATCGGTCACGATCACATGCGCACCACGCTCGGTCAGGCCGTAAAGCTTGGTCGCAAAACCGCTCGGCAGGCGCACGCAGCCGTGCGACGCCGGATAGTTCGGAACGTTGCCCTCGTGCAGCGCGATACCTGACCAGGTGATTCGCTGCATGAACGGCATCGGTGCATTCGAATAGATGTTCGACTCGTGGTATTTCCGCTTCTCAAGGATGGAGAAGATGCCGGTCGGCGTATCGTGCCCGGCCTTGCCGCTCGATATCCGCGACCTGGCGACCACGGTCTCGCCCTCGTAGACGGTCAGCGACTGCTTGTCCTTGGAAACGATGATCTGCAGGGGAACACTGTCCGCTGCAAACGCTGGAGGCGACAGCATCGTCGCGGACATCAGACAGAACCCCAAAACCAGGCGACGCATCATGCTAAACCTCATACGCAAAACTTGAGCCGCATTTTACCGAGCGAGGTTTAACGAAGGTTTGCATCCGCGCTGATCTCGTCACGTTTAGCAGGAAAAATTTAATCACGTTTGATTGAAACTATCGGTCGCGGCGCTTGTCGCCAAACGTATAGCCGGTCTCGACGGCCGCAGCTCCGAACTTCTCACGCAGCTTGTCCATGGCCGCTTCCGCCGCAGCCCGGCGTCCGGCCTGCACATCCACGAGATCGGGCGGATCTGCACGGGCAGGGTCGGTCAGATCGGTGACGCCGATCCCGAGCAGGCGAAATTTTGTACCATCCGTCTCCCGCTCCAGCATGGAGATACCGGTGCGAAAGATGCGGTCGGCAAGCTGGGTCGGGTCTTCCAGCCGCTTGTTGCGGGTGCGGCTCTTGAACTCCGCGGTCTTCAATTTCAACACCACCGTCTGGCCTGCAAGGTCCTCGCTCTTCAGTCGTTTAGACACCTTTTCCGAAAGCCGGCGCATGATCGGGACCAGGTCGTCGTGGAGGGAGATGTCGTCGAAGAACGTGGTCTCGGCCGACACGCTTTTCGCCGGGTCGTTGAGATGCACCTCGCGGTCGTCTATACCGTGAGACAAACGATAGAGGCGCTGGCCCATCGTGCCGTAGCGGCGCATCAGGTCGGCCTCTTTCATGGCTTGCAGCTGCCCGATGGTGCGGATGCCGTCCGCCTCCAGCGTCGCATCAAAAGCCCGGCCGACGCCCCAGATCGTCGTGACCGGTCGGGTCGCCAGAAACTCCACGGCCTCAGCGCGACCGATCACCGAAAAACCCCGCGGCTTTTCGAGGTCGGAAGCGACCTTGGCGAGGAACTTGCAGTAGGAGAGCCCGACGGAAATACTGATGCCAATCTCGGATTCGACGCGTTTTGCGAGCTTTGCGAGAATGCGGCTGGGCTGATCGTGGTGCAGACGCTGGGTGCCTGCCAGTTCCAGAAACGCCTCGTCGATCGAGATCGGCTGCACCAGCGGCGTCAGATCCATCATCATCTGCCGCACCTGTCGGCCGGCAGTCACGTATTTCTCCATGTTCGGCTTGATGACGACCGCATCCGGGCAGAGTTCGAGCGCCTTGAACATCGGCATTGCCGACCGGACGCCGCTGATGCGGGCGATGTAGCAGGCGGTCGACACCACGCCGCGCTTGCCGCCGCCAATGATCACCGGCTTGTCCACAAGGCTCGGGTCGTCGCGTTTCTCGATGGTGGCGTAAAAGGCATCGCAGTCGATATGCGCAAGCGTCAGGTCATGAAGTTCGCGGTGATACACCAGCCGTGGACTGCCGCAGGCGCGACACCGTCGCACCTCTGCCTTCTGCTCGGTAAAGCAGTCTCGACAGAAGCCGGGCTTGTGATTTGGTACGACTGTCATCGGCGGAACAAAGGTTGAACATTCCGACAATAGGCCGTAAGCTGCAACCTCTCAAGAGTAGAGCGCACATCCTTCAACCACTATTTTGCGGTTCGATGATGCGGGATGTGGGACAGGATGTAGGCGTCGATCATCTCTGCGGCATGCGGCCAGTCTGTGGCCCGGATGATCGGTTGATCAGGCTTCGGAGCAAGCTGGTGCAGAGGACTGTCCGGCATCATGTGAATCAGCAGGCAGTTCTCGACGTGGTCGCGGACCGAATGCAGGTTGTGGGCCATGTCATCGATAAAGACCGAGGGAAGGGGGCGCGCGGCATGGATCATTTGCATGACAGGGCCTTTCTTCTCCTCCGTCGCGACGAGAGGGAAGGTGAGGTCGAGCCGGTCGAGAAGCCGGCGACGCTGTTCCTGATAGCGTGGCGGCATGGCAGTGAGGAAGATGACGTCTGCAGCCTTACCGATCGCCTTAAGGGTCTCGATCGAAAGCGCAGAGGGCGTCTGCCAGTCTTCCTGGCGGTCGAAGAACGCGCCGATCAGGCGTTTGACGTCCGCTTCCTCGATAGGGACCTGCGTTTCGACCGAAACGATATTGCCGGTGAGGCGGAAGGAGCGCGGCAGCAGCTCCAGCCCCTCTGCCTTGATGAACTCGGTGAAAGGTGCCGCGAAGTCCAGAACGACGTCATCGACGTCGCATACGACCAGCGGGCGGTCGCCCAGTTGGACATGGGAGAAATCGAGGGCAACGCCGGAAGAGTTCTCCATCTCAGTAGTCGCCCGAATCGAGTGCAGGCTTGGAATAATAGTGTGAGGCTGCGGCGACCGTTTCTGGTCTCGTCTCAGTCGCTTCGCAAAAAGCCATCAGGGTCGGTTCGTGGCTCATCAGGAAATCGATCATTCCGCCGAGAAAGCCCGGATCGTCGATCACAGAACGCAGCTGACCGGGCTGGAGACCGGACAGCGCCAGAAACCTTGAAAACATGTCGGGCTCGTCCGCAAGCCAGCTGAGGATTGCGCCGGCCGTCTCTTCGGGGGCTGCGGCGGGTGCCTTGTTATTCAACGGATCGAACCTCATCGCCTGCTCAAGTTACCTATTTCTCAACCAAATGCCCTTAACGTGTGCGGCCAGCGGCTGAAAGAATCTCGTATTCGGAAAGCTTATAGACTGAAAGCACGCTTGCAAGGCGCGATTTAAGGAACGGATCGGCATGCCCAAACGGGTCATGATTGTCGAAGACAACGAGCTGAACATGAAGCTCTTCCGCGATTTGATCGAAGCGTCCGGCTACGAGACGATCCAGACGCGCAATGGCATGGAGGCGTTGGATCTTGCCCGCCGTCACCGTCCGGATCTGATCCTGATGGATATCCAGCTGCCCGAAGTATCGGGTCTGGAAGTGACCAAGTGGCTGAAGGAAGACGACGAACTGCACGTCATACCGGTCATCGCCGTCACCGCATTCGCGATGAAGGGCGACGAGGAACGAATCCGACAGGGCGGGTGCGAAGCCTATGTTTCGAAGCCCATCTCGGTGCCGA
>Ga0308159_1005093_pt1 | contig 11394 bp, 7 predicted proteins | sample PhyCR1_FD_201040 | JGI IMG/M metagenome (GOLD analysis project Ga0308159, IMG submission 201040) | Phyllosphere microbial communities from UC Gill Tract Community Farm, Albany, California, United States - DLSLC.R1 | ecosystem: Host-associated > Plants > Phyllosphere > Unclassified | place: USA...
TACGTCGATCTGGTCTGGACGCCGCGCTCGAACCTGGCGCTCTATGGCCGCACGCTGGATGTGCCGGAGGCGATGGCCCAGGGCATCCCCATCGCGCTGGGCACCGACTGGCTGTTCACCGGATCCATGACGCTCCCGCGCGAGGCGGATTGCGCGCTGACGTACATGCATGCGATCGGCCATGCGCTGACCGGACGGCAACTCTGGACGATGATGACCGTGAACGGCGCCCGCGCCCTTGGCGCGGCCGATCGGCTGGGCCGGATCGCACCGGGCATGGCCGCCGATCTGATCCTGGTCGAACCTCGCGATGCCCGGGATGGCGATCCTTACACCGCCGTCGCCACCGCCGGACCAGGCCAGATGCTGGCCATCCTGCGCGGCGGGCAAGTGCTCTCGGGAGAAGCGAGCCTTGTTTCCGCATGGCAGCCAGCGCCCTGTGACCCGGTGGAGATCGACGGGCATGCAAAAAGCGTCTGCATCTCGCAGGACGCGGGCCCGGGCTATGCCGCGCTCAAGGAGAAAGCCGATGCGGCGGGCCTATGGCCGGCCTTCTTCGCAAAGGCTCCTCCGCTGGAGCCGGTGTGCCGCGTCGCGGCGACCACTCCTCCCGATCGACACTGAAACGCACGGGGACTGATCCGGGCCGCGCTGCAGGCGGGCAATTCCTGCCTGCCTGCGGCGCCGCCTTGCGTCACACCATCGCCGCTTCGCGCTGGCGGCTTTTCATCAGCGGCTGGATGCGGGTGCCGAAATTCTCGACCCCTTGCACGAAGTCGTCGAACGTCAGCAGCACGCCGCCGGTCCCCGGCACCTGCGCCATCTCGTCCAGCATGCGCGCAATGCTGGCGTAAGACCCCACCAACGTGCCCATATTGATGTTGATCGCCCCTTCGGCCGCCGCCAGCTGACGCACGTTGGTGGTCTTGGACACGTTGTCCTTGCCGCCCTGCTCCTGCAGCCAGGCGATCGCTTCCACGTCGAGGCCGTCCTTGTAGTGCTGCCACTTGGCCTGCGCCGCCTCGTCGGTCTCGTCGGCGATGACCATCATCAGCACGAACGTTTCGACCGATCGTCCGGTGCGGGCCGTGGCGGCGGCAAGGCGGTCGTTGACCGACGCGAACGCAGTGGGCGTGTTGACGCCCTTGCCGAGACAGAACGAATAGTCGGCATATTTCGCCGAGAAGGCCAGGCCTTCATCGGAGCTGCCCGCGCAGATGATCTTCATGCCGTCGCTGGGCCGGGGGCTGACGCGGCAGTCCTCCATCGTGTAGAAATCGCCCTTGAGGTCGGACACGCCGGTGTCCCACAGATCGCGCAGGACCTGCGCATATTCGGAGAGCATGTCGTAGCGATGCGCGAAATGCTCGTCGCCCGGCCACAGACCCATCTGGTCGTATTCGGCCCGCTGCCAGCCGGTGACGAGGTTCACCCCAAAGCGCCCCGGCGCGATGGAATCGATGGTGGAGGCCATCCGCGCAACGATTGCCGGCGGTAGCGTCAGGGTGGCGGCAGTGGCGAACAACTGGATCTTGCTGGTCACGGCGGCAAGACCGGACATCAGCGTGAAGCTCTCCAGGTTGTGTTCCCAGAACTGGGTCTTGCCGCCGAAACCCCGCAGCTTGATCATCGAGAGCGCGAAATCCATGCCATAGGCTTCGGCTTTCTGGACGATGGCCTTGTTCAACTCGAAGCTCGGCATGTACTGCGGGGCATTCTCGGAAATCAGCCAACCGTTGTTGCCGATGGGAATGAAGACGCCGACTTTCATATGCTCTTGTCCTGTCAATGGTGCGCAGGAGCGGCCAGGAAGGCCGTCACCTGCTTCTCGAACCAGTCCTGTTGCGTGATGTTGATGGCATGGCCGCCGACGTTGCCGACCGCTCGGGCCACCTGCGCGCACGTCAGCGCATCGCCCAGAGCGACCGAGCGGCTGGCCGGGACCAGCATGTCGTCCAGGGCCGAGACTAGCAGCACACGGCATCTCACATCGCCCAGCCGCGCCCGCAAGTCCGTGCCGGTCAGCGCATCCATGCGGGCGAACAGTGTCGGCTCGCTTTGAAAACCCTCCGCGTGCGCCCGTGCCTGGCGGTCGAGTTCGGGAAGGTGGCCGGCAATCCATTCCGCCGGATAAAGAAACAGCGGCTGCGCCGTCAGGTAGGCGAGCGCCCCCTGGGTCCGCATGATCCCCTTGCGCACTTCCATGCAGCGCACGAAGTGCGGGTCGGGCGCATCCCAGCCATTGATGACGATGACGGAGCGCACGCGATCCGGCGACGAGATCGCCAGTTGCAGCGCGGCCATCCCGCCCGCCGCATGACCCATGACATCCGCCGCATCCATCGACAGGCCGTCGAGCACGCTCCGCAGATCGTGCGCCATGTGTTCAAGGCCATAGGCCTGGGGAATGGCGCGGTCGCTTTCACCCGTCCCTCGCTGGTCGTATGTGATCACGCAGTGCGTGCGGCTCAACGTGCCGAGATGCGGCCGCCAATAGCCGCCCTGCCCGCCGAGACCGGCGGAAAGCAGCAGCGCGGGCCTTTCCCGGTCCCCCCAGGTTTCCACGTGAAGTCCGTCGATGCGATGGACTTCATGGACCGCGCCCGCATTTACCTCCCGGTCAGGTGCCGACATGCGCCACGCTCGCGATCTCCACCAGACAGTCTGCCTTGACCAGGCCGCACTGCAGGCAATAGCGCGCCGGCTTTTCGCCCGGGAAGTATTCGGCGTAAACCTCGTTGACCGCGGCATAGTTGGCGAGATCGGTGATGAACACGTGATTGAAGGTGACGTCGGCCATGGTCCCGCCTGCCGCCTCGATGACGGTCTTGATCGTTTCGAGCACCAGCCGCGTCTGCCCCGCAGCATCGCCGACATGCCCCACGCTGCCGTCGGGCAGCAGCGGAAGGATGCCGGAGACATAGACGATCCCGTCGGCCACGGCTGCCAGGCTGTAAGGCGCGAGCGGCGGCGCGAAACCGGGCGGATTGATGGTGCCTTTGGGCATGCATGGTCTCCCTATCGCCTCCGCGCCACTGCGCGGAGGGTTTCATCAGATGCAGGTATTCGGTGCGACCCGAAGGTGACGGCCAACCGTCAGAAGCTGAATTTCACGCCGATGCGCACGCCCCACAGCGAGTAGCGGGTCTGGTTGTTGACCGCGGGCTTGGCGAAGGAGGAGTAACGGTACTGGGTGCAATTGCTGCCCGACATCGCCGCGCAGGCCACGTTCACCACGTTGGCAAGATAGGGCGAATTGACCTGCTTGAGCGCGCTCCAGTCCGAATTGATGAAGTTGAGCACATTCTCCATGTCCGCGAACAGCTTGATCCGGCTGTCCCCGACGAAGACCGGGATCTCCTGTTCGGCATGGACGTCGATCTTGAGGAAATTCGGAGAGCGTTCGGAGTTCTTCTTGACGACCGCACCCTCCTTGAGCCCCTTGTCCTTCACGAATGCGGCAACGGCATCGTAAGTCGCCTGGCTGTCGTAAGTGACCAGCGGATCGCCGGTCATGCCGCCGCTCACGTTGGGAACGTACCACAGCATGTTGGCATAGCTGGACACCACGCCGAAGATGTTGCGCGCGGCCGTACCCGCAGCATTGTCGTACATCGTCAGGCTGTAGGGCCGGCCCGAGCGCCATTCGCCGAACAGGTTGATCCGGGTCGCCATGTCGCCGAAGAACTTGTGCTCGTAATCGACCGCCAGCTTCACCGAATTGCGCACCTGGTAGATCGAGGTGCCATACGCCGACCCGTTCGGGTCCACGGTCGCCTGACCGCTGTACGATCCGCCGACGGTGGTGCCGATGATCGGGTTCAGGTCCTTGATGTCCTGGAATGTGTACGACAGGTTGGTGTGGACATCACCGAACTGCTTGTCGACATGGGCGATGGCAACGAAGCTGCGGCCCTTGTCCGTGTTCGTCAGCATCATGTCCTGGTTGTTGGTCGCCACGCCGTTCAGCGGACCGTAGCGGGTGCGGCCGTCGGGCATGGTGCCGATCGCCACCGATCGAAGGTCGGTATAGGTGAAGGCGTTCTCGACCTTGGAATAGAGCAGATCGCCTCCGACCACCCAGCCGTCGCCCAGCGCCCCCATGTCGAGCGCATATTCGGCCGAAAGCGATGCCTTCCAGCTGGACGCGGGCTTGATGCCCGGGGCCATCGTATTGGTCGCCGCCATGCTGAGCGCGCCCGTGTTCGCCTGGACATAGTCGTAGACGGTCTGCGGGATGCCGTTCTGCACATTGGTCAGCGCATCGTTGCACAGCGAGGCGCTGACGTTGCACGACCCGTCGGCGTTGCGGGTGAACGTCACCACGTTGCTGGCGACGCCGGTGTTGGAAAAGCTGTTCGAGAGGAACACTTCGGGCGTGCCGCCGCCATACTTGCCCGCGCTGCCGCGCAGGGTCAGCCGATCGGTCGCACGGTAGGTGAAGCCGAAGCGCGGCTGCAGGATGCCCTGCCCGTCGAAGGTCTGCTGGTTGGAGAAGCCATAGCGCGCGTGGTAGAACTGATTGAAGGTCTGGTGACTTGGCGATGCCATCAGATCGTAGCGCAGGCCGAAGGTGACGTTCAGCGTCGGATCGATGTCCCACGCATCCTGCAGCGCGAACACGAAGTTGTCGGTCTTGTAACGCGCCGCCGCATCGTCCTCGTCGCCTGTGACCGAGCTGCGCAGGACCAGTTGCTGCGCGGTGCCCGCGTTATAGTCCTGCAGGGAGTCGAAGTAGTAATATCCCAGCGATGCCGGCAGGAACAGGTTGTAGACGTCGAAGTGCGAATAAGCGGCATAGCCCTTCAGCGAATGGTTGCCCGAAGTCAGGCGCAGGGTGACGTCCGCACCGTAGTTCTTGTACTGCAGATAGTTGGAATGGCGGAACTGATCGGCACCGAAGGAGACACGGCCGGTTCCCGCGGTGCAGGTGATCGGCGTGGAATTGGTCGTCGGATCAAGGCAGACGTTGAAGCTGCCCAGCGATCGGCCGCCCACGGGGTCCTGCGTGCGCTTGGTGTCGCGATAATTGACGCGCACTTCGGTGGAGAAATCCGAACTCCAGTCGGAGTTGAGCGAGACGATGCCGGAATCGACCTTTTCGCCCAATCTGTAGAACGAGGAAAGCAGTCCCAGCGACGGCGTCGAGGTCGACGTATTGGCGCCGGTCGCAAGCACCTGGCTGCCTTCGTTGTGCACGTAGCTGGCAGAGAGGCGGTGCCCGTCGGTTACGTTCCAGTCGAGCTTGGCGGTGTACTTCTCGTCCTTTTCGGAGCTGTTCATGGCAACGCCGAGCGTGTCGTAGCCGTAGAGGCTGGAAGCGGTGGCCGATACCGCATCCACCTGCGCCTGCGTGATGTTGGGCACCACGTTGGAGAACCCGGCAAGCCCCGTTTCGACCGGCGAGGTCTGCTTGAGATACTCGTAGGACACTGCGAAGAACAGCTTGTCCTTGATGATCGGGCCGGAAAGGAACCCGCCGTAGTTGCGGCTCGTGAAGTCCAGCGCAACGTCGGTGCCGCGAGATTTGTCGCCGGTCAGCTTGTCGCTGGTATAAGTGTAGAAGCCCGAGCCGGTGAAGTCGTTGCCACCCGATCGCAGGATGACGTTGATCGCGCCGCCCTGGAAATCGCCCTCGGTGATGTCGAAAGGTGCAACCTTGACCGCCACCTGTTCGATGGCATCGAGCGGAACCGGTCCGCGCGTGGTGGGCAGGCCGCCCTCGTTGAGCCCGAAGCTGTCCGAGAACCGCACGCCATCGACCGAGAACTTGTTGAGGCGCCCGTTCTGGCCGGCGATGTTCACGGCGCGGCTGTTCGCGGGATCGATGGTGACGAACGGATCGCGGCGGGTCAGGTCGCGGATGTCGCGGTTGATCGTGGCGATCGTCTCGATCCGGCCCCGGTCGATGGAGGTGATCGGCCCGCCGCTCATGTCGACCGCCTTGCGATCGCCCGAGACGACGATTTCCTGAACTTCCTCGCCAACGGTGACAGGCAGGCGCAGCGGTTGCCCGGCGGTCAGCCGGATATCGCTGAGCGTGGTCTGACCGATACCCTCGGCAATGACAGTGACCGTGAACGGGCCGCCCGGTCGCAGGCCGGAAAGGCCGAAGGTGCCATCGCTGCCAGTAACCGTGGCGGCGGTCGTGCCCGAGGGGACGTGAACGACGCGCACGGTTGCGTTGGCCACCGGAGCGCCTTCGCTGGTCACGTCACCACGGATGCTGGATGTAGTTTCCTGCGCATAAGCGGCCGGTGTCGTCAGCGCGAGTACGGCGCAGCCGAATAGAAATCTATTCATAGTGAACCCCCATTTGATTTGCCAAAGCTTCGCCCGATCCGAAAAGCGGCCTTCGCCTTTTTCGGACTCCAATCTCTTCGACCTTGTTGTCGGCCGTCTTCTCAGCGCCGTTCGGCAATACGCTCCGCGCGCACCGCGACACCTCGCTCCCGCATTTCTTGCAATCGCGCCTCGTCTTTCGCGAAGCATTTCATTGCGACAGGGTCTTGCAGCAGCCCCGGGGCAAGTAAAGCTGCAAAGGTTCCCCTAAACCATCGTCTTAGGCCGGTGGGACGGCTCGCGCGCGGCGCGCAACCTGATAGTCTGTGCAGGACATTCAGCTTCCACACTTCGCGGAAACCCGGCGCCATGCACGAACCTGACAGCGATGCCCTTCAGAATGCCGATCTGGTGCCGACCGGGCCGGACCAGAGAACCTGGCGCTGGTATCACTTCGGCGCACTGTGGATCGGGATGGTCGTATCGATCCCCGCCTACATGCTGGCGGCGGGGCTGATCGACCAGGGCATGACGCCGCTTCAGGCGACCGGGACGATCCTGCTCGGCAATCTCATCGTGCTGGTCCCCATGTTGCTGATCGGACATGCCGGGGCACGCTACGGCATTCCCTATGCGGTGCTGGTACGCAGCGCCTTCGGAACGAGCGGCGCGCGGGTTCCCGCCCTTGCCCGCGCGCTGGTGGCCTGCGGCTGGTTCGGCATCCAGACCTGGGTAGGCGGCAACACCCTGCTGGCACTGCTCACGCTGCTGACCGGCTGGCGGCCCGGCGGGGCACCTCTGCCGGTTCTCGGCATCGACGCCGCGCACCTGCTCTGCTTCCTGGCGTTCTGGCTGATCCAGCTGGCGTTCGTAACCAAGGGGCTGGACATGGTCCGCAAGCTGGAAACCTGGACCGCACCCTTCAAGATCATGATCTGCATCGCGCTGCTGGGCTGGGCGATGACCCATGCCGGAGGGCTGACGCCGCTGTTCGAGGCCGGCCCGGCAACCGCCGACGCCCCTGTGTTCGGCGCCATCTTCTGGCCCTCGCTGACGGCCATGGTCGGCTTCTGGGCGACCCTGGCGCTCAACATCCCGGATTTCACCCGCTTTGCCAAAAGCCAGCGCGATCAGATCCTGGGCCAGAGCATCGGCCTGCCGGTGCCCATGGCCCTCCTGGCCGTGGTGGCCGTGGTGGCGACTGCAGCGACGCGCATCGTGTTCGGACGCGCGATCTGGGATCCGGTGGAACTGGCCACCAACATGGACAGCATCGGCGTGCTGATCGGCCTCCTGATCATTTCTGTCGACACCGTGTCCTGCAACATCGCCGCCAACCTCGTGGGACCTGCATATGACTTCGCGGCGCTCGCCCCGCGCCTGATCAGCTACCGGCGCGGCGCCTTCATCACCGCCGTGATCGGACTGGTGATCCTGCCCTGGAAACTCATAGAGAACAGCGGCGGCTACATCTTCACCTGGCTGGTCGGCTATTCGGCACTGCTGGGGCCGATCGCAGGCATCATGATCACCGACTACTGGGTGGTGCGCCGTACCCGGCTGACGGTATCCGCGCTGTTCGATCCCGCCGGCGAGTACAGCTACGTATCGGGATGGAACCCCGCGGCGATCCTTGCTCTTGTCGCCGGCGTCGCCCCTACCCTGCCGGGCTTCCTCGCTGCCGCATTTCCCGATCGGTTCTCCGGCATGCCCGCGATGGTCACGATGCTTTACCCCTACGCCTGGTTCGTAGGTGCTGCCATTTCCTCGCTGGTCTACTACGGTATCATGCAAGCCACCCGCGTCGCACCTGGCGACATGGCCCATGCGGCCTGATCGCATGTTCTCGATCGAAAAGGGGATCGCCGTCTTGGAGAAATCCGACCTCAACCGGATCGACCCTTTCTGGACGGAAGCCGACGAGCTGGGCCGGACGATGCTGCATCTCGTCGCCACCGGCGCGAACGACGGTATCTGGGGATGGGACGTGCCGACCGGCCGTTCGTTCTACTCGGCCCGCTGGTGGGAGCTGATCGGCAGCGACAGCGAACGGCACGAAGCGCACATCGACACGTTCTACGAGCTTCTCCACAGGGACGATCGCGACCGGGTACTGGACGGTATCGAGCGTTTCATCGTCGGCAAGGTGCAGGATTATCGGATGGAGTTCCGGCTGCGCCACGCGGACGGCGGCTGGCGCTGGATCCTGTCACGCGGCTCGGCCCTGCGCGATGAGAACGGCCACGCCACGCGTATTGCCGGCACGCATACCGACATCACCGAGCGGGTCGATGCCGCGGATCGGCTGGAGCGCCTGGTGGCGGATCGGACGCACGACCTCGTCGCCGCGCGCGACCGCGCCGAACTGGCCGCAGCCGCCACGACCAAGTTCCTCTCGGCGACCAGCCACGATATCCGCCAGCCGCTCCAGGCGATGGCCCTGCTGCTGGGCAGCCTGCAGGCCGAAGCCCTGAGCGATACCGGCAAGCGGACGCTCGAAGGCGTTCATCGGTCGCTGATTTCCAGCATGGAACTGCTCGACGACCTGCTCGAATACAGTCGTCTCGACGCCGGCGCCCTGCGTCCGGTGATCGGCCCTGTCGACATGCGCAGCCTGCTGCTGGCCGTGGACGACAGCTTCGCGATTGAGGCTCGCCAGCGCGGCATCCGTCTGGCCGTGCGCGATACCGCACTGATCGGCCGGTCAGACGCCCAGTTGCTGGGCCGGATCCTGCGCAATCTCGTCTCCAACAGCCTGAAGTTCACCAACAGCGGCACGGTGCTGATCGCGGCACGGTCACGCGGCGACGACATCCGCATCGAGGTCTGGGACAGTGGCATCGGCATCCCGGCCGAAATGCAGCGCCAGGTCTTCTGGGAATTCGTGCAGGATCGTTCCGCGCCGCCTTCCGGTGGTCATGGGCTTGGCCTTGGCCTGGCCATCGTCGAACGCCTGAGCCGTCTGCTGGGTCATCGCATCGGCATGCGGTCGCAACCGGGACGCGGCTCGGTGTTCTGGGTCGAAGTCCCCAAGCACCGAACGCCGCCCCGCCTGAATGGATCGGCGCCACAGTCGCGCGGTGCGCTTCCGGGCCTGCCCGAGGACTGCCGGGTCGCGCTCATCGAAAACGACCAGGAAATCGCGCGCGCTTTCGTCACTTTGCTGCGCAGCTGGAACTGCCGCGTGGTCTGGGCCCGTACCGTGGAAAGCCTGCTCTCGCAGATCGCCAACGAAGCGCCCGACCTCGTCATCGCCGACTGGCATCTCGACAGCATGATCGACGGTTTCCAGGCCTTCGACCGGCTGGAAGAGCGCTTTGGCCGCACGATGCCCGGCATCGTGCTGACCGGCGACAACGATTTCGAGCGGATTGCCAGAATCAACCGCGCCGGACGCAAGGTGCTGCACAAGCCAATCCTGCCCGACGTGCTGAATGCCGTGCTTCAGGCGGAACTGCGCACCCGGAACTGACGGCGCGCTTGCAGGAAGGGGTGCTCAGTGGCGAAAGCCGATGCGCTCCACCTGCCGCAGCAGCTGCACGCGGTTGTTCACGTCGTACATCCGCATCACCGAGGCCAGGTGCGTCTTGACCGTGCCTTCGCTCATCTCGAGCCGATAGGCGATTTCCTTGTTGGCATGACCGTCGAGCGCCAGTTCGAGCACCTGAAACTGGCGGCGCGTCAGACGCGGAGAGGCGGTGGCCGGCAATTCCGGTGACGTGCCGATCGCATCCCCTTGGCCGGCCACGACGTCTGAGGGAACGAAGACACCGCCTGACTGCACCAGCCGGATCGCCCTGAACAGAACGGTGATATCCGAAGCCTTGGTGACATAGCCCGAAGCCCCGGCGCCAAGGCACGCGATCATGTCCTGCGCATCGCAGGAGGCCGAAAGGATCAGCACCGGCAGCGATGCGAAGCGGCGCCGTACCGTGCGAAGACCATCGGGCACGGTGAAGCCCGGAATGCGCAGGTCGAGGATGAGCAGAGACGGTTCGCCTCGCTCGGCGATGGTCAGCATCTCTTCGAAGCTGGCCGCTTCCTGGACCGAATGAACCGCCGCGTCCGCCTCCAGCGCAAGCCGCAGGCCGGTGCGAAAAATCGCATGGTCATCGGCGATAACCACGCGCATGCGATCCACCTGATTTAAATCGATTGTGGCACACGACAGCGGCTGGTTCACGATGGCTTCCCCTCACAGGCCCTCATACGGGCGTTCCTGCGCATTTGTACAAGCCAATGGCCCGGCCTTCGCTCGGCGCCTCTCCCGACGGTAGTCTTATTCTTTATCTTCAAGGCCGATCCCGGGGAAACGGCCAAGCCCCTTAAGCCGGTTCGGGCTGAACACGCCCCACCGCATCGCGCACCGCGAATTTGAAATCGTCCACCGTGGAAACCCATCCGAAAAATTTTTCGATATTGTATACGCTTGCCTTCTGGATGAAATCCGGGCCCAGTTGATGCGTTGCATCTTCCAGCATGATCCCGAAATATTCGAGGTGGAACCCGTCCCGCAGCGTCGATTCCACGCAGACGTTGGTCGCGATCCCCACGAACACGAGATTGCGGATCCCGCGTGAACGCAGGATGGTGTCGAGCTGCGAATTGAAGAACGCCGAGTAGCGCGGCTTGGCGATGGAAATGTCACCGGGCTGCGGTGTCAGCGCATCGACGATGGCATAGTCCCAGGTTCCCCGCGCCAGCAGCTTGCCCTGCAGTTCCGGACGCGCACGCATGGTCTTGAGCGCATTGGACTTGTGGAAATTGGGCGACTTTTCGGTTCCCGCCTCGACATACTGGCCATCCCAGCCATTCTGCAGATAGACGATCTGAATGCCTGCCTGGCGCGCCGTGGCCAGCGTTTCTGCGATCTTGCCGATGGTGGAGGCTGCGCCGTCGATATCGAATCCGGCCAGATCGACATAGCCGCCCTTCGACGCATAGCCGTTCTGCATATCGATGACGATCACCGCCGTCTCCTGGGCAGATAGCGTCAGCGCTTCGGGGCGGGCCGGCAATTCGAAAAGTGTCGGGTCGGCGGACATCAGGTTTTCCTTTTTGGCGACCGGATATTGCGCGCGAAAACTGATAGAGTTATCAGTTTTAAGCAAG
>Ga0308159_1005095_pt1 | contig 11392 bp, 9 predicted proteins | sample PhyCR1_FD_201040 | JGI IMG/M metagenome (GOLD analysis project Ga0308159, IMG submission 201040) | Phyllosphere microbial communities from UC Gill Tract Community Farm, Albany, California, United States - DLSLC.R1 | ecosystem: Host-associated > Plants > Phyllosphere > Unclassified | place: USA...
GGATGCAGCGGCATCCCTGTCACTCGTGCCCCGACCGCGAGGCGCACGCCCGGTGGGCCGAGCGGTACTGGAAGCTGAAGCGCAGCACCGACAAGACCCGTCAGCAGATCGACCAGCGCACCGGGACGGTGGCGCGCGTGTTCGACCGGGTCGTCGAGGTGCTCGCCGCGCTCGAGTACGTGGCGGTCGACGAGGACGGCGGGACCGTCCTCACTCCGGCGGGACGCACGATGCGCCGCATCTACGGCGAACGCGACCTCCTCGTCGCGGAGTCCCTGCGACAGCGCCTGTGGGACGACCTCGATGCTCCCTCGCTGGCCGCCCTGGCATGCTGCCTCGTCTACGAGCCGCGACGCGACGAAGCGGGGCCGGGGGAGCGCGGGCTGCCCCGCGGAGCCTTCCGTGGAGCCCTGGACGCCACGCAGACGCTCTGGCAGGAGCTGGACGACCTCGAACGCGATCACCGCCTTCCGGGCTCGGAGGCGCCCGCCTCCGGCCTCGCTCCGGCGATGCACGGCTGGGCGAGAGGTCTTCCGCTCGACACCGTGCTGACGCTCGCCGACATGGCCGCGGGAGACTTCGTCCGGTGGGCCAAGCAGACCATCGATCTCCTCGATCAGATCTCGCTCGTCGCCGAGCCGAAGCTCGCCAAGACCGCGCGCACGGCCCTCGATGCGGTACGTCGCGGGATCGTCGCCTACACCTCCGCGTGAGCGCGGGCCCCTCCGCCGCGATTTAGGCTGGACGGGTGCCCCTCGCCGTCCCGCCGCGACCGATCGTCCCGCTGGCGGTCGCCGCACCTCTCTCCGCTGCCGCGGGGCTGCTGCTCGTCACGGCGTACCCCGCTCTCGCTTGGTGGCCGATGGCCTTCCCCGCCGTCGCGATGGCCCTGGTCGCCCTCGCGGGACGACGCTTCTGGTCGGCGGTGCTGGTGGGAGCTCTCTTCGGCGCGACCTTCTTCTCGGTCAACCTCCTCTTCACCGCGCGCTATCTCGGGCCTATCCCGTGGATCGCGCTCTCGACGCTGGAGGCGCTGCTGACAGCGGTCTTCGCGGTACCGATCGCCCTGGCCTACCGCTGGCTGCCGCGCCTGGCACCGGGACTCATCGGCCGTCTGCTGCTGCTCCCCGCGCTCGTCGCGGGTCTGTGGACCCTGCGCGAGCAGATCGTCGGGTCCTGGCCCTACGGGGGATTCCCGTGGGGGCGCATCGGTGTGTCCCAGGTGAACGGTCCGTTCGCAGAGGGCGCGTCGTGGGTCGGCATGTCGGGTCTGACGTTCCTCGTGGTGGCGCTGTGCGCCATGCTGATCGAACTCGTCCGGGCGGGACGGTTCCGGGATCTGCGGCGCGCGGTCCCCGCGGTCGTGCTGCTCGTCGTCCTCGTCGCGTTGCCGCAGTTCCCCACGAGCGCCGCCGGTTCGCTGCGCGTCGGCGCCGTTCAGGGGAACGGGCCCGCGGGATACTTCGACCAGCGCGCGAGGGGCGCAGTGCTCAACGCCCAGCTCGAGGCATCCGCTCCGCTCTTCGGTCAGGACATGGACGTGCTGCTGTGGCCGGAGGGCGGCGTCGATTCCGACCCCACCACGTCGTCGCAGACCGCAGCGGTCCTCGACGAGCTCTCCCGGCGCGTGGACGCGCCGCTGATCGTGTCCGCGGTCACCGCGAGGGGATCCGCGCTGTTCAACTCGTCGTTGCTGTGGACGGCCGAGGGTGGGCCCGAGCAGACGTACGACAAGCGGCATCCGGTCCCGTTCGGGGAGTACGTTCCCGACCGCTCGTTCTGGGAACCGTTCGCCCCCGATCTCATCGGGCTGATCGGTCGGGAATACACCCCGGGCACCGCGCGACCGCTGATCGACCTCGACGGCATCGGTGTGGGTCTCGCGATCTGCTTCGACGTGATCTACGACGACGTCGTCTGGGACGGGGCCTCCGACGGCGCCGAGATCTACATGTTCCAGACGAACAACGCGGACTTCCGCGGCACCGACGAGAACCTCCAACAGCTGGCCTTCGCCCGCATGCGCGCGATCGAGACGGGCCGTTCCGTGGTGAACATCTCGACGGTGGGCACCAGCCAGGTCATCGCCCCCGACGGATCGACGCTGGATGAGCTCCCCGTCGACACCGCCGGGCACATGCTCACCGACGTGCCGCTTCGGACGGGTCTCACCCCGGCCGTGGTGATCGGTCCGGCCGTCAAGATCGTGCTGGGAGGGGGATCCCTCCTCGCCCTCGTGATCGTCGGCGCCGTGGTCGCGATGCGGTCGCGGAGAACGAGAAAGACGCCGACCCCCGAAGGGATCGACGTCTGAACTCGGTGGTCAGCGTCAGGCGCTGATCTTCTGGTCTCCCGCTCCGCGACGCGCGCGGACGAAGGCGAGGCGCTCTTCGAGGAGCTCCTCGAGCTCGGGGATGGTGCGGCGCTCCAGGAGCATGTCCCAGTGCGTGCGCGGTGCCTTGTCGTCGCTGTGGTCGACGGTCGCGGTTCCCTCACCGATCCGCAGGAGCGCCTCCGCACCACAGGTGCGGCACTCCCAGGACGGCGGAACCTCCGCGTCGGCCGCGAAGGTCAGGACGGTTTCGCGCCCGCAGGTGCTGCAGGCGTAGGTGTGCTGCGCGCGGTCGTGGAAAACGACCCCGTCTTCGCTCTGAAGGCTCTGTGCGCCGAGTCGGATGCCTCGAAGACTGCGATCTGCCATTGTGTGGTCCTCTCGTCGGTCCCCATGTATAACGACCGCACCTGTGCGCTTTATTCGAAATGAGCGCGCGCAGGCAGAACTCACAGGCGATGCTCAGCACACCTCACGTTCACCGGGCGTTCACGAGCGCGAGCGCGACGTCGCCGCGGTCGGTCACGAGCCCGTCCACACCGGCATCCAGGAGACGCGTCATGTCGTCGACGTCGTTCACGGTCCAGACGTGCACCTCGACACCCGCCGCGTGCGCGGCCTCGATCAGTCGAGGAGACAGCACCCGCACACGGCCCTGTCTCTCGGGGATCTGAAGCGCATCGATCCCGCGGAGGGCCCGACGCGCGAGGGGAGCGATGCCCGTCGTCACGGCGGCGACGATCCGGGCGACCGTCGCCGACCCGGGCGACGTCGCGGGAGCCCGGGCGGCGCCGGCTCTCTCCGCGGCGACGAGCGCGCGGCGCCGCCGCTCGTCCGAGAAGCTCGTCAGAAGGACCCGATGCGCCTGGGGGGCCACGAGGCGGCCGACCGCGTCGGCCGCCGCCTCGGCCTTGACGTCCAGGTTGAAGCGGGTCTCCGGGAAGGCCTCCAGCGCCTGTTCGAGCGTGATCAGCCCGCCCCGGTCGGACATCACCTCTTCGAGCTCGTGCAGCCGGACGTCGGCGATCCGGCGCGGGTCGCCGGTCACCCGCTCCAGATCGTCGTCGTGGAACAGGACGACGGTGCCGTCGGCTGTCAGGTGGCAGTCGGATTCGACGTAGACGATGCCGGCGGCGTGCGCCTCGGCGACCGCCGCGAAGGAGTTGTCGACGATTCCCATCGCCGCGGCGTCGGAGGTGACCAGGCCGCGATGGGCGAGGACCCTCGGGGGATCGCCTGCGGCGAAGTACGAATGACGCGGCGCGAGAGAGCGGATCATGACGGGGCCTCCGCGGCCGAACGTAGCACGGTGATCCGACACGCTCGTGACGCGGCGGCACCCCGGAGCAGAGGCGGCCCGGCTCGGTAGGGTGGGAAGGTCGCCTGTGCCCTCGTCGGCGCGCGGCTCGATCACGAATCGTCAGGAGAATCCGTGTCCCAGACCCTTCCGTCCGGCTCCCTGAGCGGCAAGACCGCCCTCGTCACCGGCTCGTCGCGCGGCATCGGTGCCGACACCGTCCGCTACTTCGCCGAGGCCGGCGCGAACGTCGTCATCAACTTCCGCAACAAGGCCCCGCGTGCCGAGAAGCTCGCCACCCAGCTTCGCGAGCTGGGCGTCGAGGCCCTCGTCGTCGGCGCCGATCTGACCGACCCCGAGTCGGTGAAGGCCATGTTCGACGAGGTCGAGCGCACCTTCGGCGGTCTCGACATCCTGGTGCTGAACGCCTCCGGCGGGATGGAGTCGGGCATGGCCGCGGACTACGCGCTGCAGCTCAACCGCGACGCCCAGGTCAACGTGCTCGAGACGGCTCAGCCGCTTCTGAAGGACGACGCGCGCGTGGTCTTCGTCACCAGCCACCAGGCGCACTTCATCCGCACCACCCCGACGATGCCCGAGTACGAGCCCGTCGCCCTGTCGAAGCGTGCCGGCGAGGACGCCCTGCGCGAGAAGATCCCCGCTCTCGAGGAGCGCGGCATCGGTTTCACCGTCGTCTCGGGCGACATGATCGAGGGCACGATCACGGCGACCCTGCTCGAGCGCGCGAACCCCGGTGCCATCTCGGCACGCCGCGAGGATGCCGGCAAGCTCTACAACGTGTCCGAGTTCGCCGCCGAGGTCGCCCGCGCGGCGGTCGATCCGGTGCCGGCCGACAACACCCGCCTCGTCGGAGACACGGGCTCGTTCGGAGGCGAGTGACCATGCGTCCCGTCGACATCGAGACGCTGATCTCGGTCGGACGTCCCACCCTCTCGTCCGACGGCGGCTTCGCCGTCTTCGCCACCTCGCGGCCCGATCTCGCCGCCGATCGCGGCGTGGGGCAGCTGTGGCGCGTCGAGCTGCCCGAGGGGCGTCCGCGACGTCTCACGCGCGGTGTCTCCGACCGCTCGCCGCGCCTCTCGCCCGACGACAGCACGATCGCCTTCCTCCGCGCGGACGATCGCGGTCGCGCCCAGGTCTTCGTCGTCGCGGCGACCGGGGGCGAGCCCGTCCAGGTCACCGACCAGGCCGGGGGAGTCACCGACCTCGCGTGGTCGCCCGACGGCGGTCGCCTCGCCTTCGCCGCGCGCGTCCCCGAGCCCGGCCGCTACGGCACCGTCGAGGGACGGGATGCCGCGGCCGAGCCGCCGCGCCGGATCACCGGCATCCGCTGGCATGCGAACGGGCTGGGGTATCTCGACCGTCCGACCCACCTCTTCGTCGTTGCGGCGCCCTCGACCGACGCGGAGCCGTTCTACGCGCCGGCGCCGGCGCTCGATGCGGCCGAGAAGCGCGTCGTCGCCGCGGAGCCGCTCCGCCTCACGCACGGCGAGACGAACTGGAACGGCGTCGTGTGGACGCGCGACGGGGCCGAGCTCCTCAGCGTGCCGGAGGTCATCGAGACCGATCGGCGCGACCTGCGCGACCGGCTCATCGCCGTCTCGGTCGAGGACGGTGCCGAGCGCGAGGTGCTGGGGCGCGAGGCCGATCTCTCGATCGCCGAGGTCGCCACGGCTCCCGACGGCACCGTCTTCGTGCTCGCGAACGACGTCGGTCCCGAGGGCGTCGACTTCGTCGCCCCCGGGATCGCGCTCTTCGCGCTCGAGCCTGCGGGCCCGCGTCGGCTCACCGACCCCGAGACGATCGACCTCGGCGAGGGTGGCAGCCACATCTCCTTCGACGGCGACGACGCGATCGTGCAGGACCGCACCCGCGGTCGCCTCCGCCTTCTGCGCGTCTCGCGCCGAGGCGACGTCGTCGAACTGCTCGGGGGCGACCTCGAGGCCACCGGCCACGCCGCGGCGAACGGCCGGGTCGTGGCATCCGTCGCCTCCCCCGAGTCGTTCGGCGAGCTCGTCGTCGTGGATGCCGTCGCGGGAATGCGTGCCGTGACCGATTTCGGTGCGGCGGCGCGTGAGCGCGGAGTCGTCATCCCGGTCGAGCACGAGATCGCCGGCCGCGACGGCTACCCCGTGCACGGGTGGGTCGCCGTTCCCGAGGGGGAGGGGCCGTTCCCGGTCATCCTCCAGATCCACGGCGGGCCCTATGCGTCGTACGGTGTGCACCTCTTCGACGAGACGCAGGTGCTCGTCGACGCCGGGTACGCCGTCGTCTACAGCAACCCGCGCGGGAGCGCCGGCTACGGCCGGGAGCACGGGCGATCGATCCGGCAGCGGATGGGCACGCTCGACTACTTCGACGTCATGGACTTCTTCGACGGCGTCGTCTCCGCGGATCCGCGCCTGGACGGCGACCGCGTCGGTGTGATGGGCGGCTCGTACGGCGGGTACATGACGGCCTGGGTGATCGCCCACGACCACCGCTTCGCCGGTGCGATCGTGGAGCGCGGATTCCTCGACCCGACCGCCTTCCCGGGGTCGAGCGACATCGGCTCGTTCTTCGGGCAGGAGTACGTCGGCACCGACCCCGCGCAGATCGCGGCGCAGAGCCCGATGGCGGTGGTCGACCGGGTGAAGACACCGACGCTCGTGCTGCACTCGGAGCTCGACTTCCGCTGCCCGCTCGAGCAGGCCACGCGCTACTACGCGGCGCTGAAGAAGCAGGGGACCGAGGCCGAGATGCTCATCTTCCCCGGTGAAGACCACGAGCTCACGCGCGGCGGTCGTCCCCAGCATCGCGTCCAGCGTTTCGACGCTGTCCTCGACTGGTGGCGCCGGTACCTGCCCGTCACCTGACGCGGGAGAGCCCGTCTGTCTTACGCGGCCTTGCCGAACTGGATCGCCCGGACGATCTGGAAGACGCCGAGGATGACCAGCGAGATGCCGATGAGCAGGAACAGGGTGACTGCCCCGAGCAGAGGCGAGAACAGCAGGACCACGCCGGCCACGATGCTCACGATCGCGAAGAAGATCGTCCAGGCCCGAGCCTTGGAGTTGTGCCCGACGGTGGTGAGCGAGACGACGCCCTCGACGATCCACAGGATGCCGACGAGCGTGCCGATGAAGACGCCGAACCATGCGGCTGTCGCAGGGAGGTTCGTGAACGAGAAGATGCCGGCGACGATGAACAGCACTCCGAGCACGATGTAGCCGATCCGCGCCCAGCCGGAGCGCCAGAACACGCCGATGCCGATGTTCACGAGACCCGCGATGATGACGTACACCGCGATGATGCCGACCGCGACCTGCGCGGTGCGGCCCGGCCAGATGAGGATCAGCAGACCGATCACGAGCGAGAGCGCGCCGCTGATCCCGAGGGCGGTGCGGACGGCTCCGACGACGGGGCTGGTCGTGGACGAGGGCGACATGGCGAGCCTTTCTGAGTGAAAGCTGAGAACAGTGCTCACCTTAGACCCGAGGGTGAGAGTCTCGCTAACGCGTCGTCGCGGGCGGTCACGCGGGGGAGCGGTCCAGCAGGAGCGCGACCGTGAACAGCACGGGCAGGCATCCGATCGTCGAGATGAACACGACGTCGCGCGAGAGGATCTCGCCCACGCCGTAGCGCTGCGCGAAGTTGAAGACGTTCTGCGCCGTCGGCAGCGCCGCGAGCACGACGACGATGAACACCTGGTCGGCCGGCATCCCGAACCATGTCGCCACCAGCCATGCCAGCGCGGGCATCGCGACGAGCTTGAGGACCGAGGCGATGATCACGTCGAGGCGCCGGCCGGGCTCGGTGAGCACGCGCTGACCGTAGAGGGACATGCCGTACGACATCAGCAGGACGGGCACGCAGGCGCCCGCGATGAGGTGCAGAGGGTCGAACACGATCGGCGGCAGGTCGATCCCGAGGACCGCGACGAGGACGCCGAGGGCCGAGCCGATGAGCATCGGGTTCTTCGCCGTCTGTCGGAGGATGCGCCACGGCGATCGCGTGCCCGAGGTCGCGGCATCCAGGACCGACAGGGCGATGGGCATGAGCACGAGCAACTGGAAGAGGATCACCGGGGCGGAGTAGGCCGCGTTGCCCAGCATGTAGAGCGAGATCGGGATGCCGATGTTGTTGCTGTTCACCTGTCCCGCCGACAGCGCGCCGATCACCGTCTCGCCGACGCGACGTCGGAGGATGAGGGCCGAGACGAGGGCGTAGACGGCGATGATGACGGCCGCGGTGATCATCGACACGGGAAGCAGCGCCGAGAAGAGGGTGCCGACGTCGGCCGTCGCGAGCACGGTGAACAGCAGGAACGGCGACAGGACGAAGAAGGTCAGGCGGCTGAGCACGTGCCGCGCGTGGGGTCCCAGGAGATCGATGCGGGCGATCACGTAGCCGACGACCACCGCGAGCCCGACGACCGCGAAGCCGGTGAACACCCCGGTCACGCGCGGACCGGGGGAGAGGGCGCGGGAGCGGGGACAGGCATCCCCTCGAGCGTAGTGGGATCGTCGCGCGATCGAATCGTTACACGGCGTGGGCCGTGGGTGTCGGTGGGCCGCCGATAGCATCGGCTGACGGCCGCGGACCGGGGAGAGTCCGCGGGTCGTCCGCGAACAAAAGGGGAGACACGTGCGCACGTTGCGGGAGAAGAAGACGCCTTGGGTGCTGGGCGCCACGATCATCGTGGCCGCGGCCGCGTTCGGACTGACCGGATGCTCGAGCCCGGCACCGGCGACCGGCGGCGATGCGCCGAAGGCGGCGCCGTCGTCGAGCGCGCAGGTCGACGACGGTGACGACGACGATGACGACGACGACTTCGCCGCGGACCTCGAGAAGGACGCGGCCGCCATCGACGATGCCAACGCGTCGAGCTTCGACACCGCGCAGGCCGTCGTCGACGCGTACGTCGCCGCAGGCGGCACCTGCGCGAACCCCACGGACTCCGGTCTGTCGCTCGCCACGTCGTCCATCGACTGCGCCGGGGTGTCCGGGCGCACGCAGACCATCGCGGTCTTCGCCACGCCCGACGAGGCGCAGAAGTGGTTCGACGCCCAGACGGTCGTGAAGAGCGGCGAGGTCACGAGCTACCTGCTCGGCAAGAACTGGGCCATGGTCTCGGACGGTTCGGCGCAGAACGTCGCGCAGAAGATGGGCGTGCGCACGCAGACCCTCGTTCTGCGCTGAGTCGTGCCGCGCTGAAGCGTGGCGCACTGAAGCGTCCCGCGCGGAGCCGTCCCGCGCGGAGTCGTCAGCCGCGGCGCCGTCGCCGGTTCGTCAGCGCGGATCGGTGACGGCGACCTGTTGCGCCGCCGGCGCGCTCGGCGCGGGCGACGGCGCGATCTCGGTCACCTGTTGGCGGGGTGCGAGGAGCGACAGCGCGAGGACGTGTCCGCCGACGATGAGGGCCACGGCAAGCACGGCGGCACCGAGCCAGGAGGCGCGGATCGTGGGGCGGCGGCGGGGTGCGGATCGTCTCCGCGCGACGGGAGCCGGGGGAGCCTCGGCGGGGGCGGCCTCGGCCGGGCTCCCCGCGGTGTCGTCGCCACCGGCGTCGTCCATCTCGACATCGGGCAGGGGCGTCCACGGGGCCGTCTCGAGGCCGAAGAGGTCGAGGATGTCGAGCTCGGTGGCATCCGGGATCCCGGTCTGCGCGGCGCGGGCCAAGACCGTCGCCCGGTCGGCGACCATCGCGGCCGTCGGACGATCGGACGGGTCCAGAGCGGTCATCGCGGTGAGCAGGGATGTCCACTCTTTCCCGAGGGCGGGCGGGATCGACGGCGCGCGGGACAGGCGTGCCAGCACCGTCTCTTGCAGGGTTCCTCCGCCGTACGGGTGGAGGCGCGTGAGCGCCTCGATCGTGAGCAGCCCGAGGGCGTAGATGTCGGAGGCGGGTTGAGGGGCATCGCCGCGGACCTGCTCGGGCGCGAGATACGCCGCCGTTCCGATCACGGTGCCCGGGGTCGTCAGTCGGGCGGCGTCGACGAGGTGGGCCACGCCGAAGTCGGCGAGCACCGCCTCGAAGCCGTGCGGGGAGTGCCGGGTGGGGCGCAGGAGCACGTTCGACGGCTTCACGTCTCGATGGACGACACCGGTGGCGTGCACGGCGGCGAGGCCCCGGGCGAGGTCGCCGAGGAGGTCGGCGACGAATGCCGGCTCCAGCGCGTCCTGCTCGATCCGCCGCTGCAGAGAGGGTCCGTCGACGAACTCCATGACGAGGTAGACGTGATCTCCGCCGTCGAGGCGGGCGTCGTACAGCGTGACGAGCGACGGGTGGTCGAAGGCGGCCAGGACGCGCGCCTCGGACAGGCGACGCGAGGGCTCGAGTTCGCCCGTGTGATCGGTGTGGAACAGCTTGATCGCGACGTCGCGGCCGAGCACCGTGTCGCGCGCGCGGAAGACGCGTCCCATGCCGCCGGCGCCGACGCGTTCGGACAAGATGTAGCGCCCGCCGAGAATGTCGCCGGAGTGCAGCATCGCGGCGTCGATCGACTGGCTCATCAGGTCCTTCGGCTCATCGAGGTGGTGCGCGCGTCGGGCACCTTTCCCTTCTCGGAACGTACGCGCGCTCGGGCCGCGGATACCGGGGCTGGTGCGGAATGCGCGCGAGGGACATAATGCGGCGGCTCGTCGCGCGGGTACGAGATGTGCGCGGCCGTCGGCTGCTCTCCGCCGTCTTCGCGTTAGCGCCGATAATGCACATTATGTCAGTTCAGGGAATCGGGAATGTGTTTCCCGTGCCCCGTCGGTATCCCCTTCGCGGCACGGTGACAGAGCGGTGACCATCCGCCGCCCCCTGACGTGAATGTGCGAAAGATCGTCGCGGAAGAACGCGTGTGGCGCACCCCATCGCCGTGGTCCACGTTCATTTCGTAGAATGCGGCGGGCCTTTTCACAGTCGGAAGAACGGATGACGATGAGCGACGCTGCGCCTCCCATCGATGGGTGGTACCCCGATCCGAGCAGTCCGGACACACACCTCCGCTATTGGCGCGACGGGCGCTGGACGGAGCACGTTCATCCTCTCGGCTCCCCCGCTGCCTCCGTCGACGCGGCCGCGAACACGGCGGACGCTGAGCGGACGGCATCCGAGGATCCGGCCCCGCGGAAGAAACGCCGCACGGGTCTGATCGTCGGGGTGGTCGGCGGATTCTCCGCCCTGGTCGTCGCCGTGGCGGCCTTCTTCGTGTGGGGTCTTCCCGCACTGACGGGTCCGCAGCTCACCACGCAGGACGACTGGGCCTATGCGTGGGCGCCGCTTCAGGACGACGTCGATATCAACCAGACGTTCACATTCCCCGCCGATTACGACCTCGATGCGAAGGCCGTCGAGAACGGCGACGAACGCGACACGTCTTTCGCGTTCGAGCTCTTCACGGATTCCAGCTTCACCCATCACGTCGACTACAGCGCGCACCAGTACGACGGCGACGTGGAGATCAGCCCGGGGCTCGGTGCCGCGAATCTCCGATTCCACTGGGAAACGGACACGATCGACAATCCCGACGATCGCGAGTTCGAGATCAACGGCGGTCGGTCGGCGTGGGGCGTCAACGACACGTACTACCTCGTGCAGAAGCTCGACAAGGCCGGGGCCCCGCTCGAGAAGCCGATCGTGCATCCCTTCCGCGTGGCGCGGCCGCTGGCGATGCCGCAGGTGAACTACGGCGTCAATCCCAACGGCACACTCCAGATGTCGTGGGACGCCGTGCCGGGAGCGACGGAGTACCTCGTCGCGGTGTCGTCGT
>Ga0308159_1005096_pt1 | contig 11389 bp, 16 predicted proteins | sample PhyCR1_FD_201040 | JGI IMG/M metagenome (GOLD analysis project Ga0308159, IMG submission 201040) | Phyllosphere microbial communities from UC Gill Tract Community Farm, Albany, California, United States - DLSLC.R1 | ecosystem: Host-associated > Plants > Phyllosphere > Unclassified | place: USA...
ACATATTAAATTTGGGGATAGAATTAAAGCCTTCGGCAACTCCTTTTAGGGTTCGCACTCGAGGCTTTCAGCCTCTGAGCACGAACCCTAAAAGGAGTGATGTGACACAGTTCAGTTTACACTACCTCACGACGTCACATAATAGCAGTTTTTTCCCTTCCACCCGAATATACACATATGAAAAAGTATTAACCTTAACCTTCTCTCAGTGATCATTACCTTTATAGATCCACATAGGCTCTGTTTGACCTGCCCGTTCAAAGCCGTTCTTTTTATAAAAGTCGATAGCATTTCCATCAGCAGTAAGCATCTGCATATGAAAACCCTTATAAATCTCTTGCATTTTATCCATAATCAAACGCCCAACCCCTTTGCCTTGATAGGAGGGTAGCACTAGTAGATGCGGATAATAAACCACGAGATACCCATCGGAAATAGCATTTCCTAGACCTACCAATGTCGTACTATCCCATGCCGTAACTAAGGAATGCGAATTTAAGAGTGCTTTGATCAGTAGTTCTGGTTTATCGGCTGCACTCCATTTGTTAGCTTGATAAAGTTGTAGTAGGTCTTTTGCGTTTAAATCTCTATTGACACTTAGCTGTATGTTCATATATTATTCTGTAGTTTTCGTTAGTATATTTAAGTAAATGTTCTTCGCTAGTAAATATGCGAACATTAAAACCTCTTTTTCAAGTATATTATATTACCACCATAGCCCTGCCATAAAGATTTTATTGCATTTACCGGGAGTAATTTTACTTCTGCGACTTAAAAAAACAACTTTTAATTATGTCAAATCTATGAATTTAAATTTTATATTCGCTGGCTAAGGTTTCCATCGATTTTTCGTACATACCTTATGTCCCTCAGCAGTATACGGAACAAATTATTACTTTCAAAAATATAATTAAAATGACAGGTTGGTCTACATCATATTGTGAAGTGAACAATATAATTATTCATTATACAAGAACAGGAGGTAATAAACCCCCATTAATATTATTACACGGATTGATGACTAGTGGGTTATGTTGGATTGATCTCGTGACGGCTCTAGAGAAAGATTATGATATAATAATGCCTGACGCGCGCGAGGACATGGAGAATCGAGCAAACCTGAACGCGGATACTTATATGAACACCATGCCAATGACATAATAGGGCTAATAGAATTTCTAAAATTGTCACCTGTAATTTAATTGGGTCATTCAATGGGAGGAATGACCGCAGCTTTGGCTTTGAACTACAAGCCCACGTTATTTCGTAATGTGGTTTTAGCTGATCCAACATTTCTAACTTTGGAGCTGCAGCATGAAGTTTATAAAAGTGTCGTTGCTGATCAACATCGAAAGGCTTTGGGTATGTCCCTTGATGAGTTAATTTCGGACGCACAAGTTCGACATCCACATCGATCAAAATGAACAATCGAGATATTTGCCAAAGCAAGACTTCAAACCAGTATACATGCTTTTGAAGTGCTTACTCCACCTAATCCAGATTTTAGAGAACTGGTAAGAAACTTTACAGTTCCATGTCTACTTCTATTTGGTGATAAGGGCATTATATCTTCAGCTGTTGCGAAAGAATTGAAGGATCTGAATTCTTTGTTGGAAAATAAACAAATTTTTAATTCAGGACATGTACTCCATCTAGATCAGCCCGATTGCTTTTTATCTGAGGTGAGATCATTTTTGCGATCTATTTAAAATTTACAATTTATTATAAACTTCATTTTTAATTATTTTGCACAATATCCAAATTTAATTATCTTTATTTTAATAAACTGACTGATATGAAAAGCTTATTTATAGCCATATTCGCCATGATGTCGCTAAATATTTACGGTCAAGAACAACCTATTTCTACATCTACACAAGTACACACAAGTAAAATGAAATTAACAGGAGACAAGGAGATTGATAATCAGATTATACATCTTATAAAATCAATGGAAAATTATATGAAGGAAGAAAATCCTTCCTATACTCAAAATGACATCGATATCTGTGCGTCTATATTAGTTGACTATACAGTAAATATATATAAAACCCAATCGAAGCAAGAAGGAATGGAAACTGTAAAATCAGCCGTCCTTAAATTGAATGCCCTGAATGATAAATGTAAAGGAAGCCTGATCGAAACGGGTGAGCGTGAGCAGATCGCAGAAATAATAATCTTAGCAAGTCATAAAATGAAGTATAATTCTATGGATGAAGACATCACCGAGGAGTGGAGAGAATGGTAAAATAAATAAGTTTTTAATAGTATCCATGTGGACCAGTCACCGCTGGTATTGCCTTTAATCATAAATTATGTACCACAAATTTGTGGTACGTAATTTATTTATGCAGGTATTTGTCTAAAAGCTTTTTCTATTGAATTAATAGCTGTTTGAAATGCAGTTTCCTGTAAGCCTGGAATTGCAGTTCCTTCTATACGAATTACCTCAACATCTGTAATTCCGATAAATCCAAGGAATTTTTTGATGTAAGGCGTAGAGAAGTCCTGAGCTTCCATTCCTTCTACACTAAAAAGGCCCGCGGAGCCAGACACGACGTAAGCTTTCTTATTTTCTAATAATCCCTCAGAACCAGTTTCAGAAAAATCAATTTTCTTCAAGGCCTCTTCATGCGATAGTAGCTTAGCTTTTTTTAAATTAGCTTTATCAGTTTCCTTTCTGTCAAGTTGAACGAAGGGGATGAGTGCAATGAAAACGCTGTTATAATGATCTTTGAAATGGCCTTTGATTGTCCCTTGGTGAGGGTATAACTTTTGCTCGTCAAATATGTTGCCCATAAAATATTGGTTTAATATGAATAGCCTATATTTCAAATCCAATATATGTAATTTTATGGAGAGCTGAAAATTAGCTAATTGCCAGCCACCATATTCAGTTGGGGTTTCGTAAAGGGTTGCTATACTGCAATAAGGTCTTTTTATTGTTAATTTGTATTAATAGTTATCTTAAATCTTTAATGACATTCTTCAATTTTTCAGGATTATTCTCGAAAGCTTTTATTTGACCTATATTGTCTGCTGTAAATGAAAGGAGCGAACCGTTTGGATCGCTAACCCTATTTTCTCCCTTTACCTTTAAATTTCTATAGATATATACCGGGGTTTTCAGTATCCCCCAGGGAATTCCCCACCAACCAAGAAGTGAGCAGGACACAATGGCTTTTCGATTTTGCTTGTCCAAACAATCCGGGCAGGCAATGATCCATCTCGTTTCAGTGATACTCATAACTATGATGCTTTTGATACTGTGGTAGATTGTCCCATTTAACTTGTCCCGAGTATTGTTGCAGATAGGGCACGGACAATTCCGCAGCAGTTCCGCATAATGATAAATATTTTCAATAGAATGCTGTTCATTTTGGGCTATTAAGCCATTTAAAAGACCAGGGTCGAGGTTACGCTTCTTAATTTCATTTTCTATGATGCTAACTACTTCCGGCTGAATTCCCTGCGCATTTGTGGTGATAACCTCAATGAGCCTGCTATCCGACATTCTTGCATAGTTTTTTTCTATTTCCCTTAGATCCATGATAATGTGATGAATGCTCTAAAATTAATTGCTATGATATTTAGGTATTAAATTGGCTTCCTAATAATTGAATTTACAAAACAGTATTTATATTGGCAAAATATAAAATCAGTCTTTACAAATTTCTTAATTGGGATTATCGATTAAATCAGCTACGGTTTTCCGTAGCCATTCCGACTTCCAAACCAACACCTCACCCTTAAAGTTTATAATAATCTTGAAAGTTAACAGCTGTAAACATATTAATTCAGCATACAGATACCAATTCCAATATTCCAATAGCTACCAATGTTGTCATCGGTACAAATATTTTTAGCGATATAGGAGCGAGCTATGTCGATTGCTTTGGCGGTCGCTCTACCAGCTATGAGGAAGATGCAAGAGATGTACAAGCGTATTATAGAAAATTCCAAGTAACATGTCCACGCAATTTGTGTAATGCTAATATCGAGCTATGAGAGGCTTCATCCATCCAATGGCATATAAAAAATTTGAACCCTAAATATCTTTACCATATACAATATTACTAATATTATTAGTAATATTGTAAAATGAAACCACTAGAGATCTTTTGCCGAAATCGGTTAATGCACGCTCAAATTACCGTGCATGATAAAAGCATGGGCATGAAAGATTATCATCTCTATAACAAAAATGGCCTTGCTTTTTATGTTTTCAGGAAATTTCAGGGCGTGTGGCAATTGGCATACGGTGTACTTGCCGATGACATCAAGGAAGCGTGCATTGACGCGCTTATACTTCGCTTTGATACGGATGTGCCTGAGTTGTTTTATCATCATGGAAAACGGCAGGTAGTGGAAGTTCGGGCCAAGGAATACAGCCTTTGGCATATTTATCTCAATAATGCTTATGTAGGAAGTATTCAATATTATAGCTTTACTAAGCAGTTCAATTACCACCTTGATGACAATTGCTTATTGACCGATGATCACGTGCAAAGGTATATAGCCATGATCAGACGCGGGGAATTAAAGTGGATAAAGGATGATATTAGATGAAAAAGGATATAAAAGGAATAAAAAAACCTTGAGTCTGGGAGGATCTCAAGGTTTACCAATTACTACCTAAATTACTACCTATTTTTGAAAAGTACTATTAATACAATATCGAATCCTGTTTGGTTTTTAAAAAAAATTATTCCTTGATGTTGAGAATGAAGTATTAGCTGTCTAGAAGGTTTTTGTTACTGGATTTTTAACGATAGATGATCTAAGCACTAAAAAAATATTTCACATTGACGGACCAGGTTTGGATGATTTGGAGTACTCGTCAGGCTAACAATAATATTCGATGAAGTGAAATAGCATTATAAAATCAATCTTTTATCAGTTGGCAAGTTTTGAACAACAATCTGAATGAAATGAACAACTATTATCTCCAAATAATTTATGATCTTTACATTAGATGAATGCCCAAAGCCGGTTAACATCTAGCTCAAGCGGACATCTAGCCAAAATTGCCTCCTTTAACGGTTATAAGGGAGGCTTTTTTTTAATTTTTACCTTCCTAAAATTGTTGAATAAATTAGCTACGTTAAGCATGCCAACATTACTCCCTTGGTCAAATATGCAATTACTGGTTGGAAATTTCATATTTTCTTCAAAGGAGTTCTCTATATGATCTAATTCTTCGCTATACAAAATACCTTACGTACTATTTCCAGTAACCGTTAAGGTATTTGTCAATCTGATTTCTGTTGCTTAAATCGATTAATTGCAAGCTATTCCAGTCCGCTAAAACCATTTCGTATTCTTCTCCTAAGCTATATAGTGCGTCTTTAATCAATTTGAAATGTTCTCGTGAAATTTCCGTTCGAGAAGCTGTCGCGTTGATCGAAAGCCAAATATGTTTTACAAATTCTTCTTCCGTATCAAAAAATACAGTGAAGTTTGAGAAACCAAAAGCTTTAGTGGATGTTGTTTCGCAGTTGGCTATTTTATAGCCGACATAGTTAATGCTTTCTGCTTTTTCAAATTTATAATTTGTTAATAGTTGACTCAGCGGCTCTGTTAGGATTTCTTTTGAAAAAGTCGTTATAGACATCTGGCCGACTTCGAATATTTCAGTAAAACCCAGACCCTCTCTCGATTGATCCGCGAGAATTTTTACTTCTGTAATCCTCTTCTCTATAGACTCCCTATTTTCGGCGGGGACAATTTCAATTTGACAATAATCGTCGTCCCAAGAAAGGGGAAAGTATGCATTCCTCTTAGTTTTTGATGGAATCTTTCGTTTAAATATTCTAAAAAAGTCTAATATCTTCATCCTGTCTTAATCGCTGTATAAAATGCCAATTAAAAAATCTATTTTATTAAATTAAACCGTGCTTTTCTGCATATTCTTTGAGCCTCGCTAGTTGATGTCGATTATAATTTTCATTTGATATTTTCCTGTATTCGACTCTGACTTTATCCAGGAGCTTTATCTCTGCGAAAAACGTCATTTTAGCGGCGGTGTGCAGTAAGGTTTCAGAAGCTTCCAGTTCGTTGATAAGCTTTTGTACTGTGTTTAACTTTTCAAAGAACGGTAAAATAAAGCCTAAAATATTATATTTCATTTCAGCAACTAGTTCGTCAGCATCTGTCGTCGTTGTTACAGTATACCAAGTATCGTCTAGACCTCTCATACAACCAATTCTTTTTCTTATTAAACACTCAGGTTCGGTGGGATATACCGGTACATCTTTGTTATGATAGTTAAAGCACGCTAGCCAATACTCGGGTGAAAATATTCCAACGTTTACGGTGAAACGGATATCGTCTTTGGTGCTATATCTACTTTTTTGAATATTAATGATGTGACCAATTTTCTCAAGCGGCTGATAAAAGTTTTTTTTGGCCTTCTTTTTAAAACCAAGCGGTTTTAAGATTTCAATAAAGCTTTCTTTTATGATTCTGTCAAATTTTTCTTGGGTTTCTGTTCTCATAAATCACTGTGTTACCATTATAATTATTCAATTTTTGAAAAGCGGAAGGCTTCAAAAATGGTAAGTCTTCAAACCCACCTTAGCATCCTCCGTAATTTACATATCTATTATGTTATTAAAGTAATATAAGCGTTTCAAGTCACAAACTGGTTTTGGATTATCGGATAAGGTTTGGACGATTTCTATGTTTACAGTAGCGTTATTAATCCATTTGCTTATGATTTGGAGACGCAATATGCCAACATTCGGCCTGGTAGCAGTTTGGGCTTTAATGGCTATTGCAGTCGCAAATAAAAAAAACAATAACCTTGTCTTCTTATCCGCTATTATCGCGGCTGTTATTATCTTTCTAAACGTGGTTACATATTATATTCGATTTAGAAAAGAGAAGGTTGCTTACTCTTGATCTTTTTACTGAAATTTACCGACGTTTTCTAAAATTTTGCTTGTTCATATTGTGACAACAGTTATAAAACATTACAATGGAAGCTACACTATGAAGATCTTTTGTATTGACTGGAAATTACTTTACCACAAAAGCATATAATTTAGTAAATTTAATTATCTTTTACTCATACATATAGTTATGCACCTTCCATTAGAAAAGCATTATGTTAATCGTGTGGGTTGGCTTCGTGCTGCGGTATTAGGCGCCAATGATGGACTGTTATCGACTACAAGTATTGTTATTGGAGTTGCGGCCGCTAATCCTGATCGGAATACCATTGTATTGGCTGCGTTGGCAGGTTTGATTGCAGGAGCAATGTCTATGGCTGCGGGGGAATACGTTTCGGTAAGCTCGCAGGAAGATACTGAAAAAGCAGATCTATTGCGTGAGCAAAAAGAGCTCGAAGAAATGCCAGAGCTAGAGTTGCAGGAGTTGGCGAAGGTCTATGAGAAGAGAGGAGTAAGTCCGGAGACAGCACAGCAAGTTGCGCGAGAACTCACCGCGCACGATGCATTAGGGGCTCATGCTCATGATGAATTGGGGATAAATGAAATAACGCAAGCCAAGCCTCTGTTGGCGGCAATAGCATCATTTGGCTCTTTTGCTCTCGGAGCCGTGCTTCCATTTATGGTATCATTAGTTGCACCAATTGAGCTGATGGTCTATTTACAATATGGTTTTACGATTATTTTTTTAATGATTCTTGGGGCAATTTCTGCAAAAACAGGGGGCTCAAATATAGGCGTTGCTGTGGGCAGGATCTGTTTTTGGGGTACCATAGCAATGGGTGTGACTGCATTAATAGGTCATCTTTTTGGAGTAAATATCGCTTAGTTCATTAACTATAAATTCTTTCAGTACTTGTTGCAGTTTCGATTACAGCATTTTTTGTATTCAGTCTTTCATATGCCGGTATAAAGTACCGAGACTTTATAGTGTGTTTTTACACAAAAAAAGCTTTACTTGCTTTTCCGGATTTTTATAGAACCCTTTTGAAAAATTTGCGTGTATTTTTGAACTACTTTGATCTTAGGTTGTTTGTCTAATCAAAAGATTGAAAATTATAATTATGAAAGACAAAAAAATATTAGTTTCGGGTGCTAGCATCGCCGGTCCTACATTGGCTTACTGGCTGGATAGGTACGGCTTCGAGGTTACCGTGATAGAGCGTGCAGCAGTCTTGAGACTGGGTGGACAGAATATAGACGTGAAAGGACCAGCAAAAGAAATTGCGCTTAAGATGGGTATTTTAGAAGAGATCCGCGCACATAATACCACCGAGATTGGGCTACGCTTCGTTAGTTCCGACAATCATACAATAGCAGAATTTCCATCTGATAGTTCAATGAGCATGACTCAGGAACTTGAGATCCTACGTGGCGATCTGGTTAAGATACTGTACGATCTCACCGCGAAGCGTGTAGAATATATTTTTGGTGATCACATCATTGATTTGATAGAAAGTGAAAATGAGGTCAAGGTGGATTTTGCAAGTGGAAAGAAGGGTGTCTTTGATATTGTGGTTATAGCTGAAGGTATCGGTTCTGCAACGCGTGATCTTGCCTTTGGCGGTCGTCCTCGTTTTAACTATTTAGGTTTATATACCGCTTATCTTACTATCCTTCGAAATAATAGCGACAGTCGATGGGCACGTTGGTATAATGCGCCAAAGGGCATTGTATTTATGTTGAGGCCTGATAATTATGGAAAGACAAGGGCTTCGGTAACTTTTCTGGCAAAAGAGAACGCGTATAAAGACCTAAGTGAAGCAGATCAGAAAAGAGCGCTTATTGATCGTATACAAGGTGCAGGCTGGGAATCTGAACGATTAGTTAATGAGATAAAAGAGAGTGAAGATCTTTATTTTGAGAGGGTCAGCCAAGTCAAGACTGATAAATGGACTAAGGGAAGGGTTGTCATTACAGGTGATGCCGCTTGGTGTGCTACACCAATTGCAGGAAAAGGTACAGACCTTGCCTTGGCAGGAGCCTATATCCTTGCTGGAGAGCTTTATAGAGCAGGTAATTATGAAGAGGCTTTCCGTAACTACGAAAAAATAATGAAACCCTACGTTCAAGAGTGTCAAAAGCTGCCTCCGGGTATTCCTCGTATAGTATATCCGGAGTCGAGAGTCGGAGTTGCACTCCTAAATCAATTGATAGCCATTGTTGGAAGCAAACCTGTAAAATGGTTGATGCGCGTTTTTTCAGGAGATAAAAAAGACAATAAGAAGAATAGAAAGAAAGAAATTATACTACCAGATTACGAATAGGTAACACTTAGCCGGAACCAGTTCAGTGTATCCATCTACAATTGACTGAATAAACAGATATAACCGTCATTCATCGGGAAATCGTTTTTTCTAACAAACCAGGTCAGACAGGTTAAATACATTTTTGGCGGAATTGGCATAATATGTTTAAAATGTCAAAATATACTTTTTGGTATATTTATGGCGTAAATAATAAAACAGATGTTGACAAAAGCAGAAAAAACAAAACAATTTATTCTTGAAACCGCCAGCCCGCTTTACAATGAGAAAGGGATATCGGGTGTGAGCATTGACGATGTTTTGGAAGCTACCAAGTTAACCAAGGGCTGTCTTTATGGACATTTCAATGGAAAAGAGGATCTTTCGGAACAGGTTGTAGATTATTTCCTAAAAAAAATAACCGAAAGAGTGGCATCTATTGTATCAAAAGGTAAAACTGCGAAAGAGAAAATCTTTTTATATCTTGATTTTTATAAGAACCCGATCGATACATATATAGCAGGAGGATGTCCCATCTTTAACACCCAAACAGGTAAGTCTACCTTATCATTTAAACATTACTTTAATTTGTGACTACCTAAATGATCTAAACCGTCAAGATATTGATGAAAAAAAATTAAATTTGTGTAAACTATTAAAATTAAGAGTTATGTCCGAACATGGTGATATTATATGGCAAGTACATACTTTAAGAGGTCTTGGGCCGATCAAATTTTCCATGTCGCGTTCGCAGGTCGATCGATTTAGTGCAGACATTGGCTCAATTCAGGCTGAAAGAAGTGATACAGTTGAAAGTCAACAAGCTGGACTGGAGGATCTTTATAAAGTTTTTCCCGATCTTTTTAATGACGAAGATTTTAAAACAGTTTCAGAAGCAATCGTAGAGTTTGGTCCTGCACTGGATGACAGGGTTGTGGAATTCAGGACAAACGGTTTATCTTTTGAATATACATCTGGCCGACTTACAGAAATCTTCGTTGATGAAAACTGTAAAAAGCTAACTTTTATGAATATTCCGGTTTTTCTGGAGGATCCTGTTACCATAATAAAGAAATTAAGCCGCAGTTTGAAGGAGCAGCCGCTCATATACGAACAGGAAGTGATATTTCCGGAACATAAAATCTATTTATTCTCATTTGTAGAGGAGATAGGTAGCTCCGGTCAATATCAGGCCGGACCGTCCTTTCATAGAAGTATGAGCTGGCGAGAAAGTGTCAGGCCAAATTCTGTCGAACTATCGGAATACCATCTCCTGGATTTGGATAGATTAGTTCCATAAGGAACGTATTATTCTAAATAATATCATATTGTAAAATTTTGCTGTAGGCTATCATGGTATTTGAAAGGGATTCGTAAAAAATAAGAATATTTTGGCAGAATACTGATTCTTAATTGCCGTGCTAAAACTTTTTGAAAGAAACTTTATGACGGGCCTTAGATATATTATGAAGAATAAGTTCTGTAATAAAATTATGGTTAACGGCTTGTCAGATTAATATGAGCTAGAAGATTGAGCCGCAATACCTATTTATATGCTGATACACGGCTTGTCAGTGCTATTTTAATCCCCCATGCAACGCTAAATGGTTTATATTTTGTATTGTTAAAAGACCTATTTTATCCCAAAAAGTTTATTAACGAATGATTCAACAGGCATTAAAATATGAATTCTTATTTAACTGGACGGAATTGGATAATGTCGAAACCTATAAACGATTTATTGAATTTGCCAAAGTTAGGATGAGTAAAGAATCATTTGATTCTATAGCTGAGTTAGAATTGGCAATATACAATAGTTGGATTAATAGAAATCGGAAATAAAAATATGATTTAGCTATTGGACTGAACAAACTGCATAGGTTTCAATGTCGATTTAATTCAATTACATGAATTTCACATTTTATATAATCAATGTAACTTAAAAACTAGCTATGTCTAAGACATCGGAAATAAACTGGCGGGACTACGAGGCCATTACTAAATACGTATATGAGTCGCTCGGTGCGCAATTAACAAGTCTCCTCGATTAATATCTGTTATTTTTGCGAGGGTGTAAAGTAAACTGTGTCAAATAAAGAATTTTTATATTAGACACAGCAAATGGAAAAAGAGGAATTTGATTTTAAACGCTTCAAAGAGGAAGCAATGAGAGGCCTTTATGCAGGCAAGAAA
>Ga0308159_1005097_pt1 | contig 11388 bp, 6 predicted proteins | sample PhyCR1_FD_201040 | JGI IMG/M metagenome (GOLD analysis project Ga0308159, IMG submission 201040) | Phyllosphere microbial communities from UC Gill Tract Community Farm, Albany, California, United States - DLSLC.R1 | ecosystem: Host-associated > Plants > Phyllosphere > Unclassified | place: USA...
TAAACCAAATAAAAAGCGTTTCACTTATGAAACGCTTTATTTGTACAATTAATAATCTTTGCTGCTTCTTCTCGGATCTCTCACTTCCGGCCATTTGGTTACAGCACCTTTATCATCATTAGGCATCACGCGCTTTTCACGGCTGGTGAACTCTGGATCTTCTGAAGCCATATACGCTAAAAAGATGGAAGACAGCCCAACTCAATATGATTTTATGGCTCTTTTTTTGAAATAATCATTATAAACTGTAAAAGATTTATTAATAATTTAAAAGCTTGTAGATATTTATCGTAATATTAAATTAATATTTAAATATATTTTATTTTTGCATCGAACAATTAACAACAGATGATTTGAAAAACAAAATATATTTAAATAATACTAGGCTGATTCGACATACCATTTTATTATTTTGTGCTTTATTTTTTTATTCATTTTTATCGGCTCAATCGTACTATACACCAAAACGAATCGATTCTCTCATCACATCTAATGAAAAACCAAATGATTGGAGTCTGGAAAAGAATGTAGATTTCCTCAATCATCTGTTCAAAGAATCTGAAAAGATTCATTACGAAAAAGGGATGTGCCGATCTTTGATCCAAATAACGAATTGGTATATGTTAAAAGCGCAGTATAAGAAAGCATTTCCTTATTTTGAAAAAATTGAAAATATAACATTAGAAAATCCTGAAAACAGAAAATTTAAAATCGTTGCACTTCAAAACAAAGCATACGCATTTACTAGTTTAGGCCTGTATGATGATGCACAGGTTGCGATTGAGAAATCAATCAGAAAGGCATATATGATAAATGATTCTGACATAAAATTTAAGCTTTTAGGCTGGGGACTTGATCTCAAATCTGCACTTTATATTGAATTAAAAATGCCGCAGGATTCTGTGCTACTCTATCTGAAAAAATCAGCAGCTCAATATAAGCAAATAAAAAATACTTCCCAAAGAACAAACTTATTGAATGCTGCTTATATTAATATTAGCACTAGTTTCTTTAATGCAAAAAAATTAGATTCAGCGATGTATTATTCGCGTAAAGTAATTAACTCCAAGCAAATAAGTGAAGAAGCAAAATCTCCTGTTTTCCAGACTATAGCACAAATATACCGTGAAAAGAATAATTGGGACAGTGCTTTTTACTACTATAAAAAGGCAGAAGCAATATCTACTAAATTAGGAAACCCATTAGATTTGAAATCGATTTATCAAACACTCAGCGAGATGTATGATAGATCCGGAGATAAGGAAAACGCACTGCTTTATGCTAAAAAATACGCCCAATTATCGGATAGCCTTAATGTTATAAATAAACAAAGTGCTGCGATAGCCAACAAAAATATTAAAGCGGATCTACAGGAAAAAAATACATCACAACAAAAGCGTCTGTATAAGATTATTGTGAGCATCATTGTATTGCTGATTTTTATATCGCTATTATCACTGTATATTTTTAGAAACTATAATAAGGAGAAGAAATCCCAAAAAGAAAAGAATAGCATTATTGAAGAAAAAACCAAAGAGTTTGAAAAATTGCAATCTAAAGTGAACAATTCTTTTGACGAGGTAGTAGCTCTCGCCAAAAATAACGATTCTGCCTTTTTGGGGCGTTTCAAAGAAGTTTATCCAGATTTTTGCAATAAGCTTCAACAGACATATCCAGACATTCTCAATTCAGAATTAACTTTTTGTGCCTATTTGAAATTAAATTTTTCTACAAAGGAAATTGCCACCTATACATTTACAGCGATTAAATCTGTTCAAAACCGGAAGAATCGTCTTAGAAAAAGACTGAATATCCCTTCTGATGAAGACATCTATATCTGGATTGATAAACTGTAAAAAAACAGGCTTCATTAAAATGAAGCCTGTTTTTTATTCTTTAATAATTTTTAAGGTGTGTTTTTGCCCGTCAAATATACCTTTAAGAAAATAAGCGCCTTTTGGAAGCTTGTTGACATTAAGCTGTCTGCCTTTCATGCCTTTGACATCCAGAACTTTCTGACCAGAGGTATCATAAATTTCTACATTAGTAATAATAGATGCTCCGCCAATATTCAGGACATCTTTTACTGGATTTGGATATATAGAAACAATTTTCTTATCGATATTATTAACAGCCATCACAGGATCTGGCAGCTCCAGACGAAAACCTATTGGAGATCCGTTTTTCTTCCCCCATCCTGTAATATATTTTCCATTGGGAGAAATTCCTGTTGGCAGATTAAAAGTCACATCTTGGGTATCAATTCCAAGGCTTTTTGCATAGGCAGTCAGCTCTACCCTTCCAGTCGTCGGAGTCCAGATGAAGCCCTCTCCTTTATCTGGTGCCGTACCGGTACCATCAAAAAGATTACGGAAATATCCCACTACCATGCTTCCATCGGCATTTACAGAAGTTGCTGCTCCAGAAAAACCTGTGTCTAGGCTCACGTCAGGATGATTGATTTTTATTACTCCAGTATCTTCGCTCCAGATGGTAGCATACCCCAGCAAACTGCTTCCTACTGCCCAAACTCCGTTATCTGAAACGTCTGAAACCTCATTCAAAGGTAAGGTACCGTATTCTGTTTCTTCCGTAACAAGAGTCTGGGTATTGTTTTTCCAAATAGCAAAGGTTCTTCCCATATCAGTATCCTGCCATCCGCCAACTACAGTTCCATCAGCGTTCACTGCGTTGGCTCTTGCACTATTACCTGCTACAGTACTGCCCATATCTATAATACCAGTTTCGGCACTCCACTTTACCGGATGCGCTGTACCTCCAGAAATCCACCCCAACCCTACTACTGTCTTTCCGTCGGATGATATGCCATAAGCCGTGGTACTTGATCCTCCTGAATTCGCACCCAAATCTCCCAGATAAGTATGTGTCTGTGTTGCCACATCATACAGGGTCATTTCGTTAATATTGGTGCCAGGGTTGGTTATAGACATAGCAATCTTACTTCCGTCCGAGGAAATACTTCCTGTACCGGACGCAGGAATCCCGTTGGTAACATCTCCAATGTTTTTCAATCCCAATGATGGTGTCCACATAAAGAAGCTATTTGCATAGATGCCGGTCACTGTTCCCGTATTGGATACATTGTCGGGATGTACTTCAACTCCCAGATTGCTTACCTGGGCATCAACCTGGTAAAAAAAAGCACCTATAGTAATAAACAGGGCAGAGATAATTTTTTTTGTCATAATGATTAGATATTTAGCTTGAGTAATATAATTTACCATTTTCCTATTGCAATCATAATATAAAACAATCAATACACATATACCCTTTACATACCTACATAGCTCAAATCACTATCTACAAAGAGTTTTTGGACTTCATCAAACATAACATTTCCTTTTAGGATTATAGAATATATAATCGGTCATCGCTTTTATATATCACAAAAATTCACATCAGGTACATAAAAGGTAGAGTGTTTTTTTGGCTATATGGCATTTATTATTCTCTTTGCAGCGCAAACACAGACACAAGTGATGTTACTGAACTTCTCAGTAGAGTACACATCGGGCTATTATGCTTTTCTTAATCTAAATATTATAGCCCGGCTACCTACTTTCCTTCTCTTTTGTTGATGTTTTTGTTATACAAATGACATATCCAAAAACAATAATGAGCAGCTCCTGTTTTCCAAAATCTCTTTGGAAGAGTCTCCTATTGTCATTCTTTCTATATTCTGCGCAAACATACGCCCAGACAGTTGTTACAGGGATGGAATACATTACCATCAGTGAGGATGCTGTCATATCTATACAAAATGAAAAACAATCGGATGATGATCATACAGTAGATGAGAAATGCAGTATTGAAAATGAGACCATAGCATCTGAAAAGTCTTATATCAAGGAAAAAATAGTTAAAACCCTGATAAAGCGCGCTGGATCATCCGGATCATCGGAAGATAAAGGTCAAAAAGCAGATAATGACTATGATCGTCAGAAAATAAAGATCAACAGCAGTCCTTATGATAATGACACTTCATTTTCAGTTTCATCAGGCAGATCATTTTTAGCCTGCAACGTAGATTTTCAATGGCGAGCCTCCGGCGTAGCAGAAAAAGTTTATTTCACGCTATTTTTTGTATGGGATATATTCCCAATTTTCGGAAACCATCTTATTTCTTTTCTGGATAACACAAGCACTTATCATTCAGGAAGAGCACCTCCATATTGTTAGATTTTCTACAGTTATAACACCATTTTTACAAAACTCAAATTATATCCAGACCATTCTGAAGCGTACTCTGTCAAAATAAACGTAATCATTATTGGAGTGCGCAGAGGGCTGGTGGAATGATCAACATATAACACTTAAACACCTGATGAATTATGGCAATATTACACAAAATCAAAGCCTATCTCTATGAGAACCTCCTTACAAAGGACAATCCTAATGATTATATTGCACGCACTGTAAGCGAGCGTTCACTGAATGTTAAACAGATCTGTGAAGCCGCAGTCAACAGGGGCGGAGCAGACGTATCTGCTGCTGCTATGGAGCACGCCACCAGCCTGTTTCTGAAAGAAATGGCCTACCAGCTGTGCGATGGCTATTCTGTCAATACAGGCTATTTTACTGCCGGAACTCAGATCCGCGGGGTTTTTGACAGCCCTTCGGAAACCTTTAGCAGTGACAAGCACAATATCCTTTTTCAGTTTAACCAGGGAGAAAAGCTAAGAGCCGAGATCCCCAATATAGAAGTGAGTATACTGGGGATTGCAGACAGTGCCTGTTCTATCTTACAGGTGACCGATGTCAAGAGTGGTGCTGTAAATGACCTTATCACGCCGGGCCGTAACCTCAAGATCTCCGGTAATAAGATAAAGGTAGTGGGAGATGATCCAAACAACGGGGTCTTTTTTGTGAATAGTAACACACAGGAGAGAATTGCCGTAGAAAGTAATGATATGGTGACCAATAATCCTTCGGAGCTTATTATCGTGATCCCCGATCTGGCATCCGGCACCTATACCCTGGAGGTACTGACACAGTTCTCCGGAACACAAATGCTGAAAGAGCCTCGTATGGCCAGCTTTGACAAGGTACTGACTGTACAGTAAGACCATAGCTGGAACAGGCTATCTGTTCCGGGCGGAACAGACCGTATGTCTCGGGCGGAACACGACAACTGTTCCGAACGGAACAGACGGTATGTTCTGAAAGATAAAAATAAGGTTTCCTAAGTAGACTATGCTTAGGAAATCCAGAGATTAAAACACAAAATTTAGTTTAACTAAAATACTTATGATAAAAAAAATTGACTTTTTAAAAACAAGTAAGCTTATTGCATTTGCATTGCTATTTCTTTGTGCCGTTGTTTTTGCTCAGGCGCCCGGCATACAATGGCAGAAGCTATATGGTGGATCATCTTATGAGTGGTTTTATAAGACCATACCAACTTCCGATGGCGGTTATATTGCCGTTGGACAAGCCGCTTCTACCGATGGAGATGTTACAGGAACTGGCTATACTAAACAAGATGCTTGGATCGTAAAAACTGATGCCTGTGGTAACAAACAATGGGACAAAATATTAGGCGGAGATGGAAGTGATGAGAATTTTTATGATATCAAGCAAACCAATGACGGAGGCTATATTGTAGTTGGGTCATCTGATTCTTCAAATAATGGAACAGTCTCCGTGACTGGTAAAGGACTTACCGATGTATGGGTAGTCAAGCTTAATAGCTCGGGAGCAACACAATGGCAAAAGCTATATGGTGGTTCAAGGCCAGATCAAGGCTACTCCGTATCACAAACATTAGATGGAGGATATATTGTAGGAGGAACAACTCAATCGGTAGATGGAGACCTTTCTGGCAATACAAGTGTTCTTGTAAAACCTGTAGTTATGAAATTGGATACGAACGGAAATTTAAATTGGGTAAAAACCTATATCTGGCAAAGCGATTGGGAGATTTTATCTGAAATTATACAAACTGCGGACGGTGGATACATTTTTGTTGGAAATTCCTTTAATAGTGGTAATTCTGATGCCATTGCTTATAAATTAAATTCAACCGGAGTTGTAACCTGGAAACAGCTATATGGCGGCAATGGTTATGATCGCTTTACTAATGTGAGAAGTACTTCAGATGGAGGATATATAGTAGCAGGCTATTCGGACACCTCAAATAATGGGAGTGTATCAGCCACTAATCATGGTGGATCAGACGTATGGCTTGTAAAGCTCACTTCAGCAGGTTCAAAGTCCTGGGATACACTATTAGGGGGTTCTGGAGAAGAAAAAATCACTAATTCTAATCTAACGATAGATACAGATGGAGGTTATGTCATCTGTTCATCATCTACTTCTTCGAATAGTGGTAATGTAACAGATACTAATCATGGAGCGCAGGATGCTTGGGTATTTAAAACCAACTCGTCCGGTGTCATTCAATGGCAAAAACTTATTGGGGGGACTGCAGATGATCAATTGTTTTCTATATATAATACGGCTAATAATAACTATATTTTAGCAGGTTACTCTGAGTCATCAGCAAGTGGCGATATAAAAGACACCAACAAAGGATCCTTAGACGCATGGCTATTAAAGTTGGGAGATGTTACGCCAACGCCTGTTATAACAACAACGTCAGCAACTTGTTTTTCAGCAGGTACAGCAACCATTAGCAATTATAATGCTTCTTATAGCTATACCTTCCTGCCTGTAGGACCAACTATCGGAACAAATGGTTTAATATCAGGAATGGCAGTGGGCACAAACTACACTGTTACTGCAAGCGGAGGAAACTGTACTTCGGCAACCAGCGTTTCATTCAGTATTGCAGCGCAACTTAGCGGTGCATCCTGTAGTCCTTGTACATCCCAGCGTATTATCAATTCTTCATTAGTATATTCAGGTGAATATACCGGATGGACCTTAGCTAACACTGATGTGACCAGACCTTCAGGCAGCAATCAGGGGGTGAATTTCCAAAGAGATGGGCAGATTAATGATCTTACTCAAAATTTAACGAAGGTAAATCCTCAAGGCAACACTTCTCCTGTATTTAATATCAAGATAGGACCATATGACGCAGTACCACAGGCAAGCAGTAATAAAGCATCTCTTGAATTTTACTACGATAATGTGTTATATATGCGAATATCAACCACCAATGGAGTAACGACAGGAGGTGCCAATGTAAATTATTTCAATGGTGCAAGTGGGAATTATGCAACTAAAGTACCGATGAATACTTCTGGTGTGGGCGCTACTGTTTCAGCAACAGTTCAGCTTACTTTACCTGCTACAGTATCTAATTTTGGTCAGCTAAAGATACATTATGATGGTTCAGGTACAACCCCAGTAGATGACTTTTACATAGGAGAAGTTAGTCTGATAACCACAGTAGCTACTCCTGCCATCCCTGCAGTAACAACTACTGCGGCCACCTGCTCGTCAGACGGAACGGCAACTATAAGCAATTATAACCCTTCTTATACTTATACATTTACACCAACAGGTCCAACTGTGGGTCCAACTGGTTTAATATCTGGAATGATCACAGGAACAAACTATATAGTAAAAGCAAGTATTGAAGGCTGTCAATCTTCTGCAAGTTCTTCGTTCAGTATTGCGGCATCGCTTAATTGTACATTTGTATGTAACAACAACTTTTACTTATCGCAATATCCATCTGGAGGTCCAACTACCCTATATACACTGAACAACAATACCAATCCTTTTACCATCACTTCTGTAGGTTCTTCTCCTGCAGGTTATACGGTAAATGCTTTGGGTTACAATACAGTTGACAAATATATTTATGGCATCCACCCGGTTGCAATAGGTGATAACCATCTGATAAAGATTGATACATCTGGTAATATGGCAGATCTGGGTACCATAAACACTTTGCCTAATAATGGATATAATAATGGCTCCTTCGATAATAGCGGGAATTATTACGCCATCAGATATGGTACCAACAAATTATATAAGATCAATGTGTCTACAAGAGTCGCAACGGAAATAATACTTTCCAGAACGGTCCAGACCAATGATATTGTATACGACAAAGTAACAGGCAGACTTGTCAGTTTCGAGAATGATACAAATCCGGCAACTACTAACAGGCTGGTAGAGATCAATCCTGTTTCCGGAGCAGTTACCAATATCGGAGCAGACGGTGCAAGCGGACTTGCAAATGGCGTAATGATGGGGGCTTTGTACATAGACTCTAATGGTGATATCTTTGGAAATGCAGATAACGGCAGTGGCTTCTACCAGTTCGACAGAACAACAGGTAAAGCGGTGAAGATCTCCAGCTCTATAGGAGCTTCCGGAAATGACGGAGCCAGCTGTCCCGATGCGGTTATTACATTCCCGGCAGATCTGAGCATTACCAAAACAGATGGTAAGACCTCTTATATCCCGGGTACAACCAATACCTATACTATTGTAGTAAGCAATACCAGCGGGCCATACGGTGTGCTTGGAGCTACGGTGTCAGATTCTTTGCCAGCTGGCATCCCTGCTGCTAATATGTCATATTCCGTGCCTGTACTCACAGGTGGTGCGACCACAAGTATTACTGGTTCCCAAACGGGTGCTCTTAATGATGTGATAGGTCTTCCTGTAGGCGCTACAATAACTTACACGGTTACTATCAATGTCCCTGTGGCATATGCAGGTAATCTTACCAATACTGTTAAGGTAATTCCACCGGTAAACTCTTCAGATCCTACTCCGGGGAATAATACAGCAACAGATACGGATACGGAAATGTGGCCTACTTGTACTTTTGATAATACAAATGTAGGAAATACAACGCCTGTTCCGGTAGCAAAATCTAATATAAATGCGAATGCCGCTCCTACTATTACATATTTACAAAATGCCTCTGCTTCCGCATCCAGAACCAATGAATTTGATTTTGGCGGAGTAAATCTTACCAATTCTACAGGGAATACAATACCAAATGTATTGATCGATATAAGCAAGTTAGGTTTCTGGACGCAGAATGTATCTGGAACTACTTTTAAAATATATGCATATAACCAAGCTAACCAAGCTTGGGAAGGGACTTTGGGTAATGGGCAAACCGCTTATTTCAAGATATTAGGTGTTTCAGTAAACGGTGTTCAAATAACAAATCCGAACATCAGGTTGCTTCCCGTCCAAAATTCTGCATCGCTAACAGGATATCATTTTGCTTCTACAAGTGATACCGTTTCTGACGTTGCGACGTCTTTTACAGATGGAGGCACAGGAACTAGTTACTCTATTACTGGTTCTACGGTTTCTCTTCCTCAAAATCTGCCTGTAATAGATTTGGGAGCTTTAGCCAATGGATCTACGCTTACAAATGTTAAAATCAGAATGGGATTGGTAATGCCAAATAATGCAGATGCCTGGGTAAACAATCCGGATACAGGGACAGGTGATATTGATTATTATGTATATGGGTTTGCGGATGTTTGGGGTACAGGTTACGATTTTGGAGATGCCCCATCAAGTTACGGGATAGCACAACATGCTCCTTCATTATGTAGTCCGGCAATTTACATAGGACCAAACAGACAGGATTATGAAAGTTCTGTTACAGGAAATACAACAGCTGATGCCGATGACCTGAATATGCCAAATTATGATGATGAGAACGATAGCCTACCTGATTTTTCAGCAGGTCAAACTTCATATTCCGTTACTTTACCATATGTAAACAACGCTGCTTCCGGTACTGTAAGTGCTTGGATAGATTGGAACAACAACGGTGTTTTTGATGCTTCGGAACGGGCCAATACAACCATATCTACAGGAAGCGGAAATATAGTTCTTACTTGGAAAACCTCTGGAGCTGCAAGCGGAGAAGGGGTAATACCATCCGGAATCACGACAGGGTATAAAATGGTGCGCACGCGTATAGGGACTATAAGTTCAGAAATATTGAGTGTGTCCGGCATAGCGACAGATGGTGAGGTAGAAGACAGGCTTCTATTTGTTTCTGCATATTGCACCAAACCAGGAGATTTCACAACAGGAGGTACACCTACAAAAATAGGTATCACAGTTCAGGAAAAACTTTCGGGTTGGCCAGAGTCTATTCCTAATGGTCATATAGCTTTGGAATCAAAAGAAAAAGGATTTGTGATTACAAGAGTTTCGCACGTGAGTACAACACCGGATCTCACAAATGATTCTATCAAAGATCCTAAAGAGGGAATGCTGATCTATGACATTCAGGACAAATGTGTAAAATTATTCAATGGGATTACATGGAATTGTATTCGTAGAACTTGTAATGACACTAATTAAAAACGACATCAACAATGAATTATAAAATAATAATCAATAGTCTAATACTTGTTTTGCTGGCAGATTTTGCCAGCGGACAAGTCTCTATGGGAGGTAAACAAAGTGTAGAAGGAACAGCCACAATTCTGGATTTTAATAGCCAAACAGGTAATATAAAAGGAATAATCCTTCCGGCAGTGGATGATATTTCCAAAGCATTGTCTTCTGACCCTGCGAGTAATAATGGTACATTTTTATTCAATAAAAGCAATCAAAAAGTTCAGGTCTACGAGAACAACGTATGGAAAGATCTCTCGGATGCCGGAAGCAGTAGTAATCTTGTTATTAACACTTCTGATGAGAAAAGTGGAGGTGTGGTTATAGGTGCTTCAAGCAGTCCTGCAAAAGGGGTTCTTATCCTGGAATCGTCGGATAAGGCAATGATCTTACCAAGAATATCAGAACCGCATAAAAATGTTAAAAGCCCTTATCCGGGAATGATGTGTTTTGATACGGTAAGTAGAACACTTGCAGTATTTGATGGTGCAAAATGGAATTATTGGAATTAACAATCTCTGATTTATAAAAGAATCCTAACGAAGTGTTTTGCTTGCGGAATCTTTTCCTGCAAGTTTTTTGGCCGGGCAGTTTTTTTAAAAACTAGATTTTATCATTGTCTATTTTTTTTCTGTCTGGCTTTTTTTATCATTTGATAATATGTTTTAACATCTTATATCTTATCCAAGTCTGATTGACCATTAAAAAGCTTATATAATTAATCAGTAATAATACATACTAAATTTATTTTTCTTGTCGGAATTGACCATAACAGGCCGGCAAGTTTATTCGCCGGGCAGTTTACATCACTAACTTTCTTCATACTGCTGCCCGGTTTTTTTATAGTGATATGAAATTGCAATACAAATACTTTATCTATGGATACACAAATACAAAAAATAGATGCTGTAGTAAAACATTATTTGCAGAAAATCATACAAATATTCTGAAACTCATATCAACGAATTAAAAATAAAACTGATATTATAAACCAAATAAAAAGCGTTTCACTTATGAAACGCTTTATTTGTACAATTAATAATCTTTGCTGCTTCTTCTCGGATC
>Ga0308159_1005098_pt1 | contig 11388 bp, 9 predicted proteins | sample PhyCR1_FD_201040 | JGI IMG/M metagenome (GOLD analysis project Ga0308159, IMG submission 201040) | Phyllosphere microbial communities from UC Gill Tract Community Farm, Albany, California, United States - DLSLC.R1 | ecosystem: Host-associated > Plants > Phyllosphere > Unclassified | place: USA...
CTAATGTCATGCGCGGAGAAGAAACCCAGGTATTGGGCGTGCTCGCCGGTGTGCCTGCTGCCGAAGCGCTCAAGTCAGTGCTGATCGGCTTGCCCGGCAGCCACTCGAAATGGGTTCAGGCTGCTGATGGCTGCATCGTCCATTTCGATACTTTCATGACCGGCGAAGTGTTCGCCGCGCTCAGCAACCACACGATTCTCGGCCGGACCATGGCGCGCAGTGAGAGCTTCGACGAGGCGGCGTTTGACCGTGGCATCGCGGTGGCCTTGTCTGCTGGCGGCGCAGCAGGGCCGCTCTCGACGATTTTCAGCTGCCGGACCCTGGGCCTCACCGGTCAATTGGCTGCCAGCGCTCAGCCCGACTATCTGTCCGGGCTGCTGATTGGTCATGAGCTGGCCTCTCTGGCAGCCATGCAGCGTTCCCTTCATTCGCAACTGCCCGCCGTGATTCTGCTCGGTGGCGAACAGTTGTGTCTGCGTTATGGACGTGGGCTCAAGGCCTGCGGTTTTACTCAGGTGACGGTGGCCGAGCAGGCGACCGAGCGCGGTCTATGGCAAGTGGCAAGCAATGCCGGCTTGCTCGTATCCACTGGAAAAGAGGTCTGAAATGCTCAAGCAAGCGTTGGTCGAAAACGGTTTGATCGCCATCCTGCGTGGTTTGCGCCCGGAAGAAGCGCCGGCCATTGGCGACGAGTTGTACAAGGCGGGTTTCAGGGTCATCGAGGTGCCGCTCAATTCACCACAGCCCTACGACAGCATTCGGCTGCTGCGTCAGAGCCTGCCCGCTGATTGCCTGATCGGCGCGGGTACGGTGCTGACCGCCCAGCAAGTGAATCTGGTCAAGGAGGCGGGCGGCCAAGTGATCGTCATGCCCCACAGCGATCCCACTGTGCTGCGCGCTGCCAAAGAGGCGGGCTTGTTCCTGTCACCTGGCGTCGCGACCCCCACCGAAGCGTTCGCCGCGCTGGCTGAAGGCGCAGACGTGCTCAAGCTGTTCCCTGCCGAGCAAATGAGCCCGGCGGTGGTCAAGGCCTGGCTGGCGGTACTGCCCCTTGGCACGGTGCTGATCCCGGTGGGCGGCATTACCCCGGACAACATGAGCGTGTTCCTCGAAGCCGGTGTGAAAGGTTTCGGCCTGGGCTCGGGGTTATTCAAGCCGGGCATGAGCGCCGCAGACGTGGCCGAGCGCGCCAATGCCTACGTCAGCGCCTGGAAGCAGCTCACCGAGCGTTTTTAAGACAGTTTGTTCGAGATAACAGAGCGCCCAAGGCGCCACTTCTAACAAGAGAATCGCACACATGAAAATCACCAAACTCACTACATTTATCGTTCCGCCACGCTGGTGCTTCCTCAAGGTCGAAACCGATCAGGGCATCACCGGCTGGGGCGAGCCCGTAGTCGAAGGCCGTGCGCACACGGTTGCCGCTGCGGTGGAAGAGTTGTCTGATTACCTGATCGGCAAAGACCCGCGCAACATCGAAGACATCTGGACCGTGCTGTACCGTGGCGGCTTCTATCGCGGTGGCGCGGTGCACATGAGCGCCCTGGCCGGGATCGATCAGGCGCTGTGGGACATCAAGGGCAAACACCTCGGCGTCTCGGTCAGCGACCTGCTGGGCGGGCAAGTGCGGGACAAGATTCGTGTGTATTCCTGGATTGGCGGCGACCGCCCGGCTGACACGGCCCGCGCTGCAAAAGAGGCGGTTGAGCGGGGCTTCACGGCGGTCAAAATGAACGGCACCGAAGAGCTGCAATTTCTCGACACCTTCGACAAGGTCGATCTGGCCCTGGCCAACGTCGCCGCCGTGCGCGATGCGGTGGGGCCGAACGTCGGCATTGGCGTCGACTTCCATGGCCGGGTGCACAAACCCATGGCCAAGGTGCTGATGAAAGAGCTGGACCCGTTCAAGCTGATGTTCATCGAGGAGCCGGTGCTTAGCGAGAACTACGAAGCGCTCAAAGAGCTGGCGCCGCTGACCAGCACGCCGATTGCCCTGGGCGAACGTTTGTTCTCGCGCTGGGATTTCAAGCGAGTGCTCAGTGAGGGTTATGTCGACATCATTCAGCCCGATGCCTCACACGCGGGCGGGATCACCGAAACCCGCAAGATCGCCAACATGGCCGAAGCCTATGACGTGGCGCTGGCGCTGCATTGCCCGCTGGGGCCGATTGCACTAGCGGCGTGCCTGCAGCTGGATGCGGTCTGCTACAACGCGTTCATTCAGGAGCAGAGCCTAGGCATCCACTACAACGAAAGCAACGACCTGCTGGATTACATCAAGAATCCCGAGGTCTTCGACTACGACAAAGGCATGGTGAAAATCCCCAACGGCCCGGGTCTGGGCATCGAGATCAACGAGGAATACGTCAAGGAACGCGCCGCTATCGGCCACCGCTGGCGCAACCCGATCTGGCGTCATGCTGATGGCAGTTTTGCGGAGTGGTAACTGCTCGATCTCTGTAGGAGCTGCCGAAGGCTGCGAATGCGGTGTGTCAGATAAATCGCTTTCGCAGCCTGCGGCAGCTCCTACAGAGGCTGCATTCCAATGACTCGACCTCAATAAACATAAAAAGAGGCACCCCCCATGCAAACCCGAACCCTCGAAGCGGCGGCGTCTTTGGTGACGCCGACGCGCAAGCGTTTTTTCATCATGGTTTTGCTGTTCATCACCGTGGTGATCAACTATCTGGACCGCAGCAACCTGTCGATTGCCGCCCCGGCACTGACCACTGAACTGGGCATCGACCCGATTCATGTCGGGCTGATTTTCTCGGCATTCGGCTGGACCTACGCGGCCATGCAATTGCCCGGCGGCTGGCTGGTGGATCGGGTGCCGCCGCGCATCCTCTACACCGCCGCATTGCTGCTGTGGTCCATCGCGACCATCATGCTCGGCTTCGCTGCCAGCTTCATCGCGCTGTTCGTATTGCGTATGGCAGTGGGCGCGCTTGAAGCCCCGGCGTATCCCATCAATAGCCGCGTGGTGACGACGTGGTTCCCCGAGCGCGAGCGGGCGACGGCGATTGGCTTCTACACCTCAGGGCAATTCGTGGGGCTGGCGTTTCTGACCCCGGTGCTGGCTTGGCTACAGGCCCAGTATGGGTGGCACATGGTGTTCGTCAGCACCGGTGCAGTGGGCGTGATCTGGGCGGTCATCTGGTACATGGTCTATCGCGAGCCGCGGGATTTCAAAGGTGTCAACGAAGCTGAAATCCAGTTGATCCGCGACGGTGGCGGGCTGGTGGACATTCAGACGGATGTCGCCAAGGAAAAACGCGGTTTCAGCTGGCTCGATCTGGGCATCGTGCTCAGCAAGCGCAAACTGTGGGGTATTTATCTGGGGCAGTTCTGCCTGAACTCGACCCTGTGGTTCTTCCTGACCTGGTTCCCGACTTACCTCGTGAAATATCGCGGTATGGATTTCATCAAGTCAGGTTTGCTGGCGTCACTGCCGTTTCTCGCTGCCTTCGTCGGGGTGCTGTGTTCCGGTTTCTTCTCAGACTGGCTGATCCGTCGCGGTCACACCGTGGGCTTTGCCCGCAAGTTGCCGATCATTGCTGGCTTGCTGATCTCGACTTCGATCATTGGCGCGAACTTCGTCGACTCGACACCGCTGGTGATCGCGTTCCTGGCACTGGCGTTCTTCGGTAACGGTCTGGCCTCGATCACCTGGTCGCTGGTTTCGACCCTTGCTCCGGCGCGTCTACTGGGGCTGACGGGCGGCACCTTCAATTTCATTGGCAACCTGTCGGCGATTGCCACGCCCATCGTGATTGGCTTCCTGGCGACCGGGGACTCCTTCGCGCCCGCCATCACTTACATCGCCGTTCTGGCGCTGATCGGTGCGCTGTCCTACATCCTGCTAGTGGGCAAGGTCGAGCGTATCGAACTGTAGCGGCTGGCATGCAGACTGGCTGGCGGCGATAATGCCGCCAGCATTTTGATTGATAAGGCCTGATATGTCGCAAGCTCCCGATACACCAGGCAGTGCTTCCAAAGAGGCTGCACCCACTGGCACCCAGACGCTTTTACGCGGCATTGGCGTGGTTCAGGCCGTGGCAAACGGAGCCCGTGATCTCAAGGAAATCGCTCTGCGCATCGGCACCACGCGTAGTACCACCCATCGTTTGGTCAGCTGTCTGGTGGATGAACGCTATCTGCGGGTGTTGCCGCAAGTGGGCTATCTGCTGGGGCCAAAACTGATCGAGCTGGGTTTTCAGGCGCGCGAAGAAGTGCCGCTGGCGATGCTGGCTCGGCCCTATCTGGATGAGTTGTCGCAGTTGACCGGGGATACGGTGCATCTGGCGATTCGCGATGGCGATGAAGTCCTCTACCTGCACAAGAATCCGGGCCGCAACGGGCCGGAGATGCGCTCTCGTGTGGGCCATCGCATGCCCTTGGCGCGCACTGGAATTGGCAAGGCGCTGCTGTTGGACAGTCCGGAAAGAGAGTGGCAGCGGTTGTATGACATTAGCCTGCCGCAAGCGACGCCTAACCCGCTATGGCCTGCGCATCAGGAGCAATCCTGGGAGCAGGTCTGTCAGCGCATGCACGAATATGTTCAGGGTGGGTATGCGTTCGATCTGGAAGACAACGAACCGTCGATCCGCTGCGTCGCGGCGCCGATTCGGGACGCCAGCAAGCAAATCATTGCCGGTATCAGCATCGCCAGTACCGTGCCTTACATGCCGCTGGAAAAGATGGCCGAGCTGGTGCCGTTGATCAAGCAGACGGCGGCGCGGTTGTCAGCCGAATTGGGGGGATGATCCCGAAATCTGTAGAAGCTGCCGAAGGCTGCGAAAGCGGTGTGTCAGACAAACACCATTCGCAGCCTGCGGCAGCTCCTACAGGGGGCAACTGTATTACGCCTTCAACGTCGCCATATCGATCACGAAGCGATATTTCACATCGCCCTTCACAACACGCTCAAACGCTTCATTGATGTTGCGGATGTCGAGCATTTCGATGTCGCAGGTGATGCCGTGTTCGGCACAGAAATCCAGTACTTCCTGGGTTTCCGCCATGCCACCGATCATCGAACCGGCCAGTACCTTGCGGGTCATGACCAGATTGACTGCGTTCACTGGCGGGTCGATCGGCTCGATTAGACCTACCAGGATATGCACGCCATCAAAGCGCAGGGTTTGCAGGTACGGGTTCAGGTCGTGCTGCACCGGAATGGTGTCCAGCAGGAAGTCGAACGTACCGGCAACAGCCTGCATCTGTGCTTCGTCGGTGGAGATGACCACGTGATCAGCGCCTTGGCGACGGCCTTCTTCGGCTTTGCTGGCCGAACGAGTGAACAGCGTGACTTCCGCGCCCATGGCTTTGGCAAACTTGATGCCCATGTGGCCCAGGCCACCCATGCCCAGCACGCCCACTTTATGGCCAGCTTTCACGCCGTAGTGCTTGAGCGGCGAGTAGGTGGTGATGCCCGCGCAAAGGATTGGCGCAGCGCTGGCCAGGTCGAGTTTTTCCGGGATGCTCACCACGAAGCGCTCGCTAACCACGATGCTGTCGGAATAACCGCCCATGGTCAGGCTACCGTCGATGCGGTCGTGACCGGCATAGGTCGGGGTCATGCCGTTCTGGCAGTAGTTTTCCAGATCGGCTTTACAGGCATCACAGGTGCGGCACGAATCAACCATGCAGCCCACGCCGACCAGATCGCCGACCTTGTATTTGGCAACGTCTGCGCCGACCGCCGTCACTTTGCCGACGATTTCATGGCCGGGCATCAACGGGTAGGACGCAAAGCCCCACTCGTCACGCGCCTGGTGAATGTCGGAGTGGCAGACGCCGCAGAACATGATTTCAATGGCCACGTCATCCGGGCGCGGGTCTCGGCGCTCGAACTTCAATGGGGCGAGGGGGGCGGTCGATGATTGAGCCGCGTAACCGATAGCTGTGTACATGGAGTTACCTCGCGAGAGAGTGCAAAAGTGAGGCGAACCATTCTCCGGGAGTCGCTGACTCAAGGCTATGAACATTCCTCCGCGAGTCATGCCTAATCCTCCGGCTATGAAAAGACCAATATTGCTCTATCGCGCATATCTGCGATGATGCCGCTGTCTAATCCTCCGTTCGGTGCCTCATGTCGTTACCTCACCACTCCGATGCCAATGCCACGCTGGTTGCGCTGATCAAGCCGTTGGCGACTCGTCCAGGTTTTGTGCCGACGCTGTTGCCTGAGGTCAATGTGGTGTCGCTCTCGACTTACGTGGCGAGCAGCCCGCAAATTTACGAGCCAAGCCTGATGATCATTGCTCAGGGCGGCAAACTGGCGAGCCTCGGCGCGCGAACCCTGGACTACGGCGCCGGGCATTATCTGGTGCAGGCGCTTTCCGTGCCCTTCATGTGTGAAACCTTCGCCACGCCACAGGCGCCGTTATTTGGCGTGTCGGTGGCGATTGATCGGGTGATGCTGGGGGAGTTGGTGCAGACCATGGGGCCGATGCCGGATCAGGTTGTCGAAGCGCAAACGCCTGAGTCAATGACCTCGGTGGTGCTGGACGCGTCGATGCGTGAAGCGGTGGAGCGGTTGTTGCGCTGCCTGCATGATCCTCTGGATTGCCAGGTCATGGGCCAGTCACGGTTACGCGAAGTGTTATATGCGGCGTTGCGTGGGCCCCAGGCGGGCGTGTTGCGGGCGTTAGTGGCTCAGCAAAGCAATTTCTCGCGCATAGCCGCTTCACTGGCTTACTTGCACAGTCATTACGCCGAGCCGTTGAACGTCGAGACCCTGGCACGCCAGGCGAACATGAGCGCTTCGACCTTCCATGAGCATTTCAAGCGCAGCACGCTGTTGTCGCCGGTGCAGTATCTGAAGCGCTTGCGATTGCTCAAGGCGCAGCAGATGTTGATTGCCCAAGGCATGGGCGTGGCGCAGGTCGCGCATTGCGTGGGCTATCAAAGCACGTCGCAGTTCAGTCGGGAGTACAAACGCTACTTCGACCGAAACCCGGGGGAAGAGGGCATGCAGCTGCGGATTCCTGCGTGAAGGGGCTGGATCCTGTAGGAGTGAGCTTGCTCGCGATTGGATTCCACGGGCGATAAATTATCGTCAGTTCTGACGCTATCGTGAGCAAGCTCACTCCTACAGATGCTCCTGCTATTACATATTTGGGTATGTCGGCCCGCCACTGCCTTCCGGAGCCACCCAGGTGATGTTCTGCGAAGGGTCCTTGATGTCGCAGGTCTTGCAGTGCACGCAGTTCTGGGCATTGATCTGGAAACGTTTCTCGCCGTCTTCCTGAGTCACCACCTCATATACGCCGGCCGGGCAGTAGCGCTGAGCCGGTTCGTCGTACAGCGGCAGGTTGGTGCCGATCGGGATGCTCGGGTCGGTCAGCTTCAGGTGGCAAGGCTGCTCTTCTTCGTGGTTGGTACCGGAGATGAACACCGAGCTGAGTTTGTCGAAGCTGAGTTTGCCGTCGGGTTTCGGGTAGTCAATCTTCGTCGAGTCTGCCGCCAGTTTCAGGCAGGCGTAGTCCGGCTTGGTGTCATGCAGCGTGAACGGCAGCTTGCCACCGAAAATATTCTGGTCAACGAAGTTGAACGCACCGCCCATGATTGCGCCGTACTTGTGCAGCGCAGGGCCGAAGTTGCGACTGGCGAACAGTTCTTCGTACAGCCAGCTGCCTTTGAACGCTTCCACATAAGTGTGCAACTCGTCGCCGCCTTCGGTGCCAGCGAGCAACGCGCCAGCCACTGCGTCAGCGGCCAGCATGCCGGATTTCATCGCGGTGTGGCTGCCCTTGATCTTGGCGAAGTTCAGGGTGCCCAGGTCGCAACCGATCAGTGCTCCGCCGGGGAAGACCATTTTCGGCAGGGAGTTCAGGCCGCCTTTGCAGATTGCCCGTGCGCCGTAGCTGATGCGCTTGCCGCCCTCCAGGTACTGGGCAACAACCGGGTGATGCTTGTAGCGCTGGAACTCATCGAATGGCGACAGATACGGGTTGGAGTACGACAGATCAATGATCAGCCCCACCACCACCTGATTGTTTTCCAGGTGATAAAGGAAGGAACCGCCCATGTTGTCGTCATCCAGCGGCCAGCCAGCGGTGTGCACCACCAGGCCTTGCTCGTGCCTGGCCGGGTCCACTTCCCAGATTTCCTTCAGGCCGATGCCGTAGTGCTGGGCGTCGGCTTCGGTGTCCAGATTGAAGCGTTTGATCAGCTGTTTGCCGATATGGCCACGGCAGCCTTCGGCGAACAGGGTGTATTTGCCGCGTAATTCCATGCCTGGGGTATACAGACCGTCTTTTGGCTGGCCTTCGCGATCAACACCCAGATCACCAGTAACGATGCCGCGCACCACGCCGTTTTCGTCGATCAGCGCTTCCTGAGCGGCGAAGCCCGGATAAATCTCAACGCCAAGATTTTCGGCCTGCTGGGCGAGCCAACGGCACAGGTTACCCAGGGAGATAATGTAGTTGCCGTCGTTGTGCATGGTCTTAGGCACGAACATGTCTGGCACTTTTACCGATTTCTCGGAGCTGCGCAGTACATAGATGTCGTCGCGCTTGACCGGCGTGTTAAGCGGCGCGCCGAGGTCTTTCCAGTCCGGGAACAGTTCGTTCAGGGCGCGAGGCTCGAACACTGCGCCTGAAAGGATGTGAGCGCCAACTTCGGAGCCTTTCTCCACCACGCAGACGCTGATTTCCTGACCGGCTTCAGCAGCCTTTTGTTTAAGGCGGCACGCGGCAGACAGCCCGGCGGGGCCGGCACCGACGATGACCACGTCGAATTCCATAAATTCGCGTTCCACAGGCTATCTCCTACTCAAGGCTCACAGTATTTTTTTATATGCAGCGTACAAACCGACGCGCGGGGCTTTGATTGCCCGCGCGCGTTCAAATGGGGCGCATTATATCTACACCACTTGGCAGGTCCAATACAAACGTTCGTTTGAAATGGCCGCAGGCCAGATAAAACATAGTTGCGCGGCTCATGACTGGCGTTTTTGTCGTATTGACCGGCAAAGTCGTTGCGGTCAAGATACGGGCGGTTTTGCGCTCGTCGTAGGCTTGGCATCGCCTTGCCTCCACTTCTGATGCGTCACGAGCGCGCTACAGACAAATCCAGGTCGCAGATTGCGCGGTGCGAAGTTTACACACCCGTGTGCGCCAGATGTACGGCATCTGGCGTTTATCCCTGATTTGGTGGCTTTGTTTATTGAAGCCCCCGTTCGTTCTGTACGAATAAGCTGTTTCCAGAAGTGGATCGCTGCACCGCTTTATCAATCGCCAGGCCTGCCCGGCGACTTCTTTTCACCGGAGAGAAACGAGGAATCCATGAAGGTTCTTGTAGCTGTCAAACGAGTGGTCGACTACAACGTCAAGGTTCGCGTCAAAGCGGACAACTCCGGCGTCGATCTCGCTAACGTCAAAATGTCGATGAATCCTTTCTGCGAAATCGCTGTGGAAGAAGCTGTACGCCTGAAAGAAAAAGGCGTCGCTACCGAGATCGTCGTCGTTTCCATCGGCCCGACCAATGCTCAGGAGCAACTGCGTACTGCGCTGGCTCTGGGTGCTGACCGCGCCATCCTCGTTGAATCCGCTGATGAATTGAACTCCCTGGCCGTGGCCAAGTTGCTCAACGCCGTTGTTGCCAAGGAACAGCCGCAACTGGTTATCCTCGGCAAACAGGCGATCGACAGCGACAACAACCAGACTGGCCAGATGCTGGCAGCGTTGAGCGGTTACGCTCAGGGCACCTTTGCTTCGAAAGTCGAAGTCAGTGGCGATAAGGTTGCCGTGACCCGTGAAATCGACGGCGGTCTGCAGACCGTTTCGTTGAGCCTGCCAGCCATCGTCACCACCGACCTGCGCCTGAACGAGCCACGCTACGCGTCTCTGCCCAACATCATGAAAGCCAAGAAGAAGCCGCTTGAAGTGCTGACGCCTGACGCTTTGGGTGTTTCTACCGCTTCCACGACCAAGACCCTCAAGGTCGAAGCACCGGCTGCTCGCAGCGCGGGCATCAAGGTCAAGTCGGTGGCTGAACTGGTCGAAAAACTGAAGAATGAAGCGAAGGTAATCTAAATGACTATCCTGGTAATCGCTGAACACGACAATGCAACACTGGCCCCGGCCACGCTGAACACCGTAGCCGCCGCTGCCAAAATCGGCGGCGACATTCATGTGCTGGTTGCAGGTCAGGGCGCTGGCGCCGTGGCTGAAGCTGCTGCGAAAATTGCTGGCGTGTCCAAAGTTCTGGCTGCCGATAACGCGGCTTACGCCCATCAGTTGCCGGAAAACATCGCGCCACTGGTTGTCGAGCTGGCTTCGGGCTACAGCCACATTCTGGCTGCCGCCACGTCCAACGGCAAAAACATACTGCCTCGCGTCGCTGCCCTGCTAGACGTTGATCAAATCTCCGAGATCATTTCGGTTGAATCGGCGGATACCTTCAAGCGTCCGATCTACGCCGGTAACGCCATTGCAACTGTGCAATCGTCTGCTTCGGTAAAAGTCATCACCGTGCGTGCCACCGGTTTCGACCCGGTTGCTGCTGAAGGCGGTTCGGCTGCCGTTGAGGCTGTTTCGGCGGCTCACGATGCAGGCAAATCGAGCTTCGTTGGCGAAGAGCTGGCCAAGTCCGATCGTCCTGAACTGACTGCGGCCAAGATCGTCGTTTCCGGCGGCCGTGGTATGCAGAACGGCGACAACTTCAAGCACTTGTACGCCTTGGCTGACAAACTGGGCGCTGCGGTTGGCGCTTCCCGCGCGGCCGTGGACGCAGGTTTCGTGCCGAACGACATGCAGGTTGGCCAGACCGGCAAGATCGTCGCGCCACAGCTGTATATCGCAGTTGGTATTTCCGGCGCGATTCAGCATCTGGCCGGCATGAAGGACTCCAAAGTGATCGTCGCGATCAACAAGGACGAAGAAGCACCGATCTTCCAGGTAGCCGATTACGGTCTGGTGGCGGATCTGTTTGAAGCAATACCTGAGTTGGAGAAGCTGGTTTAAACCGGATTCTTCACTTATAAACAAACCCGTTCGTTTGGTCAGCGTGACATTGCAGCTTGCTGCATGCTCAAGCGCCCAGGCTGAACGGGTTTTTTATTGGCTGTTTTTCAACGCGAAGGGCACATCATGTTTCAGCCGAAGCGGCTGCTTTCAGCGCTGGTTATCGGGCTTGCTGTCGGGCCTTTTTTCGCTGCGGACCTGGCTTTCGCCGCAAGCAAGTGCGAGCGCCTGGTCGTGACGGGCAGTCCTGACGCACCACCTTATTTGTGGCGCGATCCGCAGGACCCCAAGCATCTGATTGGCGCCAGTGCGGACTTGATCAAGCAAGTGGCAGCGGACTCGGGCGTAAAAGTTGAAGTGCTCTACGCTGGCAAGCGCAGTCAGGCCCTGGATGAAGTGCGCGCGCGCACTT
>Ga0308159_1005099_pt1 | contig 11388 bp, 11 predicted proteins | sample PhyCR1_FD_201040 | JGI IMG/M metagenome (GOLD analysis project Ga0308159, IMG submission 201040) | Phyllosphere microbial communities from UC Gill Tract Community Farm, Albany, California, United States - DLSLC.R1 | ecosystem: Host-associated > Plants > Phyllosphere > Unclassified | place: USA...
AGGTAGCCGCTGCGCGTCAGGAGCGCCGTGAGCACCTCATGCACCTTCGCCTCGCCCTCGGGGCGGCCGGGGTCGAGCATCATGGCGCACTCGTCGAGCAGCGTCGCGAGGTCGACGATCGCCTTCGTGACCTTCGGCCCCATCCCGAGCGACCCGGCGTTCCGCATCGACTCGCGGAGGGTGACCCCGTTGGTGTCGGCGAACGACTGCAGCTGCGCCTCCGTCGCCGGGCCGATGCCGCGCTTGGGGGTGTTCATGATCCGCCGCAGCGCCAGCACGTCGGCGGGGTTGGCGACGGTGATGAGGTAGGCGAGCGCGTCCTTGATCTCGGCCCGCTCGTAGAACTTGGTGCCGCCGAGGATCCGGTAGGGCAGGGCCGAGCGGATGAAGATCTCCTCCAGCGCGCGGGTCTGCGCGTTGGTGCGGTAGAACACGGCGATCTCGTCGTACCCCGTGCCGGCCGCGTGCAGCCGGGCGATCTCGTCGACGACGAACTGCGCCTCGTCGTGCCCGGAGTAGCCCGTGTAGCCGATGATCTTCTCGCCGTCGCCGCTGGAGGACCAGAGGTTCTTCGCGCGGCGGTCGAAGTTGTTCGAGATGACCGCGTTGGCGGCCGAGAGGATGTTCTGGGTCGAGCGGTAGTTCTGCTCGAGCAGGATCACCCGGCAGCCGGGGAAGTCGCGCTCGAACTCGACGATGTTGCGGATGTCGGCGCCGCGGAACGCGTAGATCGACTGGTCGGAGTCGCCGACCACCGTGAGGGAGGCGCCGGGGATCGATCCGTCGGCCGTGACGGGGCCGCGGTACGGACGGTCGAACTGCGCGGCGTCGATCGTCGCCCGCGGCACCGGGCGGGTCAGCTCGTGGATCAGCGAGTACTGCGCGTGGTTGGTGTCCTGGTACTCGTCGACCAGCACGTGGCGGAAGCGCCGCTGGTACTTCGCGGCGACGTGCGGGAACGCGCGGAAGAGGTAGACCGTCTGCGCGATGAGGTCGTCGAAGTCGAACGCGTTCGCGCTCTCGAGCGCCCGCGAGTAGGCCCGGAAGACCTGGAGGAACATCTCCTCGTTGGGGTCGCTCATGTTCGCGGTGCGCGCGTAGGAGTCGACGTCGGCGAGCTCGTTCTTGAGCTTCGAGATCTTCGAGGAGGCGCTCGCGACCGTGATGCCGAGCGAGTCGGCCTCGAGGTCCTTCACGATCCGCTTGAGCAGCGCGCGCTGATCGCCCGAGTCGTAGATGGTGAACGACTTCGTCATGCCGAAGTTCTCGGCCTCGCGCCGCAGGATCCGCACGCACGCGGAGTGGAAGGTCGAGATCCACATCCCCTCGGCGCTCTGCCCGACGAGCTTCTCGACGCGCTCGCGCATCTCGGCCGCGGCCTTGTTGGTGAACGTGATCGCGAGGATCTGGCTCGGCCAGGCCTCGCCGTTGCCGAGGAGGCTCGCGATACGACGGGTCAGCACGCTGGTCTTGCCGGACCCCGCGCCCGCGACGATCAGCAGCGCGTCGCCGCGGTACTCGACCGCCTCGCGCTGCTGCGGGTTGAGCCCCGCGACGAGCTGCTCGTGCGCCGGATCGCTGAAGGAGGCGCCGTCGCGGCCGGGTGCGGCGAGGACGACCGGGGTGGCTCGGGAATCGCTCGGATCGAAGAGGAAGCTCATGTCCCTCCGAGTGTAGATCGACCCTCCGACACCCGGGGCCGGGTCAGACCGCCCGGGGGCGGGCCGTCGACGCCGTCAGCGAACCACCCACGTCCAGCCCGCGCCAGGCGAGCGAGAAGCCCACGAGGGCTATCGTCGAGGTCGACACCGCGAGCAGCTGCTGCAGCGCGAACGCGGTGAGGTCCTTCGTGTCGTCGGGGTAGTACTGGATGCCCTGCACCGCGAGTCCGGCGAGGACCACCACCACGACCGCCGAGCAGACGAGCAGCAGCCGGTTCACCCCGCGGCGCGTGCTGCGGCGCGGAGCCCGGCCGAGCTGCGCCCGCGTCGAGAGCCAGGCGCAGGCGAGCGAGGCGGAGGCGAGCGCCACGAGGTCGGCACCCAGCACGTCGCTCGCGCGGTGCCAGGACGCCGCCATGGTGAGGTTGCCGACCAGGATCACGACCGCGCCTCCCAGCAGCAGCACGACCGTGCGCCCGCGCGCCGGCAGCACCATCGCCAACGCGAAGACGACCGAGACCGCGGCGGCCGTGTGCCCGCTCGGGAAGCTCCCGCCGGTGTACCAGGCGTCCGTCTCGACGAGGAGCGGCCGCTCGAGGACGATGTTCTTCAGCAGCTGGGTGAGCCCGGCGGTCAGCACGATCGAGCCGACGGAGGCGATCGCCAGGGCGGGGCGCCGGCGGATCAGCGCGATCGACGCGGCCAGGAGCGCTCCGGCGATCATCGACACCGGAGTGACGTCGGCCAGCGCGCCGGCGGCCGCGCCGGTCGCCCGCCCGAAGACGAGGTCGGCTCCGCGGAGCCCGGAGTTCTCGGCCGCCTGGCCCTGCGGCGTGAGCACGGCGATCCAGTAGACGAGCGCGATCCCGAGGGCGGCGAGCACGGCGGAGGTGAGCCAGCGGCGGGTGATGCGGGCGCGGGTGGACACGGGGCTCCTCCTCTCGACACGGGGCGATCGGCGGGGGTCGACCGCCGGGCTCCGATGATGGCAGTCGACGCTCTCCGTTCCCTCCATCCTCGCCGCGAGGCTCCGGATCAGGCTCCGGCGGCCACGATCTCGAGCGCCAGGTCGGGGTGGTCGGCGAAGACGCCGTCCAGGCCCGTCGCCAGGATCATCCGGAACTCGTCCTGCCACGCGCCGAACGCGGCCGGGTCCTTGCCGCGCCGGTGCGCCTTCTCGAGGAACCGGTTCTCCGGCCGGAGGGTCCAGCAGTAGACCTCGAGGCCGACGGCGTGCGCGTGGGCGACCAGGTCGTTCGGCCCGACCGCGCGCCCGGCCGAGTCGCGCGCGAAGAGCATCCGCTTGTCGACGCTCACCCCGTCGACGGTGCCGGAGAGACCCCGCAGGCCCGCCGGGGTGACGAAGTCGGCGTAGGGGGTCGCGTGCGCCCCGTGCGCGGCCACGAGGTCGGGAGCGGTGCCGGCGGCCTCGATCAGGTACACCCGCTTCGCGCCGACGCCCCGGACGGCGAGACGCTCGAGCACCGTCTTCTCGAAGCTCTCGATCGTCAGGCGCGGATCCCGCGGCCCCCAGCCGGCGGCGGCGAGCTCCTGCTCGAGCAGCACGTCCAGCGGCAGGCCGATCGAGTCGAAGTAGTCGGCGTGCTTGATCTCGGCGACGAGGCCGGGAGGCGCGCCGGCCGCGTCCTCGCCCGCCCGGTCGAGCAGAGCGAGCAGGTCCGAGAAGCGCAGGAGCGGGAACTGGCCGTCGAAGGTGGCGCTGGACGGACGGACGGCGGGCACCCGCTCCCGCGCCCGCAGCTCGGAGAGCTCGGCCCAGGTGAAGTCCTCGGTGAACCAGCCGGTGACGTCCTTCCCCTCGAGGCGCTTCGTGGTGCGCCGGTCGGCGAACTCCGGACGGCGCTCGATGTCGGTGGTGCCCGAGATCTCGTTCTCGTGGCGCAGGACGAGCACTCCGTCCCGGGTGGCGACCAGGTCCGGCTCCACGGCGTCGGCTCCCAGGGCGATGGCGAGGTCGTAGGCGGAGCGGGTGTGCTCGGGGCGGTACCCGCTCGCCCCTCGGTGGCCGATGACGAGCGGTCGGAGTCGGTCGGACATGCCGCGATCCTACGGGCGAGGACTCGGTCTCCTCGTGGGGAATAGCCAGACTCTGAGAGCTGTTCTCAGATACTGTGGAACACATCGTCGGAGTCCTCTCGGAGGACCCGGCGGCACCACAGCATCCCGACCACACCGCGACTCAGCTCCGTTGATCCACCGGACACCAGCGCACCTGAGAGAAGAGGAACCATGGCAAGCAGCAATCCGGCCTTCGGGCGTCCGGAGTTCAGCAACCGCGGCTACGCCGGCCGCGTGCAGGACCTCCCCGACGTCTCGTCCGACACGCTCGACCAGATGTACAACCGTCCGGCCGCGAGCTCGCTCGAGACCGACCGGATGACCGTCGAGGACACCCTCGCGAAGACGGCGCTCGCGTTCGTCGTGCTCCTGGCGGGCGCGGCCGTGGGCTGGTTCGTGCCGGGGCTCATCCTCCCCGCCGTCCTCATCGCGCTGGTCCTGGGCATCGTCAACGCCTTCAAGAAGGTCCCGAGCCCCGCTCTGATCCTCGGCTACGCCCTCACCCAGGGTGTCGCCGTCGGCGGCATCTCGCGCTTCTTCGAGACCGCGTACGAAGGAGCGGTCGTCCAGGCCCTCCTCGCGACCGTCATCGTGATCGGCGTCACCCTGGCGCTGTTCATGAACGGCAAGATCCGCACCTCGCCGAAGCTGAACAAGATCTTCTTCATCGGCATGATCAGCTACGCGGTCTTCTCGCTCGTGAACCTGGGCCTCGGCCTCTTCGGCGTCGGCGGCGGCTTCGGTCTGCGCACCGGCTTCATCGGCATCGTGATCGGCCTCATCGCCATCGCCCTGGCGACCTACTCGCTCGTGATGGACTTCGAGTTCATCCAGCAGGGCGTGCGCAACCGCGCCCCGCGCATCTACGGCTGGACGGGCGCCTACGGCGTCCTCGTCACCGTCGTCTGGATGTACCTCGAGATCCTGCGACTCGTCGCGATCTTCCGCGAGTAGTCACCGCATCACGTCCGCACGGGCGCTCGACCTCGGGGTCGGGCGCCCGTCGTCGTTCCGGCACCGTGCCAGGCGCGCCTGGCACCATGGAGTCGTGACCGCCTCCTCCCCCGCCCGGATCGTCGGCCTCGACGTCGCCCGGGGGCTCGCCGTCCTCGGCATGTTCGCGGCGCATCTCGCCCCCACCGGCCGCGAGATGCCGTGGGACGGGCGCAGCTCCGTCCTGTTCGCCGTCCTCGCGGGCGTCTCGATCGGACTCATGACGGGCGGCGCGGGGAGGTCGACGCGACCCTGGCTCGACACGGCGTCGATCCTGCTGCGCGGTCTCTACCTCCTCGCGATCGGCGTCGCTCTCACCTTCCTCGGGACGCCGATCGCGGTGATCCTGTCGCACTACGGGCTGATGTTCTTCGTCGCCGCGCTGCTGCTGTTCCTCCCGAGAGCGGTCCTGGCCGTGCTCGTCGCGGTCTTCGCGGTCGCCGGGCCGATCGTCGTCGACGAGCTCGTGCTCCGGAGCACACCGTGGCTGGCGCTCCTCCCGCCCGATGAGGCGCTCATCGCGCGGCAGCCCCTCACCTGGCTCACGCAGTACTACCCGGTGCCGTCCTGGCTCGCCTACGTGGTCCTCGGCCTCCTCGTCGCCCGCTGCGACGTCCGCTCGGCGACCACGCAGCGCTGGCTCGTGATCGGCGGTGCCGCGTCGGCCCTGATCGGCTACGGCGGAGGCCTGCTGCTCGGCGGACCCGAGACGGTGGAGGCCCACGCGAGCACCACGGCCGAGCTGCTCGGCGCCGGCGGAGTCGCCGCGATCGCGATCGGCTTCCTGACCGCGCTGGGGCAGCGCTCGGGCGCCTTCCGCCGCCTCGCGGCTCCGCTCGAGGCCGTCGGAGCGATGCCCCTGACGATCTACTCGCTGCAGATCGTCCTCCTCGCCCTCTACCTCATCCCCTACGAGCCGTTCGACTTCGACGCGTGGCGCGGCTGGGACATCCTGCTCTACTTCGCCCTCGGCTCGATCGCCTTCGCGATGCTCTGGCGCCAGTACATCGGTCAGGGTCCGCTCGAGTGGCTCCTGGCACGGGCCTCGCTGCGCCCGACCAACCGGTCCCGTGTCCGGGCGCTGGGCTAGGGTGGCCCGATGATCACGCGACGCGAGGCCGCTCAGCGCCTCGACATCCCCGTCGAGATGGCGGCCCGCCACGGCCTCGCCGCCCGCCTCTCGGAGGAGGAGTTCGCGGCCCTGGAGCAGGAGCCGCCGCCGTGGCTGGTCCAGTCCCGCGAGAACCGCACGGGCAAGCGCCCGGTCTGGGTGACCCTCGACTGCACCGTCTGCGGTCGCTCGGAGGCCGCGCGCCCCAAGAAGTGGTGGCCCGACTTCACCTTCCTCGTCTGCGAGGACCACTCCCCCGACGAGTGGCCGCACCACCCCGACGGTCACCGCCGCGACGAGTACGACGGCATCGGCACCCGCTTCGTCGGCGTCGTCGACAGCCCCGCCTGAGTCCGCCCGGAAACGCCGAACGGGCCCCCTGAGGAGCCCGTCCGGTCACAGCGACGCGAGAAGCGTCACTCCCACTCGATCGTGCCCGGCGGCTTCGACGTGACGTCGAGCACGACGCGGTTGACTCCGGCGACCTCGTTGGTGATGCGGTTCGAGATGCGCGCCAGCAGGTCGTACGGCAGTCGCGTCCAGTCGGCGGTCATCGCGTCCTCGGAGGAGACCGGCCGGAGGACGATGGGGTGGCCGTAGGTGCGGCCGTCGCCCTGGACGCCGACCGAGCGGACGTCGGCGAGCAGCACGACCGGGCACTGCCAGATCTCGGAGTCGAGGCCTGCGGCGGTCAGCTCGGCGCGGACGATGGCGTCGGCCTCCTGGAGCAGGTCGAGCCGCTCCTGGGTGACCTCGCCGACGATGCGGATGCCGAGGCCGGGGCCGGGGAACGGCTGACGGCCGACGATGACCTCCGGCAGGCCGAGCTCGCGTCCGATGGCGCGGACCTCGTCCTTGAAGAGGGTGCGCAGCGGCTCGACCAGCGTGAACTGGAGATCCTCCGGCAGTCCGCCGACGTTGTGGTGCGACTTGATGTTCGCGGTGCCCGTGCCGCCGCCCGACTCGACCACGTCGGGGTAGAGCGTGCCCTGCACGAGGAAGTCGATCGACGCGCCCTCACCCTGGGCCTCCAGGACGAGCGCCTCGGCGGCCGCCTCGAAGGTGCGGATGAACTCGCGCCCGATGATCTTGCGCTTCTGCTCCGGGTCGCTGACGCCGGCGAGCGCGTCGAGGAACTGCTCGCGCGCGTCGACCGTCACCAGGCGGACGCCCGTCGCGGCGACGTAGTCCTCCTCGACCTGGCGGCGCTCGTCCTTGCGGAGAAGTCCGTGGTCGACGAAGACGCAGGTCAGCTGATCGCCCACCGCGCGGTGCACGATCGCCGCGGCGACGGCCGAGTCCACTCCTCCGGAGAGGCCGCAGATGACGCGGCCCGAGCCGACCTGCTCGCGGATGAGGGCGACCTGGTCCTCGATGACGTTCGAGGAGTTCCAGTCGTTCGGGATCCCGGCCGCGCGGTGCAGGAAGTTCTCGATGACGGCCTGGCCGTGGGTCGAGTGCTTCACCTCGGGGTGCCACTGCACGCCGTAGAGGCGGCGCGCGTCGCTCCCGAAGGCGGCGACGGGAGTGGAGGTGGTCGAGGCGAGGACGTCGAAGCCCTCGGGCGCCTTCGCGACCGAGTCGCCGTGGCTCATCCAGACCGTCTGGTCGGCCGGCTGCTCGCCGAGGAGCACGCCGCCGTCGGTCGAGATCGCGGCGTCGGTCGCTCCGTACTCGCGGAGGCCGGTGTTCGCGACCTCTCCGCCGAGCGCCTTGGCCATCACCTGGAAGCCGTAGCAGATGCCCAGCACCGGCACTCCGAGATCGAAGATCGCGGGGTCGAGCTGCGGGGCGCCCTCCTCGTACACGCTGGACGGGCCGCCCGAGAGGATGATGCCGACCGGCGACTTCGCGGCGATCTCGGCCGCGGTGACGTTCGACGGCACGATCTCGGAGTAGACGTTCGCCTCGCGGACGCGACGCGCGATCAGCTGCGCGTACTGCGCGCCGAAGTCGACGACGAGCACCGGCTGGGAGGCCAGCTGCGGGGTCGGAGGGGCGCTGGGCTGCTCGCTAATGGGGGGCCTCCACGGAGTCGGTCGGGGCTTTCGGGTCGACGCCGGCGGTGCGGCGCGCGAGGTACTGCTCGACCTCGCGCGCGATGCGCCCCTCGACGAAGAAGGAGAGGGTGGGGATCACGCCGCCGAGCGCGATGAGCACGAAGCGGCTGAAGGGCCAGCGCATCAGGCTCCACAGGCGGAAGTCGGCGAAGAGGTAGACGACGTAGAACCAGCCGTGCGCGATCAGGATGCCGGTCGAGAGGTTCGCTCCCGTGCCGCTGGACTCGTACTCACCGCCCGGGACCTCGTACATCGGCGCGAGGTTCAGCACGCCCTGCTGCCCGAAGGCGAAGAGCTCGAGGTGGAACACGTACTTCAGCAGCATCTCGGCGCACAGCAGCAGGAGCATCACGCCCGTGATGATCGAGGTCACCCGGTAGAAGCGCAGAGCGCTCCGGATCGCAGGGAACTGCGCGGGCTTGGGCTCGAGGGGCATGGGGTCCAGTTTACGGTGCGGCGGAGGGGGCGGGGGCGCGGGCCGACTGCTCCGCGTCGAGCGCCTCCTCGACCTCGCGCTCCCAGGCGTCGCGGACGAGGCGGTACCAGAGGTAGAGCGCGAAGCCGGCGAAGACGACCCACTCGATCGCGTAGAACACGTTGAGCCAGTTCAGCGAGAGGTCCTGCTGGCGGGCGGGCGAGTCGATGGCCTCGAGGCCCTCGAGCGGCTCGTCCACGACGATGTAGCCCTGGTAGACGTCGGCCGGAGGGTCGGGCCAGCGGTTGATCAGCGCGGGGATCGAGAGCGCGGTGAGGGTCTGCGGATCCACGCCCTCCTCCGGCGCCTCGGCCGCCTCGTTGGCGACCAGCCGGCCCGTGTAGGACGCCGGAGGCACCTCGTCGCCGGAGTTCAGGCGCTCGGCGACGGCGCGCGCCTCGCCCTCGTCGGCCGTCCAGCCGTAGGCGACGACGAGGTCGGCGGTGCTCGTGCGGGTCCGGGCGAAGACCCACCAGCCGGGCTCGCCGGCGTTCAGGCGCCCGCCGATCACCTCGGCGCCGCCGGGGACGAGCGCCGACTCGGCCTCGACCCGCTGGCCGTCGGCCGTCGCCGTGACGGGGGCGGAGGGAGCGGCTGCGGCGTCGAGCGGGACGATCGTCTCCGACGCGCCTCCGTCGGGCTCGGCCGCATCGATGGCGCGGCCGACCTGCCACTGGCCGAGGGCGGCGAAGAGGCCGGCGATCACGAGGGCGAGCACCAGCGCGCCGATCCAGCGCGGGCGCCGGGCGACCTGCCAGACGGTGCTCTGCGTCATGCGCTCCTCGTTCGTGCGGGGTCCCGGCAGCCCAGCGGGGCCGCCGGTGGACCCGACGAGCCTAACCGGTGACCGTGGGAGCTCCCCGGGATCAGTAGTCGGGCTCGACGGGCCGGCGCGGGCGCCGGTCCTCCGCGCCGTCCGACTGCTGCATCGCCTGATCGATCAGCGCCTGGCGCATCGGGTCGGGGAACTCGTCGTCGAGCTCGTCGTGCTCGGACTCCCGCCGGGGCGGGGCGTCGACGGACTCGGGGTCGCTCCGCGCGGGTTCCGTCCGCGTCGGCCCGGTCCGGGTCGCCTCCGGAGTATCGGCCATCGCCGCCTCGACCAGCGCGAACTCCTCCTCCTCGAGCGCACCGCGCTTCGCCGTCGCTCGGGACGGCCGGCGGCGCCGCTCCGACAGGAACTGCCCGATGCTCTCGGACCGCGACGCCAGGATCGGACCGACGATGGCCATGATCAGCACGTACAGACCCGCGAACGGCTGGATCCGGTCGTCGAGCCCGGCCGACAGCGAGAGGGTCGCGAGGATCAGCGCGAACTCGCCGCGATTGTGCAGGATGAACGCCGCATTCAGTCCCGCCCGGGGCCCGAGCTTGTTGAGCCAGGCCACGAACTGGCCCGCTCCGAGGTTGAGGACGATGGTCATGACGGCCGCCGCGAGGACGGGGAGGACCACCTCCGGAACGCGCTCGGATCCAGGCCCAGACCGAAGTTCACGAAGAAGAAGGCCCCGAAGACGTCGCGGAGCGGGATCGCGATGTGCTCGACCCGGGCGCGGTAGCGGGTGGCGCCGATCACGAGGCCGATGAGGAACGCGCCGATCGCGTCCGTCACTCCGAGGACCTCGCCGATGCCGCCGAACAGCAGCGCCAGACCGAAGAACAGGATCGTGAAGAGCTCGTCGTCGCGGGTGCGGAACAGGCGGGACACCACCCGGCCGCCCCAGCGGGCGATCGCGAACATGACGACCAGGAACGCGAACGCGATGAGCAGCTTCAGGATCACGGGCCACGGCTCGGTCTCGCCCGAGAGCACCACCGAGACGATGGCCAGGTAGATCGCGATGAAGATGTCCTCGACCACGGTGACCCCGAGGATCATCGGAGTCTCGGGGTTGGCCAGGCGCTTGAGCTCGATCAGGAGCTTGGTCACGATCGCGCTCGAGCTCGTCGCCGTGATGCCGGCGACGATGAGCGCCTCCTGGCTCCCCCAGCCCAGCAGGAAGCCGAAGCCCAGGCCCACGGCCATGTTCACGCCGATGTAGGTGCCGCCCGACAGGATCAGGCGCCCGGCGTTGCCGAAGAACTCGTCCTGATCGAACTCCAGGCCCAGGTTGAACAGCAGCAGGATCAGGCCGAAGACGGCCGTCAGCTCGATGTAGGTGGACTCGAAATCGAGGGGGAACCAGTGGAAGTTCGGGCTCGCGAGGAGCCCCACGACCATGTAGATGGGGATCGCCGGGAGGCCGATCGTCCGGCCGAGACGGCCGAGCACGTAGGCGACGACGAACAGGATCCCGAGGACGATGAGGTCTTCACCGTGGTGCATCCTCAGGCTCCGGGCGCGTCGGCCGTCTTGTGGAACGCTCCCGTGCGGAAGAAGGCGAACGCCTTGGCGACCTTCTCGGGACTGCCGGCGACCACCAGTGTGTCGCCCGGGAAGACGCGGAAGTCGGGTGCGGGCGCCGGGTTCGCGGCGTCCCCGCGCACGACGGCGACGACCGTCAGTCCGACGATGCCGCGGTCGGCGGGCTTGCCGAGCTGCTGCCCGGCGATGTGGTCGTCGTAGTCGACGGTGAACCAGTCGATCGAGAGGCCGGGGATCTGATCCAGCGCGGTGAGCGACTCGGTGATCTGCGTGCCGCCGAGCAGCTCGGCGAGGGTGTGCGCCTCGTCGTCGCTCAGGCGGAGGGAGACCTTCGCGCCGTCCTGGTCGCCCTCGGCGAACGTGATGAGGTCGCTGTGGCCGGAGCGGTGCGCGATGACGCCGACCTTGCCGCCGTCGGCGGTGAGGAACGTGTGCAGCACTCCGACACCGGGCAGCTTGACCCTGCGGACCTCGACCATGCGTGCTCCATCCGCGCCCTGCGGCGCTCCTGACTCGGGATGCCTCCAGTTTAGGCGCGCCCGCTCCCCTCCCTCCCTCCGTTCGCCGCCGGGGAACGGACGGACGCCGTCCGGCCGCTGAGGGAACCCCGGACCGTCGAGGGAACCCGCCGGTGCGGGCTCCCT
>Ga0308159_1005100_pt1 | contig 11387 bp, 9 predicted proteins | sample PhyCR1_FD_201040 | JGI IMG/M metagenome (GOLD analysis project Ga0308159, IMG submission 201040) | Phyllosphere microbial communities from UC Gill Tract Community Farm, Albany, California, United States - DLSLC.R1 | ecosystem: Host-associated > Plants > Phyllosphere > Unclassified | place: USA...
CGTCCCTGCTGGAGGACCTGCGGCTCGATCGCCACTGGCGCAATGCGCGCACGCTGTGTTCGCACAACCCCACCATCTACAAGGCCAGGCTGGTGGGCGACAACGCCATCAACGGGACTGCACCGTCCTTCTATTGGGCGGTTGGGGCGAAAAAACCGGTCGCTGCCGCGACGGGGGCCGCGGCGTGAGCATTCATCTGCACTGGTATCTGCCGACCAATGGCGACAGTCGCGACATCGTGGGCTCGGGAGACGATTCGCATCGCATCGATGGCGTGGCGGGTGCATTTCGTCCGCCTACCCTGGATTACCTGAAACAGGTTGCTGCCACGGCCGAAACGCTGGGTTTCGAGGCGGCGCTGACCCCGACCGGCACCTGGTGTGAAGACGCGTGGATCACCACGGCAGCCCTGTCGCAGCACACGCGCCGACTGAAATTCCTGGTGGCGTTTCGTCCGGGCTTCATTTCGCCCACGCTGGCTGCGCATCAGGCGGCAAGTTTCCAGCGCCTGACCGAGGGCCGCCTGCTGATCAACATCGTGACGGGCGGCGATCCGGTGGAACAACGCCGTTTCGGCGACCATGCCGACCACGCGCAGCGCTACGCCCGCACGGGCGAATTCCTGAAGGTGTTCCGCGAATTGGGGGAACGTGCCGGTTCCGGCCAGGCCGTGGATTTCACGGGCGAGCATTACCGGATCGAGGCGGCGAATCTGCTGGTATCTCCGTATGCACCGCCACCGATATTCTTCGGCGGGGCAAGTGCCGCCGCCGAGCAAGTGGCCGCCCAGTATGCGGACACCTATCTTGCCTGGGGCGAGACGCCGGCACAGATTGCCGAGCGCTTCGAACGCGTGCAGGGCCTGGCGAGCAAGCATGGCCGCCGCCTGGAATACGGTATTCGTTTGCACGTGATCAGCCGCGACACGGAAGCACAGGCCTGGGCCCAAGCCGAGCGCCTGTTGGCGGGGGTATCGGCCGATCGTGTGCGTGAGGCCTTGGCCTTGTTCTCACGCACGGAATCCGTGGGCCAGCAACGCATGACGGCACTGGTCAGCAAGCTGGGCGCCGACGCCGTGGGCGGCAATGCGCGCGCGCTGGAAATCTCGCCCAACCTGTGGGCGGGTTATGGACTGGTCCGAGGTGGTGCAGGCACCGCGCTGGTAGGCAGCCACGAACAGGTTGCCGACCGTATCGCTGAATATCACGCGCTGGGGCTGACCCACTTCATTCTGTCGGGCCAGCCGCATGTCGAAGAGGCATATTGGTTCGCCGAGGGGGCGGGCGCCATCCTGCGCCAACGTGGCTTGTGGACGCCGGCTTGAAGCGAGGATGGGTGGCTAGCCGCGCAGGCTTCCCCGCAGCGCACCGCCAGGGTGCCGGGTGTTGAGCAAGGAGCCGCCGCCGAACAGCTTGTCGCGCAGCGTACCTTCCCGATATGCGGTCTTGAATGCGCCGCGCGACTGCAGTTCCGGCACCACCATGTCCACGAATCGCTGCAGCGAGCCTGGCGACACGATGCGCACCAGGTTGAAGCCGTCGATGCCGGTTTCGTCCACCCACGAGATCAATTCGTCTGCGACCTCCGAGGGCGTGCCCAGGATGAAGGGCGCACGCGCGCCGGGCACACCGAAGTCGGCGATCTCCCGCACGGTGAAGGGACGCGGCGCATTGAGGGTCAGGTGTTCGACCGTCGACTGAATCGCATTGCTTTTGACGAACTGCACGGCGTCATCCATCGACATGCCGGCGAAGTCGATGCCGGTCCATCCTGCCACCAAGGCCAGCTGGCCTTGTACGTCCAGGTAGCGGCGGTAGTCCTCCAGCAGGTCCTTGGCTTCCGCCCGGCTGGGTGCGACTACGACATTGCAGCCAAGAAAGGCGGCAATGTCCTCGGGCCTGCGCCCGTAGCGGACGGCTTGTTCCCGCAGGTTCTTGACCGAGCGTGCGACCGATGTCTTGCTCGTGCCATTGATGAACACACATTCCGCGTGTTGCGCTGCGAACTGGGTGCCGCGTTGCGACGTGCCAGCTTGATACAGCACCGGCGTCCGCTGCGGCGAGGGCTCCGAAAGATGCCGCGCATTGACTTGGTAGTAGGGGCCATCGTGCTTCACCATGTGCACTTTTTCGGGGTGCGTGAAGATGCCGCTTGCGCGATCGCGCACCACGGCGCCGTCTTCCCAGCTGGCTTCCCACAGCTTGTAGACGGCCTGCATGAAGTCCTCGGCCGCGTCGTAGCGTTCGTCGTGGCCGCGGATGTCGTGCAGCCCCATGCCGCTTGCACCGCTCTTCAGATAACCGGTGACGATGTTCCAGCCTATGCGTCCGCGGGTGAAGTGGTCCAGCGTGGAATAGCGGCGCGCAAACTGGAAAGGGTGTTCATAGGTCAGGTTGGCGGTCACGCCGAAACCGATGTGGCGGGTCACGTGTGCCATTGCTGAAATGGCGATGCTGGGGTCGCAGCTTGGCGCTTGCGCGCCGCTGCGCAAGGCCGCATCCGGCGTGCCGCCGTACACGTCGTAAACCCCGAAGACGTCGGCAATGAAGATCGCATCCAGCAGCCCACGTTCGGCCAATCGGGCCATCGAGGTCCAGTAATCGAGCTGGTTGTACTCGGTGCCGCGGTCATCGGGATGACGCCACATGCCGGCCCAGTTGTGGGTGGGTGTGCTCATCTGGAAGGTGTTGAGCCGCAGCTCGCGTCGGGTACTCATGGATGCTCGCTGATGGAAGGCGGGAGGGGCATGCAAAAGGCAAAGTCAGGGCTGCAGGCAGAGCGCCGGGTCGACATCTGCCGCGATGACATGGGGGGCGCTCTTGCGGCGCGGGTCTGGCGGTGCAAGCAGGGAGCGCCTGCCGCCGGGCACCGCCTGGATCAGGGAACGGGTGTAGGCGTGCTGGGGCTGCTTCCAGATATCGCGGCGATCGCCGCTTTCCACGATTTCGCCCCGGTGCATCACCATCACGCGGTCTGCGATGTAGTGCACCACCGACAGGTCGTGCGAGATGAACAGCAGCGACAGGCCGAACTCGTGCTTCAGGTCGACCAGCAGATTGAGGATTTGCGCCTGTACCGACACGTCCAGTGCCGATACGGGTTCGTCGCAGATCAGCAGCCTGGGCCGCAGCACCAGTGCCCGCGCGATGCTGATCCGCTGGCGCTGTCCACCCGAGAACTGGTGCGGGTAGCGGGTCAGGGCGCTGCCTGGCAGGCCCACTGCATCGATGATGGCGTCGATGCGGGCGCGGCGTTGCCGCTTGTCGAGCGACCCGTGCGTCGTCAACGCAAACGCCAGGATGTCGTCCAGCGTCTGGCGCGGGTTCAGCGACGCATAAGGGTCCTGGAACACCATCTGCATCTTTTCGCGATGTGGCTTCAGCGCACGGCGCGACAGGTGGGTGATGTCATCACCGTCCAGCACGATGCGGCCGCTGGCCGGTTCCACCAGCCGGATCAAGGTCTTGGACAAGGTGGATTTGCCGCAGCCGGATTCCCCGACCAGTCCCAGGGTTTCGCCCGGGGCGATGGTGAAGCTGACACCGCGAACGGCGGTGTACGGACCCGTGCTGGTTTCATAGACCGTATGCAGGCCAGAGACGGCAAGCAAGGGAGGTGCGGTGTTGGCAGTGGCGGCGATGGAGGGCGTGACCGTCGATCTGATCAGGGACGATTCCGGATTTTTGCTGTCGGCCGATCCCTGGCCAGCTGGGTGCGGCACGGGCTGGCTCAAGGAAAAGACCACCTGGTCGCTGCCCTCGGGTGTAGTGGCCCGAATCTCCGTCAGCCGCTTGCGGCTGTAGTGCAAGTCGTCGTTCAAGCGCAGCGACGACCCCAGCAAGCCTTGTGAGTAAGCGTGTTGCGGATGGGCGAAGAAGGCGGCGGCATTCGCCTGTTCCACCGTCTTGCCCGCATACATCACGGCAACCTGATCGGCCCAGTCCGACACCACGCTGAGGTCGTGCGTGATCAGCAGCAAGGCCATGCCCAGCTCGCGCCGCAGATCGTCCAGCAGCGTGAGGATCTGGGCCTGGATGGTGACGTCCAGTGCCGTGGTCGGCTCATCGGCGATCAGCAGCGCCGGGTGGCAGGCAATGGCCGCCGCAATCATCACGCGCTGGCGCTGACCGCCAGAGAGGCGATGCGGATAGTCATCCACGCGGCGATGCGGATCGGGCAGCTTCACCAGGTCCAGCAGCTCGATGGCACGTGCACGTGCTGTTTGCGCCGACAGGCCTTGGTGCAAACGCAGTGCTTCGGCAACCTGCTGGCCGATGGTCAGCACCGGGTTCAGCGAGCTCATCGGTTCCTGGAAGATCATGCCGATGCGATTGCCGCGCAGTGCGGACAAGGCATCGTCATTCAGGCCCAGGATGTCTTGCCCTTCGAACAGGATGCGGCCACGCACCCGTGCGCTCCGCGGCAGCAGCCGCAGGATCGACAGCGCGGTGGTCGACTTGCCACAGCCGGATTCACCCACCAGCGCCAGGGTCTGCCCGGCGTGCAAAGTCAGGTCCAGGCTGCGAACGGCGTGGTGTCCAGGAAAGGCGACGTCCAGGCCGCGAAGTTCAAGCAAGGCTGTCATCGTATTCCTGGGGGCTTCCGCGTTGGTCCGTGAGGCAATGGGTCAATGGTGGGCTGGGCTGGTGGGCTGCAAGTCAGTGGACGGCAGGTCAATGAGAACTGTGCGGATCGAGCGCCGCGGCCAGTCCATCGCCCAGCAGATTGAGCGCAAGTACCGCAATCAGAATGGCGATGCCGGGCAGGGTGGCGATGTACCAGTCGGTGCGCAGCACCTCGCGGCCGGCGCCGACCATGTTTCCCCAGCTGGCGACGTTGGCGTCGCCCAGGCCCAGGAAGGCCAGGGCGGACTCCGTCAGGATGGCGTTGGCCACCAGCAGCGAGGTCGACACCAGCACGGGCGTCATGGCGTTCGGCAGCACGTCGCGCCAGATGATGCGCAGGTCGGACGCGCCCAGGGCCACGCTTGCGTGCACCATTTCGCTGTGGCGCAGGCGCAGGCTTTCGGCGCGTACCAATCTGGCCAGGCTGGGCCATGAGGTCAGGCCGATGGCAAGCGAGATGGTCGCGACCGAGGGCTGCACGATCGCCACGATGGCCAGCGCGAACAGGAAGGGCGGTACGGTCTGGAAGAACACCGTGACCCGGGTGATGGCGCGATCCAGCCAGCCGCCGAAGTAGCCGCCAAGCAGGCCGCCGCCCACGCCCAGCACAACGGCGATCAGCGTGGCGGTCGCCGCGATGGCCAGCGATGCGCGCGCGCCGTGGAAGATGCCGGCCAGGATGTCGCGGCCCAGCATGTCGGACCCCAGGGGCAAGGCGGGGTCGGCCAAGGGGCGCAGAAAGGGCTCGGCCACCATCGCCAGCGGATCTTCCGGGAACACCCAGCGCGCGGCCGCCGCCATCAGCAGGATGGCCAGGGTGAGCACGCTGCCGATCAGGCCCGAGGGCGTACGGATCAGGCGAGCGAACCAGCCGCGGGCAAGGTGAGCGGGCAGGGCCGCATGTTGGGCGGGGTCCGACGCAGATGCAGACGGCAAAGCATTCATCAGGCGGTTCTCACGCGGGGGTCCAGCAAGCGGTACAAGGCGTCGACGATCCAGTTCACGAGCACCACCAGGATGGAGCTGCACAGCAAGATGCCCAGCAACACATTGAAGTCACGCTGGATCAGGGCGTCGAAGGCCAGCCGGCCCAGGCCGGGCCAGGAAAATACCGTTTCCACCACCACCGCGCCGCCGATCAGCGAACCGATCTGCACGCCCAGCATGGTCACAAACGGCAGGGCGGCATTGCGCAGGATGTGGACGCGAAACAGCCGTACCGGCCGCACGCCGCGCGATACTGCGGTGCGCACGAAGTCCTTGCGCCGGATCTCGATCAGCGTGGCGCGCATCAGCCGCGTGTAGATTGCCATGTAGAAGAGCGCCAGCGTGGCGGCAGGCAGGATCAGGTGGCGACCGATATCGACTGCCAGGGCCCACCCCGACAAGCCCGCCGATACGCTGTACATGCCACCTACCGGCAGCCAGTCCAGCCACACGGAAAAGATCACGACAAACACCAGGCCGATCCAGAACACCGGAATTGCAAAGCAGAAGAGCGCCAGGCACGAAATCAGCAGGTCCGGCCAGCGTCCGGCGCGATAGGCTGCGAGCGTGCCCAGCAGGCCGCCCAGCAAGGCGGCGAGCGCCACGGCCGTGCCCATCAGCAACAAGGTGGCGGGCAGGCGGGCCAGGATCAGATTGGCCACGCTCGTGCCTTGGCGAAACGAATAGCCCAGGTCGAACTGCGCCAGCTTCAGGATGTATTTGCAGAACTGCACCCACAGCGGCTGGTCCAGCCCGAACTGCGCACGCAGTGCGGCGATGTATTCCGGCGAGGCGGAGCCCGACTCGCCAGCAATCACCTGCACCGCGTCGCCAGGTGCCAGGCGCAGCAGGAAGAAGTTGATCGTGGCGATGCCGAGCGCCACGCCGATCAACTGAAGCGCACCGCGCAAGGCCAACATGAGCCGGTTCATCAGTGCTTGCTGGGGTCGGTGTACCAGAAGTTCTTGAACGAGCCGTAGACCTGGTCGACGCCGCTGACCGTGTCGTTCAGGTCGGAGGCCTCGACCGTGAAGAACTGCAATTCCAGCAAGGGCAGCGAGGGCAGGTCTTTCTGGACCTGTTGTTGCAAGGCCTTGAACAGCTTGACGCGTTCGGCCTGATCGCCCGAGCCCTGGGCTTGCGCCACCAGCTTGTCGACCTCGGCATTGCGATAGCCGGGACCGTTGCTGAAGGGAATGTTCTTGCCGATGCTGTCGGACTGATATTCGCGCGTCACGCCCACCTGCGGGTCGGCGAAGCCGGAATACCACTGCACGGTGATGTCGTAGTCGCGGTCGCCGTAGATCCGGCGCGTGTAGGACGGCGTGTCCTGGTTGCGCACGTCGGCTTCGACGCCCACGCGCTTGAAGGCCTGTTTCAGGAACTCGGCGCTGCGGCGGAATTCATCGCCGTAGGGCAGGTAGTCGATGGTGATGCGGAAACGCTCGCCGTTGGCACCCCGCGTGGCGCCGGCTTCGTCCAGCAAGGCCTCTGCCTTTTTCACGTCGAACGCATACTGCGGCACGGTGGCGTCATGGAACTGTGTCAGCGTGGACACCACCGGGCTGATCGCCGACTTGCCGTAGCCGAACCACACGACCTTGCGGTAAGCCTCGCGGTCGATGGCGTGATACAGCGCCTGACGCACGCGTACATCCTTCAGGTGCGGGCGTTCCACGTTCACCGACAGGAAGAGCCAAGGTGACAGCCATTCATACCCCTTTGTCTGCAGGCGAATGTTCGGCAGTTGCGACAGGCGCTGCGCATCGCGCGCCGGCAGCGGGCTCAGCGACGCATATTGCACCTCGCCTTTCTCCAGCGCAGCGGTACGTGCGCCACCGTCGGGAATCACGCGATACACCACACGATCCAGATAAGGTTTGCCCTTGTCCCAGTACTCGGGATTGCGCTCCAACACCAGGTGGCTGCCGCGATTCCATTCCTTGAATTTGAACGGACCGGTGCCGATCGGCTTGTTGTTGTAGGGGTTGTTCAGAATGTCCGTGCCTTCGTACAGATGGCGCGGCAGCACCTGCGCACCGTTGCTGTTGAGCGAGCTCAGCACGGCCAGCGAGGGCTTGGTGAAATGGATGATCACCGTATGGTCGTCAGGCGTGTCCACCTTGTCTGCATTGGCGAACAAAGCCTGGTTGCGCGGGTGATATTTCTTCCAGACGTTTTCCAGCGTCCACTTCACGTCGCCCGCCGTGAAGGGTTTGCCATCGTGCCAGTTTACGCCGTGGCGCAGGTTCAAGGTCAGCGTCTTGCCATCGGCCGACAGGCTCCACTTCTCTGCCAGGCCTGGCTTCAGATTGAAGTCGTTGTCGTATTCGATCAGCCCGTCGAACACGTTGGTGCTGAAGGTGGCGGTAGGCGATGACGTGCTCAGCGCTGCGGTCAGGATCACCGGCTCGGGTTGGGCGATGACGGTCAGCGTGCCGCCGGATTTGGGCGTGGCGGCGTGGACCGGCAATGCCGCCGACAGGCCGGCTGCGAACAGCGCAGCGAATGCGCTGCGTGCGAGCCAGGATGGGGTGTGGAATGCAAAGGCTGACACGTTGGATACTCTCAGGGCGTTGAAGCCGCGCAGGCAGGTGACGGGCGACTGGCATCGACGGTCGTTGCGACCGCAATCGTCGCGTACCATCGGCGCGAAGAGGCAGAATCTACGTGGTGAGCCGGGCATCGTGGAAAGACAATATTTGCCTTAACTTCTAACGAATATCTTTATTCCGACAGCGGCTGTTGCGGACGAGGTGTGTGTTCTTCACGGATGTACCTGGCCATGAATCCCGTTTCCTATTTCGAAATCCCGGTGCTGGACATGGCGCGCGCCATCGACTTCTATGGCGCGGTGCTCGGCCAGACCTGCGAGCGCGTGCAGATTGCCGGCAAGGACATGGCGCTGCTGCCGCACGCCGATGGGGCGCCGGGGATCAGCGGGGCGCTGGTGAAGGGTGAGCGCTACGTGCCGGGCAATGGCGGGGCGCGGATCTACATGAACGTGGCCGATATCCCGCTGACCCTGTTCCGTGCTTCGCAGTCGGGCGGTGCCGTGCGCCGCCATGAAACGGCCGTCGGCGACTTTGGCTGCGTGGCGGAAATCGAGGACTGCGAGGGCAACCGCATCGGCCTGTATTCGCCTGCGCCAGCGTCCGGTGAGGACTACGCCGAGACTGGTGGAGGATTCCTGGGCGGTGGTGGTGGCAGGCTGCGCGCCAGGTGTTTCTGCTGCTGAACGGGGTTTGTTTTTCCGCTGCTGACGCGGGTGTCGATGTCGATGTTCGGGCCGATGTATATGCCCATCACCACCGCTGTCTTCGAGCCTGTTGCTGCGCGTTCAGCCTCGCTGCCAGATGACCGCAGGCGTGATGTCCGCCAGGGTCTTGCAGCCGGTGAGCGCCATGGCAATCTCCAGCTCGGTGCGCAGCATGTGCACCACGTGCACCACACCGGCCGGGCCCGCAGCGGCCAGTCCGTAGACATACGGCCGGCCGATCATCACCGCCGTGGCGCCCAGCGCCAAGGCCTTCAGAATGTCGGTGCCGCGGCGAACGCCCCCATCGAGCAGCACGGGCACACGCTGCGCCACGGCCGCTGCCACCGCAGGCAGGGCGTCGATGGTCGCAGGCTGCCCGTCCAGCACCCGTCCACCATGGTTGGACACCACGATGCCATCGACGCCGTGGTCGATGGCCTGTTGCGCATCCAGCGGCGAGGTGATGCCCTTGACGATCAGCGGCAGGCGGGTGGATGCGCGCAGCCAGGCGAGGTCGTCCCAGGTGGGGGCGGTGTCCAGCACGCCCTTGCCGAACAGCGCGCTTTCGCCGGCATGCGCATGGGGCATCGAGGGCGCTGGCAGGTCGCGCAGGTTGGGCGCATCGATGCCCGGTGGTAGCTGAAAGCTGGCACGCTGCTCCCGGTTGCGCACGCCGTTGACCGGCGCGTCCAGCGTCAGCACGATGGCGCGATACCCTGCCGCTTCGGCGCGGCGCACCAGCTGCAAGGTGTGCTCGCGCAGCGGCTGCAGGTACAGCTGGAACCACAGCGGCGTCTGCGCGGCCTGGGCAATGTCCTCCATGGCGATGCTGGCCTGTGTGCTGACGACCATCGGCGCCTTGATCGCCGAGGCGCCCAGCACGCTGGCCAGTTCACCCTGCGGATGCGCCAGCCGGTGGTAGGCCACCGGCGCCAGCACGATCGGGTAATCCAGCTTCGATCCGAAGAGCGTCAGGCCGGTGCCTCCGCCTTTCAGGTCTGCCAGCACCCGGTTCTGCAGACGCAGGCGATCGAAGGCATCGCGGTTCTCGCGCCAGGTGATTTCATCGGCCGCACCGCCGCTCAGGTAGGCCCAGGCGCTGCCGGTCATGCGCTCGCGGGCGTAGTGCTCATAGTCGGCGACGGCGGCGATCTGCGGCGGAATCTGGCTCAAGGGAGCAAGCGGCTGGCTGCCTGGTTGACTCACGTGATCGACCAGCGGCGCACGAGGTTGTGATACACGCCTGTCAGCCGGGTGATTTCGGGATGACCGGGAATGTCGACTGCAAGCTGTTGAATGGAATTGTCCAGGTCGTACAGCAGCGCGCGCTGTGCGTCTTCGCGCACCAGGCTCTGTGTCCAGAAGAAGGCCGAAATGCGTGCGCCACGCGTGACTGGTGTGACGCGGTGCACGCTGGTGCCGGGATACATCACCATGTCGCCCGCCGCGAGCTTGATGGTCTGTGTGCCGTAGGTGTCTTCCACGACCAACTCACCGCCGTCGTACTCGCCCGGATCGGTCAGGAACACGGTGGTGGAGATGTCGGTGCGTACCCGGTGGTCGGTGCCGCGCAGCATGCGGATCGCGTTGTCCACATGGTTGCCGTAAGTGCCGCCACCTTCGTAGCGGTTGAACATCGGCGGCATGACCTTCAAGGGCAGGGCGGCCGACATGAAGAGCGGCGTGCGGCCCAGCACGTCGAGTATCAGGTTGCCGACCTCGACGCCGATCGGGTCATTGAGCGCCAGTTGCAGGTTCTGTTTCACGCCTGCCGCGCCATGGCCGGCGGTTGCCCGACCGTCTATCCAGCTGGCGCGCGCCAAGGCCTCGCGGCAACGGTGAACCTGTTCGCTGGTCAGCAGACCGGGAATTTTCAGCAGCACGGTAATCGACCTTTTGCATGGGATGCGGCGCGTCTATCGTAGCGCGCCGCGATACCCCATGCCATGGCCTGATTTCCTTGCTGTGACGGCACGGTTCGCGCAGTCGGCCTTACCAGGCAGCCTGGTAGATCGACAGGGCATCTGCCTCGGTGACGTCGCGCGGATTGTTGCCCAGCAGGCGCGTCTGTTTCATCGCGTCCTGGGCCAGGCGTGGCAGGTCGGTCTGGGCCACGCCCACTTCGCGCAGCGTGCGCTCGATGCCGGTGTCCAGGGCCAGCTGTTCCACATAACCGATCAAGGCCTGGGTGCGTGCCTCGGCACTGCCGGTCACACCGGGCACCAGCACCTGCGCAAGTTCGCCATACAGCCCGGCGGCGGCTGGGGCGTTGAAGCGCAGCACGTGCGACAACACCAGCGAATTCGACAGCCCGTGCGGCACATGGAAGATGCCGCCGATGGGATAGGCCAGTGCATGCACGGCGGCGACCGGTGCATTGGCAAAGGCCTGGCCGGCCAGCATCGCGCCCAGCAACATGGCTTCGCGCGCAGGGCGGTTGGCGCCATCGCGGCAAGCCGTCAGGATGTTGGCCGACAGCAGCGACAAGGCCTTCACGGCCAGCATGTCGGACAAGG
>Ga0308159_1005101_pt1 | contig 11385 bp, 10 predicted proteins | sample PhyCR1_FD_201040 | JGI IMG/M metagenome (GOLD analysis project Ga0308159, IMG submission 201040) | Phyllosphere microbial communities from UC Gill Tract Community Farm, Albany, California, United States - DLSLC.R1 | ecosystem: Host-associated > Plants > Phyllosphere > Unclassified | place: USA...
TGCTATAGATTGATTAAGTGTTTTCTCCGTATTAAAAATATTGACATCAATCATTCTCATGAGTGTAAAAGGATCTTTCTCACTTCTTACATGTTTTAGCGCAGAAAGATTTAACACATAGTCGTAAATGCCATCAGCCTCAATAAATGCATCATATTCTATTGATCCAATATCTAATGCAAAAGTTTGAAAGTCTCCATTAATATAGCCATAAGAACTTCTAATATCTCTTACCAACTCAACCATGTTGTTTTCGCTAATGTCTACAACGTGAAGCTTTAAAGGATGGCGTTTAAAAATTTCTTTGGTTACGGCCTGACCTATTGAGCCTGCCCCACCAATCACAAGAAATTTTGATTTTGATACAGTTTCGAGCAAAACTTTCTCACTGAAACTAACGTCAGAACGGAATAACTCGTTTTTTCGACCTATTAAATTTAATATATTCATTATTTAAGCAAGAGTACCTCTTAAAATTTTACGAAAGATTAGATAAAAACAAGTCAAAAACCCTGCTGCAAAACCACCTATAACGATTCCTTTTGCTCTGCCAAACATTTCCTTTTCCAAAGGGTAAACAGGTTGGTCAATTATTTGTATAAGCGGAGTTTCTTTAAGGAGCGATAGTTTGGATAATTCCAAATTTTTTACCATTTCAGAAAGGACCGCCTTATTTGTTTCAGCTGAAAATTGAGCTTGTTGTGAAGGTGCTACCCTTTGAGTTTGCCTCGTTGGGTTAAGATTGGGGGTAGCATCAACGATGGCAACAGACTTAAAAATAGCTCCATTCATGACGGATCTCACAGAATCCGTTTTATGTTGTAAAATGGAAACGTTCTTTTGAGTTTTCTTTGTTTTTGTAGAAATGTAAAACTCGTTTACATTTCTAACTAATTCATCATTAAAAAGCTTAGCGAAAACTTCATCTTTAGCTTTAACATCAACCTGTATAGTACTAAGTTTTTTATCAGGCTTTGAAATATTTAAATAACCTTTGTTCAATTCTGCAACAAATTCGCCGATTAAACTATCCTGTAAGCGATTACCATTTAATTCAGCGTTAATAATATTTGGAACATTATTAGTAGAGAATTTAATACCATGCAATTTCGGTTGTTTCTCCCATTGTTCTCTCTTTTTGTTAAAATTTATAAAAAGATCAACCAAAAGCATTTTCTTCCCAAGGTAATTTACTTCTGTAAGCAACGTTTTCTCTAAGATTTTCCTAGACTTATATAGCTGTAAGATATTATCACCTTGGAATACACCACCACCTCCACCTACATCAACTCCAGCTATAGAAGCCAATCCTGCTAAACTGCCAAGTCCTCCACCTCCGCCCTTTTCGTCTTCAAGAACAAAGGTTGTTGTAGCGGTATAGATTGGCTTACTAATTTTAGCGTATAAAAACCCTAGAAGGGAACCCATTATAATAAAAAAAATAAGTATGTATTTTTTTGATAAAAGATAGGTTGACCATGTTCCGGCAGCTTTTAAAAGCTCTCTTATCGTAATCTCCTCACTATCAACTACGTGAGGAATTTCTGAATTTTTTGTCATTTAAGTCTTAACTAATTTTTTTACTGAAAACTTTGAAGGCAGAAACGATTAAACCATCATCTTAAAAGACTAACTATGATAGCTCCTAGTGAAGCCAATCCAGTCCCAATACCTATCCATGCTGCTGCAGTGAGCCTCTCTCTTTCAGCTCTTTTAGGTACTAAAATTTCTGCCCCAGGCTTAATTTTAGGATAATTATTAAAGAATAGAAAACTTCTTGCGCCTTCAACTGATCCGTTCGCATATTTAACATAAGCTCTCCCTTTTAAGGCATTGGCTGTAAAACCACCAGCACCATTTACATAGGCCTTAAAACTTTTACCTATTCTGAAAACAATATTATTTGGATTTAAAACCTCTCCGCTTACACGTACGGTTTGCAGTTGCTTGGGCACTTTAATAACATCACCATCCTCTAATAACAAATCATATCTCTCGCCTGGCCCTTTTAAAATTTTAGTTAAATCTATCCCAACCATATCCGAAGCAATTACCTGTGGCTGTCTTCTAAATGATGTAGTATCCACTCCAGATTGGGTTACTCGTTGTAAATTCATGATTCTTGCCTGCTCTTCTTGCTTGCGCTCGTCTGATTTGGAATTCCCCAGTAAATCCTGCATGGAGTAGGAATTACCATATTTTGCTCTTCTGATTAACAATTCCTTTTGTAGAGAATCTCTCTGGCTTTGAAATAAAGTGGTATCTCGACCTGGTCTTTTCAAGGACGCACCATCAGTGTAAGCCAAAGCCGTCAAACCTCCAGCTCTTTTAATTAAATCTGAAATGCGCTCATTTTTACTTTTAACGGTATAGGTTCCTGGGTATAAAACCTCTCCTTCAATTTTAACTTGTTTCTGAACCACATAACCTTCTGAGCCTCTGACAGAGACAATATCAAATGGTTGCAATTTAAAAATCGTATCCGCAACCAATTTAAGATTACGATCTATATTGATGGTAAAAACATCTGCTGTACTAGCTGCAGTAGATTGGACATTACTGTTTCGAACCCTTCTCGATATCTCGATACGATTAGGTGAAGCACCTTCTTTAAATCCTCCAGCCATTTGAATGGCATCTTCGAGGTTCATATTTTCTGCATAAGGAAATTGATTCGGTTCTCTTACCTCACCCTGAACCGTAATCTTATATTCTTCTCTTAAATCAAAAATAGAAGAAATGGTAATTTTATCCTCTCTTTTTAAAGGTATATCTGCCTGACCGCCATTCATGATCGCTGCGACATCAAAAGATTCTAAGGCTAATGTATTATCTGCATTTAGTCTGCTAATGTAAGCACGGTTCATAAATGCATCTTCCTTTAGTCCATCTGCTTTTTGAATGAGTTGTTTTAAGGTCATGCCTTTTTCCAGTTCAAAATAACCAGGTCTAAAAACCGCACCATTAATCTCAACGCGGTTTTCAAAACGATCTAAAATAGGTTCTACAAAAAACTTATCTCCATTTTTAGGTATATACGTACTAAAATCAGCAGCAAAAATATCGCTGATCTTTCTCTCTCTTGCTGTATTTTGGAAAACTTTAACAGCCGATTGATAAGCTATATTTGAAAAGCCACCAGCAAAGCTTAACACATTCTGAAAATGCTCTCCAGTTAAAGTTTCAAAGATTGCTGGATTTTTAACCTCTCCAACAACTTCTACTCTGTTTTCGTATACCGGAACATTAATTACATCCTGATCCTGCAAACGGATATTACCCTTTTGCATGCCATTAATAATCAAATCATAAAAATCAACTGTAGCCACTACACGATTATTTCTAACCACTTGAATTTTACGATAAGAACCATTATCATTCGGGCCGCCTGCCGCATATAGTGCATTGAAAACACTTGAAAGAGATGACAATGTATAAGTGCCTGGTTTGGTAACCTGACCATTTAAGATAACTTTGATACCTCGGATATTCCCTAAATTAATCGCCAAATTAGTTCTACCAGAACGCAAACCTGGGTAGGTTGAACCCATCAGATTTTTTATTTTAGAGCGGGCCTCGTCAATACTTAATCCACCAACTTTTACTAAGCCTACATATTCTAAACGGATTGATCCTTCTGGACTCACTTTCAGATCATAGTTAGCTTCATTATCACCTGTCAAATCAATCAGCAACTGATCATCCGGACCGATAATATAACCTGCCGGAGTAGCCATTCTCAAATTAGGTTCGAAAGTGATGTTAGAATTTTTAAATAATTGAGAACCAAAAATTTTCGGTTTTAAATCATCAAAAGCTTTATCTATTAAATCTTGTTTATTTGGCTGATTAGTAGAGGTACTATCGCTTGCCCCAAGATATTGTCGTTCTTTGTTATTAGAGGAACTTTTACCAACATTTTGCTTTGCAGTAGTGCTTGAAGAGCCTTGTTTTCTAATGGTTTCGACTCTTTTACGAAGCTTTAATATCTCATCTTGCTTCATACCCTGAGCAGCAGCCATTTGCTCTAACTGCACATCGCTGTAACCCAAAGATTCAGCCCGTTGCATCAACGTTTTAATTTGCGCATCAGAAAGTTCATCTACCTTTTGATTGGCATAATTACTTTGAGCTAACGCAACCGTATTAATTAAAAATAAAAAAAATATAAAGGATGTTAAAAGAACTAGTTTTTGTTTCATAGATGTATTATTGCGATCAGCGATTATGCCTCACGTTTATTCAAAATAATTTAAGGTTTTAAAACCGCCTTCTTTTAGGTGTTCGTCTTTTTTCATTAAATGAAGATCCGAGATCACCATATCTTTAACTAAAGCAGGTAAGTCGTATTTTGGCTGCCAGCCTAATTTAGTCTTTGATTTTGTTGGATCGCCAAGTAATAAATCTACTTCTGTTGGACGGAAATATTTTGGGTCTACCTTAACTATAGTTTGGCCTGGTTTTAAATTATCTAAATTCAAACCTAAAGCAACCGCCTTTTCTTCATCTACGTTTATGATTACGCCTTTTTCATTCTCGTCTTTACCCGAAAACTCTACTTCAATGCCCAGCTCAGCAAAACTCATACGAACAAAATCACGAACGGTTGTAGTAACACCAGTTGCAATTACATAATCTTCTGCCTGTTCTTGCTGTAAAATAAGCCACATCGCTTCGATATAGTCTTTTGCATGGCCCCAATCTCTTTGAGCAGAAAGATTACCTAAATACAGACAATTCTGTAAACCTAAAGCAATCTTCGTAGCGGCTCTTGTAATTTTACGCGTTACAAAAGTTTCACCTCTTAATGGACTCTCGTGATTAAATAATATACCATTACAAGCAAACATGCCATAAGCTTCACGATAATTCACGGTGATCCAATAACCGTAAATTTTTGCTACAGCATAAGGAGAGCGTGGATAAAATGGCGTAGTTTCACTTTGAGGAACAGCTTGTACTAAGCCGTATAACTCGGAAGTTGAAGCCTGATAAATTTTTGTTTTCCCCGTTAAACCCAGAATCCTAATCGCTTCAAGTAATCTTAAAGTACCGATACCGTCTGCATTTGCAGTGTATTCTGGCATTTCAAAACTCACATGAACATGGCTCATTGCAGCCAAATTATAAATCTCGTCTGGCTGAGTTTCCTGTATAATCCGAATTAGATTGGTCGAGTCGGTTAAATCACCATAATGTAATTTAAAATGAACATTATTTTCATGCTGATCCTGGTATAAATGATCAATTCGATCTGTATTGAACAGAGAACTTCTTCTTTTCAAACCATGAACAAAATATCCCTTTTTTAGCAAAAATTCGGCTAAATAAGCACCATCTTGTCCGGTAACACCAGTAATAAGAGCAACCTTCATAAATTATTTCATAGAGTTTAAGCTTGCAAATATATACAATAATATCGGTGAGTTGAAAAACTAAAATAATGAACTAACAACTTGTTTATGTTTTTCAGATTATAATCTTGCATCTGATAAATTTCTGTCAATAAATGATTTTGTATCAAAAACTATCGATCCAGCTTCTTTGAAAGCGGCGTAATTTAAACTCAAAAACTGTGTATGAGCCACAGCCAGAATGATTGCATCATAATTTTCTGAGGGTTCATTTTTTAATAAAGTGATGTTATACTCATCTTGCACAAGTTTAGTTTCAGCCCATGGGTCATATACATCTACATCGATTGAATAGGACTTTAATTCCTTATAAATATCGATCACACGTGTATTTCTGGTATCAGGACAGTTTTCTTTAAAGGCAAAGCCAAGTATTAATACTTTAGCATTTTTAATGGCCTTATCTCTCGACACCATCATTTTAATTACTTTGTTCGCTACAAACTTGCCCATGTTATCATTAACTCTTCTACCAGATAAAATAACTTCAGGTTTGTAACCTAACGATTCTGATTTATGTGCCAAATAATAAGGATCGACACCTATACAGTGGCCCCCAACCAAACCAGGCTTATAATTTAAAAAATTCCATTTTGTAGCTGCTGCAGCCAATACGTCTGCTGTATCAATTTCCATCTTATCAAAAATTAAGGCCAGTTCGTTTACAAACGAGATGTTAACATCACGTTGTGCATTTTCAATCGCCTTTGAAGCTTCCGCAACTTTAATACTCGGAGCTAAATGTGTGCCTGCAGTAATAATGCTTGAATATAAATTATCGATCTCAACTGCAATTTCAGGGTTAGAGCCTGAGGTTACCTTTTTAATTTTGGTCAACGTATTAACTTTATCGCCAGGGTTAATTCGTTCTGGAGAATAGCCGCAAAAGAAATCTATATTATACCTTAGCCCCGAAATCTTCTCCAAAACAGGAACACAATCTTCTTCCGTACAACCTGGGTATACCGTTGATTCGTAAATAACCGTGTCTCCTTTTTTCAATACAATTCCCAGCATTTTTGATGCAGTAAGTAAAGGCTCCAAATCGGGTCTTTTCAAATGATCTATAGGCGTCGGAACCGTAACAATGTAAACCCTACACTGACTAATATCGGGAAGATTTGAACTAAATTTGATATCGCAATTATCGATTACATTTTTTAGCTCATCAAGATTTGCTTCCTGGGTATGATCATGACCATTATTTAATTCTAATACTCTGTGCTCATTTATATCAAAGCCTATAACTGAATATTTTTTGGCAAACTCAATTGCTAATGGCAATCCAACATAACCTAATCCTATAATTGCTAGCTGCTTTTTTTTATCCATTTACTTAATGTATCGGGGTAAAGATAAATAAAATCATTAGTTTAGGTTATGATTATAGCCTTCCAACTTTCATTAAAAACGAAAGCATTCATATTCAAGCAGCGCAACAAATTACAAGGTACCGCCCTCAATAAGTAATTACACCAACATAGCTACTCATCGAAATACTCATCCGATCGTCAGAGACAAAAGAAATCCAGGAATGGAATTCGCTCCCTTTATAAAAAGAAGGAATTTCTAAAACCTCTGTAACAGATTTTCTTTTCGAACCACTACAAACAGAAAAGGCAATATTATCTTTAGGGCTAAAAGCAAGGATCATAATTCCTGTTATAATCTGGATAGATTTCATGAGTCCATGTAAATTGAATCCCAAGATCATTCGTAAGGTATTGTGGATCTTTAACCCCAGTTAAATTACCGTAGGTTAAACAAATTTTTCAGTAATCGATCTCATCATACTCATCGAAAGCATGGAGCATGTTATACGATTTTGCTGCATTATGGGCAGTCATCATTATCAATTTGGATTCGATATTAAAACCTATATTAATGTAACCAGGAACACGAGAAAGAAATGCCTGCATCAGCGTAAATTTTTTACGACAGACATTTTGTGAAAGGGTGCCTTCCTTATTTTTTTTACTCAATTTGGGTAATCCCTTGATTATCCTTTTTCCGTTTAGCTGGTAGCCAATAATACTTCCTGCTTTTCCAGTGAAGCCACCGTTAATTACATCATTTAGTAGAGCCATAATTTTTTTTTTAAAGATTATGGGATGATTATATCAAGATAATAAAAAGATAACCATTAAGTCAAACTTAATTTACATTTAGTTCGGAGTTTGGTCGGATACGATTGTCACAACCCCGAACTAACTGCTAACTAACTGCGACACAACCCTTAATATCACCCTGTTTCCTAACAATACTTAAAACATCTTATTTCAAAAAAAAAGTTCTTGCCAGTTTTAAACTAACAAGAACTTTTTTTAATAATTTTATATTAAACTTACTTAATTTGTTTTAGCAGGTAAGCTCCATAACCACTTTTAACAAGTGGTGTAGCAATTGCTTTAAGCTGTTCTGCATTGATAAAACCCATGCGATAAGCAATCTCTTCAATACAGCCAATTTTCAAACCCTGGCGTTCTTCAATAATCTGAACAAACTGTCCTGCCTGCATTAATGAGGTAAAAGTTCCGGTATCTAACCAGGCAGTACCACGAGATAAAACACCAACTTTTAAAGTCCCTCTTTCTAAATAGATTTTATTGATATCGGTTATTTCATATTCGCCACGTGGAGATGGCTTGATATTCTTGGCAATTTCTACAACTTCGTTATCATAAAAATATAATCCTGGTACAGCATAATCTGATTTTGGCTGTTCAGGTTTTTCTTCAATGGAAATCGCATTTTTATTTTCATCAAATTCAACTACGCCGTAACGTTCGGGGTCAGAAACCTGATAAGCAAAAACAACCCCACCTTCTGGATCTGAACTGGCTTGTAATAGCTTTGCCATTCCATCGCCGTGAAAAATATTATCACCAAGCACTAAGGCAACTTTATCTTTTCCAATAAATTCTTCTCCAATTACAAATGCCTGTGCTAATCCATTAGGCTCTGCCTGTACGGCATAACTAAATTTACAACCTAAAGTAGCACCATCACCCAATAGTTTCTCAAAATTTGGTAAATCATGTGGGGTAGAAATAATTAAAATTTCTTTAATCCCAGCAAGCATTAAAGTTGACAAAGGATAATAGATCATCGGTTTATCGTAAACCGGCATCATTTGTTTGCTACAAGCTAAAGTTAAAGGATGTAAACGTGTTCCGCTGCCACCGGCTAGGATTATGCCTTTCATATTTTTGAAATTTGATTATAGATTTAAGATCGTTCCTAATCTACACTTCATTAATTTATTATTTATTCAATTGTTTAATACACTCCACCAAGCTATCTCTCCAATATGGAATTTGTATATTAAAAGTAGATTTAATTTTCGATTTGTCCATTACCGAAAAAGCCGGGCGTTTTGCTTTTGATGGGTATGCTGAACCTGGAATTGGATTTGCATTAACTGCGGTATTGCTAATATCGAATATGGCTTTAGCAAAATCGAACCATGAGGTTACGCCCTCATTACTGTAATGATATAACCCATAGCTTTTATTTTCAGACCGGATAATATCAAAAATTGTATTTGCTAAATCAATTGCATAGGTAGGCGTACCTACTTGATCTGCAATAATATTTAACTCATCGCGTTCAGCACCAAGCTTAAGCATGGTTTTCACAAAATTGTTTGCAAACTCAGAATATAACCAGCTGGTACGTAAGATAAAATGCTCATCTAAAATATCGATTACGGCATTTTCGCCATCCAATTTGGTTACACCGTAAACGTTTATAGGGTTTGCAGCATCTTCTTCTTTTAAAAGCTTTACTTCATTTCCTTCAAATACGAAATCAGTAGAAATATGAACTAAAGTTGCCCCATTTGCTTTACAAGCCCTCGCCAGATTAGCAGCACCTGTTTCATTTACCGCTTTCGATAAATCAACTTCATCTTCCGCTTTATCTACCGCAGTATAGGCCGCGCAATTGATTACAAATTGTGATTTTTCCTTTTCCAGAAGACTGTTTAATAGTTCCTGATTTAGGATGTTTGCTTCCTGTTCTACAGGAAAAACAATTTCCGAAATCCCTCTTCGCTCTGCAACGGTTTTAAGGCATTGACCTAACTGACCACCAGCGCCGATTACTAATATTTTATTCATATTATTTTAGAGAAGAAAAGCTGTTTAAGATTAAATCTTTGTCCGAAACGGCCTCCTGATCTGCGGGAATCATCCAATCGATCGCCAAATCTTTATCATTGTACATTACACCAACTTCAGATGCTTTATTATAAAAGTTGTCACATTTATAAAAGAATTCGGCGGTTTCACTTAACACAGAGAAACCATGTAAAAATCCACGAGGAACATAGAGCTGTAATTTATTCTCCGCACTTAATTTCACGGAAATGTGTTTACCATAAGTTGGTGAACCTGGGCGCATATCTACTGCAACGTCTAAAACTTCGCCTTTGATTACTCGAACCAATTTTGCCTGTGCAAATTCACCTGATTGCGCATGAAGACCTCTGATTACACCATAAGATGAAAACGACTGATTGTCTTGTACAAACGCACCCGACATTCCAGTTTTCTCTTCAAAGGTATTTTTATTAAAGCTTTCAAAAAAATAACCTCTTGCATCTTCAAAAACTCTGGGTTTGATAATCACACAATCCTTTAAACCTGTTTCCTGAATCTCCATTATTTATTGTTGTATTGTTGTTCGTAGTAAGATTGATAATTACCTGAAGTTACATTGTTCAACCAATCTTCATTTTGAAGATACCAATCAACTGTTTTAGCTAAGCCCTCTTCAAATTGAAGACTTGGCACCCAATCTAATTGGTTCTGTAACTTAGATGAGTCGATTGCATAACGCAAATCATGACCTGCTCTATCGGTTACATAAGTAATCAATTTAGCTGATTCACCTTCTTCACGACCTAATTTCTCGTCCATAATTGAGCAAAGCAGATTGATTAAGTCAATGTTTTTCCATTCGTTATGGCCACCAATATTGTAAGTATCTCCAGTTTTAGAGTTGTGGAAAATTACATCAATAGCTCGGGCATGATCTTCTACCCATAACCAATCGCGAACGTTTTCGCCTTTACCGTAAACTGGAACTGGCTTGTTATTTTTAATATTGTTAATGGCAAGCGGAATTAATTTCTCAGGAAAATGATGTGAGCCATAATTATTCGAGCAATTTGAGATTACGCAATCCATACCGTAAGTATCGTGATAAGCACGCACGAAATGATCAGAGCTTGCTTTTGAAGCTGAATAAGGGCTATGTGGGTCGTAGGCTGTTGTTTCTGTGAACATACCTTCTTCTCCCAAAGCACCATATACCTCATCTGTACTTACATGATAAAAACGTTTTTTATCATAATCGCCTTTCCAGTATTCACGGGCAGCATTTAATAAGTTTACCGTACCAATTACATTGGTTATTACGAAAGCTGTTGGGTCGGTAATTGATCTATCTACATGACTTTCTGCTGCCAAATGTATTACCGCATCAAAATTTTCTGTTTTGAATAATTCATTCATCGCAGTCGCGTCTGTAATATCTTCCTTAACAAACCTGTAATTAGGCTTATTTTCAACATCCGTTAAATTTGCCAGGTTCCCTGCATAAGTTAACTTGTCGAGATTTACAATTTCATACTGAGGATAGTTGTTTACAAAACGGCGCACGACATGAGAGCCAATGAAGCCGGCTCCACCGGTAATTAAGATTTTTTTCACTTGATCTGGATAAATGATTTTTTCAATCCGCTAAAATAAGATAGATATTACACATAACCAACTTATTACGCTTTTGGCAATCATAGAGAAACCATTTTTTTTACATTAGATGTCCAAATGCCTATAGAATTATTCTCCTCCGGGTTAGGATTAATTCGCTATCACATCGTCGCATTCGATTATTAGTAAAGCATAGATCAAGTTGGGATAAGGCATAGATAGAATACTGCAATCGTACTAACATAAAATCTCAG
>Ga0308159_1005102_pt1 | contig 11383 bp, 7 predicted proteins | sample PhyCR1_FD_201040 | JGI IMG/M metagenome (GOLD analysis project Ga0308159, IMG submission 201040) | Phyllosphere microbial communities from UC Gill Tract Community Farm, Albany, California, United States - DLSLC.R1 | ecosystem: Host-associated > Plants > Phyllosphere > Unclassified | place: USA...
TTGACAAAATCACTGCTCCATAACCATATAAAAACAATATTTTTCAACTGTAACGTGCTACAACAAGTCATCAAACAATTTTATATTTACTTGCTTTTTTCAATATAAATTCTTTGTTTTAGATTCTCTCAAGCTTAGGCAGCTGAAGAATCAACTTGTTTCGGAAGCCACATTACAAAGCACAAACCTAACAGTACAACCACGCTGGCACACATAAAAATGAGTTCACCAGAAAGAATTTTCCAGAAATGCCCTGCCAGCACACTACCAAAAGCTACACCCAGCCCCCACATGGTACTGTAAAGAGCTTGTCCACGCCCTTGCTGTCCAGCAGAAAAGTTTTGAAAAATAACTCTCATTGCAATTAAGTGAAATAAACCAAAACTAAAAGCGTGCAAACACTGTGCAAAAAGCTGACCAACAAAGTAATGTGAAAATAGTGCAACAAGCATCCAACGTATGCTCGTCACAAGCAAACACACAATGACTAAACTACGCCACGAAAAACGTTGAAAAATCTTTGAGGCAATTGAAAACATAAAAATTTCTGCAAAAACCCCCATCGCCCATAAAAATCCAATTTCAGTCGTACTGAAATTCAAAGATTTCAGAAAGTTACTATAAAAACTATAAAAAGGTGCATGTGAAAAAAGTAAAATAAATTCAATTGTGAAAAATGCAGCTACTGTCGGGCGCTTTAATACAGGAAGTAAAGGCTCTAACTTTTTCTGTGAGGTAGGTGCACCATCGGGTTCTCGAATGGTAAAAGACCAAATAAATGCTAATGAAGCAATAATTAATAATAAAATTGGAAGCATCGAAATGGGTACTATTTCCAGAAGTGCACCAATGACAAAAACACCGACAATAAATCCAACAGATCCCCACTTACGAATTTTTCCATAAAGTTTAGCTTTTTGATCACCCAACCAAAATAAAGTAACCCCTTCAAATTGAGCTAAAATAGCATTTTGGAAGAAGCTAAAAATAAGCATGAGTAAAGCTATGGATTGAAACGTATTTGGTACTATAAAAATAGCTAACCATATACATGATTCCATCCAAGTGGCCAGCCGCACTAACAGCATTCGCTTACCAGATTTGTCGGCAACCCATCCCCACACTAAAGGCGCAAAAAAACGAGTTACAATCGCAATTGATGATAAAACACCAATTTCTTGATAATTAAACCCTTGATCTTGAAGATATAAATTCCAATAAGGCATGAATGTACCAACAATGGAATAGTAAAAAAAGTAGAATCCTGACAGTCTAGCTGTAATTGTTAACGGTTGCATTCGATTGCTTTATCTTGCATTTTCAAATAGTTAAACATAATTAAAGTTGCATCTATTTGTACTGATATGATGTGTTTTGCACTTCACTAGTCTACAAATTTAATTTCCAATCAATTAAAAAAATATTTGTAGACTACCTGTTTTTTAAGCAGAAACTACTCATTTTACTGATCTTCGCAATTCTAACATTTTGGCTAGAACAAAATTTATTTATTGTTGATTCATTGCATTTAATTATCAGAAGTGATCATAAAGCGAAAGATATAAAACAATCATAGATGAGTTATTTTATTTGTGATTTTACATCCCTGCTTGATAAGATTAATCCATTAGAATTCGGGAAAATATTAAAAGCTCTCCTGTAAAACAATTAATAGATAAATCTGTGAACTTTCTACTTAGTTTGCTTTAGTAAATAAAAATTATGTCAAAAGAGGCTCCAAAGTGCTTTCAGTTTTTAACAAAGTTTGAGTCAAAAATCAGTCTGTCTAGCGAATAGAAATAGCTGTAATGTCATTATTTAATTAAAATCTGGATTCGACTCATCATCTACGTGTTAATTTAGTTGTAAGTTTCAATTAATTGTGGGCTTATAACACCTCCTATTTTGAAAAATACAATAGTTCTAAACCCAACTTCGAGTTAGTTAAAATATTACTTGAGAATAAAATATAAACAAACAATACAAAAAAAACTTAAATTTCAAAAAAAAATTGGTTAGTAAGAATATTTTTTATTAGAATGCTTAACATTCAAGCAACTGTTACTCAACCAATAGTTACTAGATAAAAACAAATAACCAACATAATTTGGCAACCTACATGAACTTTAAATTTTCTTTACTTTTTTTATGTACTTTTACAATAACTGCTTGTGGAGGTGGTGGTTCTACAAGCCAATTGCCAACGCCAACGCCAACGCCAACGCCAACGCCAACGCCAACGCCAACGCCAACGCCAACGCCAACGCCAACGCCAACGCCAACGCCAACGCCAACGCCAACGGAAGATTGGACACACTTCATACCTCAAGCACAAAAATTACTTCATATATATAGAGAAAATAAGAAACCAACAGAATTAGGACCAATTCCGCTACAAGCATTTGAACAAAATTTTTCAATATCAGATATATGGATAAATGAAGCGAAAATTTTAAAATGGGGAAATTACATTCCTGTTAATACACCTTACGGAGTTAATCGAGGTGTTGTCCACCCTCAGATTCTTGAGTTTCCAAACAAATTTTTAGGATATCGCTATATTGTAGTTATCACAGGGTACACTAATGGAAATCTATCAGAAGAAAATCCATTTTTATTAGGTTCAAACGATCTTGAGAATTTCAATTTGGTATCAGGGATTATAGATGAACCTGAAATATCTCAAAATAATAAAAAAGATGATGCATATAATTCAGATCCTTTCATCTTTTATGACGTAAAAACAAATGAACTAGTATTAGTTGTCAGGGAATTTTGGACTAATTATCAATCCACAAAAAAAACTCACGAAATTTTATATATACGCAGAACGAAAGATGGTAAAAATTGGTCAAATAGAGAAATTTTATTCGAACCTCGGTTAGGGATGGCTTTATCACCAAGCATTATTTTTGATGCGAAAACAGAAACTTATCATATGTATTCAGTTGGAAATGTGGATGGAAAACCTGCTGGATTACAGCACTTTACTAGTCAAACTTTAAAAAATGATTGGCAGTATATTAATACTATCCCGACTCCAAATGATACATCAATTTGGCATATTGACTGTAAAAATGTAGGTGATAAACAGTTATGTATTTTTCAAAATCGCGTCAAGAATAATAGTATTGGATTCAGATTAGGCATATCTTCAGATTATTATAATTTCATTTGGTCAAATAATTGGTTAAACTCATTGGATAAAGAAGTTTATAAAGCTACATTTTTGCCACAATTTAATGAAAAAAATGAAATGAGGCTAATGGTTCTTTGGACAACTAATTCTAAATATAACAGTGATAGCTATAAGCTTTATTCACAACCAACGCAATATATGAATGTAAATTATTTAAAGAAGTAATTTAGAGTAATCCTCAGAATATACCCATAATTTGATTTCATATAAGCTGTGCATTCTGCTATCAGGATGCACAGCAAAACTAGGTACTTCATATTCATACCCGGTTAGCAATCCATTCATAAAAGAATTGTTCTTGCTTAGGATTATGCTCACAGATTTCGATGTAGCGCTGGCTTTGTATGATATTTAGTATATGCAGTAGGACTTTCTCGCCCTTTTTACCTCTTTTTGATAGATAAGTTTTGAGAGCATTTAAAGTAGCTGGGCCATACATAGATCTAGCCAACCTGCTTTACCTTGGTTATTAAGCAAGTTCAAAGCACGTTGCAATAGAAGTTTTGCAAAGCAGGTACCACAATTCACACCGATATCTAGAAGTTTTTCCGCTACTGCTGAACTAATAGAATTCACCTGATCAAATCGCGGAGCTCTTCAAAATATTGTTCGATATTCATTTTCGTGTCCTTTAGTTGTAAAAACCGCCCGAAGACGGCATTAACTGTTTTTCAATATCTTTTCTGGCTTTCTTTACTTCTTTGATTACTTCAATAATCGTCTTACCTTCCTGTTTGTTAATGAAATTAAAGGTCCATCGGACCAAAGCCCAATCAGGAATACCGCAAACGAAAAAAAATCCACCTAGCTCCATCATCTCCCAAATATCAGTAATCCATTCATGAAGCCCTAACTTCACAATAATGAATGAACCACCTGCCAAACTTGATACAACTGTCCAGATCAAGCCCACTGCCCATTCTTGAGGTGAGGAGTGTGGCATACGTATCATTAATACAACTGCTGCAACTAAAGCGACTGCTAAAGTCAACATAATTGCAGCCCCATAAAATTTTAATAGTGCTGTTAAACCGCTAGTGGAAACTGGTTCCATTTATTTCTCCAGAAAATTTAGACAATAAAAAAGCACCCATTTGGGTGCTTGTGGACTTAAGTTTTCTTATCTATAAAAAAACTTAACTTTCAAAATACTCTTAACTAAAAATGATGAAATAATTAATAATATGCCAATAATAATAAATAATTTATCTGAATTGATTAGACCATAGATTAGTATTGATATAGATATAAAGACAATAAAGTATATAAATAAACGCGATAACATTTCAAAAACTCGCAAAATATGAGAAATCTTAAGTCATAAGATTAGTAAATATTTAAGTAAAAATGTATTATGCATACAAAAATTTACTTTTAAAAAATCATATGTCTAAGATAAATTCGGCAGAAAGTATCCGAGGTCTTGCTTGTCTCGCTGTTGTATTTTCTCATTTAGTATTTACTTTTTATCCCTATGCTCATGAATTTGAGTCAAAAGTACCAACCATAAAAGCATTCGAATGGCTTTATAATTCACCTTTTGGATTTCTGTATTCTGGTAATGCTGCTGTTTTTGTATTCTTTGTATTGAGCGGATATGTTCTAAGCTATGCCATTCTTAATAAGAAAAAGGATATAAATAAAAAAATACTCTCTATGAGTGTGAAGCGTTATCCACGCCTTGCCATTCCTGCTGTCATCTCAGTTTTAATTTGCTACATCGTTTTCCTTGTAGACATTGATTCTTCACATGTATCTAATTGGGCTGCAAGTGTTGGCGCATATGAAGGTTCCATTTTTTATGCCTTGTATGATGGTGCTATTAGTGCATTTCTATTTGGTAAGTCTCAGTACAACTGGGTTTTATGGACAATGCAAATTGAATTATTTGGTTCATTTCTAATTTTTCTGCTTTGCTACTTATCTCAAAAATCTAAGTTAGTAACAATTATTGCAGCAGCATTGATCACAATTTTAGGTTTTACCGTATCTTTAAAAATGGGATTTGGCTTTTTTAGCTTTGTCTTGGGAATGTTCTTTTATTTGTATGGCAAAAGGATCAATTTCTTAGTAGCTCTACCAATGTTATTAGTTGGGCTCTATTTTGCAGGAGCTCACAATAACAGCGCTTCATATCATTTAATAGGTTCAGTATTAAATACCAAGACAGCAACTTTATTAAATGTTTTATGTGCTCCTTTAATTGTTTATAGCATTTTGATGAATGATCAACTTTCAAAATTATTAGACAATAAGCTATTTGTGTATTTAGGAAAATTATCTTTCTCTATGTATCTATTACATATGATGTTAATTTACATTGTTGGTATCCCCATTTTTAATTATTTCTTAAATTTCGGTTTTCTATTCAGCTCTGTTTTAGCTTCTATAATTGTTGTTGTTCTAACCATAATTGCATCCATCCCATTTAGCAACTATGTTGATGATTTATCAATTAAAGTTGGTAAATGGATAGAAAATAAAATAATGAAAAAAGCGCCATAATAGGCGCTTTTTTAAACAATTCTTAGTCTTAACGTCCCATTAGGTAGATTCACTGAGGCGTTTGTTGCATTAGTGACTCGTACACGAACAGTTCCATTTGTTAAACATTGTGCTCTTGCTCACGAAGGCCTACATAAATGGATGCCTTTAATAAAGTAGTTAAACCGCTAGTAAAAATTGGTTCCATTTATTTCTCCAGAAAATTTAGGTAATAAAAAGCACCTCTTTGGGTGCATTTGGACTCAAGTTTTCTTATCAATAAAAAACTTAACTTTCAAAATACTCTTAAATAGAAATGCTACTATAGCGAGTAAAATACTAATTAAAGTAAAAATCTTGTCAGAATTACTATAGCCACAGATTAAAAAGCTTATTGAAATCAATATAATTATAAAAAATACTATTTTAGCTAACATTACTTGCTTCTTTAAAAATTCTCTCAAAAACAGATTTAAGTTGATTCGCACCCGTTAAGTTTAAGTGATCATCATCGAAATAGTATGGGTGATTTTCAACATCACTAATTACACAATTCGGATGACATAGCACTTGGTGCAAATCATAAGAACTAAAGTTTTTATACTTTTGTTGAATGCTTTCCAAATCCGCAATAATTTCGTGATTATTGTCTAGATATCTATTCACATCATACTGAGCCTGTAAGTTATTTTCATATAGAATCTTTGGAACTGATTCGTTATAAATAGGTACAGGCATAATAAATTTAACATCAATATTTGATTTCTCTGCCAATGCAACAACTTGCTCAATAACATCTTTTGAAATTGCTTTTGGAGAAAAATGTAAAACTAGCATATCAATATTGAGCTTTTTAGCTTCATTTAACAACATTTTTGGAGTGACTGAACTATCCATTAATGGAGTATTTGACACTAAAAAATAAGTATTAAATTTATTTGACCCTGCAACATCAGCAAAAGCCATTTTGATTGAATCAGCATGACTATTCCCGACTAAAAGAACTGACTTTTTAAAGTCCTCTTTATTAATCTTACAACTTATAGCATCAGGATCTAAAATCCGCGACAACTTACCACAACGATAAGTTGCTCTATCTTCAAGCCCTTTGAAGATGTTCTGTTCTTTTTGATCATACATAGTAGTTGGTGCAACTTTCGCAGCACCAGTAAGCAATACAAGAGAGACCAAAGAGAACCAATAAACTTTAGTAACTTTAGTAACTCGTCTCGTTTCTACAAATTTATGCATCAATATTGAAGCAATGATGATAAGCACTAATAAAATAGCTTTATCAGAATATACCTTCGGATATAAGATTGTTCCCGAGAAAGGCTCATATAAATATAAAACTATAATTGGAAAATGAACTAAATAAATTGAATACGAATAGTCCCCGATTTTTGCTAAAAATTTACTTATTGGATTATCTTCAAAAACTTTTGGGATACCAAAACCGAGCACCAATCCTGTTGCAATACACACAAATAAAGCAATAAAACTTGGATGTCCTTGTGCCCTGTTTAGAGTTTGTCCATCCACGTAAATAAATGGTATTGCACAAAGAGTGACTAAACCAAGTAAGCCTGCCCAACGATACTGTTCAAATTTAATATTGCCATTATTTGTAAGATAATAAGCAACAATAAAACCAATTAAAAACTCCCACATACGCAGTGGCATCATAAAAAATGATGTTTTAGTTGAGATCCCAACAATAAATACACACGCAGCAAATGAACCTAAGAGAGCTAAAAACAAGAATGCCCTAGACTTACTAAAGAACCAAACCAATAGAGGAACAATTAAGTAAAACTGAATTTCTACACCCAAAGACCACAAGTGCAGTAAAGGGTTAAAATCAGATTTGCTAAAATATGAGTTTTGCATCCAAAAACCAATATTATTAGCAAACAGTAAGCTGTAAATTGACTGCATTACCACCTGCCCTAATTCAGATGGTAATACAATAAATATAGATGCAAGTAACGTTAACATAACTGTAGCAAAGTAGGCAGGAATTAAACGCTTTGCCCTACGTTCAAAAAACTTCTTAGTTTCGCCAGTTTTGTACAAAATAGCCATTAAAAAGCCACTCACTACAAAAAACACATCCACACCTAAGAAGCCACTTTCAATTCCTGCTATCTCTAAATGAAACAGAACTACATAAATTACAGCAATTGCTCGTAATAACTGAATATCTACTCTTTTATCCATGTGATAGTTTATTTTTTCCAAAAGTTTCGAAATTATACACAGGCAACTATTTTAACTTGTTAATTTTTATTAAAAGCAAATATATAAAATAGTATCAATTAAATATATCATCTTTTATATATTAATTTTTTTCAATATATTATTGGGAATAAATTCATTTTAAATATTACCAATACAAAGTATATTTAATAATATTATAATAATACTTAATCAAATATAAATTTTTGAAATATCTTGTATTTTAGTATGAGTTAATAAAAAAATTAAAATAGTAAATTTAGAAATATAGTTGCTACTTTGTTAAGCAGCTAGTATAGAGAAAGAAGATGCAAATCTTTGTCGATTAATTTTATTAAGGCCAGTTGTCGAATTGGTCTTAAATAATTTTTATCTTTTGCTGATTCGACACCACCAAAATCATGCATATGTATTGTTTGTGTAATCAAAACTGTATACTGGTAAGTCATCACTACCAGAGAACTAACTAGCAGTATCAGATTTAAAATTAGAAACTAATCAATTCCTAACGCGCTTGACTGACGTTGTATTTAAACCGAATCACACTACTATTATTTCAGTCTCCAAAACTAATCGAAATTCATTGTACATTGTTCGTGCATCCCCAATCATAAATATCGGAGTAGATTAAAATACAACCATATGATTTTAATAAATTATTTTAACAATTAATATTTAGCTGGCTTCATGTGCCGTAAAATCTTTAGCAAAGCACTCCTCAAACAGGTAACTTTTATATAAATTAATCTTTCCAGTGAATTTACTAAAATTCAGGTTTAATTCAGTTGTATTTATTATGATAAAAAATTAAGTGCATTATTAATATTATTGTCCATATCACTACATGGAATAGCAGGGATATAAATAAGTCCAAGAATAGGAAGCACCTCTTATAATGTTCCCCCTAGACACAATTATATTAATAATTGTTGTGGGACTGGAGCTTTATACTTTTACTATAATCACTCTTAAAATGGATTAAACGGAGATCAACTGGTGAAAAAAACCAATATAGTCTTGATGACTGAGATAGGGCACTTCTAGGATGTGTGATGGTACCAATATTTGTATGCGCATCAATCTTTGAAATACTTCAAAGTATAGGCGGATATCAACTCATAAGAGACTCTTGGTATATTGTATTTATATTGTGATTTGGATTTTTTTTAAGAACAACCTAAATAATTATCTAATTTATAAAGCAAAAATCCCACCAACAATTGATATATATAGTGTGGCTTCCTATGGGGTAATATATTTGGCAAATTAAAAGATCCGCATATAAAAAGAGACTAAACTTAAAAACAAGAAATTTTAGTATAGTATTTAAAAGGAATCATACATAGATATTTATTAACAATTACAATTTAAAGATATTAATACTGGTACTTATAATTAATATCTAATACATAGATGAAATACATCGCCCTAACACAAAGAGCGTAAACAAGAAAATATAGATATGATTTTCATTTCAAATGACATATTCGCATTCTTACCTGTCTCGTGCTCCTTTCTTTTTATAGAAAGATAACCCTTCTTATTACAAAAAGTAAAAAATATAATCATAACAATTATTCACACCTCTTCTCCTAGAACTAAGGGGGGAGGGAAGTAATCAGAAAGAAAAGCAAAAATGCGATGATTCTATCAATAATCCATTCACATCAGAATATTATCTTTTCCTTTGCATCATAAGCCTTGCTGTAGTTGTTATTTAAATTTCGTGTAATTATAAATACTGATTAACTACAGACTCAACTAACATTAGCCCAATAAATTTAACTTTTTTGGATCAACTCACAACATCATTTAGAACTCTATCCTAAAAGTATGGGCTGAACTAAAATGTGAAAGCCTATTTCATTTTTCATAAAAAATCTAAGAAGAAAACACCTTTCTCAATAGTCTACAAGTGCTTTTCAGTCTCAATAAAATACGTGCTTTTTCTAAATTAAGTTATTAATTTTTAAAATATTAATAAAAAAACAAAACCCACAAGCACACTATAAAAAAAGTAGAATCCGCCGAGTCTGGTTTGGATTGTAAGTGGTTGGAACAAGTTGTAAACCTTAGTAGTTTCAATAGGTTAAAATTCGAGATCATTGTATATTCAAAGCATCCCAACCCCATAATTTTAACACTTTGTTTTCCAATACAAATAACTAAATTATTAATAACCAACTTCGCCTCTAAAAGCTTTTTTTATTGATAAGAAAGACTAAATGAATATAAGACAACTGTAATTTAATTTGTACAATCTGTTAACTTGTGTAAAAATACATTTAATATTCATAAGGTATTTATTCATCAGATGTTTTTTCTTATTTTTTTAATTTGTCTTTTTCTATTTTTACTTATTCTAAAACAACATTACCGTTGATCCCCTTTTTACATCTATCTTTTCTTTAAAAGCTTTTACACCATCTTCAAATTAGAACAATTAAAAAATCAAATCAAAATCTCATGACTATTCGCATGAGCAACCCAATATAAAAACAGACTCAATATCAAATTCCAACAGATTATTAATAGGTTACTGTAACAACTATCGTATCTGAGTAATTACCAGGGGTTGTTGAAATAGCTGTACCCTGCGGAATTTTGCCATAGACATTTGTACTTTGGGCACTGCCTGAGCCTGTTTTAGAAACACCTCCAGAGCCTCCAACTACGGTTACACCACCAGTGGTGTCCCACACCGTACCATAAGTTGATTCCTGATATAGCTGGTAAGGGATATATTGACTACTACCATTTGTCATACGCCTAAAACCGCCAGCAATACGGTTAATTCCATCACCCAAGTAAATACTATATGAGGTGCCATTGTTACACGTCGTATTCACCGCACCTTGCGCAGTATAATCACGACTCGTCGTACCAATATCATTGATATTACCAAAATCTACATTTGATGTGGAATCTAATTGGCACAAACTCGGTACAACATAATTAGCAGTGATAGTGGTATTGCCTGAGTCCCATCCTCCACCACTATTTCCTTCACAGACAGTACTAGAGCTTGCTTGCATATCCCAAAAAAGCTGAACTGTACCCGTATATGTCCCTTTAGGATAGGCAATAAGAGACCCTGTGCGGGCTGGGACTTTTACATTTACCGAGTAACTAATAATATTATTTGAAGCGACCGTTCTCACTGGCCCATACCAAACATTTGAAGTTTGGTTAGTGGTAGAAGAACCAGCACCGCCTACAGTTGCAGTTACCGTATAAGGTAATGAAACGCTGTTATTAGTATTTGTGGTTCCCGTAAATACAGTTTTCATGCACATATAACCTGAAATTTCAGGAGTAGTACGCCCTCCAAGACAGCTAATCGTGCCAGAGAAGTTGATGTTTGCGTCACTATTAATGGTAGCAGCCGTATAGGTATACGTACTATTAGTTGTCCCCGTTACCGTACAAGCCGCATGTGCAGAGCTAAAAAATGCATATAAT
>Ga0308159_1005103_pt1 | contig 11382 bp, 1 predicted proteins | sample PhyCR1_FD_201040 | JGI IMG/M metagenome (GOLD analysis project Ga0308159, IMG submission 201040) | Phyllosphere microbial communities from UC Gill Tract Community Farm, Albany, California, United States - DLSLC.R1 | ecosystem: Host-associated > Plants > Phyllosphere > Unclassified | place: USA...
GTGGTGGCCGGTGGGCTGGTCGGTTACGCGATCGGGTCGATGCTGTCAGACCAGGAGAGTGCGCAACGCGGGCGGCCGCAGGTGTCGATTGGACTGGGGAATGTGCACGCGCGGTGGGCGTTTTGAGACTACAACCAACGGCATTCAGTGCCGCGATCGATCAATCGCTTCCTTGAGTTGCCATCCAAGGATTGATCAGCCGCACCCCTGGCCACCAAGTGGTCGATCGACAAAATGCGGCCAGTGAGCACGGGAAAGCGTCAAATCCATTGGCCGCTCACCATCGGTAGCCCAAGGAGGCCCGGCCTGCCAGGGCCTGGGTTCGGTGGCCGACCTCGCCGTAGATGTTCAGGCCGAACGAAACCCCCGTGGGCAGGCGCAACTCCGCCCAGGCCGACAGCAGTGCCACGTCTGACACGGGACCGAGGCCTCGGCCCTCGAATCCGCTGCCCTTCAAAGTCTGGAACGACGCCTTCACGCCCTCGTTGTTCGAACTGTCGTGGGCCCAGCCCGCCGAAGTCCGAATGGCCAGTGACTTGCCGGCGGCCAGCGCGAACGTTCGGTCGAAGGCCATCCCGATCTCTGTACGGGTCAGGCTGACCGAGCGGCGCTGGTAGTCCAGTGCCAGATGCGGTGCGACGCTGCCGTTGACGGTTTCGCCGTAAGTCGGCGTCACGACGCTCTGAGCCTGCAGCGCGGCGTAAGGCGTGAGCTGCCAGGCGCCGCTGTTGTAGCGGTAACCCGCTTCGACCCGCGCGGCGATGCTGTGTGCATCGAAGGACGCGCCGTAGGAAGATCCCAGCAGGTCCAGCGACCGGACCGTGCTCATGCGGTGCGAAGAATAGGACACCGACCCAGCCGCATAGGCGGGACCGAACTCCCGCTTGCCGTAAGCGCCAAGCTGCAAAGCATTGTCTTGGCCGCTGAAAGGGCTGCCCAGGTCGAAGCGGGACGTGGCGTTACCCAGGGCGAATCCCACCGTGGTGTCGGGCGTGATCCGACGGTCGGTTCCGATGGCGAGCCCCTGGCTGCGCACGTGCAGGTCGGCGTTGGTGAAGGCTTCATCGACGCCGGTTCTGCTGCTGTCGCCGTAGATTTCGGCCCAGGTGGTGTTGCTGCGATCGGCCCAGACATCGTCCGATTTGCCGACGGTGGCGCGACTGTCCAGACCATTGCCGGGCCTGCGCACCATGAGGCGCGTGAAATCGGTCGTCATGCGCGCCGCGGCCGTGGTGGTAACGGAAGCAGCCGCACCGCTGACGTTCCAGTAGGACTGGCTGAGTCGCGTCACCGTTGGAATGTTCACCAGTGCCGCCGTGAGCGCCTGGAAGTTGGGCAATCCGGAAGCCTGGGCGCGACCGATCAGTTCTCCCAGCCGCTTGTCCTCGGCGCGCAAGCCGGCTGGAGCGAAATCGGCGGTCGACTGCAAAGCCACGTCGTCACCGTTGTGCTGCAAGGCGAACGTCATGATGGCCGTGTTGCGCAGCGACAGGCCCGTGGTATCGACCCCACCGGCGGCGCTGAGAAAGCGGCCCAGCGCCACGGTGCCCGGTGCGATGAGCCCCGCATTGACGAAGGCCGGCCGCAGCGCGCCGGCCACTTGCGCGGTGCCGGTGACCTGGTAGGCATCGACGGCCGCTTTGGCGTGGTCGACACGCAGTTCCAGCGTGCCCAGCGCCGACTGCACCAGCGAGCCGTTGATCTGCGTGGCGGTACCCATGGCTGTGCCGTTCTTCAGGACGCCATCGTTGTGAAGGCGTCCGCCGCCTAGGTCGAGCGAAGCGCCGCCGATCAGCGTGCCGCCGGCCAGGTTGTGCACCAGGTTGTTTCCGCCTGCCGCCAATTGGATGTTGCCCGCAAGCCTTCCGCTGTTGTTGACCGTGGTGTCGCCCCACAGCGTCCTGACGACCATGGCGTTGGCACCCTCGGTGTTGGCCACACTGCCGCTGTTGTGCAGTTCGTTGGTGGGGCCTTCGAACTCCAGCGCGCTGCCGCCTTGCGTACCGCCGAGCACCGATGCGCCTTCGGCGACCTCGACGATCGGGTCGGTGGACGACATGGTCTTGATGCCGACAGCACCCGCACCGGTGGCCGACACGGTCACACCCTTGGCCAGGCTGACCTTCACGAGGCCGCTGCTTCCCCGGGTGCCGCCACCGAACACGGTGGTGGTGCCGTTGGTCACCAGCCCGCCGCCGCCGCGGACCGACTGCGCGACCACGCCGTGGGCGCCCGCGCCGGTGGTGCTGATCGAGGCGTTGACGTTGACCGTGACCGCGTTGGCATTGCCCACCCCGTTGCCGAAGGTCGCGGTGTTGGCAGCGCCGTTGGTGATGACGGCGCCGCCGCCACCGCCCACGCTCTGCGCCAGGATGCCGAAGGCGTTGACGCCCGACGTGGTGATGCGCGCATTGCTGGTCACCACCACCGCCTGCGCGTTGGAGCCGGACGGCCCGCCGCCCAGCGTGGACGTGCCGGTGGCCGCATAGGCCAGTCCACCGCCGCCGGCAATGCTCTGCGCCACGATGCCGATGGATCCGGCACCCGAGGTGGTGATCGTCGCGCCGTTGATGACGGTGGCGCTCGCCTGCGACTTCGAACTGAAGGTGCTGCTGTTGGTCTTTCCGCCCAGCGTCACGTTGGTGGCACGCACCAGGCTCAGGCCACCGCCGCCGGCGATGTCCTGCACCACCAAGCCCGGCGACTGCGCACCGGTGGTGGTGATGCTGCCGCCGGCCAGGTTGGCGGTGACCGGCCCGGTGGCGTTGTCGTCGCCCCCCGTGCTGCCCAGGTGCACCGTGCCGCCGAAGAGGTTGCCCACGCTGGACGCCACCGCCGCGATGCCGCCACCGTTGGTGATGCTCTGCGCCACCACGCCGGGCGACTGCTGGCCGCTGGTGCTGACCGTCGTTCTACCGACGACATTGACGGTGTTGCTGTTGCCATTGCCGCCGGTCTGGCCGAGCTGGCCGGTGACCACGCCGCTCGCGTTGGTCGCGCTGTTCGACAGCAGGGACATGCCGCCACCGCCGCCGATGGACTGCGCCACCACGCCCGGCGAGTTGGCGCCCTGCGTGCTGACCGGCGTGGCGATCCCGCCGGCGCCCAGCGTCACGCTGACATCGTCGGCAGCGCCCGCACCGGTGCTCGAACCCAGCGAGAAGTTGGCATTCATTCCGCTGGTGGAAGCCAGGTTGCTGGCGCTGTAGTAGCCGCCGCCCGAACCGATGGACTGCGCCACCAACCCCGGCGCATTGACGCCGGTGGTGACGGTCGGCAGGTCGAAGGTGTAGGCAGCGATCTCGCCACCGTTGGAGCCGCCGCCGGAGCCGCCCATCTGGATCGAGAAGTTGTTGCTGGTGCTGTTGTAGGCAGCGACCGCCGCACCGCCGCCACCGCCGATCGACTGCAGCAGCTGTCCGGCCGATCCGGCACCCGTCGTGTAGACGTCGATGTTCTGCGCTGAAAGAATGCTCCGTCCCAGGCCGGTGCCGTTCTTGAAGTCCACCGAAAGGGCATTGCCGCTGGCCAGCACCGCGCCGCCGCCGCCGCCGATGGACTGGGCCAGCAGACCGACGGACGCGTCGCCCGACGTCTGGATGGCAGCGCCCCTGCCGGCCGTGGCCGTGCAACCTTTGCTGATGGTGCACATGGTGACTGCCTGGGCGTTCGAGCCGCTCGGCGTGCCGCCGAGGCTCGCGGTGGATGTACTCGTGGCGAGGCCGCCGCCGGCAACGCTCTGGACCACCAGGCCGGGCGATGCGCCGCCGGCGGTCTGGATCTGCGCGGTGTGGGTCACGGTGACGGCCGAAGGCGCACCGGCCGTGGTGCCGCCCAGCACCGTGTTGCTGGAACGCACGAGGCTGACCCCGCCGCCCCCGCCCACGCTCTGCACCACCGCACCAGCCGACAGCAGGCCCGACGTGGAGATGCTGCCGCCCAATGTTGCGGCGACCGCGCCTCCGGTGCCGTCGCCGCCGCCCCCGCGACCCAGGGTCACGGTGCCGCGCAAACTGCCGACGCCCACCGAGCCGGTGCCCGCCGCCCCACCACCGCCGCCGACGCTTTGCGCCAGCAGGCCGATGGCCTGGTCGCCCGACGTCTGGATGGCCTGGCTGCTGTTCACATTGACCGCGCCGCCGTCGCCGCCGCTGCCTCCCGATCCGCCGAGCGAGCCGCTCACCGAGCCGGTACTGCCGCCGCTCGCAGTGCCGATGGCACTGGCCGCCACGCCGCCGCCGCCGCCGATGGACTGCGCCAGCACGCCATGGGCGTTGTCGCCCTCGGTCACGACCGCGCTGCCACCGCCGCTCTGCTGCGCCAGCGTGACGTTGACCGCACCACCGTCACTGCCGTTGCCGCCCGAGCCGCCCAGGCCCATCGCCAGCACCACGCTGCCGTTCGAAGCGCTGGTACTGCTGGAGCCGCCCGCACCACCGCCGCCGCCGACCGACTGCGCCAGCACACCCGTCGCACCGAAGCCCTGGGTGTAGATGATGCCGCGGTGGGTCACCGACACCGCACCGCCCGATTGGCCGTTCGCGCCCGAACCGCCCAACGCCATCGACACCGACGCCTTGCCGCCGTCGGCCGAAGTACTGTTGGTCGAGCCGGCCACCCCGCCGCCGCCGCCCACCGACTGAGCCAACAGGCCATAGGCGAGGTCGCCCTGGGTTTGGAGCCCATGGCCGCCTTCGGTGGTAACCGTTACCGCACCACCCACGCCACCCCGGCCGCCGTTACCGCCCAGCGCCATGCTCAGCGCATACGCGCCGGTGTTGGCATTGGTGTTGCTGGCGCCACCGGCACCACCGCCGCCGCCGACGGACTGCGCGAACAGGGCCGTGGCCTGGCTGCCATAAGTCCGGACGTTGTCGGCAAGCCAGACGTTGACCGAACCGCCCGCGCCGCCGCCGCCGCCACTGCCGCCCAAACCAGCCGCCACGGCGACGCCGCTGTTGGCCGACGCCGAGTTGGAACTGCTGCCACCCGACGCGCGGTTGTCCGCCGACGACGTGTTGCCTTTGAGCGCCGTGGCCGCCGTGGTCACCGCACCGCCGGAGCCGCCACCACCGCCCACCGACTGGGCAAACACACCGTACGACCGCGCGCCATGGGTTTCGATGCCGTCGCCGCTCAGGCCGCTGGCGCAGTTGGCGCCGCACACCGACACCGAACCACCGGCGCCGCCGCCGGCACCCGAGCCGCCCAGGCCCAGCGCCGCCGACACCGAACCGCCGCCGCCCGCCGTGGACGAAGCCGATCCGCCGCTGCCGCCACCGCCACCCACCGACTGGGCAAAGATGGCGGCGGATTCATGGCCATAGGTCACCAGCCAGCCTTTGTCCGACCGGACCTGCACCGCGCCGCCCGCGCCCGCCCCACCGCCGATGCCGCCCATCGACAGCGCTACGCTGGCCTTGCCCGCATCGGCATTTGCACTGGACGAGCCGCCGTTGCCGCCGCCACCGCCGACCGACTGCGCAAAGATCGCCGCCGACTGCACCGCACCGTTCAACTCGCGTTGCGTGCCGGTGACGATGGTGCCGCTGTTGGACACCGTCACGGAACCGCCCGCACTGCCCTTGCCACCGGCGCCGCCGATGCTCAGGCCGGCGGCATAGCCGCTGTCGGCACCGGCTGCAGAACCCTTGCTGCTGTCCACGTCGCCGCTCTTGGCCACCGTGCCGGCCGTGGCTGAATTGCTCGTGTTTGACGGGCTCGAGCTGCTGCTCACCGTACCGGTGCTGGCAGCGGTGGCCTTGGTGTCGTTGGATGCCGGTGCCGCAGTGGCCGCCGTCATGGCCGCCCCGCCGTTGCCGCCGCCGCCGCCCACCGACTGCGCGAAGATGCCGGCCGACTGGCTGCCCAGCGTGTTGATCTGGCCCGTGTTGCGCACGCTGACCGACCCCGCCGCACCACCGCCCCCGCCGCTGCCTCCCAGGCCGAAGGAAGCAGCCGCCTTCCCGCCGGTTTCGGCCGTGCTGGTCGCCGAACCGCCCGTACCGCCGCCGCCGCCGATGGACTGCGCGAACACGCCCAGCGACTGCGCGCCGGCCGTGCTGATGGTGTTGTTGTTGGTCACACTGACGCTGCCGCCGTCACCGCCGGTGCCGCCGGTTCCACCCAGGCTGACCGAGGCGGAAGCATTGCCGCCGGTCGAGTTGGAACTGCTAGACCCGCCATTGCCACCGCCGCCGCCCACCGACTGCGCGAAGACCGCCGTGGACAACGCGCCGCTGGTGGTGATGAGCGCCGAACTGGTCACCGTCACATTGCGGCCATCGCCGCCCATGCCGCCCGCGCCGCCGATGCTCAGTGACGCGCCCGCACCGTTGTCGGCCTTCTCGGGGGTGTCGTCACCACCGTTACTCTTGGTGAGCTTGTTGGCCACCGCAACCGTGGCGTTGCCGACGGTCTTGCCGACCAGGCCGGTGAAAGCTGCCGCACCCGCTGCCTCGACGGCGCCTTGCGCGCCCGCAGCGCCCGATGCAGCTGCGCCGCCACTGCCGCCGCCGCCGCCCACCGACTGGGCAAAGATGCCCACCGCCTGCGCGCCATAGGTGGTCAGCGCATTGCCGGCGGTCACCGTCACGCTGCCGGCGTCGCCGCCGCCTGCGCCATAGCCGCCGATGGACACCGACGCAGCATTCTTGTTGCTGGTCGCGCTGGCCGACGCCGAGCCGCCGTTGCCGCCACCGCCGCCCACCGACTGCGCCACCAGAGCCACCGCCTGCGCGCCGTAAGTGGTGACGCTGCCGGTGCTGGCGTTGACGTTCACATTGCCGCCGTTGCTGCCTGCACCACCGCCGCCACCGATGGCCACCGCCACCGCAGCGCTGCCTGCAATCGCGTTGGCCGTGGCCGAACCGCCGTTGCCGCCGCTGCCGCCGACGGACTGGGCCAGGATGCCCAGCGCCTGGTCGCCGCTGCTGACACCACCCGTGGTGGCGGACGACGCACCGGTCACGATGCTGCCGGCGAGGTTGACCTGCACGTCGCTTGCATGGCCGCCCGCCGCGCCCTTGCCGCCAACCGCCACCGACACCGACCCGCTGTTGCCCTTGGGGTTGCCGCCCGAGGCCGAAAGGCTGAAGGAAGCGCTGTTACCGCCATTGCCGCCGCCGCCGCCAATCGACTGCGCAACGATGCCCACCGACTGCCGGCCCGCGGTCTGGATGGCGCCACTGCTGCTCACCACCACCTTGGCGCCGGCCTGGCCGGTGCCACCCGTGCCGCCGCTGGCGCCGGACGCGCCGATAGAAGCCGACGTAGACGGATTGCCGGTCGACAGCGAGCCTGTCAATGCCGACCCGCCGTTGCCGCCATTGCCGCCGATGGACTGCGCGACGATGGCGGACGACTGGTCGGCATTCGTCACGACATTGCCGCGCGATGTGACCAACACCTGATTGGCGGCACTGCCCGCACCCCCGGCACCACCGACCGAGGTGCCAAGCGCCACCACCGAGCTGGCCGAACCCGCCGCGCTGAAACCACCGCTGCCCCCGCTGCCCCCGATCGACTGCGCAAGGATGCCGGGAGACATCAAGCCACCGGTATGAAGGTTCTGGAAACTGTCGATGCTGACCACGCCGGTGCGACCGCCGCGGCCACCCGAACCGCCCAGGCTGACGCTGGGTGCAGCCGCAAGGCTGGCCGCTGCCGCCACCGTCCAGCCGCCTGTGCCGCCGGTGCCGCCGATCGACTGCGCCAGAAGCGCTGGCGACTGGCTGCCGTCGGTCGCTACCGACTTGTCGGCGCCCGTCAGGTTGACGGTCACGTTGTTGGCCGTGCCACCGTTGCCGCCGCCGCCGCCGATGGACGCCGCCACCGCGACCCCACCCGCCAGCGTGCCCGACATCGCAAAACCACCGCTGCCGCCGTTGCCACCCACGCTCTGCGCTGCCACGCCGGGAGACATCGCGCCGCGGACCGTCACGTTTGCCGAATTGTTGACAGTGACCGCGCCGGCCGAGCCGCCGTTGCCACCACCGCCACCCACCGCGATGCTGGCCGCTGCCGTCATGGCTGCCGCACCGGCAACTGCAAAACCGCCCGAGCCGCCACCGCCGCCAATCGACTGCGCCAGAATGCCCGCAGCATTGCCGGTGGTCGTCGCATTGACGTTGATGGCACCCGCGTTGTTCACCTGTACGCCGCCGCCGGCAGCACCCGCGCCGCCGCTACCGCCAATACCCACTGCGATGGCAGCCGTCTTGGCCACGCTGCCGGCAAAGGCATAACCGCCCGAACCGCCGCCGCCGCCGATCGATTGCGCCAGCAATGCCGCCGCGCCTCCGCCGTTGGTGGTCAGCACGCCGCTGTTGTCTACCCTGACCGTCGATGCGTTGTTGCCGGAACCGCCCGAGCCGCCAATCGAGACCGCGGCCGCTCCGGACAGCGCGCCGGCCACCGCCACCGAATAGCCGCCATTGCCGCCGCCACCTCCGATGGACTGCGCCAGAATGGCGCTGGCCGCATACCCGTTGGTGGTGATGTTGCCCGCGCCATAGGCGGCGTTGGCCAGGCTGTTTTCATTGATCACATAGACCGAGCCGCCGACCCCGCCGGAGCCACCCGAGCCGCCGACCGACAGGGCCGCGGACATGGTGCCCGAGGCTGCGAACGTCACGGCCGAACCGCCGTTGCCGCCGCCGCCGCCGATGGACTGCGCCGCGATGCCCTGCGAACCGTCGCCCTGCGTGGTGATGTTGCCGCCCGGGTTTTCCACCCGCACGCCCGAAGACGTCGAGCCGGTGCCACCTTTTCCGCCTACACCCACCGCGACCGAGGAACCGGTTGCCGCCAGGCTCAGGCTGATGGTGCTGCCACCGCTGCCGCCACCGCCGCCGATGGACTGCGCCACCACACCCGGCGAATACGCACCCAGGGTGTCGATGGCCGCGCCGTTGGTGCTGGCGAAGATGCTGCCGCCGGTTCCGCCCGCACCGCCCGAGCCTCCGAAACCGAACGAAGCCGATCCGGCAAAACTACCCGAGAGCGCCATCGCGTAGCCGCCCGCGCCGCCACCACCGCCGATGGACTGCGCCACGATGCCCGCCGACGCCAGACCTGCGGTCGTGATGTGCGCTGAAGGTGTCACCGCCGTGGCCTGTTGCTGACCCGTGCAGGTCGAATAGCCGGTCGACAGGCTGCTGAACGTGTTGCAGTTGACGGTCACCGCAGCGCCATTGCCGCCGCTACCGCCAGATGCGCCAATGGCCAAGGCCGCCGAGCTGCCCACGATGGCCGTGGAAAACGCCACCGCGCCACCTCCCGCACCACCACCGCCGCCAATCGACTGCGCCAGGATGCCGGCCGAGTTGATTTCAGCCGTCTTGATGCTGCCGGTGTTGACCACAGTCACCCGCCCGCCGTCGCCTCCACTACCACCGGTGCCGCCGATGGCCACCGCCGATGAACTGCCGAAGATCGAACTGGTGGTGCCACGCGCCTGTGCATAACCGCCAATGCCGCCACCGCCGCCCACCGACTGCGCCAGCAACCCGACCGCGCCGCCGGAAGTGCTGCTGTTCGCCGTGGTCACGGTGCAGGCATCGCCGGTGCAGATGGCGCCGCTGTTGTTGACCGACACCAAGGCGCCGTCACCGCCGCCACCGCCACTGCCGCCGATGGCCGTGGCGTGGGTGCCCTTGGACACCGCCATGCCACCGCTACCGCCGCCGCCGCCGATGGACTGGGCATACACGCCCACCGATGCGGCCCCGAAAACCGAGACGTCGCCGGAGTTGCTGACCGTGACCGTGCCACCGTTGCCGGCCGTTCCGCCGCTGGCGCCGAGCGCTGTCAAACCGGCCGTGCCGCCCGCGTTGCCACCGCCACCACCGACCGATTGCGCTGCCAGGCCGAAGGCGCTGGCCGGCGTGTTGCCTGCAGCCGAACCGACCCGCAGCGCGCCGCTGTTGGCGACCGACACCGCGCCGCCGTTGCCGCCGTAGCCACCGCCGCCGCCATAGCCCTTGGTATTGACGCCCGCATCGCCGCCGAAGCCACCGATGCTCTGCGCGGCAATCGCCATGCCGCCATCGGTTGAAATGGCAGCCGTATTGCTTACCGTCACCGAACCACCCGCACCGCCTGGCAACCCGCTGCCGCCCGTCGCCTTGCCATTGGACGTGGAACCACCCTCGCCACCCTGCCCACCCGCGCTCTGGGCCACGATGCCCACATGGGTTGCGCCCCCCGTGACGTTGAAGGCCACGTTGTTGGTGACACTGACCGCGCCGGCTTTGCCTGCCGCACCGCCGTCGCCCGCGCTGTACTGGTCCTTGCCACGGGTGTTGTCGCCGCCCACACCGCCGGTGCCGCCATGGCTCAAGGCCACGATCGCGGTGCTGGTCAGGTTGTAGCCGCCCGCCGGCGCGTTGGTTGCCGGGTTGACAGTGATCGCGACGTTGCCGCCGTTGCCGCCTGCTCTGCCGTCGAAGTCGCCCTTGCCGCACTGGCCCTGCGGATCGCCACCGCCGCCCGCACCCCCGGTGCCGCCTGAGCTTCCCGCCACGACGATAGAGCCGTTGTAGGGACTGCTGTTGGCGGGGTCATACACCACGGTTCCGGTGACTGCGGGACCGGCTTGGCCGGCAGTGCCCGGCTTAGGGCCGGAATTGCAGTTACCGCCTGCTCCATTGGCATTCGTGCCGGCGCTGCCATTGGCGCCGACCTTGTAGTACACGGTGCCCGTGTAGTAAGCGGGGCCCGTATTGACTGTTTGGGCCGCGAGTTCGAATGGCGCACAGCAGCAAAGCAATGACCAGCCCATCGGGCGGACCGGGAAACGAAATTTTTTGGACATGGAAACACACGCTGTTGCACGCGTCGAAGGTTCGACACGACGGTTCCCTAGCTTGCAATTTGTATCAAGTCGGGGCGATCTGTACACATTATGTTACTGAAGCTTAATAAGTTTCGTCCTTTATGTGACTTATCTAACGCTCTCCATAACCCGTCAGTAGGGGTTCGGGTCCGTCGACGTGTCCATGATGACGAAGTCGAACTCCTCGCGTGGGAAGCGATGAAAGTCGCTGGCGCGAATGGCCCAGGTGTTCCACTTGAAGTCTCTTGCGCCTTCAATCTGCTTGATGAGCGGATAGCCCAGAAAGTCGAAGCTCAGGTCGGTGAAAAGGTCTGAGGCCATGACCTTCTTCACCCTGGCATCGAGCGCCGCACAAACGTTTGCGTGCTTCACCGCGTCTTCGACGCACGGCGCCGTCAGGTCGATCGGAACGTAGTAAGACGTCTTGGCGCCCAGCGCCTTCAAGCCTTGAGCGCATGCGCCCAGGCTGTCGAGCTGGTCCACGGCCGCTGAAGGAAATTCCACCAGGATCTGCCCGACCCGCTGATGGTTGGCCTGCAGATACC
>Ga0308159_1005106_pt1 | contig 11379 bp, 9 predicted proteins | sample PhyCR1_FD_201040 | JGI IMG/M metagenome (GOLD analysis project Ga0308159, IMG submission 201040) | Phyllosphere microbial communities from UC Gill Tract Community Farm, Albany, California, United States - DLSLC.R1 | ecosystem: Host-associated > Plants > Phyllosphere > Unclassified | place: USA...
TTCAGCGCCGTGCAGGCCTGTCTCGCCGGCAACCAGGGGACCTCCGGTCTCTACGAGCTCGTGAACCTCTTCAGCGGTGGAGCCCTGCTCCAGCTGTCGATCTTCGCGCTCGGCATCATGCCGTACATCACGGCGTCGATCATCGTGCAGCTGCTGCGCGTGGTCATCCCTCACTTCGAGACCCTCTACAAGGAGGGCCAGTCCGGCCAGGGCCGGCTGACGCAGTACACGCGCTACCTGACGATCGCGCTCGGTGTCCTGCAGTCGACCACGCTGATCACCGTCGCCCGCTCCGGCGCGCTGTTCGGATCCTCCGGCGTCCCCGAGTGCTCGCAGCTGATCACGACCGACGCCTGGTACTCGATCCTCCTCATGGTCATCACCATGACCGCCGGCACCGGCATCATCATGTGGATGGGCGAGCTCATCACCGAGCGCGGCATCGGCAACGGAATGTCGCTGCTGATCTTCACGTCGATCGCCGCCCAGTTCCCGACCTCGCTCTGGTCGATCGCGCAGTCGCGCGGCTTCGAGACCTTCCTCCTCGTCCTCGGCGTCGGCCTGCTCCTCGTCGTCGCCGTCGTCTTCGTCGAGCAGTCGCAGCGTCGCGTCCCGGTGCAGTACGCCAAGCGGATGGTGGGTCGTCGCACCTACGGCGGCAACAACACCTACATCCCGATCAAGGTGAACATGGCCGGCGTCGTGCCCGTCATCTTCGCGTCGTCGCTGCTGTACCTGCCCGCGCTGATCGCTCAGTTCAACCAGCCCGCAGCGGGCCAGGAGGCACCCGCGTGGGTGACCTGGATCACCAACTACCTCACGCAGGGCGATCACCCGCTCTACATGGCGCTCTACTTCCTCCTGATCGTCGGCTTCACCTACTTCTACGTCGCCATCACGTTCAACCCGGACGAGGTCGCCGACAACATGAAGCGCTACGGCGGGTTCATCCCCGGCATCCGTGCCGGACGACCCACGGCCGAGTACCTCAACTACGTGCTCACCCGCGTGACCCTGCCCGGCTCGATCTATCTCGGTCTGATCGCGCTCGTGCCGCTCGTCGCCCTGGCGCTCGTCGGCGCGAACCAGAACTTCCCGTTCGGCGGCACGTCGATCCTGATCATCGTCGGAGTCGGGCTGGAGACCGTGAAGCAGATCGACTCGCAGCTGCAGCAGCGCCACTACGAAGGGCTCCTCCGATGACCTCGACCCCGGTGGTGGGCTTCCGTCTCCTGCTGATCGGCCCTCCCGGCGCCGGCAAGGGGACCCAGGCCTCGCGGCTCTCCGAGATCCTGAGCGTGCCGGCCATCTCGACCGGCGACATCTTCCGGATGAACGTGGCGAACGAGACCGAGCTGGGCCTCCAGGCGAAGGCGTTCCTCGACGCGGGGCGCTACGTCCCCGATGAGCTGACGAACGCGATCGTCCACGACCGCCTTCAGGAGGCCGACGTCTCAACGGGTTTCCTGCTCGACGGCTACCCGCGCACCACGGAGCAGGTCGACGAGCTCGACCGCATCCTCGCCGCCGACGGCAACAGCCTCGACGCCGTCGTGCAGCTCACGGCAGACCCCGACGAGGTCGTCTCGCGTCTTCTCAAGCGCTCGCACGAGCAGGGGCGCAGCGACGACACGGAGGACGTCATCCGTCGCCGTCTCGCGCTCTACGAGGAGCAGACGGCGCCGCTGATCGACGTCTACGCCGGCCGCGGACTCGTCGTGATCGTCGACGGCCTCGGGCCGGTCGAAGAGGTCACCGACCGCATCGTCGTCGCGCTCGAAGGCCACCGCGTGGGGCGTCTGGTCGACGACCCGTCGGCCGCCTGACGCCGTGGGATTCCGCTCCTCCCTGTACAAGACGCCCGCCCAGCTGCGATCGATGGTCGCTCCCGGGCTCGCGACCGCCGCCTCCCTCGACGCCGTGCGGGCCGCGATCCGTCCCGGGATCACGACTCTCGAGCTCGACGCCGTCGCCGAGGCGGCGATCGTCGCGCTCGGCGGGCACTCGAACTTCAAGCTCGTGCCGGGCTACCGGCACACGGTCTGCGCCTCGGTGAACGAGGAGGTCGTGCACGGCATCCCCGGCGGCCGCGTGCTGGCTCCCGGCGACATCGTCTCGATCGACAGCGGCGCCGAGATCGACGGCTGGAACGGCGACTCGGCGATGACGCTGGTGCTGCCCGACGCCTCGCGTCCCGATGAGGTCGCGGCGCGGGAGGAGCTCTCCCGGGTCACCGAGGGTTCCCTCTGGCGGGGGATCGCGGCCCTCTCCTCCGCACGGCACCTGAACGAGGTCGGTGCGGCGATCGAGGAGTACATCGAGGACGAGGCCGAGAAGTCGGGGCGCGTCTACGGGATCCTCACCGATTACATCGGCCACGGGATCGGCCGCACGATGCACGAGGCTCCGCCCGTCTTCAACTACCGGGTGCGCCAGCGCGGGCCCGAGGTGAAGCCCGGACTCGTCGTCGCGATCGAGCCGATGGTCACGGCGGGCAGCGCCGAGACCTCGGTCCTCGAGGACGAGTGGACCGTGGCGACCGTCGACGGCAGCATGGCGGCGCACTGGGAGCACTCGGTGGCGGTCCACCGCGACGGGATCTGGGTGACGACCCTCGCCGACGGGGGAGCCGCAGGGCTCGCTCCGTACGGGATCGTGCCCACGCCGATCGCCTGAGGTCGGCGCGAGCAGGGCACGAGCCGGTGGCCGAGTGGCCGCGCAACGGCGTACAGGGCCTCGCCTCGCCCGCGGCTTTCTGAGGATGCCGGTGCGACCCATTGAGGGTCGCTGTCACGGAGCGCGGTCTTCCGCGGCGAGGGCGGTCCACTGGACCGCCCGGCTGCCGCCTTGGAGGAACTGGTGAGGGTGTTCGACAGCTAGCTGTCGAACACCCTCACCAGTTCCTCGATGAACGCGCCGAAGTCGGTGGAGCGGCGGATGAGCCGTTGCACCTCCGCCCGCTCCGAGAAGACCTCGACGAACTGGTCGAAGACCGACTGGAAGGTGCTGCGGCCCGCCGACGCGAACGCGATCATGGCGATGACGTTCACCCGCTGCTCGCCCCACTGCATGGGCACGTCGTTGACGACGATGGCGATCGAGGTGCGCCGCGCGCTCATCGCCATGGCGTGCGGCACGGCGAGGTTGTCGGTGAAAGCCGTGGAGCTCATCCGCTCGCGCTCGATCGCGCCCTCGACGTAGGCGTCGTCGATGATGCCCTGCTCGGTCATCCGCTCGCCCAGGAGGCGGATCATCGCCGACTCGTCGCGCGCGTGGAGATTGCGGAAGAAGAGCGACTCGTCGAAGAACTGCAGCAGCTCGTCCTTGATCTGCGCCCGACGGCGATGACGCCGGACGCCCGCGATCGCGCGGCGCACCGCCTCCACGTCGTGATCGGTGAGGAACGGCTGCACCACGACGACGTCGTCGGCGTAGGGGCGCTCGTCGATCGTGGTGATCACGAGATCGGCGGTCAGTCGGTCCCAGTCGACGTCGCTCCGAGTGATCAGGGATCGCACCTCGACCTCGGTGCCGAGGGAGCGCTCGACCCGGAGCCGCAGCATGTGCGCGAGGTCGTAGTAGTTGGGGCAGACGATGACGCAGGACAGCCGTTCCTCGCGCCGAGACACCCGCTCGAGGAACGAGCCGACGTGCAGAGCGATGTACGCGATCTCGTCCTCGTTCACGAGGATCCCGCGGCGGCGCTGCAGCCCCGAGGCGAGGAAGACGGCGATCTCGTACGTCATCGGGAAGCTGGTCTTGATCGAGCGGGTCAGCGGGTTGCGGGAGTAGCCGCCCTCGGACGCGCGGGCGATCAGGTTCCGCACGTGCAGGGCCAGGCGCACGATGAAGCCCTCGTCGTCGAGGTCGACGAGGTACTCGCGGTTGACGTCGGCGACGAGCGCGCGGACGACCGCGAGGTCCTCGGGGTCGACGTAGTTCTCGACGACGGCGGCCACCGGCTCGTTCTGGCCGGGCGTCGCCACGCGGGTGGTCATCAGGATCGCGAGCTGCGCGAGCTCCGCGTCGGTCAGCCGCGTGGCGAAGTGGCGCTCGACGAGCTCAGCGAGGAGTGCCGCCAGCTCTCCGTGCCGACCGGGGGAGGGGCGGGAACCGGAGGCGTCCCCGATGCCGCGGGAGACCCGGTCGACCGCGATCGCGATGTGCAGCAGCACGCTGTTCACGCCGTAGTCGTTGATGTAGTAGCCGCGCTCCTCGAGCGCCGCGAGCAGCTCGGTCTTGAACGCGCCGAGGCCGGGGGAGGCGAACTCGCGCTGGACGTCGTCGAGGGTGAAGACGCCCTGGGCGCTCTCGTCGCGGAACATCCGCGAGATGAGGCGGCGCCGGGCCTCCTCGCTGCCCTCCAGTCGGACGGAGGAACCGCTGCGGGCGAGGGCGAGCCCGGCCTCGTCGGCCAGTGTCTTCACCCGGCGGAGGTCCGCCTCGACCGTCGACTCGCTGACCGAGAGGTCGTCGGCGAGGGCGAACAGGTCGAGCCCGTCGTCGGAGTCGACGAGCCGCCGGACGACGGCGTAGAGCCGGTCACGGGGGGTGTCGGGCTCGGTGTCGCGGGTGCGCTGCGCCTCCAGGAACGCGGCGTAGACGTCGCGGGCGAGACGGTAGCCGTTCGCGGAGGACTCGACCGGCTCGAGCGGCGCGGCCTGCGTCTTGACGGCGGTGACGTAGCTGCGGACGCTGCGGGTCGTCACTCCGAGCCGGTCGGCGAGCTCGTGCGCCGTCACCCAGCCGTCCGCGCGGGAGAGGTACTCCAGCAGGCGTTCGCGGTTGTCAGGCATCCAGGGGGCTCCAGGCGCGAAGGGGGATCTCGGAGAGCGCTTCCGCCCCGCCGCGGGCCCGCTCGTCGCGAGGTCGGCGAGTCGTCGGTCCTCGCAGTCAACCATCTGCGGGGCGGCCCGGGAAATCCCCGCGCCGACGCCGTGGAAGCGCTCTTCCGGCCCCGCGGAAGATTCTCTGCTGGAGCCCTCCGCCCCCGGACGGGGATGATTCACTGAAGTACGACACGGGCGCGAGGAGGCGGATCACGTGCGGAAGATCCTGATCGTCTGCGGTGCGGGAGCGTCGAGCACGTTCCTGGCGCACCGCTTGCGAGCGGGCGCGAAGGAGCGCGGCATGGACGCCTCGTTCCGGTCGGAGACCCTCACCGGTCTCGCGGACTCCCTCCCGGAGGCCGACGTCCTCCTGGTGGGTCCGCACCTCGAGTCGCAGTTCGACGGACTCCGCCGGCGTGCGGAGCGAGTCGGAGCCGCGGCCGCCCTCCTCCCGCACGACGTCTTCGGAGTGCACGGTGCCGACACCGTGCTCGACACCCTCCCGATCCTCTTCGCCGCTCGCGCGGTCGGGGCGGGAGCGGACGGGGATCCCTCCGTCCGACCGGCACCGGGCACCGAGCCCGACGCCGGCCACCACTGACGCAGCCACCGCTGCAGATCCCAAGGAGAAACGTTCATGGTCGAGCGCACTGTTCAGGTCGCATCGTCGAAGGGCCTCCACGCCCGCCCCGCCTCGCTCTTCAGCCAGGCCGCGGCGAAGTCGGGGCAGAAGGTCCTCGTCAAGAAGGGCGACGCGACCGCGGTCAACGCCGCGTCGATCCTCGGGATCATCTCCCTCGGCATCGAGCACGGCGACGACCTGACCCTCACTGTCGAGGGCGACAACGAGCAGGCCGTCCTCGACGAGCTGGCCGCTTTCCTGACCACCGATCACGACGCCTAGGTCACCCAGCACCCCACTCGATCACCCCCGCTCTCTCACCGACGAGAGCACGACAGGAACCGAGCACTCATGACGCTGTCCACTCCCCACACCGCCTACGCCTCCGCGAAGCTCCAGGGCACCGGAGTCGGCCGCGGACTCGCCCTCGGGCCGGTCCTGCGCATGCCCGAGCCGCTGCCCGAGCCGGAGGACGTCGCGAGCACTCGCACGCCGGTCCAGGAGGAGGAGCGCGCCGTGTCGTCGCTGTCCGCGACCGCTGCGACCATCCGCCACCGCGGTGAGCGCGCCGGCGGGTCGGCCAAGGACGTGCTGGACGCGCAGGCGCTGATGGCGGAGGACCCGTCGCTCGCCGACGACGTCAAGGCGCGCATCGCGAACGGCAAGACGGCCGAGCGGGCCGTGCACGAGGCGTTCGCCGGGTTCCGTGATCTGCTCGTCGCGATGGGCGGCTACATGGCCGAGCGCGCGACCGACCTCGACGACGTCTCGCAGCGCGTCGTGGCGCACCTGCGCGGAGTGGCCGCCCCCGGCGTGCCCGAGTCGGACGAGCCCTTCGTGCTCGTCGCTCGCGACCTCGCGCCGGCCGACACCGCTCTGCTGGATCTCGACAAGGTCCTCGGACTCGTCACGAGCGACGGAGGCCCCACGTCGCACACCGCGATCCTCGCCCGCGAGAAGTCGATCACCGCCATCGTAGGCACCACCGGCGCACTCGATCTCCGCGACGGCCAGCTCGTGATCCTCGACGCGACGACCGGCGTCGTCACGGTGAACCCCTCGGACGCCGAGATCACCGAGGCGAAGGGCGCGATCACGGAGCGCGCCGAGCGCCTCGCCGCTCCGGTCGCCCCCGGCGCGCTGGCCGACGGCCACGCCGTGCCGCTGCTCGCCAACCTCGGCTCGGCCGACGGCGCGCAGGGAGCGGTCGAGCTCGGCGCGGAGGGCGTGGGCCTGTTCCGCACCGAGTTCCTCTTCCTCGACGCCAAGGAGGCGCCGACCGTCGCCGACCAGGCGGAGCAGTACACCCGCCTCCTCGCCGCGTTCCCCGGCAAGAAGGTCGTCGTCCGCGCGCTGGACGCCGGCGCCGACAAGCCGCTGAGCTTCCTCAACGACGACCACGAGGAGAACCCCGCCCTGGGACTCCGCGGACTGCGCGCGCTCCGTGCCAGCGAGCAGATCCTCCGCGACCAGCTCACCGCCCTCGCGCAGGCCGACGCCGCGACGGACGCCGACCTCTGGGTCATGGCGCCGATGGTCGCGACCGTCGACGAGACGCGCTACTTCACCTCGATGGCGCGGGAGCTCGGCATCCGCACCGCGGGCGTGATGGTGGAGGTCCCCTCCTCCGCCCTGCTCGCCGATCGGATCCTCGGAGTCGCGGACTTCGCCTCCATCGGGACGAACGACCTCACCCAGTACACGCTGGCCGCCGACCGGATGCTGGGCACCGTCTCGGCCTACCAGGACCCGTGGCACCCGGCCGTCCTCCGCCTCGTCGGCGAGGTCGGGCGCGCGGGAGCCGCACTGGGCAAGCCCGTCGGCATCTGCGGCGAGGCCGCCGCCGACCCCCTGCTCGCCGTGGTCCTCGTGGGCCTGGGCGCGACGACCCTCTCGATGTCGCCGTCGGCCCTCGCCGACGTGCGGGCCGAGCTGGCCGAGCACACCCTCGAGGACGCGAAGCGGTTCGCCGAACTCGCCCTCGCGACGGACAGCGCCGCCGCGGCGCGGTCCGCCGTCACCGAGGCGATCGCCGCCTCCTGATCCCCGGCCTCCGGGCCGCCCGCCACGCACCACCTTCCCCTCGCACCACCCCCTCATCACGACCCGCCCGCCGGGACCCGGCCGCCTCAGGAACGACCGGGACCCCGCACCAAGAATCGGAGAACACCACATGACAACGACGTCAGCGACGTCGACGCGCGGTGGAGCGCGCGTCCACGTCCAGCGTTTCGGCACCTTCCTCTCGGGGATGGTCATGCCGAACATCGCGGCCTTCATCGCCTGGGGCTTCATCACGGCGCTCTTCATCGAGACCGGGTGGCTGCCGCTGCTCGGTGTCGACGCCACCTGGGTCCAGCAGTTCGGCGGCTGGAGCAGCGACCCCGACGTCGTGAACACAGGCCTCGTCGGCCCGATGATCACGTACCTCCTCCCGCTGCTCATCGCGAACACCGGTGGCCGCATGGTCTACGGCGCGCGCGGCGGCGTGGTCGGCACGATCGCGACCATGGGCGTCATCGTCGGCGCCGGCATCCCGATGTTCATCGGCGCCATGATCATGGGCCCACTCTCGGCATGGCTCATGAAGAAGGTCGACGCGATCTGGGACGGCAAGATCAAGCCCGGCTTCGAGATGCTCGTCAACAACTTCTCGGCCGGGATCCTCGGCCTCCTGCTGGCGCTCGTCGCGTTCGCCGGTGTCGCTCCGCTCGTCGAGGGCCTCTCGGCGATCCTCGGCGCCGGAGTCGAGTGGCTGGTCGGCGCGGGCCTGCTCCCGCTGACGAGCCTCTTCATCGAGCCCGCCAAGATCCTGTTCCTCAACAACGCGATCAACCACGGCGTGCTCACCCCGCTCGGCGTGCAGCAGGCGGAGGAGACCGGCAAGTCCTTCCTCTTCCTCCTCGAGGCGAACCCCGGCCCCGGCCTGGGCGTGCTCCTCGCCTTCGCGATCTTCGGAGTCGGCGCCGCCCGCGCCTCCGCTCCCGGTGCCGCGGTCATCCACTTCATCGGCGGCATCCACGAGATCTACTTCCCGTACGTGCTGATGAAGCCGGCCCTCCTCGCCGCCGTCATCCTCGGCGGCGCGACCGGTGTCGCCACCAACGTCGCCTTCAACTCGGGCCTTCGCGCCCCGGCCTCGCCCGGCTCGATCATCGCGGTGCTCCTGCAGACCGCGAACGACAGCTTCATCGGCGTGATCCTGTCGGTCATCCTCGCGGCCGCCGTCTCGTTCGCCGTCGCCTCGGTGATCATCCGGGCCGGCCGCAAGAGCGACCTCGCCGCAGCGCAGGAGGGCGACGACAAGCTCGCCGCCGCCGTCGCCGCGAACCAGGCCAACAAGGGCAAGGACAGCGCCGTCGGCTCGCTCATCAACGCCGGCGGAGCCAACACCCCGCAGGACTCCAGCGGCGCCTCGGTCGCGGGAGCCACGGCTACCGCGACCCAGGTCCGCAACATCGTGTTCGCCTGCGATGCCGGGATGGGATCGTCCGCCATGGGCGCCTCCGTCCTGCGCAACAAGATGAAGAAGGCGGGCTTCGAGGACGTCACGGTCACCAACAAGGCGATCGCGGCCCTCGAGGACGACGTCGACCTGGTCATCACCCAGGCCGAGCTGACCGAGCGCGCCCGCCAGCGCACGCCCGGCGCGATCCACGTCTCCGTCGACAACTTCATGAACAGCCCGAAGTACGACGAGGTCGTCTCCCTGGTCCGCGAGCAGCACGGCCAGTAGCCCGAGCGGCCATCCAGTAAGCACGACGAGGGAGCCCGTAGGGTGCGACGAGGCGGACACGCTCCGCTCGCCCCCGCGGGCTCCCTCGCCTGTTCCCACCATCGGAAGGACTGAAGCCATGAGCGAAGTGCTCACCATCGGACAGATCAACGCCTCCGGCACCGCCACCACGAAGGAGGCCGCCATCAAGGAGGCCGCCGACATGCTCGTGGGAGTCGGCGCGGTGACGCCCGCCTACCACGAGGCCATGCTCGCCCGCGAGGCGACCGTCTCCACCTACATGGGCAACCTGCTCGCGATCCCGCACGGCACCAACGACGCGAAGGACGAGATCCGCTCCTCCGCGCTGTCGTTCGTCCGCTACGGCCAGCCGATCGACTGGGACGGCAACGAGGTGCGCTTCGTCGTCGGCATCGCCGGAGTGAACAACGAGCACCTCGAGATCCTCTCCAAGATCGCCATCATCTTCTCGGAGGAGGACGAGGTGCAGAAGCTCCTCGACGCCCCCGACGCGCAGGCGCTCTACGGGCTCCTCGGGGAGGTCAACTCCTGATGCCCAAGGCCGTCCACTTCGGCGCCGGCAACATCGGCCGCGGCTTCGTCGGGCTGATCCTGCACGGGGCCGGCTACGAGATCGTCTTCGCCGACGTCAACGCCGCCCTGATCGACCAGCTCGCCGCCGCCGACAGCTACGAGGTGCACGAGGTGGGGGAGGAGTCGGTCACGCACGTGGTCGACCGCTTCCGCGCGATCAACTCGGCCTCGGACGAGGAGGCGCTCGTGCGCGAGATCGCGACGGCCGATGTCGTCACCACGGCGGTCGGCCCGAACATCCTGCGCTTCGTCGCTCCGGTGATCGCCAAGGGCCTGGCCGCCCGAGCGGAGTCGGCGCCGCGGCTGAGCGTGATGGCCTGCGAGAACGCGATCAACGCGACCCGCCTGCTGCAGACCGAGGTCGCCGCGAACCTCGGCGCGGACGAGTGGGAGACGCTGCGGTCCCGCGCGGTCTTCGCCGATACGGCCGTCGACCGCATCGTGCCGAACCAGGAGCCGGGGCAGGGCCTGGACGTCACGGTCGAGAGCTTCTTCGAGTGGGTCATCGACCGCACGCCCTTCGAGGGCGGCGAGCCGGAGCTCCCGGGAGCGACCTACGTCGACGACCTCGAGCCCTTCATCGAGCGCAAGCTCTTCACGGTCAACACCGGGCACGCGACGGCGGCCTACGTCGGCTTCGCCGCCGGAGCGCACAAGCTCTCGGACGCTCTCGCGATCCCGGCGGTGCACGACGCGGTGAAGGCGGCGCTGGAGGACACGAAGGCGCTCATCGTCGCGAAGCACGGCTTCAGCGACGAGGAGCAGCAGGCCTACCTCGAGAAGACGCTCAAGCGCTTCGGCAACCCGTACCTGACCGACACCGTCGACCGGGTCGGCCGCCAGCCGCTGCGCAAGCTCTCGAGGCACGAGCGCTTCATCGGCCCGGCCGCCGAGCTCGCCGAGCGCGGGCTCGTCCCGTCGGGACTGCTCACCGCCGTCGGAGCCGCACTGCGCTTCGACGTGCCGGAGGATCCGCAGAGCGTCGAGCTGCGCGAGAAGCTCGCGTCGCTGTCGCCGGAGGAGTTCGTCGCCGACGTGACCGGGCTCGCTCCCGAGCACCCGCTGTTCCCGCAGCTGGTCGAGGTCGTGCGCGCCTAGCGTGCTTCCGCCGGGACTCCGCGAGTGCCGCACCCGCGACGAGATCCCCTGCCACGGCGGGGGATCTCGTCCGTTCGGGCCCGAGGGTCAGAAGAGGCGCCAGCGGGTGAGCGGCCACGCGACCGCGAACACGCGCCCGACGACCCGCTCCACGGGCACCGTCTTCACGCACGAGTCGATCGGCCCGAGTGCGCCGCGGCACAGCCCCAGGGAGTCGTTCGAGTTCGACCGGTGATCGCCCAGGACGAAGAGCATCCCCTCGGGCACCGTGTACTCGTCGAAGCACCGCGTCGACCGGACCTCGGTCGTGCAGGTCGCGCCGTCGCCGAACGGGAAGTCCTCGAACACGTAGTCCTCGTCGAGCGGCTCCCCGTCGACCAGCACGCGTCCCTCGTCGTCGCAGCAGGACACGGTCTGCCCACCGGTGGCGATCACGCGCTTCACGAGGAACTCCTCGTGCGACGGGCCGATGCTGGTCACATCGCCGAAGTACTTCACCG
>Ga0308159_1005107_pt1 | contig 11376 bp, 8 predicted proteins | sample PhyCR1_FD_201040 | JGI IMG/M metagenome (GOLD analysis project Ga0308159, IMG submission 201040) | Phyllosphere microbial communities from UC Gill Tract Community Farm, Albany, California, United States - DLSLC.R1 | ecosystem: Host-associated > Plants > Phyllosphere > Unclassified | place: USA...
ATGGCCTGGGGGTCTCTGTACTTGCTGTGTCCGGAGCAGAAGCTGGCAGAGGCACTACCGGCGATGCGGGGCTGGGCGTCGAGGGCTGGAGCGCTGAGGGCGCGGGCGATGATGGGCCGGGCAAGGAGGGGCCAGTCTGGGCAACTGCCGGCGGGGGGCCGGGCCGCGTCGCAGGAGAGGGTGTCGCACCGTCTTTTGGAAGGCTGGCGATTTCATTCTGTCGATACGAGCTGACCGCTGCATTCTCCGCCTGATCGCTATCCGCTACCAGCGCTGCTTCGAGCGACAGGATCAGCCGTGCTGCATCGAGACCTGCCGGGTTCTTGAGAATTTCAGCCAGCAGCGACACGGACATGCCCTTCACCAGCTGGCTTAGCGTTTTCTCGAGCGCTGCAATGTCGTCCGCATTCATGGACTGCACGGTGACAGTCAGGCGCTCCGCGTAGTCTGCCAGCGTCTCGCCGTCGTTTCGTGGTATCTGCAGGATTTGGCCGATCGTTTCCGCGAAGATGGACGACCCGTAGGCGAGCTGCAACTGTCCAGACAGCGAGAGTAGGTTCAGGCGGTCCCCCGTAAGCATTCCGCCTCTGGAGGAGATTGCGGGATCACCTTCTGCGGATGCAGCGATGGAACGCGTTGCCGCAATCGGACGTGCCGAAGAGAGTGGGTCGGCCTGCATGCTTTGCGTAGCACCGACGGGGGTCAGCATGGCGTGCTTCCATCTCTCGCGTGTGAAGGGAGGGGACAACTCGGCCGCACACGACCGCACGCGCAAGGAGCACGCCGAAACTGTGCCGCCATCTCATGGCGCACGATTTGCCGATCAGCAATTTTAAGCGCGCTATGGTTAAATCATCGCTAATCGCTGGTTTTCACGGGCCGATGGTCAGCTGTGCGCAAAAATGTCGGTCTCGCCCCATCCGAGCAGATCGAGCTTTGCACGGGTCGGCAGGAACTCGAAACAAGCCGTGGCGTGTTCGATACGCTCATCGCGGAGCAGGCGTTCGGTCAGCTTGTCGCGCAGCGCATGAAGGTGAAGCACGTCGGACGCCGCATATTCCAGTTGGGCCTGCGACAGGGTTTCGGCCGCCCAGTCGGTCTGCTGCTGCGCCTTGGAGATGTCGACGTCGAGCAACTCTCTCAGATTGTCCTTGAGGCCATGTCGATCCGTATAGGTCCGCACAAGCCGCGATGCGACCTTGGTGCAGAAGACAGGCGTGGTCGTAACCCCGAACGTGTGAAACAGAACTGCGATATCGAACCGTCCGTAGTGGAAGATTTTCTGGTGGGTGGGATCGGCAAGCAATGCGACGAGATTGGGAGCGTCTTTTTGCCCCGAAGCGATCCGGATGACGTCCGCCGTTCCGTCGCCCGGCGATAGCTGCACGACACAGAGCCTGTCGCGGCGGGGAACGAGGCCAAGCGTTTCGGTATCGATCGCGACCGCGCCCGTGTAGCGCGACGCGTCGGAGGCTGGAATATCTCCATGATGGTACCGTATCGTCGTCTTCATGCGTGTCTCCGATGCCTCGCTGTCTGCCGGATAACCTAGAGGAAAGCTCAGGCGGAAGCACGCAGCCAGGACGTCTTATCCCGGACAATGGCTACCGCTTGGCGACGACGAAACACGAACGCGTGAGCAATTGCCCAGCAATGCAGCAAACGCATTGCTGCATTGCAGCAGAGCCTCTTGGCGCACCGGGAAGATATGGCTAGAAGTTTGGTCATCGAACGACGCACCTCCTCCTCCCAGTGTCGTTCGATACGGATCAACAACACCCTCCTCCTCCCAGTTGTTGATCAAGTTTAAAGCCTGGCGCATCCTCCTCCCGCGCCAGGCTTTTCTCGTTTTACCTCCCTTAAAATCCCCCGTACGATCGGCGCTGCTTCAGGAAGAACGCCTTGCTGCGCAATAAGAAAAAGCCAGCGCATCGCTGCACTGGCTTGTCCGGCATAAAGGTGGATCTGCAGGTCAGCCCAGAGCTCCTATCGCCTTCATCACGTCGTCGTCGATCTCAAGACCGTGCTGGATGCTTTCGGCGCGAAGACCGCGGCCGCGCCGGCCGGGCAGGCGGACACCGTCCTGCTTTGCCATTTCGCTCGCCAATGCCGCAAAGCGTTCTGCCGCGCCGCCACCCGTCGTGGCATCCGGATCGATGACGATCAGCGACTGGCCAAGCGCCGGCGGAGATCCGGTCTCGTCAAACAGCGAGCTGGCCTGGTAGGAGTATTGCGCACCGCCGATGCCGGCCGCCATCACTTCGACCATGAGTGCAAGCGCTGCCCCCTTGGCGCCCCCGGATGGCGCCATCGTTCCCTTGATCGCGGCAAATGCGTCGGTTGTCGGATTGCCGTCGGTGTCGAACGCCCAGTCGTCGGGAATACTGGTGCCCTTCTGGGTCGCTTCCATCACCTTGCCGCGGGCAACCTTGGAGAGTGCTAGATCGATGACCAGCGGCTCGTCACCGGCAATAGGCGCCGCAAAAGCGATCGGATTGGTGCCGAACAGCGGCACCTTGCCACCCCAGGGGGCCATGGAGGCGGGCGCGTTGGCAAACATCATCGCAACCAGCCCCTGCTCGGCAAAGCGCTCCACGGTCAACGCCATGACGCCTGCATGGTGCGAACGGTTGATGGCGGCAAAGGCGATGCCCTGTTCGCGCGCAATCGCTGGAAGTTCCAAGACAGCGAGATCGAGCGCCGGATAGGCAAAGCCAAAGTCCGCGTCGATTGCAAGAACTGCGGGCCTTGGCCTGCTCGCCTTAGGCCGAGCAGTGCCATCCACCTTGCCGGTCCGCACCTGTTTGACATAGGCCGGGATGCGGCGAAGCCCGTGACCGGACTGGCCGGCGGCTTCCGCCTGCACCAGGGCGCGGGCAACCGAGCGTGCGGTGCTATCAAGCACGCCGTTGGCTTCGAAAACGCCGCTCACCAGCGTTTCGGCTTCTTCAAGGGTAATCTGCATGGACAAGCTGTTCCGGGAGCGAGTGTTAAGGAGGGCAACCGAACCCGAAAGCACGGCTACTTGCACTCTACCGACTGAGTGACGAGGCTTGCAACACCTGCCGGTGCGATCGGAACAGGTGATGCGCGCCGAACGGCTGAGACGACGTAGTCGTCGATACGCGTATCTCCAGACGATCTGGCAACGGACACGCGCCCGATATTGCCATCGCTGTCGAAATTGAAGCTGATCGTCACGATCCCCTTCTGGTTGGACGGGCAGCGGCGGGCATTACGGGCGATCTTCGTGCGCACGCGGGTCATCCAGGTGGACGGTGACATCGTCGAGGCCACCGATCCGCTCGAGGTCTGCGCAGCGGCAGTGCGCTCCGACGGCTTTGCCTGAACCTTTGCCTGCGCCTTTTCCTTCTGCGCCTGCGGCTGACGCCGTGGCTTTTCTACCTTCTGGACCGGCTTCGGTGGTGGTGGACGAGTGACCGGCAGCGGGACTTCCACGTTCTCCAACGCTGCGGTGACCTTCTGCTCGATCGGATCGACAGGCTCGGGCGGCGGCGTTTCCACGATCTCCGGCGGCGGGGGCGTTTCCTCCGGCAGCGGCGTCTCGATCACGGGTTCCGGCGGCGGTTCGGGTGTCTCCTCAGCCACTTCCGGTGGCGGTTCGACCGGTGGCGGCTCCTCGATGGGTTCGACCTCTTCGACCGGCTCGGTCTGCTGGGTCTCGACCAGTTGCCGGTCTTCGGTGTCGGTAGCGATCTGCTCTTCGTCTGGGATCGCCGCCTCCGGCTCCGGCGCAAGCTCGATCATGATGGCGGCCTGCGGACCGTTGTCGGCAAGTTCCTCCGGCTCTTGCCTCATCAGAAGCGCTGCGGCGGCAATGTGGACCGTGAGCACAAGGATAGCGGCAGATCCCCACAGGGCGATCTCGCCGATCCGGCTCGCATATCCTCTGCGCTGCATGGCAAGGCTCATGGAGCGCCTCCGGTGGCCGGCGAAGCGGCTGGTGCAGGCCCTGCCGGTGCGGCGGATGTAGACGCTGGCGCCTGTTGGGCACCCGACGCGGCTTCCAACCCGACCAGCGCAATCTTCAGGTAGCCGGAATCACGCAGCAGGTTCATCACTTCCATGAACTGCCCGTAATCGACGGCCTTGTCGGCCCGCAGGAAGATCCGCGTATCCTTGTTGCCCTCGGTCTGGCGGTCGAGATTTGCTGCAAACTGTTCGCGCGCAACCGGATCGTTGCCGATATTGAGCGACAGGTCGTCCTTGACCGTCACATAGAGCGGTTCGTCCGGTCGTTCCGCGGGCTTCGCGCTGGATGCGGGCAGATCGACATTGACGTCGACCGTCGACAGCGGCGCGGCCACCATGAAAATGATCAGGAGCACCAGCATGACGTCGATAAACGGCGTCACGTTGATCTCGTGATTTTCGGGAAGTTCATCGCCGTGATGTTCGCGAATGCCGCCTGCCATGGGTTTATTCCCCCGCGACCAGAGACATCGACGCAGGCCTGCGTCCGCCTGGCGGCACCTTGCGGAAATCGAGATCGCGGCTGACCAGTCGTTCGACACCGGAAGCAGCGTCGGCCAGCAGCTGGCGGTAGCCGGTGACCGAGCGGGCGAAGGCGTTGTAGATGATGACAGCAGGAATTGCGGCGACCAGACCGAGCGCGGTCGCAAGCAGCGCCTCGGCGATGCCGGGTGCCACGACCGCAAGGTTGGTCGTGTTAGACTGCGAAATGCCGATGAAGGAATTCATGATGCCCCAGACCGTGCCGAACAGTCCGACAAACGGACCAACCGAGCCGATCGAGGCGAGAATGCCCGTGCCGCGGGCCATGCGCCGTCCGGAATAGGCTTCGATGCGCGACAGAACCGAAGACACGCGCTCCTTGACGCCACCGGTTTCCGCGTAATCAAGAGCTGCTTCGGAAAGCTCCACCTCTTCCGTCGCGGCACGCAGCATCAGGGCCGCAGGCCCGCCGCGACGGCCCGTCGTCTCAAGCGCTTCCGGCAGTGTATGCGCGCCCTGGATGATTTTCAGGACACGCTTTGCGCGGGTACGGGCGCCCATCAGCTCCAGCGTCTTTGCGATCCAGATCGTCCATGTCAGTAAGGACGCGATGGCAAGGCCGATCATCACGGCCTTCACTACCCAGTCGGCCGCCATGAACATGCCCCAGGGCGAAAGATTGTGAGGAATATCGGCGCGTGCTTCGGGGGAAGGTGCACCCGTTGCAGCCGGAGCCTGCTCGATTGGCGTCACGGAGGGAGCAGCAGGTTCTGCCGGGGTTGCGTCTTGAACGGGTGGCGGGGTCTGCTGTGTCGTAGGAGCAGCGCTTGGAGGAGCAAGGGCCGGCACCGTCTGTTGTGCCGGACCAGGCGCTTCCGGTGCAGGCGCCTCGACCTGCGCGACCGCATTTAACGTCATCAGCATCAAGGCCGCAATCGTTGTCACGAGGGGACCTGGCCCGGCAACGCGCAACTGCTTCCTGTAGAGGTGAGACTTCGGGACAACGGACATGGCAGCGATACTCCGACTGGTCGCCGGAAGGCTCAGTTGGCCCAACGGCTCGATATCATTCAGCCGGTCCGAAAACTGAGGGCGGCGGCTTGCCGCTATGCGATAATAAACATGAGTGTGGTTGGCAACTATAATCGGGAGAGTATCGCTTAAATTTGACTGCTTCCGTCATGATTTGGTCCGCATGGCCATGCTGCCAGCCGCAGCCTGTCTCCCAAAGCTCCGCACAAACGAAAAAACCGCCGGAGATTTCTCTTCGGCGGTTGATGGTTTCGGCAGCGCTAAACTTACAGCGTGCGCGTAATGTGCTCCACGCGGAAGCACTCGATCGTGTCGCCTGCGCGGATATCTTCGTAGTTTTCGAACGCCATACCGCATTCCTGACCCATCGGCACTTCGCCAACTTCGTCCTTGAAGCGCTTGAGCGTCTTGAGCTTACCTTCGTGAATGACAACGTTGTCGCGCAGCAGGCGAACACCTGCACCACGCTCGACCTTGCCTTCGACGACGCGGCAACCTGCAACCTTGCCGGTCTTCGTGATGTTGAACACCTCGAGGATTTCGGCATTGCCGAGGAAGGTCTCGCGACGTTCTGGCGAAAGCAGACCCGACATTGCTGCCTTCACGTCATCCACCAGATCGTAGATGATGTTGTAGTAGCGGATCTCGGTGCCGGCACGATCGGCCGCTATGCGCGCCTGTGCGTTGGCACGGACGTTGAAGCCGATGATCGCTGCTTCGGAGGATTCGGCAAGCGCAAGATCCGACTCGGTGATCGCACCTGCGCCCGAATGGACGATGCGGGCGCGGACTTCGTCGGTGCCAAGCTTGTCGAGAGCGCCGATAATGGCTTCGACGGAACCCTGAACGTCGCCCTTGATGAGCAGCGGGAATTCCTTGTAGCCGGTATTCTGCAGCTTGCTCATCATCTGCTCGAGCGAACCACGCTGACCGGACTGGCGAGCAACCGCCTTGTCGCGGGCAAGCCGCTGGCGATATTCGGAAATCTCGCGAGCACGGCTCTCGTTTTCAACGACGGCAAACTTGTCGCCGGCAGCAGGAGTGCTGGAAAGACCGAGCACTTCGACCGGCATGGCCGGGCCGGCTTCCTTGACGTGAACACCCTTGTCGGTCACGAGCGCGCGGACGCGGCCCCACTGATCGCCGGCAACGATGATCTGGCCAGGCTTCAGCGTGCCCTTCTGGACGAGCACGGTTGCAACCGCACCGCGGCCACGGTCGAGCTGAGCTTCGATGACGATGCCTTCTGCCGTACGGACCGGATCTGCCTTGAGGTCGAGAATTTCGGCCTGCAGCAGAACTGCCTCGAGCAGCTTGTCGAGATTGGTCTTGTTCTTGGCCGAAACTTCGACGTCGAGAACTTCACCGCCCAGCGATTCCACGAACACTTCGTGCTGCAGCAGCTGCTGGCGCACCTTGTCCGGGTTGGCTTGGTGCTTGTCGATCTTGTTGATCGCCACGATGATCGGAACGCCGGCAGCCTTTGCGTGGCTGATGGATTCGATCGTCTGCGGCATCACGCTGTCGTCGGCTGCAACCACGAGGATCGCGATGTCAGTCGCCTGCGCACCACGGGCACGCATGGCCGTAAAGGCGGCGTGACCGGGGGTATCGATGAAGGTGATCTTCTGGCCGTTCTGTTCGACCTGATAGGCACCGATATGCTGGGTGATGCCACCGGCTTCACCCGAAACTACGTTGGCCTGGCGGATCGCGTCGAGAAGCGAGGTCTTGCCGTGGTCGACGTGACCCATGATCGTCACGACCGGAGGACGCGAGACCATTTCGCCAGCGTCGTCCATCTGGTTGAAGATACCTTCTTCAACGTCCGATTCCGAAACGCGCTTGACCGTATGGCCGAATTCACCAGCGATGATTTCAGCGAGATCGGCGTCGATAACGTCGCCGGCCTTCATCATCTGGCCTTCCTTCATCAGGTACTTGATAACGTCGACGGCGCGTTCAGACATGCGCTGCGACAGTTCCTGAATGGTGATGGTTTCCGGCAGGATGACCTCGCGCATAACCTTTTCGCGGGTTTCCTGCATCTGGCTGCGGCGGAACTTTTCCTGCCGGCGGCGCATGGCAGCCATCGAACGACCACGGCCGGTGCCGTCATCATCAGTGCTGGCAGCGGTGATCGTCAGCTTGCCCTGGCGACGGCCTTCTTCGACCTTCGGGCGTGTCGGTGGCTTGGCAGGAACGGGCGCTGCAACGCGGCCACGACCTGGAATGGTCCGGGCAGGTGCGCGATCCTCTTCCTCGTCGTTGCGGCGACCACGTCCGATGACGGGGGCGGCAACAGGTGCGGCTCCCGGCGTCGGGCGAGCCGAGTTACGGTTGTCTTGTGTATTTGCGTTGCGATCTGCAGCGGCTGGCGCTGGCGCGACGGGTGCCGGACGCAGAGCTTCCTCGGCAGCGCGTGCCTTGGCTTCTTCGGCCAGACGTGCTGCCTCGGCTGCTTCTTCGACCTTGCGGCGCTCGTCTTCTACCTTGCGGCGTGCATCATCCTCGACGCGCTGCTTGGCTTCGACCACATCGCGCGCCTGGGCTTCGACGAGTGCGCGACGGCGTGCATCCATCTCGCTTGCGGACAGGTCGTGCAGGACAGCACCACCCGAACGCTGCGGCTGGCGCTGCGGCTGTGACGGCTGCTGCGGACGCTGGCCCTGATGCGACGAGGGACGCTGACCCTGCGATGACGAAGGGCGCTGGCCCTGCGAAGAACCGGGGCGGTATCCCTGCGATGAAGGCTGCTGGACGCGCGGCTGCGGCGGGCTAGGCTGGCTGACGGGTGCAGCAGGGGCGGGGGTTGCGGGTGCGGCGGCGGCCACAGGGGCGGCTGGTGCCGGCGCTGCAGGGGTTGCCGGCTGCGGGCGTGGCGCTACAGGAGCGGCTGCCTCGACTGGCCGAGGGGCCAGTGCTGCGATCGGTGTAATTGGCTTTTCGTCGAGCGGACGGGTCGGACGGCGCTTGACCGTCTCGACGACGACCGCCTTGGTCCGGCCGCGACCCATGTCCTGGCGCACAGTACCCTGGGTCACACCCGATGGTTTCAGGGTAAGGGTCTTCTTCACGCCCAGTGTCTTGTCGTCGTTGTTATCAGTCATTCCGTTCCTGTTCCTTCGGACAGGAACGGATGGAAGCCATCAGTGCCTGTCGTTCAATTCGTACATATCGATGTGCGTCCGGCAAAAACCGGTAACCGCGTCATTGTTTCGGCATGTCAGCGACACCTTTTGTCTGGGACAGACCGCCCTTGCGGTACTGTTCAAGTAGGTTTGCGCGTTTCACTACACCTTCACCCGCCTGTCCCGCAAGCGCGCAGGCATGGATAAAAGCATTCTGGCCCATCACTTCGTCCAGTTCGGCCCCCGTGAAGAGCAAAAAGGATGGAATTTCTTCCTCGGCATTTGAGCCGAATTTGAAGGCCTTGCGAGCCTGATCAATCTTCCGGATACCGTCTGCCGCAGCGTCTGAGGCATGAAAGACGGCAATCGCGCCGCCGGAGCGAACTGCGGCATCGACCTTCGTCGCGCCCGAAATAAACTGGCTCGCCTTGCGGGCCATGTTCATCATGCCGATCAGATCGGCCGCGAGCAGTCTGTCAACCGTCGCCCCCAGATCGGCATCCGCCTTAGCGTCCGTCTTCAACGCGCGGGCGAAGGATTTCTTCTGGACCGCCCGGTCGATCAACGCCCGTTCGGCCTTTACCCAGCAGCCCCGCCCCGGAAGGCGACGCTTGAGATCGGGAACAACCTGGCCATCAGGCCCGGCCACGAAGCGGATCAGCGTTTCCGGTGATCCGGCTTCACGGGTGACGATGCAGGTACGGTCATTCACGATAAGCTCGTCGTCTGCATCGTCGTCTGGTTCATTGCCAATCGGGATCATTCCCGCTCGGCGGCAGGCGCCTCCTCGGCGTCTTCGGCCTCTGGTGCTTCTTCGGTGGCAAGATCAGCCTCGGTGATCCAGCCAGCCAGCAGGCGGGCCTGCACGACCATGTTTTCAGCTTCGGTGCGCGAAACTTCGAACTTCGAAAACAGACCTTCGAACTTCTTGGTCTCGCCGTCCTTGCGCTCGCTCCAACCGACAAGATCATCGGCCGCGCAGCCGGCAAAATCCTCGATCGTCTTGATGCCGTCTTCGCCAAGCGCGACCAGCATCTGACCGGTCAGGCCTTCGATCTGCTTCAGCTCGTCGGCAACACCGAGTGCGACGCGCTTTGCATCGTTTTCAGACTCGATCCGCTCGAGATATTCGCGGGCACGGGTCTGGATCTCGGTCGCGGTATCTTCGTCGAAACCGTCGATGGAGGAGATTTCGTCGAGCTCGACATAGGCAAGCTCTTCAACCGCGGCAAAGCCTTCGGACGCCAGCACCTGGCCAACCATCTCGTCGACATCGAGCGCGTCCATAAACAGGTTGGTGCGCTCGTTGAATTCCTTCTGGCGGCGCTCCGATTCCTCGGCTTCCGTCATGATGTCGATATCCCAGCCGGTCAGCTGCGATGCAAGGCGCACGTTCTGGCCACGACGACCGATCGCCAGCGACAGCTGTTCGTCCGGAACCACGACTTCGATCCGCTCGCTGTCCTCGTCGAGAACAACCTTGGAGACCTCAGCCGGCTGCAGCGCGTTGACGATGAACGATGCCGGATCCTGGCTCCACGGAATGATGTCGATCTTTTCGCCCTGCAGTTCGCCGACGACGGCCTGAACGCGCGAACCGCGCATACCGACGCAGGCGCCGACCGGATCGATCGACGAGTCGTTGGAAACGACAGCGATCTTGGCGCGCGAGCCCGGATCGCGGGCAACGGACTTGATCTGGATGATGCCGTCGTAGATTTCAGGCACTTCCATGGTGAACAGCTTCACCATGAACTGCGGATGGGTACGCGACAGGAAAATCTGCGGGCCACGCTGTTCGCGGCGCACGTCGTAGACATAGGCGCGGACGCGGTCACCGTAACGCATGTTTTCGCGCGGGATCATCTCGTCACGGCGAATGATGCCTTCGCCACGACCGAGGTCGACGATGACGTTGCCATATTCGACGCGCTTGACGGTGCCGTTGACGATTTCGCCGACGCGGTCCTTGAACTCGTCGAACTGACGGTCACGTTCCGCTTCGCGCACCTTCTGGACGATAACCTGCTTGGCAGACTGGGCAGCGATACGACCGAAATCCATCGGCGGCAGCGGATCGGCGATGAAGTCGCCGATCTTGGCGTCAACGTTGCGATCGAGCGCCAGCGTCAGCGGGATCTGCGTGCCGTAATCCTCGGCGACATCGACCACTTCCAGCAGACGCTGGAGACGGATCTCGCCGGTCTTGGAATTGATGTCGGCACGGATGTTGGTTTCCGAACCATAGCGCGAGCGGGCGGCCTTCTGGATGGCGTCGGCCATCGCAGCCAGCACGATTTCGCGGTCGATGACCTTTTCGCGGGCTACTGCATCTGCGATCTGCAGAAGTTCAAGCCGGTTTGCGCTCACTGCCATTGTCGTTGGTCTCCGTAAGTCGAGCTATGTGCGACCTTCTCAAAGGAAGGCGTGCTGTCGGTTATTCTTCGTCAGTGTGTTCGTCGGTTTCGTCGTTCTGATTGGCGGCCTGCTGCTTGGCCGCCTTGTCAGCCCGCAACGCGTCGCGGATCAGTTCGTCGGTGAGGACAAGCTTTCCTTCGGACAGCGCCGTAAACGGAATGAGCAAATGCTGTGTCTCGCCATCGGCGACCTGATCGCGGTCGATCGTGAAGCCCTCGGACGTGACGTCGGTGATCTTGCCGCGAAAACGCTTGCGATTGTCGACCAGGATCGACGTCTCGCATTTCACGATATGGCCGTTCCAGCGCTCGAAATCGGA